>OJEP01000003.1_pt1 | contig 358673 bp, 326 predicted proteins | sample 1593761 | NCBI WGS metagenome assembly OJEP01 (sample SAMN05416783, study PRJEB24817) | seawater metagenome | isolation source: Sea water | place: Canada:Atlantic | collected 2013-11
AGGATTGCGGCAGTAGCCGCATAGTTAGAGTGTCTACTTTTTGTGGGTATGACCACCTCACAACGCATCGGAGAAAAAGTGTTTTATCACGTAAGAATTAAGCCAAAATCAGATAAAAGATATGGCGAGAATAAGACTGACCTTACTCGGGAGCAATTGATAGCTCGATATGTTGAGCCCTATGAGCAGGGAAAGGCAATATTGATAAATGGCAAAACTGTTGAGCCTGATGATATAGAGAGAATTAGAATTTCTCGAAGTGAAAGAACAATAGAATCCTACATCCCAGCTATCAGAGCAGAAGAAATGAATTCGTCTGTGGCATTTATTGGCGGCCCTTCCTATACGCACACAGCGGTAAGCCAAGCAGACGATGTTACTGATGAGTTCATTGAAGGTCCTCCTGGCTATAAGAAAGATTTAGTATCCAAGACTGATAGATTAACTAAAAAGCCACTAGATAAAAGCAAAGTATTTATTGTTCATGGTCATGATGAAGCTGCACAGTCAAAGACCGCAAGGTTTGTCGAGAAACTAGGATTAGAGGCCATTATTCTTCACGAGAAAGCCAGTTCTGGAAGAACTATCATTGAGAAAATCGAGCATTACTCAGATGTGGGCTTTGCCATCGTTTTATATACACCTGATGACCTTGGTAATGCTAAAGGAAAAGCGGAAGAGTTGAATGGTAGAGCCCGTCAAAATGTTGTATTCGAGCATGGCTACCTTATAGGAAAACTCGGTAGAGAAAATGTGACGGCACTAGTTGAGGCGCCAGTTGAATTGCCTAACGATATTAGCGGTGTTGTCTACATCAACATAGATGAAGCATCAGCTTGGCACCTTCAACTTGCAAAAGAAATGAAACAGTCAGGCTACGAAATTGATATGAATGACCTTATATAAAAGGCTAACAAAGCCAGACAGAGGGACCAAAAAACCGCCGCTTAGCTCTAGTTTTTCGTCCCCTGCTGGCGGCGTTAATGGGCCTTAGCTGGTGAGCAACGACGACAAACATGTAGAGTGCTGCCAACACGGACAACAGCAAGCGACGTACGTTTGCCAGCACATCATCCAGACCTTGCGCGATGGCAAGCCTAGGGGATTCTTTTCGTCAGAGGAGAGCCCAGAAAACCCCAGACCCGACTCTTGGTGCGGCGAATGCGAGGATCTGGTAAATCGAATTGGGGAATGGAACGATGAATCTGAGTCATTTGCGGGTGTTTCACTTTTATGCGGCGCATGCTATGACCGAGCTAAGGAACTGAACGCCAAGTCTGAGAAAAAGTGGTGGCAGTTGTGGTAAACGGTCCATTAACAAGTCAAGGCAGCAAGGGCGCTTCGCGCCGGGACGCGCTAACGCGCGCCCCTGCTTGAAGCGTTAGATTCTTATGAGGGTTCATGGCGATTACCTATAAGCAAGCTAAAAAACCGCACCAAGAACCTGAAGGTGCCATTCGCGTTGGTAGTGTCCGGACATTTCTGGATGCTATCGAGAAGCTCAATTCTGAGCGTGAATTTTTCATTTTTTTTCGAGGCCACTCAAATTTCAGTTATGAACTTCTGCCAACCATATATCGGAACGAAGGTTGGATAAAAAACGAGGATATTCTACATAAAGAACTGATACTGCGCTGCCCCTCTGATTTTGATCAGCATGCATCAACCTTCCAAACATTAGTGAAGATGCAGCACTATTCGCTCCCGACGAGGCTCCTCGATATCACGATGAATCCCTTGGCAGCGTTGTACTTCGCATGTTCAAAAGGAGAAATACCGAACGAGGCAGGTGAAGTTGTTGTATTTAAAGTTCCAAAGAGAGAAGTTAAATATTACGACAGTGACACCGTATCGGTCATTGCTAACATTAGTCGACGACCCGCCACCTTTGAAGTACCAGTTGAGGACTTATCGAAGGAAGAATTCAATAAGCAATCGGAAATTGGCTATTTACTTCACGAAATAAAGAAGGAAAAGCCTTATTTTCAATCAGTAATAGTTTCTGAGCACCTAGAGTCAACCGTATGTGTCAAGCCAATGATGGACAACTCGCGGATAATCAAACAGGACGGAGCTTTCTTCCTCTTTGGGGTGAATCGAAGCAAACTTAGACCCTCCCGAATCCCTAGTCGTTATGCCGTAACTACTGAGTCGCGCAGAATATTGATCAAGCACGATGAAAAAGACAAAATTTTGGGACAACTCGCTTCGTTGGGAATTACTGAAGCCAGTTTATTCCCAGAGATAGATAGCGTTGCAAAACACCTTAGGCATCAATATAAAGTGGCGAATAAAATCTAACAAATCACGGCACGCGGACGGCCATAAAATGGCCGCCAGTGCGCTCAGGCGTTATTAAGACTACGAGGTGAACTGTGACATCTGAAAAGATCAACTATATCGAATTGCCGGCGAGTAACCTCGAAGGCACAAAGAGGTTCTTCTCGGATGCTTTCGGGTGGCAGTTCGTAGATTATGGCCCTGACTATGCTGCGATCCAGAATGCCGGCCTTGATGGGGGCTTTTACCGATCACCTCTAGTGGCTGAGGTTGGGAAGGGTAGCGCTCTTGTTGTTCTTTACAGTTCCGATCTGGAGGCATCTCTTAATAAAGTGGAGCAAGCCGGGGGTAAAATCGTGAAATCAATTTTTAGCTTCCCCGGTGGTCGCAGGTTTCATTTTAGCGACCCAAGTGGCAATGAGTATGCCGTCTGGTCAGAGTGATAAAGGATTTGATCAGGTCGCCCTATAACAAGCGAATAAGTAGCAATAGGCAGGGACAACTCCTGGTCGCTGGATGATGCGCCAGCGGATTACACTGAACAGTTGATGCAGGGCATTGTTGGCGTAGAGATCACGATTGTATCCCTGACCGGTCAACTGAAAGCGAGCCAAAACCAACCGGAGCGAAACAGGGTGAGTGTCAAAGCCGGTCTTGAGGGTGGAGAGGGCGGGCAGGCTCGTGTCATGGCCTTCTCTCTTTCTCTCTTTCTTTTGTGGGGACGGGTTTTTTAGCTACGCAGCTCAAAACTACCGGTAAAGCCCGGTCAGTTGGGCCGGAAGTAAGTCTATAAAGCTATGTTTATGTTAATAATTTTTATGACCGCCACCAGCACTTGCCTGCTAATAAAGATTTAAGGGTGACATGGGCTAGGTTGGGGAGCGTACATACTTTGTTCGCAATGAACGCTAGTATTTTTCCGCAAGGTTTTTTTAGACCTTAGCACCGTCTAAGGTACTGTCATCATTCCGGCCATTAGTGCCTTTCTCGGTTCCAGATTTGCGAATTAAAGAGAAACTGATGGTACGTAACGAGGCTTCTCAAGCCACTGAAATTAAACACAAGTCCGTCACGCCAATAGGCGAGAGATTTCTAGCGTTTCTCGGTGACAATGCCTACCCTTGTGTGGGGGCCAAATCAGCGTTGGCCCATGGCTCGATCGAGACGCATGAGTTCGGAGCAATGGGGGAGTTCAACAATGACGAACCGATTGCCGATGGGCTCGCTCAATTTGTTGAGATGATCGAGGCAAGTGATTGCGAAAAAAACATAGTGCATTCCTATGCGGCAATATTCCACGGACCGTTCGATATGGATGAGCACCGTTTCGAGTCATTGATGTGGTCGCAATTGTGGCGAATCCACAAACTTGATGTTTTGGCAGGCAATTTACCCGCCGACGATGTCAGTAGTGATACGGATAGTCCACGATTCAGTCTGAGCATGTCGGGACATCCATTCTTCCTGATCGGGCTCCACCCGTATGCGTCGCGACTCGCCAGGCGTTTCACGCACCCAGTGCTGGTGTTCAATTCTCACCGGCAGTTCGAAAGTCTCAAAGGGGATGGCCGCTATGAGAAGATGCAGGCGGCTACGCGTTCACGCGACATCGAGTTGCAAGGGTCCATCAATCCCAATCTGGCGGATTTCGGAGAATTGAGTGAGGCCAGGCAGTACAGTGGCCGCGAAGTAGAGGTCGACTGGCGTTGTCCATTTGATTTCGAGGAGAAACAGTGAAGGCAGATGTAGCGACGGTGAGAATTCCTCCCTGCTCAGCGAAGACGGTCGAGCTCGGTGTGGGCGATGAGCTGGTGATTATTGACCCCGAAGGTCAGCAAGTGAGCGATCTGGTGGCGTTTGGGCATCCGGATCTTGAGGAGTATCTGTCTTCAGGTCGTTCTCTGGACTACGCCTCACGCCTGTGGCTTACAACTGGCGATATCCTGTACTCCAATCGTAGCCGACCCATGTTCACTATCCTGGAGGATACCTGCGGCCGACACGACTTTACGTTGACACCCTGTTCGCAAGATACCTTCCGGATCATATACGGGGAGAATGAAGGACGCCCGGGTTGTGAGGGCAATCTGGTGGCAGCACTGGCGTCTTACGACATCGGTGTCGATCAGATTCCCATCGCATTTAACGTTTTCATGCATGTTGCGGTAGATGCGACAACCGGCGAATTCAGCGTTCTACCGCCGCTTAGCAAGGCGGGGGATTACGTTCGTCTGCGGGCCGAGATGCCGCTGGTGGTGGCGATGACCGCATGCTCCGCCGGGCAATCGAACAACTTTTGCTTTAAACCAATTGATTTCCAGGTGCTGAGGTCGCAATAGCCGCACTGGAAAAGCAGGCAATTTTCCAAGCGAGATTGATTGCCGTGGCAGAAAGCCAAGCCAATTCAGATAATCTATGGCAATGGGGGCTTATCGATGACTAAAAGAGAAAAATGCCCTCATCGACTTCCCGGCGGGCTAAAGATTCTCAAGTCCACATTGACCGTATTCGTACCATGCTGAAGTCCGCCGACAATGATTCAAGCGTTTCACAGTGAAAGCAGCCATCGCCGGCAATGCTGGATGTGGGGTTACCCGCGCGTATACTGGTTTACAAATATCCCGGGTTCTTTAGTGGAGTTCTTGTGGATTTCAGTGTTTCTTTCCTGTTCCAGGTTCAAACACATGATGACTCAACAAGATACAATGAAAAAATATTTCTTGGGATCAATCGATGAATGCCAGGTTATTACTTGTTTAAATAGAAAGGAGTAGGGATATGGAGTGGGTATTACTCGCAATTCTGGGCGTGCTGATTTTATATGTAATCCTGGAATACAATAAGTTGGTTCGGCTGCGCAATGTCTTTCAAAATGCATTCAAACAGATAGACGTCACGCTGAAACAACGACATGACATGATTCCGCAACTGGTCAACACCGTAAAAGGCTATGCCAAGCACGAACAGGCCACGTTGACTGGCGTTATCGATGCCCGGAATCAAGCTGAAAAATTACGCGGTCAAAGCGACTCGGGCGACGCAGGATCAATGCTGGCACTGGGGCAGGCCGAAGGTTTACTCGGTAAAGCGATGGGCGGGATTTTTGCCTTGTCAGAAGCCTATCCCGATCTTAAGGCCGATGGCGCTTTTCGTGATTTGATGGAGCAATTGACCACTATTGAAAACAAGGTGACCGCATCACGTCGTGGCTACAACAATACCGTGCTTGAATACAATAATGTGCTGGAAACCTTCCCGACCAATATCCTGGCGAACATGTTTACCTTTAAACGTGCATCAGAGCTGGATTTTGATGATCGTGAAGCGATTCAAAATGCCCCTGAAGTTGAGTTCTAGGCATGGCTGAAATGAGTATGTATCAGCATGGCGCGAATGCCCGTAAGCAAAGCCTGCTGATTACCTCCTTGTTCATTTTTTCAGTATTGCTGATCGCCGTGCTGATTGCCTCATTGGCCTCAGTGCGTTTAACCCCGGAAACAGCAAATCAGGCCAACCAGATCGTTGTCGACTGGCGGCTGTTTGTTTATGTCGCTTTGGCTGTGGCCGGCGTGATTGTTTTAACATCACTCTGGAAAATGGTCAGTATGGGCGGGGATGGTGCCAAAGTAGCCCGTTCTTTGGGCGCTACCGATGTCAGTGATGAGACTGGCGACCCGCTTATTACCCGGTACAAAAACATTGTTGAAGAAGTGGCCCTCGGTGCCAGCATGCAAGCACCCCGCATCTTTGTGCTCGAAAACGAACCGGGGATCAATGCTTTTGCCGCCGGCAGCTCACCGGACAAGGCGGCTATTGCCGTTACGCGCGGTGCTTTAAAGCTGTTAAACCGCGGTGAACTGGCGGCTGTTGTCGCCCATGAGTTTGCACATATTCGCAACCTGGATATGCGTTTGAATGTACGGGTTATCGGCCTGATTCATGGCTTAATGGTCCTCTATGTTGTGGGTCGCATCCTGATGCATTCCGGCGGTGGAGGAAGAAAAGGCGGGGCGCAAATAGCGTTAATAGGCATTGCCATTATCCTGTTAGGGTTGTTGGGGGCCTTTATGGGCAAAATTATGCAGGCAGCCATTTCACGACAACGTGAATATTTGGCTGATGCGGATTCCGCGCGCTATACCGGTGACCCCGACTCCCTGGCCGGGGCCCTGAAAAAAATCGGCGGACTCCAGCGAAGTGGTATGAAAGAAGCCGTCCACGATGAACTGGAAGAGGCCAGGCATATGATGTTTGCCGAGCTCTCTGTCAAAATGTCCGGCCTGATGTCGACACATCCGCCGTTGGTCAAGCGTATACAAGCCCTGGATCCCAGCTTTGATCCTGACAACAATGGCTGGCCTTCAATGGAAAACGCCGAGAAGCCAAAAGGGGCGTAGTCAATTGAAAGCGTATGAAAATACGTGGCAATAAGTGGGCTCAGGTACAACTTTCTTCAAATTTCCCCAGGTTGATATCCTCAATATGATTTCCTGACCAGTTTCTAATGTCGAATGTTAGCAAGAGGCGGTAATGACCCCCGGAATTAACGTTGCCAGGAAGCATAAAATTGCGCATAGGGTGCATGAGTATTCCCATGACTCATCAAATAGGTCCTACGGCCACGAAGCTGTCGAAAAACTGGGAGTTCCCGAAGCGAGGGTGTTCAAAACACTGGTTGTGAGTCTTGATGGTAAGGAACTGGCCGTGTCGGTCATCCCCGTCTCATCTATGTTGAGTCTGAAACTCATCGCCAAGGCCTTCGGAGCAAAGAAGGCTACTATGGCCGCTAAATCTGATGTGGAACGTTCTACAGGCTATGTTCTGGGTGGTGTAAGCCCGCTCGGTCAAAAAAACCGGCTTAGAACAATAATCGATATTTCCGCCAGTCATCATTCCTCGGTGTTTGTCAGTGCTGGTCGCAGAGGGTTAGAGATAGAATTAAATCCGGATGACTTAAAAAATCTGGTAAATGGGGTATTTGCTGGGGTTTGCCAGTAAATTCACCCTGACAATAACAGGTGCGTAAAGTAAGCGGGGACAGGTACAAACTTCTCCCGAGTTGATATCTCCAGCATGATTTCCTTGCAGTATCGGGCATTTCTATTCATTGAAGCTTAGATATATTACAAGCTAGAAAAGAGGACTAAATAGTCCCTTTGAAATACGACAGCGCCCCGATGCCTTATTCTTTTCAACTTCACTCATGTTTTTCTTTGCCAGCTCCAAAGCGTCAGAAAAATGCTCTAAAGAGAATTTAACGGACTTTGCCAAAAACTCACCACTCATATTCGCAATGACACGTATCTCACCGATGTGCCCTTTTGACATCAACTCAATCACAGCGCTATCCATTTTTGGCGTTGCGTATGACACTGACCCGTTCTCTTTCACGCTTTTTGTCCAACGCCCCTCATAAACCTGTTTGCCATCAACAAAAATTTGATGTTTGTCTGTCTCATTTCGCACAGCTGCTCCCTCGTTAAAATCAAAGGCATAGTGCTCATTCGATGTATTTAAAAATCTCAGGTTCGATTTTTCATCTTTCGCGTTCATGGCTTTCAAATCAGCCTCAAGAGAAAAGTAATTTTCCATCCAGAAAACCCCCCAATCGTGAAAGTCTGTTCGATCAGAACAGCTCGGCAGGCTCTTCTCCAGAAAGGCGATGACATCATTATGATTATTGGCGTGCGCGGCCACCAATGGGGCCTGTACCGTATCATTCACGATCACGCCAACATGCGGGTCTGCGCCGGCTTCAAGCAAAGCCACAACCGCATCTAAATGCCCTTTCTCTGCAGCAACATATAATGGCGTTGCCCCAGAAATTGTACGGTTGTTGATGTTGGCTTTCGCCTTCAATAACATTTGAATGTTCTCGACATTACCGCGCTCCGCCGCGATGTATAAGGGCGATGTATTCTTTTTAATATCTCTTATATTCGGATTTGCGTCCGCTTTAATAAGCTGCCTTACAATGTCGTTCGCATTCATTACGTTAGCAATAAATAATGGCGTCAAACCACGCTGACTGGCCAGGTTTACATCAGCCTTCGCGCCAATTAATGCGTCAACAATCTCCAGGTTTTTCTTTTGCGCCGCCATAAATAGGGCGCTTTCACCGGTCTTTGGTCTTAACGCATCTGGCTTTGCACCGGCTGACAAGAGAATGCGGACCCCTGTCGTCGAATCCGCCAGGACAGCCATAAAAAGTGCTGTTGCGCCATATTTATTCTTAACATTGACATCAGCACCCTGCTTGATAGGTGCTACAAGGAGTATTTCATCACCCTTTTTAAAACTTTCGGAGAGTGTTTTAAGGCTGGTGGTCGCTTGCTCATTATAGGCAACCTGCGAAATTTGCGAATCTGAAACAGAATGATCAATCGTTACACCGGCAAAAGCCCCCTGCGAAACCACACAAATAATCGCAGCGCATAAAATATTAGCCTTCATATGAATATCCCTTTGTTTTTATTAAATATCCCTTGGCCTTCAATGCAGTGAAAAGAACACTTACCCGCCGGATTGCTTTGCAATATAACGATAGGAGTTCTGTCAGTACATCGATGCTAACATCAATGCTGCGAATAAGTAGAATAAACCGAGTCGTGGCATCTTCTCCCCGTCTGTTACCCCTCCGGGTCAGAATTGGCGTATATGCGAATATGCCAGGAGCCCACTGGTGGCGGATATTTGGATCCATTTTGCCTGTCGCCAGTTATACCAGCTCTTGAGGCCTCCTTTACCTTGGTGAACCATGTAATCGTCTTTTGACATAGGGGTATATCCCCTATTGAATAAGCCGCAAATAAAATAAGTCAATAAATGGGATTAAAGGCAAGGGCTGATGATGAGCAAAGACGGTGTGACAGCTTTCACCTGGGACAAACACTTCGTCACCGGTATTGCGGAAGTCGACGAACAACACCACGGTCTGGTCGACCTTATCAATGATTTCAGCGATCGCGTTGTCGCCGGGGATGCTTCCGTAGAGGAAACTGCCGCCATCCTCTCCCGGCTGCGTCAGTATGCCCGCTACCATTTCCGTGAGGAAGAGCAGTTGATGGTGACAGCGGGTATTGATGAGCGGGCATTGTCTGCCCACCAGCAAGCTCACCGACGGTTTTGTGAGGAAATCGAGCACATTGACAGCAGGCTGCCGGTTCTCGGTGAGAGGGAGATCGGGCAGGTTCTCGACTACATGGTGCATTGGCTCGGCTACCATATCCTCGGCATCGACCAATCCATGGCCCGGCAGCTGCGTGCCATCAAGTCCGGGACTTCGCCTGTCGCCGCCTACGAAGAGGAGTTGGCCTTCGATGCGGGGCCGGTACAGCCACTTCTCCACGCCATCGTGGGCCTGCTCCAGATCGTCGAGGAAAAAAATCGGGAGCTTGTGGCCACTAATGCCGCTCTGGAGACTCGCGTAGCCGAGCGTACTCTGGAGCTGCGTCAGCTCAACGATGCCATGCATCAACTCGCCATGCATGACCCGCTTACGGGACTCCCCAACCGCCGCCAGGCCACGGACTTTCTCGACGCCCACTGGCCGGAAAGGAAAACCCGGCCCGTCAGCTGCCTGATGATCGACGCCGACCACTTCAAAGAGATCAACGATAACTTTGGGCACGAGGAGGGGGACCGGGTGTTGGAGGGGCTGGCGACGGAGATCCGTCAGGGCTTTCGAACCGATGACCTGGTCTGTCGCATCGGCGGAGATGAGTTCCTGGTTATATGCCCACAGACGCCCCTCGCCAAGGCGCTGGAGCTCGCGGACCGGCTACTGGCTCACATCAATGGCTTGTCGCTGCCGGTTCAGGGTGGAGCCTGGCAGGGCAGTTTGAGTATCGGCGTGGCCTGCGCTACAGAGGCCATGACCCACACTTCCGAGCTCTTGCGCATGGCTGATGAGGGACTGTACGCGGCTAAAACGGCGGGGCGCAACAGGGTGTGCAGCGTTCAGACAATCTAGCTGCTAACATTTTTGGGCAGTCCGGAAACTCATTTACTATCAACAGGAGGGGGCCGGTCCAACTGTCTTTCCCCGTTTTCTTCCCCAATTCCCACTAAACCTCGACCCGGTTTCTGCCAAGCTCTTTTGCCCGATAGAGTGCTTCATCGACCCGTTGGGCTAATGATTTGGCATTCTCATGGGGGGCAAGTTCTACCACCCCGAAACTGGCCGTGACGCTGCCGAGCTTGTCGACGGGATGGGCGGTGATGGTCTGTCGTAACTTCTCGGCGACGTCCCTTGCTGTGTCCAGCCCGGTCTGCGGCAGTAATACCATAAACTCCTCGCCACCCCAGCGCCCATGGATGTCAATGCCGCGGATGTTGTCATTGACCAGGCTGGTAACCGTTTTCAATGCCGCGTCACCGGTATTGTGGCCAAAGCGATCGTTGACCTGCTTGAAGTGATCGAGGTCGTACATGAGCAGTGCAAGCGGGGTCTGGTAGCGGTTGGCACGTTCTATCTCGTGTTCCAGCAGGCGGTCGAACTCCTGCCGGTTATTAATGCCGGTGAGACCGTCCGTAATGGCCATAATGCGCACCTGCTCTTCGGCATGGATGCGTTGGGTGATATCCAGAAGTATTCCAGTCCAGATAATGGAGCCGTCCGGTTCCTTCTCTGGTGTGGCACGGGACTCGATCCAGCGAATAGAGCCATCGATATGTCGGATGCGAAACTCTGCATGAAAGTGCGACAGAGTCCTTGCGGATTCCTCGGTTTTGCGCTCGATTTCGGGTGTATCCTCCGGAAGAACGCGGGAGGCGATATGGTCTACGTCGGTACCGGACAATTCCTTCTGCTCCAGACCACCCAGTTCGGCGAAACCCTCACTGAAATAGGGGAAGCTGCGTGTACCATCCGGCGCCAAACGGTATTGGTAGAGTGCACCGGGCACCTGGGCGGCGATGCGTTCAAGCAGTTCCTTGCTCTGCCGGAGCCGCTCCTCAAAGGACTTGCGTACCGTGGTGTCCCTGACAATGCAGAAAACCAGGTTCTCGCCATTATAGAGCGCGCCATTGGTGCTGACCTCCGCATCGGTAATCGTGCCGTCCTTGCGGCGGTGCCGGGTGTCAAAATGTGCGCTTGAATTGTCGGCGGACAGAAGCATTTTCCGCAGTTCCTGCTCGCTGAACCGGATATCCCAGTCCCACACGTGAAGGCTGCCCACTTCTTCGAGTGTATAGCCGAGCATGTCGGCATAACGCTGGTTGGCCCGGTACACACTGCCATCTCGTCTGAGTACCACCATGGCGTCTCCGGATTGTTCGAACAGGACGGTCCAGAGTATAGTTTCTGTGGTTGCGTGGTCTGTCAGTGGTTTCAAGCTCAGGCCCTGGTTGTCCAAAATCAAAACCTGCAGAGTTCCAGGCTGTTTTGTTATTCGAGCAGGATACCTAGCAAAAGTACAGGAACAAAGCGCTTACGCCTGTTTGTGGACCTGCGGTCATCCACCAGACGTCCTTGCCCGGGAACTGCCTGGTCTCGCGTCAGCATGTTGAGGAGAACTTGATGAGGCAGCTGCCAAAATCCCTATTTATCTCGCATGGCGGAGGGCCCTTGCCGTTATTGGGAGATCCGGGGCATAGTGAGATGGTGTCCTGTCTGCAGGGTATTGCTGCGGCCATTCCTAAGCCCGATGCGCTTGTGGTCGTCAGTGCCCACTGGGAAGAAACAACGCCAACGATTACAGCAGGGCGCTCTCCCGCCTTGATATATGACTACTACGGATTCCCACCTGAATCTTACGATATCAGGTATCCATGCGTTGGTGAGCCTTCTCTGGCGATAGACATTCAGCGCATGCTTGGCGATTGCGGGATAGCAGCGCAACTAGACGAGAACAGGGGCTTCGATCACGGCGTTTTCGTGCCTCTCAAAATCATGTATCCGGAAGCCGATATTCCCTGTGTTCAGTTGTCTTTGGTGAGCACTTTGGATGCTTCGTTTCACATCGATATTGGAGCTGCGCTGCAGGGGCTGAAGCGGCAGAACGTATTGGTTATTGGCTCCGGTTTTTCATTTCATAACCTGAAGGACTTTTTCGCGCCCGAGAGTACTAAATCCCGACAACTCAATCACTCATTTGAACAGTGGCTGCTGAATGTCTGTACCGATGATCAATACCTGGAGAAGGAGAGGCGAGATCTGTTGGTGGGTTGGGAAGAGGCACCCGGTGCTCGATTTTGCCACCCGAGAGAAGAGCATCTTCTGCCACTTCATGTGTGTTATGGCCGGTCTCAAACCCGCTGCACTGAACAATTTGAACTCACTATCATGAACAGGAAATCGAGCATGTATCTGTGGTGATCCACCTTTTTACAAGGGCATCACTCGCAGCCAATTTTCCGTTGCACTGCAAATTTGCCGCAGGGCGGACTATTAGGCATATTACGGCCCGAATTGACTATTAAAGGAAATCGCGAGTGACGAGCAACCATACTTTCTATTTATATGCCGCAGTGATGCTGCTGGCTGGCCTGGGTATACCTGTCATGGCAGCATTGAATGGCGGCCTCGGCACAAAATTACAAAACCCGGCCCTGGCGACAACCATTCTTTTTGTGGTTGGTGGCCTGCTATCCATTGTTTATCTGGTTGTTTCCGGCAGCCTGCCAAAGTCCGTACCGGGCCATATCCCGGTCTATTACTATTTCGGTGGCACATTCGTCATTTTTTATATATTAACCATCACTTGGGTTGCGCCAAAATTTGGTGTGGGCAATGCCGTTTCGTTCGTCTTGCTGGGGCAGATTGTTTCGATGGCAGTCATTGATCATTTCAGGCTTTTCGGTGCGCCGTACAACCCGGTAAATCTGGTCCGGTTTGCCGGGTTGGTTTTGATGGCAATTGGCGTTTTTCTTGCGGTTCGGCGTTAGCCCGGCAAGCAATAAGTGATATCAGAGATAAGAGGGGTCGGGTTAAAACTATTCCGTTTCCACTTGTGGCCAAGCGGGTTCATGGCCCACCATGGCTAATTACATCGGTCACTTACATCTCTTTTGGAGCTTGCTAAATGCGTGTTTTTGCCAATCCAGTTGGTGCCGGCTCTCTCTGGTTCGACAACCTTGCCACAGCCGACGGGACGCCCGTCGCCTACGACCCCCAGGCGCGGGCTTTCCTGCCGATGCCACCATTTTGTGCCAACCGGGACAGAATCGGCTGCAACTGGATAGCACCGGAAGAGGGAGCCTTCTGTCGGTCCTGTACCATGACGGCATTGGCACCTGATCCTTCGATCCCTAATGCCATCCCCAACTGGGCGCAGACCGAGGCGGCCAAGCGGTGGGCATTGGATAATCTGGGACGCTGGCATTGGTTTCGTCCCGAGGATCCGGGGGCACCGCCTGTGTTTCATCTGCTTGCCGAAGGTCCGACTCCAGTTCTGATGGGGCACGTCGAAGGCGTGGTGACCATCAGTGTGGCAGAAGTGGACCCCGTGCTACTCACTACCCGCCGTGAAGCGCTGGAGGAACCCTATCGCACCATGATAGGCCATATGCGCCACGAAATTGCCCACATGCTCTGGTGGCGGCTGAGTCTTCGCGAGGATTTTCTCGATGCATTCCGGGAGATGTTCGGCGATGAGCGGGTGGACTATGTCGGGGCGCTTCAATACCACTACGAAAACGGTCCGCCACCAAACTGGAGACAGCATTACCTGACCAGTTATGCCTCCACGCACCCCCATGAAGATTGGGCGGAAACGGTGGCACACCTGCTGCACCTGACGGACATTGCCGACAGCTTTGTGGCCACCGGTCTGTCATCGCCGCAGATTCCTCACGCTGGCTGGGACCCGTATTCGGAGCCCGATGCCGAGCGGCTGATCCAGATCGCGGCGACGCTTACCGTGGGTGTCAACCACGTCAATCGTTCCATGGGTCTATCGGATCTCTATCCATTCGTGCTGTCGAACCACGCCCGTTACAAGCTGGCATTTGTTCATAACTGGTTGCGGCGGGGTGCCCAGGGCCTTTGAATGTGGCGACCGGGAGCAAGCTCGGGCTTAAGCCCACGGGGATCCGCGCTGCGGCCTTCACGGCAGGTGTGCAGGAGGCCCTGACAAAACGGCGGTGAACTCGTAACCTGTAAACAGGCGGTTTCGAACAGTCAAAGGGGAATTGAGTGATAGGTGATCGCAAAGTAAGTGTCTTTTATGACGAGGTGATGCTGGGTCATGACCCACAGGTGGATCTGCCCTTTATTCCCAGCCGGGTGGAGAAGCGCGTCAGAACCGTCCTGCAGGAACTGAAGTTCAAGTGGAGTTACCCCGAGCACCCCGGGCGGTTGAGTGCTATCAAGACCTATCTTGACGAGAATCCTGTTCCGGGGACTCACTTCACCTCGGGTCCCAGTGCCACCTACGAACAGTTAAGCCGCGTGCATACGACTTCCTACCTGGACCATATTTTCTCACTGGCAGGCGAAAGCGCCTGGCTGGACAGAGATACCACTGCCGTTTCACCCGGCAGCATTGAGGCCGCCACCGCAGCGGCCGGCAACGCCATCGCCGCAGTGGAAAGCGTGATCAACAAGAAATCACAAAGTGCTTTCGCCCTGGTGCGGCCTCCGGGCCACCACGCCGAGCCGGTTCGAGCCAGGGGTTTCTGTCTGCTGAATAATGTTGCGGTGGCGGCGGCTCACGCCCAGGCCAAGCTGGGTTGCGAGCGCATTCTGATCATTGACTGGGATGCGCACCACGGCAATGGCACTCAGGATATATTCTGGGCGGATCCCGATGTGCTGTTTTTCGATACCCATTGCGCCGCACCTTTTTATCCCGGTTCCGGCCATCTTGACGAAGTGGGTGCTGGGCTTGGCGAAGGCTACACGATCAACGTGCCGCTTCCTGAAACCGCCGGTGATATCGCTGTCGAGAAAGCTTTTCGTGAAATCTTGCTTCCGGCCGCCGAGCGCTTTAGACCCGATCTTGTGCTTGTCTCGGCGGGCTTCGATCCGCACCACAATGATATGGCCATGAACCTGACCTATAACGGCTTTAAGGTCCTCACGCGTATCGTTCAGAATATAGCCGACCAATACTGTGATGGCCGGCTCGTGTTTGTGCTGGAAGGCGGCTACAACCTGACATCGCTCTCTCGTGGTGTTCACGCTGTGCTGGAGGTGCTGGCTGGAGGTGATGCACCAGAAATTCTGGAGTGTGGTGTGAAGGAGGTGATGGAAGCGGCGGAATTCCATCGCACGGCATTTATCGACGATGACTAAAAACCGCGCCTGAACAAGCGAGTATAGGGACAGCTTCCCAGATTTAAATTTTCCAACATTTTCTGCTTTTTCAATTTGTAGCAGGTTTCGGTTTCCCACCCATCAGTTGCAGCCATGCCGGCATTTTTATAGAATGCGAATGATTCTCATTAATAGTTTATATGGGGAGTAATTTCCTGATTCTAGGAGCAGCCCGTGCCCGGCATCCAACTGGTATATCAGACCGACATCCACGCCTTATATAGCGAGCATCACGGCTGGCTGAAAGGTTGGCTGCGTGGCCGCCTCGGTAACTTAATGGATGCCGAAGATCTGGTTCAGGACACTTTTGTTCGGGTTATCCATTCGACACAGGACCTCAGCGGCCTGCGGGAACCAAGGCGCTTCCTGGTGACGGTCGCCAGGGGCCTGACTGTGGATCTGTTTCGTCGGCGCAGCCTGGAGCGGCAATATCTGGAGGCCCTGGCTTCCTTACCGGAGCCTCTGTTGCCCTCAGAGGAGGATAGGGCAGTGATGCTGGAAACACTGATGGAGCTGGATGGCATGCTGGCTGGCCTTGGCGCCAGAGTGCGGGAGGCGTTTTTTCTCTCCCAGATAGAGGGACTGACCTATTTGCGTATTGCCGAAACGCTGGGGGTCTCCCTGCGCACAGTGAAAAACTACATGGCCAAAGCCATGGAACACTGCTGCCTGTACCGATTGGAGCAGGGTGGGACGTGAGTGACGCTGCCCTGAATGAATCCGAAACGGCCTTTGGCGAAGCGGTGAAAACAGTTTCTCACGATGAACTGAAGCGGGCTGTCCGGGCTGCGGCCCGCTGGTATGCGGTGCTTCAGTCACCTTCGGTCACGCCTACCGATCACGAGGAATGGCAGGTGTGGTTGCTGCAACATTCCAGTCATCGTCTGGCCTGGCGCGAGGTGGAACAGGTTCAGGCCAGTTTCAGCAGAGTACCGGGCGAGATTGCCTTGCCGGCACTGCGGGATGCGGCTATATCGCGTCGGGAGTTACTGCGTCGCCTGGGGGTTGTGGTGGTGGCAGCTCCCATGGCGACGACGGCCTGGCGGCTCAAGCCCTGGCTGGGGTGGCAGGCAGAGTACACTACCGGGACGGGCGAGCAGCACTCGCTGACCCTGGTCGACGGGGGCAGGCTCATACTTAATACTGCCTCTGCCGTAGACGTTGACTACAGTGCTGATGTCCGTCTGATCCAGCTTTATCGCGGTGAAATTTATATTGAGACCGCGCCGGATAGTCCTACCCAGAATCGCCCTTTTTGGGTGACCACGCCGCACGGCAGTATTCAGGCCCTGGGCACGCGCTTCATTGTCAGTTTCGGTGGTCATCACACCACCGTCACTGTTCTGGAGAAAACCGTGCGGATCAGCCCGACGGCTGGCGGGGAACAACGGGACCTCAAAAGCGGCCAGCAGCTTCGCTTCACCTCCCATTCGCTTGCGCCCACTGTTAGCGCTGACAACCATGCCGGCAGTTGGCTAAACGGCAGCCTGACGGTGGTTGATATGCCCCTGCGAGAACTGCTGGCCGAACTGTCCCGCTACCGCCGGGGCATCCTCTCCTGCAGCGACGATGTTGCCGGACTCAAAATTTCAGGTGCCTTCCCCCTCGACGACACCGACCGTGCCCTGGACGCCATCACTCGCGCCTTTCCTGTGCAGGAGCGGCGCTGGGCGGGATATTGGGTGCGTCTGACCGGCGTATAACGACTTGCCTTTGCACTTTTTGACTTTCTGATTCGGCTTCTGGTTGAACACTCCGTATTCAAACCAAGGACCAACTATGCCAAAGCCAAGCGAATTCACGCGACCTCGTCCGCTGACCCTGGCCGTCGGACTGGCCACCCTGATTATCACTGCCGCGCTCTCCCTGTCCGGCGAAGCCCGTGCAGATCAGCAACCAACAAGCAACGGTCAGGCCAGCAGTGAAAAAATAAAAAAGTTTGATATTCCCGCCGCTCCCCTGAGTCAGGTGCTCAGTCAGTTTGCAGGTGCCGCCAATGTGGCGCTTTCCTTCGACGCAAGACAGTTCAAGAATTTAAATTCACCAGGATTACAGGGCAGCTACACTGTGGAGGCGGGCTTCGCCAATCTTCTGGCCGGCACCGGAGCCACTGCAGTACGCCAGGCGAACGGAGATTATGTGTTGCAGCGCGCCAGGGCAACGACGTTGCCGCCCGTGAAAGTGAGCGCCACGTCGGTAGGTCCCGCAGACACTGGCACGGCTGCCGATGGTTACCGAATCCAGTCCACGAATGTCGGTGTGCTTGGTGACAGATCGCTTCAGGACACACCCTACAGTGTTGAAGTTTACTCACGGGACTTGATGGATAATCTCCAGGCCCGTTCCATTTCCGATGTCACCAAGCTGGACGCTTCGGTCAGTCTGTCATCCGGCGACCTGGTGGCGGAGAACAACACCATTGCCATTCGCGGTGTCGCCCCGGATTTCGATACCGGACAGAAACTTGATGGCATGAATCTGCGTAGCCGCGCCACTGACTTGCCTCTGGAGCATATTGAGAGTGTCGATATTCTCAAAGGCGCGGGCGGGTTTCTGTACGGGTTCGGCGCGCCCGGTGGCATCATCAACTACACTCTCAAGCGACCGACGGACGCCCCCCTTCGCACAGTCAACTTACAGGTGATGGATAACGGGCTGTCGCTTGTGCACGGTGACTTTGGTGGTCGCCTCGGCCAGGAAGATCAGTTCGGCTATCGTGTTAATGCCGTACATGAGTCCGGTGACACCTATATCAACGATGGCGAATCCCGGCGGGACTCAGCCTCCATCGCCCTGGATTGGCAGCTTACTCCGGATGTTGCCTGGCGCGTCGATGCCCTCAAGGCCAGCCATACGCGTTACGGTGGCCAGTCGGCAGTGGTTCCCAATTCGGATGGGCAAGCCAGCAATTTTTCGCCGGCCAAGCCGCCAGATCCCATCGACGGTGATAAACGTCTAGCGCCGGAGTGGGCCAGCTATGGCTCGGTTCATGAAACCTGGGGCACGGATCTCAACTGGCAGTTTGCGGATTACTGGAGTCTGGAGCTGGCCCACCGTCAGTCCGACAGTTACCGTATCTTTCATTTGCCCGGTATCTTTGCCAATGCAGCAGACGACTATTCGGCTTATCTCTACAATTACAATAACCATTTCGAAAGCGAACAATCGCAGCTGATGCTCACCGGAGAACTCACCACGGGTTTCATCCTCCACAACCTGGTTATTGGTGCCTCCCATACCGAGACGGTATCGTCCAACAGTGGACCGTTGAACCGTTTTGTGGGCCTGGGGTCGGGCAATCTCGACAACCCCGAGGAGTTCCTTCGCCCCTTTGGCCGCTTGTCCAGGGGAGATGCGGATATCTCGGAGTACTCTCGTATCAAGCGCCGCGAATGGTTTCTGTCCGATACCCTGCATATCGGCGCACAGTGGGACCTGATCATCGGTCTGCGTCACGGCAACCTCAAGGAAGAATACGGTGACTACGATGAGAGTGAGATCACCCCAACCCTGGCAATTGTGCATCGACCAGTGGACTGGGTGTCGCTCTATGCCAGCTATGTCGAGGCACTGGAGCAGGGTGCAATAGCACCGGAGACAGCAGCCAACGGGGGAACAGTGTTTGAGCCCCTGGTTAGCGAGCAGTACGAAGTGGGCATAAAGATGAACGCCGAACGTTGGACAGCGAATGCGTCCCTGTTTCAGTTGCGCAGGGGACTCACTTACACCGGCCCAGACAATGTGTTCAAGCAGGATGGTGAAGCTCGCTTTGAGGGCCTGGAAGTGTCGACCAAGGCCCGCATTGGCGATCGTTGGCTGCTTGCGGCGAGCGCCTTGTGGCTGGATGCACTCAACAAAAAAACCGCGGATGCGAATCTTGAAGGTGAAAAAATCCAGGGGGTCGCCCGCGAGCAGTTCAGGCTCTACGGAGAATTCTCAGTTCCAAAGTTACCACTGGTGTTGAGCGCTGGTGCCCAATACGTGGGCAAGCGACCGATCGACCCGATTGGCCAATGGCACGTCGATTCCATAACCCTGTTCGATCTCGGCGCACGGTACGAAGCCACGTTTATAGGCCGGCCGGTCACCCTTCGTCTGAATATCGACAATATCACTAACGAGTCATACTGGCTTACGTCTACGGGCAGCACCTCGCTGGCTCAGGGAGCACCAAGAACCCTGAAGCTGGGTGTGGAAATTGCCCTTTAGTCTGGTTAGCGGCGGGGAGAGAAGACCTCGGTGTGTCTGCGTACCCGTCGCTGGAAAGGATATTGCCAATCAGCGGTTGCACCCCTGTCGGGATTTACCTAGAATGCGAATGATTCTCATTAATATTTTGTAAAGGGAATTACTTTCTGATTCTAGGAGCATTTCGTGCCTGGCGGCGAGCTGACTCAACAAGTCCAAATCCATACCCTGTACAGCGACCATCATGGTTGGCTGCGTGGCTGGCTGGGCAAGAAGCTCGGCTGTACCGAACGAGCCGCGGACCTGATGCATGATACCTTCCTGCGTCTGCTGACCCAGGACAAACTGCAGAACCTCCAGCAGCCCCGTGCCTACCTGTTAACCATTGCTCGGCGGGTGCTGGTGGATCATTGGCGGCGCGAGCAGGTGGAGCGGGCCTATCTGGAAGCGCTGGCGCAGCTACCGGAGCAGTATGCCCCCGGGCCAGAAGAGAAGTACCTGATACTGGAAATCCTGCTGGATATTGATCACCGTCTGGCCGGCTTGCCAGTGGTGGTCAAGCACGCCTTTCTTCACGCCCAGTTGGGTGGTCTGAAACAACAGCAGATCGCCGACGAGCTGGGTGTCTCCTTAAGTACAGTGAAGCGCTACCTGACGCAGGCCTACACCCAATGCTATTTCGCATTGGAGGCGGGTGGTTGATGATGCCGGAATCCCCTGCCGTCCCGGATGTGCCACCCGCAGTGGCCCGGCGCGCTGTAGCGTGGATTCTGGCGGTGCAGAGCAGTGATGACCCCAATAGAACGGCAGCTGAGCTGGAGGACTGGTGCGCCCGCCATCCCGATCATCAGCGGGCCTGGCAGCATATCGAACAACTCAATCAGCGTTTTGGCCTTTTGGCCGAGCCGGGTAGGGCAGCAGTGGCCCAACATGCCCTTGATGCTGCCGGACTGTCCCGCCGCCATGCCCTCAAGGCTTTGTCTGCCCTGCTGGTCGTTGGTGCTACCGGTTATGGGGCAAATGAGGGTGGCCTGCTCAACCATTGGCGGGCCGATTACCACACTGTGACTGGCGAGCAGCGCAGATTGACCTTGGCCGATGGCACGGAAATCACTCTCAACAGTGGTAGCGCTATTCGGGTGGGGAACAGTGGCGTAGAGCAGCGCGTCCATCTTCTGGAAGGCGAAATTCACGTTGCCACTGGTCAACGACATTCTGTTCCCCTGTTCATCGAAGTGGAGCAGGGCACTGTCCAGGCCGTGGGTGCCCGGTTTGCCCTGCGGCAACTGGGTAAGCAATGTCGGTTGGCGGTCTACCAGGGGCAGGTCGAATTGCGTCCACGGCAGTCGGTGGGCAGCTGCCTGCTTAATCCCGGTGACAGTACGCTATTTACCCAAACCGGCTGGGCGCCATTGCGTCCGGTCAAAACTGACGAAGCCGCCTGGACCGAGGGTGTAATCGTGGTCCGTGCCATGCCTCTGGGGAAGTTTATCGAGGAACTTGGCCGCTACCGCCCCGGTATTCTGAGGGTCGATCCAAGGGTGGCGGAACTGACCGTCTCCGGCACCTATCCTGTCACAGAAACCGACACGGTGCTGCAAAGCCTGGCGGGCGCATTGCCGATACAACTGCGCAGTGTGACCCGCTACTGGGTGACACTGGCTCCGGCTTGAGTCGTCGACAGCCTGCCGAGGTTGTACCCACCAATACATCCCGTCCGAATATTGGAAAATCATAAAAAGTCTGAGCTGTTTGCTGCACTCATCCGACTTCAAGGGTAGGTACCAATATTAATTGGCGATATTCAACCCTTGAAAAGGAACCCACAATGCCATTACGTAACGCGCTCCCTGCTAACGGTTGCAGAGGTTTTAGGCTGTTTGCACTCGCACTGGCTATCGTCCTCCCGCTGACCTTGCCCGCCATCGGCTATGCTCAACCCGCGTCTCCGCAAGCGCAGCAAAAGCAGGAATACCAGATTCCCGCCGGCACCCTGGAGCAGGCTCTAAACGCCCTGGGCCGCCAGGCTGGGATTGTTTTGATGTTTTCCAGTGAATTGGTCAGTGGCAAGAGCAGCAATGGCCTGAATGGGCATTTTGCGCCAGGTCAGGCGTTGGAGCATTTACTCAGTGGAAGCGGCCTGGTGGCAACGCCGCAAAGTGGTGGGGGGTACAGCATTGCCCTTGAGCGACAGGGGGTGACGACCCTGCCGTCGGTAAAGGTGAGTGCTGATAGTATTGGCAATACCACGGAAGGTACTAATTCCTACACTACCAGATCGATGAATACCGCAACTCGCTTGGGATTATCTATTCGTGAAACGCCACAATCAGTATCTGTTGTTTCGAGGCAGATGATTGATGATATGCAGCTGGAGTCACTGACCGATGTAGTCGATACCGTAACGGGTATCTCTTCAACAAATCAGGATAGTTCTAGAAATAGTTTTTCAGCCCGTGGGTTTAATATTAATCATTACCAGATTGATGGCGTACCAACAAGTTGGCAAAGTGGTTGGTCCGCGGGAGAATCGCAAATAGACACGGTGATTTATGATCGTATTGAAGTAGTGCGTGGTGCCAGTGGTTTGATTTCCGGGGCAGGTAATCCTTCGGCGGCGATTAATTTGATACGTAAAAAGGCCGATAGCAAAGAATTTACCGGGCATGCCTCTATCAGTGCAGGAAGTTGGGATCGCTATCAGGGTACGGTGGATATTTCGATGCCTTTAAACGAGGCAGGAACCGTACGCGGTCGAGTGGTTGGTAGCTATTTAGATGAGCGCTCTTTTATCGACTTGCTGGAAAATGAAAAAAAAGTGTTTTATGGCACATTAGCCGCCGATCTTACTGATAACACCTTGATGAACATTGGCATCAGCGAGCAGCAAAACAAACCAACTGGCTCAACTTGGGGTGGTTTACCTGCCTGGTTTAGTGATGGGAGTAGAACGGATTGGTCCCGTTCAAAAACAAAAGCTACTGATTGGGCGGAGTGGAGTTCAACCCAAACCAATTACTTTGCCAATGTTGAGCATATTTTTGATTCCGGACTAAAACTTTATGCTGGCTATTCTAAAACGAAAAATGAAGCCGCTGAACGACTGTTATGGCTAAGGGGGTTTCCTGATCGTACAACGGGACTGGGAATGACAACTGGCGGTCCTGCTGGGTACGATGTTGATAGTGAGCAGAACGATATTGATATCTATGGCACATTACCATTTGATTTTGCAGGTCAAAGTCATGAGTTAACGGTCGGTCTTTTACATAGTAAGCGGGACTTTGTTACAGAGCGACTTACTCTTTTGAGCGCTGTTGCACCAATAGGCAATTTTTATGAATGGGATGGTTCTTATCCTAAGCCTGAGTGGGGCGGAAAAACTATCAACACTAGAGAAAAAACCAAACAGGTTGGTGGTTATGCCGTAGCAAGGATATCGTTGGCAGATTCGTTGAAGTTGATCTTGGGTAGTCGCATCACTAATTGGGAAATGCGGGGCATGAAATCAAATGGTGAGCAATTTAATATTGACCATCATCAAGTGGTCACGCCTTATGCTGGTTTGATCTATGACATCAATGATGTGTATTCGGCTTATGTCAGTTATACCGATATCTTTAACCCCCAAGATGCTCAGGATAGAAATGGTAACTATCTGGAACCATTGGAAGGTAAAAACTATGAGACTGGCATTAAGGCCGAATATCTACAAGGTCGAGTCAATGCCATGTTCTCAGTATTTCGTATTGAACAGGATAATCTTGCTCAGGGCGATGTCGGATTTTTTGTTCCAGGTACCACGACTCAAGCTTCATACGCTGCGGAAGGTACCACCAGTAAAGGCTTTGAAGTAGAAGTATCAGGTGCTATGACTGATAACTGGAATCTGTTAGTGGGTTGGTCGCAGTTTCAGGCTGAGGATGTTGATGGTACAGCGGTCAATACCAATTATCCGCGCCGTACCGCGACGTTATTCACAACTTATCACTTGAATCAATTAACATTGGGTGGCGGGGTGAACTGGGAGAGCTCAAATTACACATGGGCGACCAATCCTCTTAGCCAAACCGAAAAGTTAAAGCAAGAAAGTTACACGCTTGTAAGACTGATGACCAAATATCAGGTAACACCAGTATTAAGCGCACAGCTGAATATTAATAACCTGTTTGATAAAAAATATTACATCAATAACGGTTTTTACAGTCAGGTAGCCTATGGCACACCACGTAATATAAACCTGATGTTAAAATATGACTTCTAATTGACCCGGAATACCAGTCAAGAAACAAAACAGACACTAATTTTTACGAAAAAATGGGGGCGTATTTATTTTCCTAAGGGGTCAACGAATACCCCCCAATTTCTTATTCTGCCTGTACGTCCAAATCTTCTCATTTGCTGTTAGCTCGGAACGTTGAGGTGACGGGGGCGGCGCCATGACCATCTAGTCGGTCGAGTCTTTGTGAAGTACCTCGGGTAGGCGAGTTGCTTGAATTCCCGTATCTACACAATCCACACAATCCACACAATCCACACAATCCACACAATCCACACAATCCACACAGGCGTGCCAGGGGAGAGGAGGTATCCGTGCTATAGCGGTGAACTCTTTTGATCTTCGCGAATTTGCCTTTGTTTGCCCCTTGCCATAGAATGCGAATAATTCTCATTAACTCTTGTATGTAGACTTATTTCGTAATACAAGGAGCATCCCGTGCCCGGCACCGAGCTGGCTCAACAAACCCAAATCCATATCCTGTACAGCGACCATCATGGTTGGCTGCAGGGGTGGCTGCGCCGCAAGTTGGGCAACCACTGTGATGCGGCGGATATTGCCCAGGATACCTTCATGCGACTGCTTGGCGGCCGCCGGGATGCCGCACGGTTAGGGGAGGAGCCCCGTGCGCTGCTGACGCATATTGCCCGCTGCCTGGTGATAGACCATTGGCGGCGGCAGGATGTAGAACGGGCTTATCTGGAGACTATCGCCCATCTGCCGGAGCCAGAGGCGCCATCTCCAGAAACTCGCTGGCTGGTGCTGGAAACGCTCTACCGCATCGAGGCGATGCTGCGGGGGCTGCCCCGGCTCACCCGGCAAATTTTCCTGTTGGCCCAGCTGGATGGTATGAAGTATCGGCAGATTGCCGATCAGATGGATATTTCATTGCCCACCGTCAAGCGGCATATGCGCAAGGCATTTTTGGCCTGCTTGAGTTTGGAGTAACAGGATAAAGCCATGCCTGAATTAGCACATCCGTTCCCTCTATGCCGTATTGAGCCCGCCGTCCTGGAGGAGGCCGCGGACTGGTTGACGTTGCTGCGCTCCGGGGACGCTACGGACGAGGATCGATCAAGCCTGGAACATTGGCGTTGCCAGAGTGACATGCATCTGGCCGCGTGGCAGCGAGCGGAGTCAGTGATGGGGGCCTTCGGTCAGGTATCTGCTCCCGTAGCTCGGGGCACTCTTTCCCAGCTGGAGAACGCGGGTCGGCGTCGGGCGCTGAAAGCCTTCGCACTGGTACTCATGGTAGCTCCTGTCACTTGGGTCGCTTATCGGCAACAGCCCTGGCGGGAATGGCAAGCCGACCTGCAGACCGCCACTGGCGAGCAGCAGTCCCTTGACCTGGCGGACGGCACCCGACTGGTGCTGAATACCTCGACCGTGGTGGATGTGTCCTTCACTGACAATGTGCGCAGCCTTGCCCTGTTGCAGGGGGAAATCCTGATTACTACTGGTAAGGATCCTGCCCCGGTTGCCCGCCCGTTCCTGGTTCGTACTGGGCAGGGGCAATTGCGGGCTCTGGGTACCCGCTTTGCCGTACACCAATCGGATGGCCAGACTCGTCTTTCGGTGTATGAGGGCGCTGTGGAGATTGTCCCTTACGATGCCATTGGCAAAGTTGTGGTGGTGGCAGGGGAGCAGCGCCTGTTCTCTAGCACCCGGATTTATCCCCCGGAACGTGCTGTAGATAACGCCGAGCTTTGGGAACAGGGCATGCTACTGGCCAGAGAGATGCATTTGGGCGAACTGGTGCGTGAGCTCGGCCGCTACCGCCGCGGTGTGCTGCGCTGTGCCCCGGCAGTCGCCAGCCTCCAGGTTTCCGGGGCTTTTCCGGTCAACGACACCGATGCCAGCCTGACTCTTTTGCAGCAAACCCTGCCGGTGCAGGTGAGCCGCATTACACCCTGGTGGGTGACGCTGAAAGCCAGATAAAGCAATGAGTCATGGATACCTGGCTGGCGGGCTGTAATCATTTTTTTCAACAAGTGGTGATACCTTTTTAAATCCAGTCCGGTGTACCTGTCAGATACCTTTATTTCAAATCAATACATCGACAGGAACACCCATGAAGACAAAGCAGAGCCAGCAATCCAACGACAAGTCGACGCCCTATTCAAAGGCAGTCACTCCCAGGCCCAGGTTAATCGTCCTGGCTCTGGCCTTTGCCCTTGCGGGCGCCACCTCCTTTATTTCCTTTGTGCCACACGCCGCCCAGGCACAGGAAACGGTTGCAGAACGCAGCTATTCCATTTCGGCGGGCAAGCTCAGTGATGTGCTGGCCCGGTTTGCGGCGGCGGCGGGGGTGCCCCTGTCCTTTGATCCGCAATTACTGGAAGGCATGCAAAGTGATGGGCTGGAAGGCCTCTATACCGTACAGGAAGGGTTCTCGATCCTGCTGGCCAACAGCGGCTGTCAATTGGTGAGTACGGGTGCTGGAGGCTATTCGCTGCGCAGGATTTCCGGTGACATTACCTCGTTACCCGCCGTCAAAATCAGCGCCTCATCCATTGCCAGTGCCCAAAGCACGGTGGGCTATGGCCGTGACGAGATTGAGGCACTGCAACCTCAGGATTTGAAGGACCTGTTTCGCAGGGAATCTGCCGTCTCCGTCGGTGGCTCTATTCCTATCAACCAGAAGGTCTATGTGCGAGGCGTGGAAGAGACTGCCATGTTAGTGACAGTGGATGGTGCCCGGCAGAACAACAAGGTCTTTCACCATAATGCTACCAACCTGATTGACCCAGCCCTCCTCAAGGCTGTTCGTGCCTCGGCTGGGGTCGCGGCGGCTGATGACGGGCCAGGCGCTTTGGGTGGCAGCCTGGTTTACGAGACCGTGGATGTGGTGGATGTGCTAGACCCTGGCCGCTCCCTGGGTGGTTTTGTTAATAGCCGATATGCCTCCAATGGCGACCAGGTGACAACTGCCGGATCGCTCTATGGGCGCAGCGGTGGCTTTGAATTTTTGGGCTATCTCAACCATACCGACGGTAATGATTATGAAAATGGCGATGGCGATACGGTGCGTCATACTGCGCCGGGCCTGCTCAGCGGCCTGGGGAAGATAGCCTACGAAAACGGGCAAGTCGGTCGCTTTGAGCTATCCCACGAGTATGTCAACGACGAGGCCGACCGACCCTACCGAGCGAATTTTGTCGGACTTAGCGCTGGTCGTCCGGTACCAGAATCCCGTGTTTACGACCTGACCCGGCGCAACACCAGTTTTAACTACAGCCGGGAAACAGGCTCGGGTTACTGGAACCCCAGCGTCACTATTGCCAAGAGTGAAACCGAGCTGGATACACGGGAAAAGCCACTGAGTGATCCTACCCAGACCATTGTCTACACCGGCATAACTGAGAGTGTTTCTGCCACCGCGAAGAATACTCTGCACGCAGGTTTTGCCGATATTACGGCGGGCCTGGACTACTACGACGACAGTGCCGTATTCCAATTTTCCGGCGATCCGGATCTGGAAGAACAGGCGGAAAACATGGGCGCTTTTATTCAGTTCCGCCAACCGTTAGGCGATAAGGTCAATCTTTCCTACGGTTTGCGCTATGACCGCCAGGATTTTACCGGCACGGATGATTCCAGCCACGACGATTCGGGCGTGAGCGGCAACCTGTTCGGGGAAGTCCGTCTGAATGACTACATTACCCTGAACGCCGGCTACGCCGAAGTTTGGGGTGGTGCTGCGCTGGCGGAGAATTTTATCCTCAACGGCGCCTGGAATTACACGGGTCTGAAAGCCGTTGAAGCCAGCAACCATACCCTGGGCATACGCGGACAGTTCAATGGTTTTGTGGCCGAGGCCAACAGCTATCGCACCCGTATCGACAACGGGCGCACCCCGTCCTGGGGCGGTGGCGCGGAGCTGGTGGCGGACTTCGATATCGAAGGCTACGACCTGTCCTTCGGCTATATCGGCAGCCGGGGTGAGATCAACCTGAAATACGCCAATATTGACTCAGAAAAAGATGGCGAACCTGCCACTTCCTACGACGGAAACTACTTTACTGTGCCCCTGGGGGAGCTGATTACGGTCAGCGGGGTACTGGACTTCCCTGCTTTTCGGCTGTCCCTGGGCCTGAACGCGGAAGTGGCGCTGGACAACGATGACATCGAGAGCAGCGGTGCCAAGCAGGAAGGTTATACCGTGGTCAATCTATACGCCGATTATGCCCTGTTGGAACATCTGTCCCTGCGTTTTGCCGTGGACAACCTAACCGATGATGACTACACAGACCGTGCCAGCTATGGACAGGAATTCACCACCGTAAAGCCTCTGCTGGAGCCGGGCCGTTCATTTGTCGTTAGCGCCCGGTACAGCTTCTGATTTCAGGCTTATTGGTGCAAGTGTAGCCAACATGGGATTGCCCCTTTTTTTATTTTCATCCGTCTTTATAGGTAGAAGGGAAAAAAAGGGCGATATGCCCGGCAGGGATGCCGTTTTTCGCTACCCCGGGTGCCTGCGCCAGGGGTGGTTTTATGTCTGCGGTAATAGATAAGGTAACTGAATAATGGGATTAACGGGGAGGCGCTTGGCATCTCTGGTGGCGGCCGCTCTCGTCGGGGGCTACGCGCTGGCCACGGCGGTGGGGATTTTCCTCGGCGGCATCTTGCCCATGTCCCGGGGTGAAGCGGCGCTGGTTGGCAATCTGCTCAGCTTTGCTGTCTATGCCGGTGCGGTGATCTGGACATTTGTGGTACGTCGCCCCGTCAAGGTCTGGTTGGGTCTGATGATACCCGCCTGTACGTTGGTGACTGGCGGACTGTTACTGACGGGTCGGGCGGGATGACGCGTACTTCCGTGGGCAAGGGTCTCGGCGGCTCTCCAAAAGCTGACGGCTCCTCAAAAGCTGACGGCTCTCTAAAAGCTGATGGCTCCCCAGCAGGTGGTTTCCGTCAGGCCATGTCGTGGTTGCATACCTGGGTGGGACTCACGCTCGGGTGGGTGCTGTTCTTTATCTTCCTGACCGGTACTGTCGGCTATTTCGATACGGAGATCGACCGCTGGATGCAACCGGAATTGCCCCAGGCGCAAACCGGTCTGAATAGCACCGACACCGCACAGGTCCTGCTCGATCGCCTGCGAGTCGAGGCCCCCGGGGCGGATCGCTGGTTTTTGACACTGCCCGCTGGCCGCCATCAGCCATACCCGGGTATCTTCTGGCAGGGAGCGTCAACAAAGGCGGGCGCCAGCGCCGCCAGTGGCGAGCTACAGGTGAATGGCAACACCGGTGAACCCTTTTCTGCCCGGGACACCGGCGGTGGGCAATTGCTTTATCAGATGCACTGGCGTCTGCATTATCTCTCGCGCACCCAGGCGGACATTATCGTCGGCTTTGCCACGATGTTCATGCTGGTGGCCCTGATCACCGGGATTATTATTCACAAAAAGATATTCAGGGATCTCTTCACTTTCCGGCCCGGCAAGGGCCAGCGCTCCTGGCTGGATGCCCACAATGTGTTGAGCGTGGTGGCTTTGCCCTTTCACCTGATGATTACATACTCCGGCCTTATTTTTATGGGCTTTTCCTATATGCCCTTGATTGTGGCTGCCCATTACGGAGTGGATGACGAGGCCCGGCAACAGTTCATTTCTGAGGTGTTTGACCCTCCCGGATTGGTGGACTCAGCCAGAGAACCTGCGCCCCTGGTCCCCTTGGGCCACTTGATTGCAGCGGCAGAAGACCGCTGGGGCGAGAACCGGGTTCGCAGTATCGATATCCGTCATCCCGGCGATAGCAACGCCCGGATAATTTTCTACGAGAATATCGAACGACGTGTGGCCAGCGGCGGCGAGCGCCTGATATTTGACGGTGTGAGCGGCGAGCTATTGCATCAGGTGCCACCGGCGACATCGGCCGCAAAGGGTGCCCGGGATCTGTTTGTCGGTCTGCACGAGGGACTATTTGCTCCGCCAGTGCTGCGCTGGCTGTTTTTTTTCTCCGGATTACTGGGCAGCGGCATGATCGCCACCGGCCTGGTGCTGTGGGCAGTCAAGCGGCGTCAACGGATGGAGAAGAAGCATAGCTTGCCCCATCTCGGACTGCGACTGGTGGAAAAGCTCAACGTGGGCACTGTGGTGGGATTACCCATCGGTATTGCTGCCTATTTCTGGGCTAATCGTCTTTTACCTGTGGCGTCAGTGGGTCGTGCCGACTGGGAGGTACACCTCATGTTTTTGGCCTGGCTGATGGTACTCATCCATGCCGCGTGCCGTCCCAACCATCGCGCCTGGGTGGAGCAGCTGGCCATAGCCGGACTCGCTTTTGGCTTGCTTCCGTTGCTCAACCTGCTCACTACAGACCGTGGCCTTTGGCATAGCCTGGTGGCCAACGACTGGGTATTCGTGGGGTTTGACCTGACGGTGCTGATTGTTGGTCTGATGCTTGGCTGGACCGCATGGCGGGTCTGGCAGAAACGCTCGCTAATAGATACGGGGGAGATTTCCATAAAACAGGGGAGATCAGCGCAAGAGCTTCCAGGTGGGCAGTCGTAATGGTGTCGATGTTATCAAGCTTGACAGAATGGGTGTTGGGCTTTGGCGGCATGGGATCCCTGTGTCTATCCATGAAGTCTCATGCCATGAAGTCTCATGCCCGACAGATCGGTAACCTGAATTACCGGATATGGCGGCCGGGTCAGAAGTGGATGGGGTGGTCATTATTGGCGCTTTCAATAGCCATCGTGGTTAGTGCCCGGGGCTGGGGCCCTGGCCTGGTTTCATTTTTTGGCATGCTGTCAGCAGTAACCTTGCTGGTCATCGCTCTAATTACCTATCGACCTCGCTGGCTTGTTCCTGCGTCATTAGCCTGCGTTGCCGTGGGCCCAATATTGACAGGTTTTTATGTGCTGTTTTAACGCTTTTTCATTCAATTTTTATTCCTTTTTATTCAACAGGAGAATCACCATGATCGTGAAAAATTTGCCCGTATTTATTGTGGGAATGTTATTTATCCTCGGTCCTTTTGGGTCGGCACTGGCCTCGGAAAGGCCAGATCACTTCCGGGGGAAACCTGCCGAAACACTGGAGGCTGCACTCACTAACTTTACGGAATATAACAAGGAACTCGCGGCTATCCTGAAGAAGGAGGAGATAACGTCCAGGGATATGGCCCAGATACACGAGCTGACCTACACCCTGGAAAATGCCTTGAACAAAATTCGGTCAGACCTTGATGGGTTGGCGGAGACACTGGAGAAAGTACATGTCGCCTCTGAGCGAGCTGCAACAGATATCGCGAGAATCAAAGGCAGTGCTTATCTGAATTTGGCAGATAAAATTATTCGCGACCCCTCTGTCCCCTCACAGGAAATCAAAGGGAACGGCCCATGATTTTTCGTGGTTGGATGCGGCAGGGTTTTGCCCTGGTCTGCCTGTTGTGTTCCCTTGCAGCCACGGCACAGCTCGCGAAACCGGTGGAGTCGCAACCTGGCGAAGCCAGGCTCGTTGTCAGTGAAGCGGACGGTGTTTTGTCTGCCGATGTGGTTAGGTATGGCGAGGTGGCAGAAGGGCTGTCCGTGGTACCAAAAGGCACTGAAACTACCAATACCCCGGATATTGCGATACAGAGAAAATCAGGTGTGGCCGTGTTGCCCAGCGACCTGAGCGCCTGGGGCATGTTTATGCAGGCGGACTGGGTAGTTAAAGCTGTGATGATTGGCTTGGCTCTGGCCTCCATCGCTACCTGGACGGTGCTGGTGGCCAAGACGCGTGAGCTGCGTGTGCTGGTGAAACGGCAGCGCCAAACCTTGTTGGTTGTGTCTGAGGCGGAGAGTCTGAAGTCTGCTCACGAAAAACTTGTTGAAGGCAAAGGCAGCACCGAGCTCATCAGTGCTGCTACCAAAGAGCTCCATCTGTCCGCTGGCCACCTGGCGGATGCGGAAGGGGTGAAGGAGCGCGTCGCGTCCAACCTGGAACGTCTGGAAGCCGCCAGTGGCCGAAAGATTACCCGGGGCACCAGCATTCTTGCCACGATCGGTGCCACCGCACCCTTCGTGGGACTGTTCGGTACTGTTTGGGGAATCATGAACAGTTTCATCGGTATCTCCAAGGCTCAGACCACCAACTTGGCCGTCGTCGCGCCCGGTATTGCCGAGGCACTGCTGGCTACGGCACTGGGGTTGGTCGCCGCTATCCCCGCTGTAGTGATCTACAACCACTTTGCTCGTCAGATTGCTGCCTATAAGGCAATGGTTGGGGATACCTCCGCCGCGATTCTGCGGCTGGTGTCCCGTGATCTCAGCCGTCATTCAGTGGCCGGTCTGAAAGCAGTGGAGGAGGGCTGATCCATGGGCGCCAAAATCCAACACGACGACGAACTGGTGGAAAACCATGAAATTAATGTGACGCCTTTTATCGATGTGATGCTGGTGCTGTTGATTATCTTCATGGTGGCAGCGCCTCTGGCTACCGTGGATGTGAACGTGGATCTGCCCGCTTCTACCGCCGAGGCTCAACCTAAGCCCGATAGCCCTCTGTACCTGACTATCAAGGCGGATAACAGCCTTGCACTGGGCAACGATGATGTGACGTTGGAGAAACTGTCCGCTGCACTGGAAACTGCGTCGAATGGCGACACAGGGCAACGAATCTTCCTCCGCGCCGACAAGTCCGTGGAGTACGAGACACTGATGCAGGCCATGAACCGGTTGAGGGAAGCCGGCTACCTGAAAGTGGCACTGGTCGGATTGGAAGGCGTGGCGGGAGCTGGGCAGTGAAAGGCAACCTCGCGCGCAAACCTCGGCTGGTACTGGTCGAGGAGGCCGGAAGACTGAGTCCGCCGGATGTCGCGGTCCTCGCTCCCGAACTTGACAGTCAGCCGGCCCAGCCAGAGAAGGATGCTTTTCGCTGGTTAACGTCTCTACTGATTGTCTTGATCATTTATGGTGCCCCCTTGGCCTGGTGGCTGATTCCGGAAGAATTATCCGGTCCCAATACGCCGCCGCCCGCTGCCATGGTGGTGGAGCTGGCCCCTGTGCCCGTTGCACCCCCCACACCGGCAGAGCAGGCGCCTGGTCCGGAGCTGGCCGAAGCGACACCGCCTGAACCTGAACCGCAACCCGAGCCACTGCCGGAACCGGAAATCCCGCCTGCCCCGCCGGTGGTTAAACCGGAGGTGCCGGTAAAGCCTGTGCCTGAGTCAAAACCTGAAATACAAGAAACGCCAATAGAGCCGTCACCTCCAGAAGAACCGGAAGAGGCACCACCCGAAGAGAAACCATCCAGCACCGCCAGTGCAGTACCCGACGCGCCTCGTGAGGACCCGGAAGCTGCTGCGCCAAATCAGGGCGTGTCTGTACCCGCCGTTAACTCGAATGCCATTCCCACCTGGCAGAACAGCCTGATGCTGAAGCTTAACGAGGCCAAGCGCTACCCGGCTCGAGCCCGCCGTTACAGACAGGAAGGCATCGCTTATCTACGCTTTACCATGGATCGTGAGGGCAAGGTGCTGGCGAAAAGTATCGAACAAAGTGCAGGGTATCCGTTGCTGGATGAGGAAACACTGGCACTGATCGACCGCGCTCAACCCCTACCCAAACCGCCAGCGGAAATGCAGGGTGAAGCGCTGGAATTTGTGGTTCCGGTCGAATTCTTTTTGAGTAGATAGTGTCCTGAGTGGTGCTCGAGAAGCCGATATTCGCCATTTTCATCTCATTGAGCGCACGATAACAGGCCTGTATAAAGGGTTTTGGCCCGAGGAAATATACTGCGATGGCAGGCTCGTGCTGGAAAGGCGACTACAACCTGGAATCTCTCTCGTGGTGTTCGCGCTGAGCTGAAAGTGCTGGCTGGAGGGTGATGTACCAGTAGACAAGTAGGGTCAGGTTAGATAAGTAGGGTCAGGTTAAACCTATCCCAGTTTCTTGTTAGCCTGATAAGTAGGGTCAGGTTAAACCTATCCCAGTTTCTTGTTAGCCTTGTTTTTCAGTATTCGGCATTATTCCACCCAAATGGATTCGTGGAGCCACTCTTCAACCGCAGTTACAGGCATGGGTTTGGCTATGAAATATCCTTGGGCGGTATCGCAGCCCAGCTTTTTAAGCTCGGTCCATATTTCCTCAGTTTCAACACCTTCAGCAACCACAGACAAGTTCAACTCATGGGCAAGTGCTATGGTGGAGTGCACGATGATGCCGGCGTCCGCATCTTTTAGCATATCCATCACAAAGGATTTGTCGATTTTGATGGCATCGAAGGGTAGTTTTTTAAGTGATGCCAGGGAGGAGAAACCTGTGCCAAAATCGTCGATATAAAGCGCGATGCCCATAGCACGGAGTCTGGTCAGTTGCAGCAGGGCGTTTTCTGGGTCTGTCATAATGGCATTTTCAGTGATTTCAATTTCTAACAGGTCCGGTGCCAGTTGATAGTGTGCTACCGTTTCTTCGATAAACCCGATTAATTCATTATCGTGAAGATCCTGAGGAGAGAGGTTAACCGCCACTGGCAAGTGAATGTCCAGCTGAGCCCAGCTGGATAGTTGACCGAGCACCCTTTCCAGAGCCCAGCGGCTGAGCCTGTGGATCATTCCTGTATTTTCAGCAACTTTGATAAACACATCCGGGGAAATCATGCCATTGTCAGGATGGTTCCATCTGGCCAGTGCCTCGAAGCCAAGGATGCGGTTGGAGTTCATGCAGATTTTGGGCTGGTAGAAAAGCTCCAGTTTTTCGTGCTCCAACGCGTGATGGAGCTTGCCGGCAAGTCCCAGTAAGTACTTTCTATCTTTGTCTTCCCTGGTTGAATAAAGAGCGTAGTCATCCTTATTGTCCCTGGCCAGTTGCAGGGCGACCCCCGCCTGCTGTATCAGTTCGGCCGCCGTTAGTCCATGCTCTGGATAGAGAACAATGCCGGCTCTGGCACAGATGGTCAATGTTAATCCATCCAGCAGATGGCGCCGCCCATTGATTGCAGCAATAATTTCCTCTGTTCGAGCCTCTGCTTCCTGAGCGCCTGCGTTGGGGATGAATACGGCAATTTCATCAATTTGCAGGCGAGCCATTTTCTCGTCTGCAGATAACATCTGACTGATTTCGGCCGCTGCCTTTTTGAGTATCTGGTTGCCAATCTTGAATCCCAGGGAAACGTTAATATCTCGCAGTCGGTCAAGGCCGATATTGACTAAAGCCAGTCGGGGATTTTCGCTATGCGAACTTTCAATGTAGGTTGTCAGCCAGGCATCAAGCTGTCTGTAATTGGGTAAATCAGTGAGGGGGTCGTGATAAGCCAGGTGGTGGATACGCTGTTCCGCTTCTTCCTTTTTGATACGTGTACGCAGTGTTTGAATACCAAATGCCAGATCCTGGGACATTTCCTCCAGAATGGCCTGTTCCCTTGTGTCAAAGGCCTCTTTTTTCTCGGAATAAATGGTGAATACACCGATCACCTGGCTATTTACCACGAGTGGCAGCGAGATACTGGAGTGAAGGCCGAGCTGCTGGAAAAATTCCATCCACAGACTGTCAGTTGGGTGGTCCTGCAACTTTCTGGCGACGACAGCTTTTGCGCTTCTGATACTGAGCCCGGCGGATGTTCTGCCTGCTATGGTTTCGTCCCAGGAGAGCGGTAATTCTTGAGGAAAGTTAGTGATCAATCCCGTCTGAGCCATAGGGAGAATAGTCTTGTCCTTTTGGGCATATCCGACCCAGGCGAGCCGATAACCGCCAATGTCCACGGCGGTATGGCACATTTCTTCAAGTAGCTTCTGTTCATCAATAGCTCTGAGCAATGTGCGGTTGCCGGCACTCAGGGTCTGCAAAGCACGGTTTGTCTGCAGTAGTTCCGTGTCCTGCTGTTCAATCTTGTGGTATCTCTCTTCCAGTGAGTCCGCCATGCCATCAAAGCTATTGGCCAGCTGGGCCATTTCCCTTACCGGGGAGTTAAGCCCGACACGGGCTTTAAGGTTGCCGCTGCTGAGCTCGCGGCTTGCAGACGTCAGTGATTCGATGGGGCTAAGGATGAGGCGTTTTGCCCAAAACCAGGCAAAGCCTGCCGCCAGAAATGAGATGATCAGAAGCCCGATGATTTGCCTGATGAAGAGTGCGTTGGTTACGCCATAGGCGACATCGTCAGATATGCTGACGATAACGCGGGATGATTCACCGTACCAGTCCAGCATACGTGCTGATGCGAATAAGCGAACATCGCCGTCGGCATCGGTGAAATCTCCCGTCGATTCCTCTGTCCCGGATAAGGGGGGTAAATTGTAACCTCGGCCAAAGGGTTTGCCGGTCAAACCATCGTCAGGATACCGGGCCAGGATAGTGCCATCTCCAGCAACAATTGTGGTGATGGTGTCTTTGGGCAGCGGTATCCTCGACAGGCTTTGACTCACCCAGCCAAGATCCAGGGCTGCGAAGATGACAGCCTCAATATTGCCAGATTTATCTAGCAATGGATAACCGGCATTGAGGCTGCTGCGTCCAGTGATCAGTCCAATTTGGTATTCGCCTACGGCGAATCCATGGCTATCCAGTGTGCGTTGGAAATATTTTCGCTTATTGAGTCTGACACCTTCACGGAAAGGGAGGGCACTACACAATACCCTGCCATCGAGAGCAATCACGCCGATATTGGCATACTGGGTATAGTTCAGTCGGGTTTCGGCGAGTGCTTGATCACAGGAATATCCACCTGCAGTCAACTTTTCGCCTGCGAATTTTTCCAATAGCATCAGTAACTGGCGGGTGCTTTCTATATGTTGAGCCTGATTGATCGCGATGTGCCTTGCCAGGTGGAGGGCGGTCATCTGGGTTTGTTGGGTTTTCAGGGCTCTGGCAGTAACGGCGTTGTATGTTGCCAGGCCTGACAACAAGAGAATTACTGCTACTAAAGGCAACAATAGTCGAGTCTTTATGCTTCCTAATAATTTCATTTATAGAGATTCCATGCTCTGGTTGCATACTGCTACGTCGAACGGACTACTGTTCGTTTGTTAATTGATTCTGCCATTGCATACAGTTTTTTATAACTATTTATTATATTTATCCTCCTTAAATAGAAGTAGATGATTTTTTTGTAGATTTCAAATTTATTTGGATGGTGGGTGTTACAGGGTAGACAGACGGCGTTTCATGCAGCTGCTCCACGTACGCAGCGCGTCAGCAAGCTGCCACTAATACCAAGCTCCTCAATAAGGGTTACAGGCACTCCTTTTGCCCATTATGGGGTTCTGCATGAGGTGCTCATAAATTTGGGTAGAGAGCTTGTGTCGCAACCAGAAACCGACTCAAGTCCAGATGCAGTCAGCTCGCCGAGCCTGCGGGATGCCACAGCGCATTTCCAGCGACGTCTGGTCAGTGAGGCATTGCGCCGCTGTGATGGCAATCAGTCCCGGGCCGCGCGGGAGTCGGGTCTGGATCGTGGCAATTTCAGTTGGCTGATTAAGCGGCTGGGAGTAAACGAGCAGCCGCTTTAGTGATAAGCTCTATTCACCCAAAGACAACATCGCCAATGATCTAACTGGGAAAGCATCATGATGAAATGGACCATTCTGTTCCTCGTTGTAGCGTTCACACCTTACAGTGCGCTGGCCAACGATATTTGTGATTGCGAAGGTTCCAAAAAACCGGGCGGACCCTGCTATGCGGGTAAAGGCGGCCCGGCTTATGCCGGTCCCGGCGGGCCGGCCAACGCCGGCATCGGTGGGCCCTGTTACACCGGTAAAGGCGGCGCTCGCTACGAGGGGCTGGGCGGTCCAGCTTACAAAGGCTACGGCGGCGCCAGATACGATGGCCTCGGTGGTCCGGCCTATAAAGGTTTGGGTGGTGCCTGCTATGCGGGAAAGGGCGGCCCTTGCAACCCGGCGAACAAGGGTGGTAAGCACTGCCCGGCAGTTTGTGATGACTAGCGGCTGAGCACCTGCGATTCTTTTGCTGTCCTGATGTGAAACGTCGACAATATCAGATCGATGCATTTGTAGACCGGGTTTTGGGAGGCAACCCCCGTTGCGGTGGTACTGCTGGCCTCATGGCTGGACGACAGCCTGCTTAGGCCATTGCAGAGGCAAACAGCCTTTCCGAGACGGCTTATTTATGGCTTAAGTATTCTGCCCTTTATCTGTTTCTCTAATTCTCTCTATTTATTGTTTTCGGCCGAGAGCCCGTTGCGATAGCGAATGTAATCCCGGGCAGTCCGACGGGGTGCTTCCAGCATGGGCAGATGACCAATGTCGGCCATCATCTGAACCTCGCTGTCCGGCAGCAGGGATTGCAGGGCCGCAGCCCCGGCAGGGTGCAGGACTTGATCTTCGTCGCCCCAGACAATCAGAGTGGGTGTGTTGATGGTGTTGAACTGTGTTTCCAGCATGGGCGATGCGATGAATTGCCGCATGATCTCGCTGTGCAAGACGTAATCGGCGGCGCTTCGTTGGGCCAGTGTGTATTTCAGGGAATAGGGCAGAAAGGGAGGGTGCCTGGTTGTCATCTGCATTAGCTGATTGAAGTCACTGGCCGTGCGCAACAGCATGGGCAGTTCGCCAGTGGCGAGATAACGTTTCAGCAGGTCCGACTCGTAGGCGGGGGTGGTGCCGGCAGCATTCAAAAGCCACAGGCTGGCAACCCGTTCGGGTTGTTCAGCGGCAAATTGGCACGCAATAAAGCCGCCCATGGAGTTGCCCCCCAGGTGAACGCGCTTGAGACCAAGCACATTCAAAAACTCGCACAGGCTTTTCGCCTGATCGGTGACCTGATAGCTGGCCTCCGGGTCGCGGCTGGCATCACCAAAGCCCGGCAGGTCCGGGATGATCAGGTGGTAATGGGGGGTGAGAAAACGAGCAATACGGGTGAAGTTGTCCTTGTCACCGCCAAAGCCGTGAATCAGTACCAACGGCTCACCACAACCTCCCTCCAGGTAGGGCATGGTAGCACCTGGAACAGTGGCTATTTTGCTGTTGAGACAGGAACGCCATTGTTCAAGACCAATCACAGCTTTTGCCGCCTGCCGGGGAAATACCCGGTTCAACGTGACCCAGACAATAACTACGGCAAAGCTCGCGAGCAGAAAGCCAAAGATAGGATTCATTGACGAATCACCTTAACGGGTTTGTGGGCGTGTGTGGTACTCATCTGGCGGTAAACTCCAGCAATTCATCATCAATCGGCTCGCTGAGCAACATGGTCCGGTCAGCTTCCAGAGCATGAGACACTCGCCACGGAGCATGTCTGCCCTGGCGCGGGAGCTGATCTTTACCCCGTAGAATATAGCCCGAACTCAGTATGCTCATGACATTCTCTTCGGTTGCTTCGTTGTCGGGTGCGCGGGGCGTGACAGCGGCGATGTTGTTACTGTCCATGTGTTGAAGCAAGCGACAGATATAGCGGGACGCGATATCAGATTTGAGTGTCCAGGACGCGTTGGTATAGCCGAGGATAAAGCCCATGTTGGGCAAATTTTGCACGAGCACAGATTTATAGCTCAGCAGCCTGTTTGCCGGTATTGCCCTGTTGTCGATACTCAGGGCCATGCCGCCAAAGGTCTGTAACTGTAGGCCGGTAGCCTTAATCACAATATCTGCATCCAGTGCCTGTCCGGATTTGAGTTGAATACCCCGCTCGGTAAAGTGGTCTATCTGATCGGTTATTATGCGGGCTTTACCGGATTTGATGGCTTTGAACAGGTCCCCACCGGGCACCACGCAAAGTCGTTCCTGCCAGGGTGGATAATGCGGCGTGAAGTGACGCATGTCGGCATCTTGACCAATCGACTTTTTGACTTTCCACAGCAGGTATTTACGCATTTTCCCAGGCCAACGCAGGGCGCTTTTGTACAGCAGGCGCTGCAGGAAAATGTTGGCAGAGCGCAGGATGTGGTAGAGCCACTGCCGTGGAAGTATTTTTTCGAGCAGCTTGATCAGATTGTCGTAGCGGGGGGTGCTGAGATAGTAGCTCGGTGACCGCTGCAACAGAGTGATCTGGGTGACCTCTCGAGCCATTGCTGGCACGATTGTGGCTGCGGTGGCTCCGCTGCCGATAATCACCACTTTTTTGTCACGATAATTTAAGGATTCAGGCCAGAATTGGGGATGGATACACTGCCCCTTGAAAGACTCGATGCCGGGAAATTCCGGTGAATAGCCAGCATCGTAGTTGTAGTAACCGGCGCAACTGATCAGGAAATGGCAGCGGTAGGTTGCGATGTCACCGGTGGTTTCATTGAGCGCCGTGACCGTCCACTGAGATCGGCTGCTGGACCAGTCGGCAGCGGTGACTTTCAGGCCAAAGTGGATGTATTGATCAACCCCGTATTGCTCGGCCGTCCGCCTGATGTAATCGCGGATCAGTGAGCCCTCGGCGAGGATTTTTGGCTTCATCCATGGCTGAAAATCATAGCCCATGGTGAACATGTCGGAGTCGGAGCGCACGCCGGGATAGCGAAACAGATCCCAGGTGCCGCCAATCGCATCGCGGCGCTCCAGAAGCATGATGCGTTTGGCTGGCAACTGCCGGGCCAGATGACAAGCCATGCCGATACCGGACAGTCCGGCCCCGATAATCAATACATCGATGTCTTGTGCTGGCACGGTGGTTTCTCTCTGCCGGCGTACGCTCCGGCCATGACATTACAAGGGCCATTCCACCATGTCATCGGTTGGCCCCAACATCATCCTGGCTATCGACGGAATGTTGGTTGATTGCCAGCCTCAGGAGGTAAATTTCTTCATGATGTCGACGGGCAGCGGAAACACAATGGTGGAACTCTTGTCCCCGGCAATTTCCACCAGGGTTTGCAGGTAGCGCAATTGAATGGCGGATTCCTCTGTGGCCAGTATCTTTGCTGCCTCTGCGAGTTTTTCTGCCGCTTCGGCCTCACCCATGGCGTGAATGACTTTAGCGCGACGCTCTCTCTCGGCTTCCGCCTGCTTGGCGATGGCGCGGATCATGGATTCGTTCAGGTCCACATGCTTGATTTCCACATTGGCCACTTTGACACCCCAGGCCTCGGTCTGTTTGTCGAGAATGGTCTGCACGTCGGCATTGAGGCGGTCGCGCTCGGCCAGCATATCATCGAGCTCGTGCTGCCCCAGCACCGAGCGAAGGGTGGTCTGCGAGAGTTGACTGGTGGCTTCAAGGTAATTTTCCACCTGGATGATGGCGCGCTCGGGGTCCATGACCCGAAAATAAATAACCGCATTGACCTGGACAGAGACATTATCCCTGGAGATAACGTCCTGGGTGGGCACATCCATGACCAGGGTGCGTAAATCCACCCGTACCATTTGTTGCAGCACCGGGATGATGATGACAAGACCGGGGCCCTTCACCTTGTAGAAGCGGCCCAGCATAAACACTACGCCGCGTTCATATTCTCGCAAAATACGGAACATGGAGGCCAGTAATACGACCACCAATACCAGCAGTATCCCAAAAAATGTTTGCATCTCGAACATCAGTAGTCTCCTTCAGTGGGTTTGCTGACCACGGCGGTCAGCCCGTCAATTGCCGTTACCCGTACCTGTTCATTCAATTGCAGGGGTGATTCTGACCGGGTATGCCAGAGTTCTCCCTCGAGCCAAACCCAGGCGCTTGCACCATCGACCCGTCCCACCGTTGCCATGGTGCCGATCAGATGCTCCGTGCCTGTGACCACTTTGCGGTGTCGCGCCTTAACCAGCATGCTCAGGGCAAACACCAATAGGCCGATACTGAAGACTGTCAATGCAATGATCATCGGCAGGGCAATCTGGTAGGCGGGCAAATTGGTGTCCATCAGCATGACCGAGCCGGTCAAAAAGGTGATCGCTCCACTGATACCCATGAGACCGAAGCTGGGGGCAAAGGCCTCTGCGGTCATCAGGGCGATGCCCAGCAGGATCAAGCCCATCCCTGCGTAGCTGATTGGCAGCATTTGCAGGGCATACATGGCAACCAGCAGGCTGGCTGCCCCGACAATACCCGCCAGGCCAATACCCGGGTTGTAGAATTCGATAATCAGGCCATAGATACCGACCATGAGCAGGATGTAGGCAATATTGGGGTTGGTGATAACTGCCAGAAATTCGCTGCGCCAGTCCACCGGCTGATAGTGGATGGTTTCCCCGTCAGTGGACAGTGTCACGGATTTTTTTGCCAACGCGACCTGGCGGCCATCCAGTTGCGTCAGCAGGTTTTCCATGGAGTCTGCAACCAGTTCGATAACACCCTGTTCAAGGGCATCGTTTGCCGAGAGACTGACTCCTTCCCGCACTGCACGTTCCGCCCAGTCGCCGTTGCGGTTTCGCAATTGTGCCAGGCTACGGATATAGGCCACGGCATCATTTACCACCTTTCGCTCCATGGCATCGCCCGGCGGGGCAGCTGCTTCTCCCTTGCTTTCTCCCTCAGCTTTGCCATCTTTGGCGTCATCGCTACCCGGCATGTTGGGCAACCCCGGTGATCCACCGCCGAGCTGAACAGGCGTTGCTGCACCGAGATTGGTGCCGGGTGCCATGGCGGCCAAGTGTGTGGCATACAACAGGTAGGTGCCAGCGCTGGCGGCCCTGGCCCCACTCGGGGACACATAGCCGACAATTGGCAGAGGGGAAGCCAGGATGACCTTGATCATCTCCCGCATGGCCATATCCAGGCCACCCGGCGTATCAATGCGCAGCACGATCAGGCTGGCCTCGGCTGTGATGGCCTTGTCCAGAGACCGTTCCATATGGTCAGCCGTCGCTGGCCCAATGGCGCCGTCGACATCGATCACCCAGATGTCTGCCCGGAGGACAGAAGAGAAGAGCAAAAGGCAAATTAGCAGACAGCTGCGAGGGAGGTAACTCGTGCAACATGACAAAAGTTTCATGATGCCAGTATAGAACAGACAGTTGGCGCTGTTTACTTTATCGGCCCTTCTGACCCGGCCGAATCAGGGTGAATATCAGCTGTTCAGCAGATTTTGCCGGGTGAGCAGTGCTGCCAATTGTCTTTGCCGGTGGGTGGGCCGACGGGTAGACTGCGTCAAAAGGGCAGAACCAGATAAAAAATAAGCCATCTGCCAATGGATGAAGTGAACACACAGTAGAGAATATTGATGAAGACCTTTGCCGAAAAAGTCGTGATTGTCACCGGCGCAACTTCCGGGTTGGGCGAAGCCACTGCCTGGCTTTGCTCTGATGCGGCAAGTTTTGTGAACGGCGCTGTATTGCCAGTGGACGGTGGTGATACCACGCGACTTTATTAATGAAGCTCTATTAGCACGGAACTCTATTAGCTGGCGTAGAGGCGGCAGTGGTTTGCCGAAACTGGAAAGTTGTTATCAACTCTGAACAGGTTGTTTTATGAAAACGGTGTTTCGAAAAATCTTCTGGCCTATCCTGCGTATTTTCGAGCGCGATGCGCCGGCCCAGGGCTATCGTCCACTGAATCGAAAAATTCTGCTTTTTGTGGGCATTCTTTTTTTGCTGCTGACCGGCGTATCTCTCTATTTCGTGATTGCAGCAGCAGTGATCGGGGGGCTGATTCCTGTAATAGGCTTTTTGGTTGCGGGCACTGTTTGTCTTGTGGTCGCTTTGCTAGGCAGCGATGGGGCCGTGGTGAAAATCTGGGGAAGCAGGTAGCGTCATTCAAACAGCAATAGGCATAAAAAAGGGGCGTACAGCCCCTTTTTTATAATATTTGAGTCAGTATTACATCAAATTTTCTGGCCTTTCGGGAGATTCTCATAGACCTCGTCATCGGGTGCGGCATTCAGGATTGCCTTGAAGTAGCTGCTGGGCAGTTTGATTTGGTAAGTGCGATTGCCTGTGATGGTGAGATCCATTCCCATATTGGCGCTATCAAAGAAATTGATAAATGAGATTGGCAGGGCGATTCTCTCTTCGTAGCGGCAATTGGCTGCCTCGCAGACATTTTCATCTTTCGACATGGGGACCAGGCGAAGCTCGCCATCCTTGGTGGTTGCCTTGCTATAGGAGCGCCAGCCCTCATCGTTGTACTGAGCTGTGACGTAGAGGATGTACTGGTCCTCACCTTCAAGGTCGACAGCGCGCACCAGGTAAATCTCGGAAAAATTCTCGGACAGCTTTTTTTCCGAGAGGGCAAAGTTTGGTCCGTAGGTGATTTCACCGTTCACCGGATCCATCTTGTATTCGATCAGGGTGCTGATTTCCTCGGGGGACTGCCAATTGATTTTGGCTTCTTTGGAAGCTTCCTGGGAAACAGGTTCGCTGTCTGAACTGGCGTGGACCTGCAGGGAAGCCAGTGCCAACAGGGCAAGGATCTGTGGAATTATTTTCATGTGTGACTCCATGGTATTGATGAGTGCTTGACGCGTTCATTTTTGTTGGTCGGTATGCTTGCGCTTTTGCCTGTGCATTTCAACCTGTTTATTGCTGGATAACGTTCCAGCATCGCCTCATAGCCGTTTCGCAAATGGTGCTGTTAAACACAGATGTTACCGATATATCGGCAACTATGAGTCTTTCCGTTATCGATGGTTCCTGAGCAGGACAATTTTGATCACAGCTGGTGCAAGAACCTTTCGTCAATAATTACGCGGGAGGAAGATATCTGGATCAGCGAAAACGAAGCAGGAGTCCGAGGTCGGGTTTCTCTGTTTTTTCAGGATCCCCGTGTGCTCAATGAATAGTGCCAACTATGCTAAGATGCCGGGTTTGCGATTGATGAATTCAGCCTGTTATGAACCAAGCGACACCCTATATCGTTCGAACCTTTCCAGTGGGGCCGTTGCAGTGTAACTGCACGGTCATAGGCGACCCGGCCACCCGCCGGGCACTGGTGGTTGACCCCGGTGGCAATGCCGCAGATATTCAGGCCATTCTGGCTGAACTGCAGCTGGTGGTTGTGGCAATTATTCATACCCATGCGCATCTGGATCATATACTGGCCGCTGGTGAGATCAAAAAGGCCACCGGTGCACCGATTTATCTGCACCGGCAGGACATGTTTCTGTGGCGTGGTGTAGCGGAACAATGTGCCATGTTTGGCGTGCCCCTGGTGACCCTGCCCGATCCGGATCATTACTTTGAGGATGACCATGATCTGGGTTGTTGTGGCGGCGTGGCCTTGCATACCCCGGGGCACACGCCTGGTTCCACCAGTTTCTGGTTCGAGCCGGCCGATCTATTGATCGCCGGAGATACCCTGTTTCGCAGTGGTATCGGCCGCACCGACTTACCTGGTGGCAATCACGGCCAGATCGTCAAGTCCATTCGCGAGCGGCTCTACACCCTGGATGACAATGTGGCCGTGGTCACCGGACATGGTCCGGGCACCACGATCGGTGATGAGAAGCACCACAACAGATTCGTGCGGGCCTGAGTGCCCGCTTCCCCCAACAGAGACGGAGTGCTTATGAAGCAACAGATACTGGCGATGCTGGAGTTGCAGAATGCGATGAACAGCAGGGTGAACGAGAACTGGGCAGAGCAGCATTTTGCGTGGTATCGGGCGATATGGGTGGAGTGTGCCGAATTGCTTGATCACTACGGTTGGAAGTGGTGGAAAAAACAGATGCCGGATGCCAACCAGGTAAAACTGGAGCTGGTGGATATCTGGCATTTCGGTCTCAGTATCCTGCTGCTGGAATCCCGGAATCATGGCGATATTGCCCAGTTGGTGGAACAGCAGCTGGCAAATGCGGGACCCTCCGGGGATTTTCGCGAAGACCTCGAGGCCTTTACCCTGAACACCCTGCAAACCAAAAAATTTGATGTGGCCGGGTTCGGTGCCTTGATGGCGGGGGTGGGGTTGAGTTTTGATGAGCTCTACACCCGCTATGTCGGTAAAAATGTGCTGAATTTTTTTCGCCAGGACCACGGTTACCAGGACGGCAGCTACCGCAAGCAGTGGGGCAGCAAGGAAGATAATGAACACCTAGTGGAAGCGGTTGCCGAGCTTGATCATCGTTGCCCGGAATTCAAGGATGATCTTTATCAGGCCTTGCAGAACCGCTATGCCGACAGCGCCTGACCTGTTTGGGCGCATGCGCTAAAAACCGTTAGAATAGCCTCTTTTCTGAGTGGTTCCACAACCTAAAAACTGTTACAAGACAACCATGATCGATTTTGATACTCGCAAACAGCGGCTGGAATTCAACAAGCTGCAAAAACGCCTGCGCCGCAATGTGGGCAAGGCCATTGCCGACTTCAATATGATTGAAGAGGGTGACAAGGTGATGGTCTGCCTGTCCGGCGGGAAAGATTCCTACGGTATGCTGGATATTTTGCTGGGCCTGCAGAAAACCGCACCGGTCAGCTTTGAGCTGGTCGCCGTCAATCTCGACCAGAAACAACCCGGCTTTCCGCCGGAGGTGCTGCCCCGCTATTTGACCGAACTGGGGGTTCCCTTTCATATTCTGGAAAAGGACACCTACAGTGTTGTCACCGAGTTGATTCCGGAAGGTAAGACCTACTGCAGTCTCTGTTCGCGGCTGCGGCGCGGGACCTTGTACGGTTTTGCCGAGCAGATTGGTGCCACCAGAATCGCCCTTGGCCACCACCGCGATGACATCATTGAAACCCTGTTTCTGAATATGTTCTACGGCGGAAAACTGAAGTCCATGCCGCCAAAACTGCTCAGCGATGACAAGCAGAATATGGTGATACGCCCACTTGCCTACTGCAAGGAAAGTGACCTGGAGCGCTATGCCATAGCCAAGCAGTTTCCGATTATTCCCTGTAACCTGTGCGGTTCTCAGGATGGCTTGCAGCGCAAGGTCATCAAGGACATGTTGCAAACCTGGGAAAAAGAGCATCCCGGACGGCTGGAAACGATCTTTAGTGCCATTCAGTCCGTTGAGCCCTCCCAGCTGGCCGATGCCGCCCTGTTTGACTTTGCGGATTTAAAACTGGAACGGGCGCCACGTATCGGTGCGGTCAATCTCTGGGATGCCGACAGCGACACTGTTCGCGAGTCTGCCTGATGCGCTGCGGCTTTCGATGCCGGAGTGATCACCCTATAATCATTCCTTTCAGCAAGGCGGATACTGCCCCATGAGTTATCAGGTTCTGGCCCGCAAGTGGCGCCCTCGCAACTTCAGCGAGATGGTTGGGCAGGAGCATGTGTTGCGGGCCCTGATCAATGCCCTCGATAACAACCGGCTGCACCATGCCTACCTGTTTACCGGTACCCGGGGCGTGGGGAAAACCACTATTGCCCGGATTCTGGCCAAGTGTCTCAATTGCGATACGGGTATCAGCTCTAATCCCTGCGGTACATGCAGTGCGTGTGTGTCGATTGCAGAGGGTCGATTTGTCGATCTGATTGAAGTGGATGCGGCTTCCCGTACCAAGGTCGAGGATACGCGGGAGTTGCTGGACAACGTTCAATACGCACCGACGGCGGGGCGCTTCAAGGTCTACCTGATCGATGAGGTGCATATGCTCTCTGGTCACAGCTTCAACGCACTGCTGAAGACCCTCGAAGAACCGCCGCCTCACGTAAAATTCCTGCTGGCCACCACGGATCCGCAAAAATTGCCGGTGACGATTCTGTCGCGCTGCCTGCAATTTAATCTCAAGCATCTAAGCCCCGAGCGGATTGTGGCGCATCTGCAGTTTGTGTTGGGTGAGGAGAAGGTTCCCTGCGAGGAGGCGGGTCTCTGGGCCCTGGCCCGCTCTGCCGACGGCAGTATGCGAGACGCCCTGAGCCTAGCCGATCAGGCCATTGCTCACGGTGGTGGCAAAATCACCGAGGCGGAAGTCTATGACATGCTGGGCACCATCGACCTTGGGGCTATTGCCGATATTGCCCGGGCACTGGCCAACCGTGATGCGGTGGATGTACTGGCGGTAGTCGGGCGTATGGCGGAGCACGCTCCGGATTTTGGTGCCGCACTGGCCGATCTGCTGTCGGTCTGGCACCGGGTTGCCATCGCCCAAACCGTTCCCGATGCGCTGGACAATCGTCATGGTGATGACCCATTGGTGCGCGAGTTGGCAAAAGCACTCAGCCCCGAAGATGTTCAGTTGTTTTACCAGATAGCCCTGTTGGGGCGACGCGATTTGCCGCTGGCACCGGAACCCCGAATCGGCTTTGAAATGGCTCTGCTGAGAATGCTGGCATTTCAGCCAGCGGCAGAAAGTGCTGTACAACCACCCCCGGTTGCAGGGGGTGCGCCTACTGTGTCCGCTGCTCCGACCGCAGAGGAGGCGGAGGGGGCGCCAAAAAAGCCCCTATCCGGTGATCACCACAGCGCGTCGTCAGCGACTGTACAGGCAGGTTCTGTAGAAACCTTCTCTGTAGAAACATTGAAACCAGCTGTGGATCGATCATCGGTTGACGCTGCCCCGGATGTTGCGATGGATGGTGCCATTGCAGCCGAGGCAACGGAAACGCTGCCCGCCAATCCCGCTGTCGTCGATCCGCCCAAGCCATCAACTACAGGTGTGGCGGTAACGTCCATAGAGCCGGCACCGTGGGTTGAGTCGGAGACGCTGGCCTCATTTTCCCGTCAGGCCCGACATCAGGCTGCTGTTGAGAATAAAACGGGGCCTGTATCGGGTCAGCAGCCAGGGGTAACTCGTGATTTGACGCCGGCAGTGCAGACCGATGACGTGGTGCCTGAGATGGCTGAAAGTGCGATTCCTTCAGCAGCAGTGACTCCAGGTACAGTGACTCCCGATACAGTGACTAAGGTGCTATTGGCTGAGGCTGTGCCGGATCGCTGGATTGAGATTTACCAGGGACTTCAGGTGGCTGGTTTACTGCAAAATATTGCCGCCAATTTGTGCCTGGTGGAAGTCGATGGCCCAACGTTGCACTTTGTGCTGGATATCGCCAGTAGTTCGCTGTATGAGGAATCGCATCAGCAGCGCCTCGCCGATGTCCTCACAGAATACTTTGGCGAGCCAGTGACCGTGCAGATTGAAGTAGGTGCAGTCGCTACTGAAACCCCTTTGGCCCGCACTGAAAGACTGCGCCGTGAACGCCAGTCGCAGGCGGTGGAGCAGCTGCGACTGGATCCCAATGTCCGGCGAATCACCGAGCTGTTTAACGGGGTTTTGCTGGAAAATACGATTAAACCAATAGATTAATAAATATCGGTAACTTTATGAATATAAATGAATTGATGAAGCAAGCTCAGGACATGCAAACAAAGATGCAGCAATTGCAGGCCGAGGCGGCCAAAACAGAGGTCACCGGGGAAGCGGGTGCCGGTCTGGTTCAGGTGGTGATGAATGGTCGCCACGATGTGCGGAAGGTCAATCTGGATCCATCCCTGCTCAGTGAAGAAAAAGGGTTCCTGGAAGATCTGTTGGCAGCGGCTGTCAATGATGCCGTCAGGAAGGTCGAGGAGGACCAGCGCAAACAGATGGAAAAGCTCACCGGTGGCATGCAGCTGCCGCCGGGCTTTCAGATGCCTTTTTGAACTGTTGATCAGGCGGCAAGACAGGACGCATTGATTGAAGGGTGCGTTCGAATAATTCCCCGGAGATTGGAAACAGATTGTGTTCAGCCCCTTGATAGACGAATTGATTGATGCCTTGCGCTGTCTGCCCGGTGTGGGCCCAAAGTCCGCCCAGCGAATGGCGCTGCAACTGCTGGAGCGCAACCGCGATGGCGCCGTTCGCCTTTCCAGTGCTCTGAGTCAGGCCGCTGAACACGTGCGGCGTTGCCAGATGTGCCGGACGCTGACAGAAGCCGACCTGTGTGAAATATGCAGTAACGGGCGTCGCGACATCCATCAGTTATGCGTGGTGGAAACACCGGCCGATATGTTTGCTATTGAGCATAGCGGCAGCTATCGGGGGCGTTATTTTGTCCTGCTGGGCCATCTTTCGCCGATTGATGGTATTGGGCCGGATGCCATCGGTGTCGATCATCTGATGTCCCGGTTGGCTGAAGAAGAGATCAATGAATTGATTCTGGCCACGAATCTCACCGTCGAGGGCGAAACCACGGCTCATTACATCAGTGAAAGAGCCAGAATGCTCAATGTGACAGTGAGTCGTATCGCCCACGGAGTGCCAATGGGTGGCGAGCTTGAATATGTGGATGGCGGAACCCTGTCCCATGCCTTTACCAGCCGCAAACAACTATAGTGGGTCTGCCAATTCATACCGCAGATTTCTTAATGACCTTTGTAACGGGAAGCACTGATGTCTGAACAAATGCCGCCACCGATTCTGGTGGCTGACAGTGCCGCTTTGAGCCACTGTGTCGAAGCGCTGCATAAATCCGATGTGCTGGCCGTTGACACCGAGTTTATGCGGACCGATACGTTTTACCCGATATTGGGTTTGATCCAGATATTTGACGGACAGCAATGCTGGCTAATTGATCCCGTGGCGCTGGAATCACTCGATGCGCTGGGCAGCGTTTTTAAAAGCCCGGCAATCATCAAGGTGTTCCACTCCTGTTCTGAGGATCTGGAGGTGTTGCAGCATGTGATGGGTACTCTGCCTCAACCCCTGTTTGATACCCAGATTGCGGCTGCCCTGACCGGTTTCGGGTTCTCCCGGGGCTATGCTGCCTTGGTGGATGACATGCTGGGTCATCATGTGCCCAAGGGCGAGACCCGCTCAGACTGGCTGCAGCGGCCCCTCAGTGAAGCGCAACTGGGTTATGCGGCTTCCGATGTCTATTTCCTGCTGCCTGTCTACCATTTGCTGGTTGAAGCCCTTAAAAAACTTGACCGGACGGTATGGATGGACGAGGAAATGGCGACATTGGTCGGTCGTTCGCTTCAGACCGATGACACTGCAGACTATTATCGCAAGGTTAAGGGTGCCTGGAAGCTGGAAGCGAAAGCATTGCAGGTATTGCAGGCAATTTGCCAGTGGCGGGAATCCGAAGCGCGGCAGCGCAATCGTCCGCGCAACCGCCTGATAGCTGACCGGACCCTGCTGGATATCGCCATCGCGCAACCGGCCAACAAGCAGTCACTGGCCGGCATCGAAGGTATATTTCCCGGTTTTTTACGCCGGTATGGCGACGATCTTCTGTCGCTGATTCATCGGGCGCAGGGTGATCATGTATCAAATCCCAAACCCTTGCCGCCGCTGGATGCGCCTTTGCCAAAAGCGGCCCGGGATATGGCAAAGGCGCTTAAGGCGGTGGCCAGCGAATGTGCAGAATCCCGCAACCTGTCGGTTGAAATGCTGGTCAGAAAGCGCGATATCGAAGAGTTGGTGCGTTCGGCGGTCGGTACCGGCAAGCCCCGTCTCTCCGCTGCTTTGCGGGAAGGTTGGCGCTATGAGCTGATCGGACAGGCGCTTCTTGCAGAAGTCAGTCGTCTTTTGTCATCCAATCCGAGTGCCGTCAATGAGTAAACAAATCTGCAAAATCTATCGCAGCTCGAAAAACGAAGCCATGTATCTCTATGTCGATCATCAGGAGGACCTGGATCGAATCCCCGAGCCGTTGTTGCAGCGATTTGGCAAACCCAAACTGGCAATGACCCTGGCGTTGTCTTTGGATAAAAAGCTGGCCAGAGCCGATATTGCCAAGGTGCTCGAAGCGATCAGAGAGCAGGGTTATTACCTGCAGTTGCCACCAAGTCCCGAGGCATATATGCAGGAATTGCGTAATAAAAACGACAAGCTTTAAAGGGTAAGTGATTGAGCAAAAAACCTTTTTGGGAAGAAAAATCACTGGCAGAGATGAGTCGGTACGAATGGGAGCAGCTCTGTGATGGTTGCGCCCGATGTTGTCTGCACAAGCTTGAAGATGAGGAGAATGGCGATATCTTTTATACGGATGTTGCCTGTCAGCTGCTCGACCAGACCAGCTGCCGTTGCGTCGATTACCGGCATCGGCTGGCGAAAGTGCCGGATTGTCTGGCCCTGTCACCCGAAAAGATAGATCAATTTCACTGGTTGCCAGATACCTGCGCCTACCGCCTGCTGGCTGCCGGTCGTCAATTGAAAGCCTGGCATCCGCTGGTTTCCGGTGATCCTGAATCAGTACATCGGGCAGGTATTTCGGTCCGGGGCAGGGTGGTTGAAGAATTTTCAGTGGCAGAGCAGGATATGGAGGACCATGTAATCCACTGGGTGAACAGCTGATCCGGTTTGTTTGAGTTCTCTTTGACATTTTCTGCCAACTGGTTTTTAGTAGCGACCCCGGCTTCAGCCGGTGAATCAAAACATCCCAAGCAATCATCGCCATTAGGTTATACTCGCTGATCACGGATTGAATAACGGACGTATCAAAGGGAAAGGAGCGTATTTATGTATTCAGATGAAAACTATCTTTGGGGGCTGGTCGCCTATTATGTCGGTAGTGGGCTGGTGTTGCTTTTTTTGTGGCGTTTTCGCGATCTGTTACCCGGTAGACATTTTCGCAATGTGCTACTGCTGTTGATCAGTGCCACTCTACTGGTACCAATCAATGCCTACCCCGACCTCAACTATCTTGCACCTGCCTGGTTTGTCAGCCTGTATGAGGGGCTAACCAGTGTTTCAGAGCAGGGTTACTTGCGTGGAGCGCTGCCCATCTTCGTATGTTTTTTTGCAGCATTGCTGGTGTATACCGGTGGACAGCTGATTGCCAGTCAGCTAGTTCGATCTTCCAGGACTGCAGACCACGAAATGAAGTCCTAGAGACTTAGAGAGTCAGGGCTGCTTCAAGCGCTTCCAGCTGTTCGGCCAGTTCCAGCCATTGAATCTCCACCGCCTCTCGCTGCTGTTTGAACTGATTCTGTTCAAGCAGCAGTGACTGCAGCGCCTCTTTGTGTTCGGGTTGATAAATTGCCGGGTCGGCAAGACGATTTTCAATATCACCGACAGTCTCATCCAGCTTGTTCATGCGAACTTCTGCTTCACTCAGGGCCTTCTTGAGCGGGCGCAGCTGTTGCCGGATTTCAGCCCCTTCACGCCGTTGCTGTTTTCGCTGTATAGCAGGCCCTGGCCCGGGAGATGTTTCTCCGCCCTTGTCGCGCAAACGTGACAGCAGCCAGTGGGTGTAGCTGTTGAGATCGCCTTCAAAGGGTGCCACTCTGCCATCGTTTACCAGCAATAGTTCATCAACGGTATTGCGTATCAAATGCCGATCGTGGGAGATCAATACCACGGCGCCGGCAAAGTCCTGTAGCGCCATGGTCAGCGCATGGCGCATTTCAAGATCCAGATGGTTGGTGGGTTCGTCGAGTAACAGCAGGTTGGGTTTTAGCCAGACAATGATCGCCAGCGCCAGTCGTGCCTTTTCGCCACCTGAGAAATGCTCGATCACATCCAGTGCCATATCGCCACGAAAATCAAAGCGACCGAGAAAATTGCGCATGCTCTGTTCTGTGGCGGTCGGTGTCAGTCGCTGCAAATGTAGCAGGGGACTGGCGGACATATCGAGAGCATCGAGTTGGTGTTGGGTGAAATAGCCGATGGAGAGGTGTTCCCCTGCAACGCGCTCGCCACCGAGGGCCGGTAAATCACCGGCGAGGGTTTTTATCAGCGTCGATTTACCGGCGCCGTTGGCGCCGAGCAGTGCGATTCGACTGCCCGGATGCAATGTCAGGCCGACTTCGCTGAGGATGGGCTGGTCGGGATAACCCACCACACTTTTACTGAGCGATAGCAGCGGATCGCTGATACGCCCCGGTGGGAAAAATTCAAAGTCGAATGGTGAATCAATATGAGCCGGAGCGACGGTCGCCATTCGCTCCAGTTCCTTCAGGCGACTCTGGGCCTGTCGGGCTTTGGTGGCCTGAGCCCTGAAGCGCGCGACGAACCGATTGATTTCTCCGATACGACGTTGCTGCTTTTCATAAACAGCCTGCTGTTGGGTGAGTCGCTCACTGCGCTGGCGCTCAAACGCCGAGTAGTTGCCGCGGTAGCTGAGCAGGCTGGCGTGTTCGATATGAAAAATTTCCTCGCAGACGTTGTCGATAAAATCCCGATCGTGGGATATCAGCAGAACGGTACCCGGGTAATTCTGCAGCCATCGCTCCAGCCAGAGAGTCGTATCCATATCCAGGTGGTTGGTAGGTTCGTCGAGCATTAGAAAATCGGATGGGCACATCAATGCTCTGGCCAGATTCAGGCGAATCCGCCAGCCACCTGAAAAGCTGCTCACCGGGGAAGCTCTTTCCACTGCAGAAAAGCCCAGTCCCTCCAGTAGCTGTTCTGCCCTCAGTGGGGCGGTATAACCATCGATCTCGTCCAGTGCCTGATGCAGGTTGGCCAGACGGTCGTTGGCCTGATCGGTTTCGGCCCGGGCGATGTCTGCCTCCAGCTTGCGCAGGACCTGATCACCATCAATGACAAAGTCCAGCGCAGCCCGGTCGGTTGTCTGCACCTCCTGTGCCATATGGGCCATGCGCCATTGACCGGGGATCTGCAGCGTGCCTTCCTCCACTGTCAACTCCCCCAGAAGCAGGCTGAAAAGGCTCGATTTACCAGCGCCATTGGCACCAATCAATGCTATTTTTCGACCCGGGTGGATGGTTGCGCTGGTTTTTTCCAGTAGCCGTTTGGTGCCCCGCTGCAGGGTAATGTTTTCCAGAATGATCATGGCCGGCATTATGACGGATTTGTGGTCTTTAAGCCGCATTGGCGGACGTCGTTTACAGTGCTTTTGGCAATTAATTCAATGATGGTCAGCAAACCACTACAAGTTCTGTTGTACGTCCGCCAGCCATTTGGTTAGCATTGGTTATCGGGCTAAAACCATTGCAGAATGACCCGTGCGGTAAAAACATAACAATCCCGGGGGAGAGCAATGTCTGAGAATCATCAGCCAATGGATGTGAACGAAGCAGTACGCAAATCGTGGGTGCACTTTGGGTTACCCGCCGAGTTGCCGCCCTGTGATTTTCAGTCACTGCTGGATGTGCTGGAGGATGCGGTATCGCATTTTCCGGATAATCCAGCGGTAACGTCCCTGGGGGGGACGCTAAACTTTGCTGAGCTGGATACCCTTTCCACCCGGTTTGCCGCCTATTTGCAGCAGCACACCCAGCTAAAGCCCGGTGACCGCCTGGCTATTCAGATGCCCAGTCTGATCCAGTACCTGGTGGTGGCTTACGGTGCTTTTAAAGCCGGGTTGGTGGTGGTGAATATCAACCCAATGTATACCGAGGTGGAACTCGACTATCAGCTCAACCACGCCGGGGTGAAGGCCGTGGTGGTGTTTGACCGCTTCCTGGGTATCGTGGAAGCCGTACGCGATCAGACACCGGTTGAAACCGTGTTTGTCACCACTCCTTTCGATCTTCATCCACCCCTTAAACGTCGGCTGATGAGTGTGGTGCTTAAACTGATGGGTAAAGCGGTGAAGCCCGGCCGTGCAATCCCTTTGCAACAGGTATTTGCCGAGACTGCCGACGCCGAATATCAACCAGTTGCGCTGACACTGGACGATATGGCGCTGTTGCAATACACCGGTGGGACAACGGGTGTCTCCAAACCCGCCATCATCAGTCATGGCAATATGGTCAATGTCACTCGCCAGGCCTGGGCATTGCTTGAGATGTCGGGTCTGGAGCGGGGCAAAGAACGGATTGTCTCACCGCTGCCGCTCTATCATATCTATGCCTTTGCGCTCTCTGTAACCACCGGCGTGTATATCGGGGCTCACTCCCTGTTGGTGCCAAACCCGAGGGATATCAAGGGCTTCGTCAAGCTGTTGCGGCGCTGGCCCGCCACGCTGTTTTCCGGGCTGAACACCCTGTTTGTGGCATTGCTCAAACATCCCGACTTTACCCGCATTGATTTTTCCGGCCTGAAAATTACCCTGTCAGGCGGTTCCGCTTTGGCCAGTGACACCGGTAAGGCCTGGCAGGACAAGACCGGCTGCGAGATCAGCGAAGCCTATGGTCTTACCGAGGCTTCTCCGATCGTGTCATTTTCTCCACGGGGTTCAGGCAAGGCCGGCTCTGTGGGTATTGCCGTTCCTGAGACAGAGTTGCGAATTGTCGATGACGAGGGGAAGGCATTAACCGTTGATGAACACGGTGAACTCTGGGTACGGGGTCCGCAGGTGATGTCCGGCTACCTGGATTTCCCTGAAGAGACAGCCAAAACCATTACTGACGAGGGTTGGCTGAAAACCGGTGACATTGCATCAGTGGACCGGGATGGATTTCTCCGCATCCACGACCGTAAAAAAGACATGATCAGTGTGTCGGGTTTTAACGTCTATCCCAATGAGATTGAAAACGTGGTGTCGCATCACCCCGACATCAGTTACTGCGCGGTCGTTGGCGTGCCAGACGAGCACTCGGGTGAAGCGGTCAAGTTGTATCTGGTCAGTACCAACCCCAAGCTGACTGCGGACGATATGCACGATTACTGTGCGAAGCAGCTGGCCCGCTATAAATTACCAAAATACATTGAGTTCCGTGATGAGCTGCCGCTCTCCAACGTCGGTAAGGTTTTGCGTCGAGAGTTGCGTGACAGCTGACCGGATGGCACGAATGCAACGATGACGGACGATGTTTCACAATGGCGGGACAGGATTGCGCTGTGCCTCGGGGTTGACCGTGGGCCGCTGAACCGGCAACTGGACAAGATTGCCCGGCGGGCTGCGCAGGGCAAGCCGTTTGACCGGGAGATGCAGGCATTTTTGGTACGGCTGGAAAAATCCAGCCAACAGTATCAAGCGCGTCGGGCCAGTGTGCCGCCGCTGACGTATCCGGACGATCTGCCCATTGCGGCCCGTCGGGAAGATCTTTGCAAAGCAATTGCCGGCCACCAGGTGGTGATTGTGGCCGGGGAAACCGGTTCCGGTAAAACCACCCAGTTACCCAAAATCTGTCTTGAGCTCGGTCGGGGCGTCGCCGGTATGATTGGCCATACCCAGCCGCGCCGCATTGCAGCCCGAACGGTGGCCAACCGTATCGCCGAGGAGTTGCAGCAACCACTTGGCGAAACGGTCGGTTATCAGGTTCGTTTCAGTGAGCAAAGCGGTGACAACACGCTGGTCAAACTGATGACGGACGGTATTCTGCTCGCCGATATTCAGCACGATCGACTGCTGCAGCGCTACGATACCCTGATTATTGATGAGGCCCATGAGCGGAGCCTGAATATCGACTTCCTGCTCGGCTATCTGAAAAATATTCTCCCCCAGCGTCCCGACCTGAAAGTGGTTATCACCTCTGCGACTATTGATGTAGAGCGCTTCTCCCGGCATTTTGATAATGCGCCGATTATCGAGGTATCCGGCCGCACCTATCCCGTGGACGTTGAATACCGTCCCGCCGAGGAAGACCGGGACCTGTCGCTGCAGGTGCTGGATACGGTAGAAGAGATTCTGACGTTGCCAAAGCGGGGTGACATCCTGGTGTTCCTCAGCGGCGAGCGCGAGATTCGCGAAACGGCCAATCTGTTGCGCAAGGCGCAACTGCCTCACCTCGAGGTGGTGCCACTCTATGCCCGTTTGAGTCTGGCGGAGCAGGGCCGGGTATTTTTGCCCCACAAGGGTGTACGGGTGGTACTGGCCACCAATGTGGCGGAAACCTCCCTGACAGTGCCCGGCATCCGTTATGTGATTGACCCGGGCACGGCCAGAATCAGTCGCTACAGTTATCGCACCAAGGTACAACGACTGCCAATAGAACCGGTTTCTCAGGCCAGTGCCAACCAGCGCAAGGGGCGCTGTGGCCGGGTCAGTGAAGGGGTTTGTTTTCGCCTCTACAGCGAAGTGGACTTCAATAACCGTCCGGCCTATACCGATCCCGAAATTGTCCGCACCAACCTGGCTTCAGTGATTCTACAAATGCTGCAGTTGAAAATTGGTGATATCCGTGACTTTCCGTTTGTCGAGGCCCCGGACCAGCGGTTGATCAACGACGGTTTCAGCCTGTTACAGGAGCTGCACGCGGTCACCCCACAGGGCGAGTTGACCGAGACAGGGCGGCAACTCTCCCGTATTCCGGCCGATCCGAGGTTGGGCAGGATGTTACTTGCGGCCGGAAAAGAAGGGGCCCTGCGTGAATTGCTGGTTATCGTCTCCGCGCTCAGTGTTCAGGATCCCCGGGAGCGACCCGCCGACAAGCAGCAGGCCGCCGACGAAAAACATCGCCAGTGGCAGGATAAACACTCGGATTTCACGGCGCTGTTAAACCTCTGGAATACGATGGAAGACCAGCGCCAGGCATTGGGCCGCAATCCGTTTGACAGATATTGCCGGCAGCAGTTTGTATCGCCCCTGCGAATCAGGGAATGGCGGGATTTGCATCACCAGTTGCACCGTTATTGTCGTGAGCTGAAGTTACCCGAAAACCGTGATCCAGCGGACTATCCGGCGATCCACCGAGCCCTGTTAACCGGTTTGCTGGGGCAAGTGGGATTCCGCCACGATGAACGGGAATTTCTCGGCCCGCGCAATCGCAAGTTTCATGTTTTTCCCGCCTCAGGACTGTTTAAAAAACCGCCTAAGTGGCTAATGGCAGCAGAAATTATCGAGACGTCAAAACTGTATAGCCATGTCAACGCCGCGATTGAACCTGAATGGCTGCAGGAACTGGCTGCACACCTGGTCAAGAAAAGTTACAGCGAGCCCCACTACAGTGCCCGGCGAGGGCAGGTGATGGCCTTTGAGCAGCAGACATTGTATGGACTGCCGATTCTCAGTAGAAAACCCTGTAACTACAGTGCCATTGATCCATCCGCATGCCGCGACATCTTCATTCGTGCCGCACTGGTGGAGGGCGAGTATCGGGGGAAGGGTGCATTTTTCGATCACAATCAATCACTGCAGGAAAATCTCGAGAACATGGAGTCGCGAATCCGCCGTCGCGATGTGCTGGTGGACGACGAGGTGATGTACCAGTTTTACCAGGAGCGTCTGCCCGCCCATATTGTTAATCTGAAAGGTTTTGAAAAGTGGCGCGCCGAGGCCGAAAAGCAGGACCCCAGATTATTGTGGATGGACGAGTCCCTATTGGTCCAGCGGGAGCTTGATGAAGACCTTGAGGCCCAGTACCCGGATCACCTGGAGTGGCAGGGTACGGTCTATCCACTGAGTTACCATTTCGAGCCGGGACACCCCGAAGACGGGGTGAGTCTGACGGTTCCCGTCAGCATCCTCCACCAGTTGCCAAACTACCGTTTTGAGTGGCTGGTGCCGGGTATGCTGAGGGACAAATGTATTGCCTTGGTCAAGGGGTTGCCGAAATCACTGCGTCGCCATTTTGTGCCGGTTCCCGGTTTTGTGGACAAAGCGCTGGCGGGCCTGAAGGTGGGTGATTTCCCCCTTGCCGAGTCCCTCGGGTATCAGCTGAAAAGGCTCTCCGGTGTGACGGTTGCCGATGAGCAGTGGCAACAGGTTGAGCTGGAGCCCATTTATTCCATCAATATCCGCCTGATCGATGAACAGGGCGAACTTTTGGCGATGGACCGCAACCTGGCCGAGCTTAAAGCGACCTACCGGGGGCGGGTCTCCCGAACGATCAATGAATCCTCGGTCGACAGCATTGAGCAAACAGACCTTACCGGTTGGACATTTGATGAATTGCCGACGAGTTTCACCATCCGGCAGCAGGGGCTGGCTATTCGCACCTATCCGGCGCTGGTTTGTAACGGAAACCGGGTGGATTTGAAGTTACTGGATAATCCGGCAAGAGCCGCCAATGAAACGGTCAGGGGGTTGTTGAAGCTCTATCAGCTGAGTTATTCACAGGGGGTGAAATACCTCCGCAAAACGTTACTGAAGGGGTGCGATTTGTCGCTGAAAGCTGCCCACTTCCAAAGTCGCGAGCAACTGCTCAATTCACTGATCGATGCAGCCTATTATCACTCACTGGTTGAGCATCATACCGTGCCGCGAAACCGCGAAGTCTTTGAACAGCAGCTTCTGGAGGGCAAGGCAGAGGTTGCCGGTGCCGCCCTGCAGCTCGAGCAGCTGTTGCTCAGCTGCCTGCCCCTGCGGGCAGAGGTGTATCGAGTCATTAAAAAACTTGGATTCGTTGTTTTGCCCGCTGTGTCGGACATCAACCGGCAGATTGACGGCCTGTTCCGCGACGGTTTTTTGCTGGATGTGCCCACGGAGTGGTTGCAGCACTATCCGCGCTATTTAAAGGCAATCCTGTATCGACTGGAAAAACTGCCGGGCCAGCCGGAGAAGGATCGACAGTCAGTACAACAGTTGGCAAAACTGGAGGATCGCCTGTATCCCTGCTTCAGTAAATGGGACGATCTCGCCAGCGACGTTCGCGAGGAGGTGTGGCGGCACTACTTTATGTTGCAGGAATACCGTGTTTCACTGTTTGCTCAGCAACTGGGTACGCGTATGCCTGTTTCGGAGAAACGGATAACTGCCCACTGGTTCGAGTTGCAGTCAATGCTGGCAGGGACCTGATTTGGTGTATTTTTTGAATAATCCTGTATCAAAGCTGGCTTGGGAAACTTATTCTGTGACGTTCAGTCTGACTTTAGAGCCTCTCATCTACTGTCGAGTGCTCTATCAGCCAATTAACCTAAATGGAGATTAATGATGAGCAAGCGTAATTTGAATCCACTGGCAGCGGCAGTTGGCGCCGCGTTTATGGCATCCGTTGCCCTTTCCCCAATGGCATCCGCCTCCGAGAATCCCTTTCAGGCCACTGAACTGGGCGCAGGCTATAAATTGGCCGGTAACCATGGCGAAGGCAAATGTGGTGAAGGGAAATGCGGTGAAGGTGAAAAGGGAGATAAAGAAGGTAAATGCGGTGAAGGAAAGAAAAGCGAGAAAGGTGACAAAGGCGATAAGGAAGGAAAGTGTGGCGAAGGCAAATGTGGTGAAGGAAAATGTGGTGGTCAAGGGTAAGTTGAGTAGCCTGTATAACCATGTTTGATCGCCAATACCCCGTTCAGGGGGCTGGGCTGGGGTTGCGGCGAACGCTGATGAGTTCGCTGTCTTCCCCGATGCCTGAAAGCATCGATTTTATGGAGGTGGCCCCGGAAAACTGGATAGGGGTGGGTGGCCGTCTGGGTCATCAGTTCCGCGCCTTTACGGAGCGCTACCCCTTTGTCTGTCATGGTCTTTCTCTGTCAATCGGTTCCCCCGCGCCGTTGGATATTGAACTGCTGTCGGGAATCAAAGCCTTTCTCGATCAGCACCAGGTGCGTTACTACACTGAACACCTGAGTTATTGCAGTGATCAGGGTCATCTCTACGATCTGATGCCGATACCGTTCACTGAGTCGGCTGTTCACTACGTGGCTGAAAGAATTCGCCAGGTTCAGGATTTTCTCGGCCGGCGTATCGCAATGGAGAACGTCTCCTACTATGCGGCGCCCCAACAGGAAATGTCTGAAATTGACTTTATCAATGCGGTGATCGCAGAGGCCGACTGCGATTTGTTGCTGGATGTGAACAACATCTACGTGAACAGTATCAACCATCGCTACAACGCAGAGGAGTTCCTCGCGCAATTGCCCGGGGAGCGGGTGGTCTATGCCCATATTGCCGGCCACTACAAAGAGGCGGACGATCTGCGAGTCGATACCCACGGCGCGGATGTTATTGACCCTGTCTGGCATCTCCTCGACGTGGCCTATCAACAGTTTGGCATTGTGCCAACCCTGCTGGAACGGGACTTTAACATACCACCCGTGCCTGTATTGCTGGAGGAGGTGGCGCGTATCCGGCAGTCGCAGCAGTCAGCCCTGCAGACCGGTGAGCGTGGAAGAGTAGCCAATGTCTGAATCATTCCTCGATTCATCAACCCTGCCGACATTCCAGCAAACCCAATATGCTTTTGCTGCACATCTGCGGGACCCGGATACCAACCCTGCTCCTCCGGATGTTGAAGACCGGCGTATGAAGATCTATCGGGAGCTGGTTTACAACAACATAGAATCTTTCATCGCAACCGGTTTCCCCGTGTTGAGGCAGTTGATCGCCGACCAGCTGTGGCATGCCCTGGTTCGCGACTTTGTCAGCCGACACTGTAGTCATTCACCCTATTTTCTGGAGATCAGTCAGGAGTTCCTCAAGTACCTTCAGGAAGAACGCGAACCTCTGATGACGGACCCACCGTTTATGCTGGAACTTGCCCATTATGAATGGGTAGAGCTGGCACTTGATGTCGCCGAGGAGGATCTCCCGGAGTCATCATCTACCCCCGTTGATGTAATGGCTGAGTCGTTGCAGGTTTCGCCACTGGCGTGGCGCCTGTCCTATCAATATCCGGTTCATTTGATTGGTGAGGAATACCAGCCAGCAGAACCGCCCGAACAGCCGACGTTCTTGGTGGTGTATCGTAACCGGGAACAGAGCGTGAAGTTTCTTGAGAGCAACGCGGTGACAATCCGGCTGTTGCAGTTGCTTGAGGCACGTCGTTGCACCGGTCTGGATGCGCTGCAAACTATTGCCACGGAGTTGGGGTATGACAACCCCGACGCCGTTATCGCTCACGGTGCGCAATTGCTCAAGCGGCTTTATCAACTGGACATTGTTGTTTTCACTCACGCACCATAAAAAAACGGCCCCGCAGGGCCGTTTAAAGTGAGAGATGTTGTGGGTTGGCTGACAGCTATCGGCTAACCCGGGTGCTGCTATTTAAACTTGGTTGCCAGGTCCAGCTGAATGCGGTCGTAATCAAGTTCCTCACCGCTGAAGCCACCATACTCATTCTTGAAGTAGGTGAGGCCAAGTTTTGTGTTTTTAGCGAGGCCCAGGCCAGCTTTGAATTTGTGGCCTTTGACATCGGTACCACCGCCACCGAAGTCGGAATCAGACAGTGTGCCATAGACGGCGTCGGCTTCCAGGTCTTCGTACATGTAACCGATTTCCCAGTCACCGCGGTTTTTGGCTTTGCCCAGTTTGAAGCCGGCGGTATAGCCAGTATCTTCATCAGCGTCGCTGTCGGTGTTGGTAACGTGGTTGACCCACACAGAGGCGGGCAGTCCGGCCAGTTTGGTTTCTAGCTCGACAAACACCTGGGCAATATCATAGTCGTACAGGTGGTTGCCGCTGAGGTCCAGGCTATTGCCAAAATTCTCGCCAGCGCCCAGGATGGGGGCCAAGCCTTCGGTGGGAATGTGGTAGTAGCTGGCACCGACGATAATATTCAGGTTGTCGGCCAGCTTGCCGCGGAAACCCAGTTGGGCGCCGAACATTTCGGTGTCCTCTTTATCATTGGTAGTCGCGGGCAGTTTATCCGGTTTATGTTCACTGTTAAGGAAGTGATAAGCGCCGATAGCCCAGATAGTGCCGTTGTCGTAAGACAGGTGGCCACCTTCCGGGCGGTAGTCGCCGTCCCAGATCAGGCCGTCTTTAGCAGGCTGATAGAAAGGGTTTTTGGTTTTACCGGCCACCAGGTTCATGTTTTCGGCAAAGTTCCAGTCGATCCAGGCCTGGTCCAGGTTGATACCTTTGCTGCTGCCGGCGTCCCCTAGAGTCTGGTTGGAGGAAACGGGATCGTCGCTGCCGCTGGCCAGGGCTACACTGGCCTTAATGTCATCAGTCACCTGGGCCATCAGGCCTATACGGGCGCGAACGCGGTTACGACGGCGGTCGTCGTTTCTGGCGTCGTTGTCCATTTCCTCGTAGCGGTAGCGGAAGTCACCGTACCATTGAATGCGATCGGCCCAGGAATCCGCGGATTTTGCGGAAGCGGTGGCGACCATCTTGTCCATTTTTTCTTCTTGGGCTTGGGCCGCATCAGCGATGGCGTTGTAGTCTTCGGCGCTGATGGTGCCTTTATCCCGCAACACTTTCAGCAGATCCAGCATCGGGTCCGCCTGAACAGGCAAAACAGCGGCACTCAGCATGGCGCCGGTGATTAAAATTGCAGATGTTTTTGATTTCATTGAATCGTTCTCCTCAAATTACTAAACGCGTTTAGCCTGATTGCTTCAGACAGGAGAACCTTAGGTCGCGATTGTTTCAGCGCCATGATAGTTTCGTGACACTTTGGTGACAGTTGGGGTGTTCGGTAATTTGTCCCCTGAGAGGTTGGCCAAGCTGGAAGGTGTGAAGGCTATTGGGGGTAACAAAAAAAATGGCCCGGTAGGGGCCATTTTTCTGATACTTGTCGGGACGGCCGGTTAGAATTTCGCCTCTATGTTGAGCTTGATGGCGTCGTAGTCACTCTTTTTACCTTCACCTCTGACTTTGCCGATTTCGGTGTCGTAGTAGGACAGGCTTGCTGTGGTGTTCTTGCTGAGGCCGAGATAGGCCCCGTATTTATGTCCTTTCACGTCAGTGCCGCCGCCTGCAAAATCCGAGTCAGCGAAAGCGGCAAAGACAGCATCGGCTTCCAGATCCTGATACAGATAGCTGAAGGCCAGGTCACCCCTGCCTTTTACCTTGCCAAGTTTGAATCCTGCCGCGTAGCCTGTGTCTTCATCGGCATCGCTGTCGGTGTTTTTGACGTAATCGGCAAACAGCATGGTTGGTATGCCGGCGAGCTTGGTATTCAACTCGGCAAAGACTTCGGCAACTTCATAATCCAGTGCATGGGTTCCGCCAATCCCTGTGTTACCAAAGAACTCGGCATTATCATCACTATCCTCAAAAAAAGCGGCACTGCCGGCTACCGGTATATAAAGATAGCTGGTGCCCACCTTTAGGGATGTTTTTTCGGAAACTGTTACGTTATAGCCTAGCTGGGCACCAAACATTTCCTCGATATCGTCCGTCCCTTTGCTGCCATCGTAGCTATTCAGAAAGTGATAGGCGGCAATGGCCCAGACCGAGCCATTGTCATAGGACAGGTGCCCGCCCTCAGGGCGATAATCGCTATCCCATACCAGGCCGCTACCACCAGGGGTATAGAAAGGATTTTTGGTCTTGCCGGCCACCAGATTCAGGTTCTCGGCAAAATTCCAGTCAATCCAGGCCATATCCAGATTGATTTGTTTGGAGCTGCCGCCGCCTCCGAGGGTCTGGTTGGCGGAGGTTGGCGACTCACTGCCGCTGGCCAGTGCTACTCCCGCCTTGAAGTCATCGGAAACCTGGGCGGTGAGACCAATGCGCGCACGTATCCGGTTGCGGTTGATGTCATCGTAGGCGCTGTCTTTGTCAGTCTGTTCGACACGGTATCGGACATCGCCGTGCCACTGGATTCGGTCGGCCCAGGAAGTGGCCGGTTTTGCGGTGGCAACCACCTGGTTGGTTTTTTCCTCCATTACTTTGGTTTTAGCTTCCATTGCATTGAGGCGCTCAGTCAGGGCGGCAACCTGGTCCCTCAATTCCTGCAAGGTTGCTTCGTCTGCGTTTGCGAACAGAGCGGGACACAGGGTGAATCCGCTAACGGCTAGGAAAATGGCAGTTCGTTTCATAGTTATAATTCCAATCCTGTTAATTTAAAACTTGATATCTCGATATCGTCGATGCTTTCTTTATAGTTGCTGTTTTTTCCGAAACAGACATAAACGGGTGTCGGTATCTTAATGTGTCAGTTTTATGACACAAGGTTATTATCTGCTGAGCGGTAGGGTAGGGAGACTTGTGGCGTGTGGTTTTGGATGATTACGGTATACCTGAAAAAGTTCAGCGTGTAGAATTGCGAGAATTTGTTGTTATCAGATTATAAAAAAGCAGGGAGAACACCCCAGATGAAAAAAATAGTGCTGTTGCTGGCTGGCGTTATGATGTCTACCCACGTGTTTGCGGAGGGGAACCCCGACGATCCCTGGGAAGGCTTCAATCGCAAGATGTTTGCTTTCAATGATACCGTGGATACCTATACGCTGAAGCCTATCGCCAAGGGCTACCGGGCGGTTACGCCTGACCCTGTTGAGCGTGGGGTCAGCAGGATGTTCTCCAATGTTGGAGAAGTGGTGAATGTTTTCAATGATCTGCTGCAGGGGAAATTCCGTCAGGCGGGCAATGACACGGGACGGTTTGTTATCAATACCACCATTGGTCTGGTGGGTTTTTTTGATGTAGCCGATCATTTTGGCCTGCCTAAAAATGATGGGGAAGATTTCGGCCAGACACTGGGTGTCTGGGGTGTAGATAGTGGGCCTTATCTGGTGTTGCCGTTGATCGGTCCAAGTACCCTGCGCGATGGTCCAGCCCGGGTCGTTGATCGATTTATCAATCCCATTAATGAAATAGACCATGTCCCAACCAGAAATCAGATATACGGCGCCGAGGTGATTTCCACTCGTGCCGATCTTCTCGAGGCTGAAAAGTTTGTGCGTGGCGAGCGCTATAGCTTTATCCGTGATGCGTATTTACAGCGTCGTAAGTTTTTGCTGATGGATGGCGGTGTGGAAGATGATTTCGGGGACTATAAGGATTTTTAGCCCCAGGTTATTTTTCTTTGCTAATCGACAATTGCCTGGAAAGGCAACTGTCGAAAAGGGCATGGAGCTTATACCTGAACAACTGGATATCAGTTCCGAGTAACCTATGGATAAGAACGGCAAACTGTTTATTGTTGCCGACAGTCAGGATAAATGTCATGCCTTGAACGCGCATCTGGCCGACACCAGTTGGCGCGTTTCAACTTTTGATAAACCTGAAAATGCCCTCGCAGCAATTAAAATCGAGCACCCCGGTGTCGTGGTGGTCGACCTTCCTCTCTCGGCGATTCGAGAAAAATTTGCCTGCCTTCCGTCTCAGGATGTGGATATTGCCTATGTCGTCGTGCTTCCGGAAACGGATCCCCGGGATGTGGTTGCACTGTTCCATAACTATGCGTCGGACGTGGTCATTAAACCATTTGATGGTGACCGGTTCCGGGAGGCCGTCGAACGCGCGTCAAACTGTAAAAGTCTGATGGTGCAAAACCGCCAATACCGTGAGCAGCTCGAAAAGGCTAATCGGGAACTGGAAGAGAGTCTCCGGATACTTGAAGTTGATCAAATGGCAGGTCGGCAGGTGCAGAGCAGCCTGTTGCCGGTAACTCCGCTCTATCATGGCGACTACGAAATTGCCCATCGGATTGTCCCATCGCTGTTTCTGAGCGGTGATTTCGTCGGCTACAATGTCATTTTTGATCGTTATATGGTGCTTTATGTCGCCGATGTTTCCGGTCACGGTGCATCGTCTGCTTTTTTAACCGTCTTGTTGAAATTTATCCTCAATCGCATTTTGCGAAGACATATTACCCGCAATGATTACGGCGCCATGACCAGAGCCCCAGAGGGCTTTATTGAACACATCAATAAACAGATTATGGCGCTGGGACTCGATAAACACCTGACCATGTTTTCTGCTTCTATTGATATGGAGCAGAATATTTTGCGTTATTCGGTTGCTGCTCATATGCCGATGCCCGTGCTGGTTACCGGCGACCAGGTTTCCCTGCTACCGGGCAAAGGTAAACCCATTGGTATTTTCTCTGAGGGTCAGTGGGACGTCGAAGAGATCAAGCTGCCGGAAAAATTTGTTATGACCGTGGTATCGGATGGTGTACTGGAATTTTTGCCGGGCAAATCCTACAGTGAAAAGCAGCAGTTTATTGCTGATGCGGTGGCCAAATCGGATGGGTCCATCGAGGCGATCTGCGAAGGTTTGTGTATCAATCAGTTGGAAGACGCACCCGACGATGTCACTGTTCTGACCGTGCGCAGGGGGTATTAGTGCAACCGGGCAAGATTCTGGTTTCTCATCATGATGATGTTTATCTTATCAAGCTGGTCGGGGACGTGCGCGTTACCCTCTGCACTTCGCTGAACAATTATATTGAAGCCATTTTTCAGACCGGAAACGTCGCTGAGGTGGTGATCGACATGCTGGATGCTGTTGCCGTCGATAGCACGACGCTGGGTTTGCTGGCCAAACTTGCTATTTACAGTCATGAACATTTCGGTATCAAGCCAACCCTTTTCTGTAACGATGAAAGCCTCTATCAGGTGCTTGCCGTGATGGGGCTCGATGAGATTTTTAATATCATTCAGGAATCACCGGCGTCGGCTGCAGACTATCAGGAGTTGCCGGACATCAGTTCAGACGTGGAAGTAGAAGAAGTTAGGGATCGTGTCCTTGAGGCGCACCGGTTGTTGTCTGTATTGAATGAGCGGAATCAACAGGAATTTATCGATCTGATACGTTCTCTCGAGCAGACCCGCTAGTTTCCGCGGTTGGCGCGGTGTTTTGCCTGAATGAAATCTGTGTGGGAGACGTACAGTAACTCTGAAATCCGCCGAATCAGTGCTTCTTCATGCTTGTCAAGTCGGTTGTCAGCAAAGGCTACTCGCCACAGGTTTTCAACCAATCCCCTTTTTTCGTGCACATCAAAATGATCATTGATCAGTCGTGTGAACTGAAACAGTGATGTGGCATCGTTAACCTCGCTGTGAGCGAGGCGGACCAACATCTCAATTTCCTCGTGTGCCAGGGAAAACTGCTTTTCCAGTAGTTGCCGGATAATCGCCTGTTCCTGTTCGTCCAGGGTTCTGTCAATGACCATGATTTCAACCATCAGGGCGGCCGCTGCCAGTTGTTTCTGGTGAACAGGCTCGCCATCCGGTTCATCAATTCTGGCGGAAAAAAACTGTTTGATCTGGTCTATCATCGAGCTGTTACTCCCGTCAGCCGTTTTTCCAGTTTGTCCTGATCGGCAATAAAGTTGCGTATTCCCTCGGCGAGTTTTTCGGTGGCCATTGCATTGTTGTTTAATTGATAACGGAAGCTTGCTTCATTTAACTGATCGCAATCGATTGCTTCCCCAGTATTGTCCGGATGGAGCTGGCGCGCCAGGTGGCCGCTAGCATTGTTCAATGCTTCCAGTAGTTGTGGGCTTATGGTTAAGCGATCACAGCCCGCAAGGGCCTCGATTTGATCCGTATTTCGAAAACTGGCGCCCATGACAATAGTGTCGTAACCGTGATGCTTGTAAAAGTTATAGATCGATTTTACCGAGAGAACACCGGGATCCTCTTCGGGGAGGTAATCCGTCTTGCCGCCGTGACGTTTATGCCAGTCGAGAATCCGGCCCACAAAAGGGGAAACCAAAAAAGCGCCTGCATCCGCTGCGGCTGCTGCCTGCTCAAAACTGAACAGGAGTGTCAAATTACATTGGATGCCGGCTTTTTCTAGTTGTTCAGCGGCGCGTATACCCTCCCAGGTTGCTGCTATCTTCAGCAAAATCCTGTCGCTGGCAATACCGGCACTCTGGTATTTCTCCACCAGGCTCATACCCCGGGCGATGGTTGCTTCCGTGTCGAACGAGAGGCGGGCATCAATTTCTGTTGAGACCCGACCGGGAATCACCTGAAGTATTTCACGGCCAATGCCTACCGCCAGCGTGTCCATGCATTCCGGCAGCCAGTCCGAATGTGACTGTCTGGCTCGGTTGACTGATTGCTCCAGCAGGGGGCGATAACGTTCCAGTTCGGCAGCTTTCAGGATCAGGGATGGGTTGGTGGTGGCATCAATGGGCTGATAGTGGTTAATGGCGTCGATGTCACCAGTATCCGCAACAACGACAGTCATTTCGCGCAATTGATCCAGTTTGCTGATCATATTAAATAGGCTCGGTTTGTTGTATGTTGGTTTGAGTGCCTTGCATTGCTGCCATGGCACCGTAAAGAACCTCTATACCGGCGTCTGGCCGGTGAGCATGTTCGCTGATATAACGCCGAAATTTTCTCCCGCCGGGCATGCCCTGATAGAGGCCAAGAATATGTCTGGTCATGTGACTGAGCTTGGTACCTCTAGCCAGTTCCTCTGTCATAAAAACAGCGAAGTTCTCCAGAATTTGCTCCCTGGAGGGCGATGGACGGTGATCGTGGTAGAGTTCTCGATCAACTTCAGCGAGTAAATAAGGGTTTTGGTAAGCCTCGCGACCCATCATGACGCCATCGACGTGATCCAGGTGGGTCTTGGTGTCCCCCAGTGTTGTGACACCACCATTCAGAATGATTTCCAGCTGCGGAAAGTCTTTTTTCAGGCGATAAACTTTGTCGTAGTCCAGTGGCGGAATATCACGATTCTGCTTGGGGCTTAACCCCTTTAACCAGGCTTTGCGCGCATGAACGATAAAAGTCTGACAGCCTGCATCTGCAACAGTGCCGACAAAGTCACATAGCAAGGCATAACTATCCTGCTCATCAATACCGGTGCGATGTTTGATCGTGACAGGAACTGTGCTCACTTCCTGCATTGCCTGAAAACACTGAGCGACCAGCCCGGGGTCTTTCATTAAAATTGCACCGAACTTGCCTGACTGTACCCGGTCGCTGGGACAGCCACAGTTCAGATTGATCTCGTCGTAACAGTAACTGCTGGCAATATTGACGGCCGTGGCGAGCTCGGCGGGATCACTGCCGCCAAGCTGCAAAGCCACAGGGTGCTCCGCTGAGTGAAACTGTAAATGCCTTGGCCTGTCGCCGTAAATCAACGCCCCGCTGGTCACCATTTCTGTATAGAGGAGACTTTGCCTGCTAAGTAACCGGTGAAAATGACGACAGTATCGATCGGTCAAGTCCATCATGGGTGCGATAGAGAACCGACGGTTTACCGGGCTGGTTAAAGGGCTGTTACTGGTTGGCATGGGTACAACTGGCTTGTTTGTAAAATAAGTGTGTGGGCTGGAATTATATCGGCAAAAACCACCAAAATAACCCTGCTGGGTGTTCAGTCACCGGCATGTTAGCATTGCCCAGCCACTGATACTGACCATTCACGAAGAATAATATTTATGACTACGCCCGAGCAAAAAACAGAATATCATCAGGATACGGCAGAGATTGGCACCCACGAACTAATGGATTGCCTGTTGTTGCTGGCTGGACTGGAAGGTCGCCCGACCTCACTTTCTGCCCTGTCATCCGGCTTGCCGCTGGTGGATGGAAAGCTGACGCCGGAGTTATTTAACCGGGCGGCAAACCGGGCGGGCCTGGCCTCCATTCTACTGGCTCGGCAACTGGATAATATTCCACAGGAAGTTTTACCCTGTGTCCTGCTACTCAACAACGGCCAGGCGGTGGTCCTGTCCAGTCTGGATGCTGAGCTGCAGTTGGCCGTATTAACCGACCCTCATGACAATACCTCAGAGCAAGTTGATTTTAAAACGCTTAAAGCGCTTCACAGTGGCCATGTTTTCTATGTCAGGCCGATGCAGCAATTTGATTCCCGCACGCCAAAAATTTATCAGAAAACCGGCGATCATTGGTTCTGGGGCGTCATGCGCAGCTCCTGGAAGATTTATCGCGATGTCTTGCTGGCGTCCTTCCTGATTAATTTCTTTGTTTTGGCTCAACCCCTGTTTGTTATGAATGTCTACGACCGGGTGGTGCCAAACAATGCTGTGGAGACTCTCTGGGCACTGGCCATCGGTGTACTCATTGTCTACACGTTTGATTTGGTCTTGAAACTGTTACGCGCCTACCTGGTAGAGCTGGCCGCAAAGCGTTCAGATGTGGTGCTGTCTGCACAATTGCTCGAAAAGGTGCTTAATCTGAAAATGTCTGCCAGGCCCAATTCCACCGGTGCCTTTGCATCCCGTCTGCATGATTTTGATATGCTGCGAAATTTTGTCACCTCTTCCACCATATTGACCCTTATCGATCTGCCCTTTGTGGTTCTCTTTATGGTGTTCATCTGGTACCTGGGCGGCTGGTTGGTGTTTGTCCCGTTAACGGTGTTCCCGATAGCGCTTTACCTTGGATTTCGGGCCCAGAAAAAGCTTCGTCCCACCATTGAAAATGTCATGCGGGGCAGTGCCAAGAAAAATGCCACATTAATCGAAAGCCTGGTGGGTATCGAAACCATCAAGACGCTGGGTGCCGAAAGTCAGATCCAGCGAGGCTGGGAGCAGGCTGTGGGTTATGTCTCGCAATGGAGTCTGCAATCCCGCTTGACGTCCAACAGTGCACTTCAGGCTGTCCAGTTTTTGCAGCAGGTAGCCATGGTCGCCATTGTGGTGTGGGGTGTTTATTTGATTGCCGATCAGAACCTCACCCTCGGTGGTCTGATTGCCTGTGTGATTTTGAACGGACGCGCGCTGGCGCCGTTAAGTCAGGTCGCTAATTTACTGGTCAGTTATGACCACGCCGAAGCGACGTTGAAGTCCCTGAATGAGGTGATGGCCCTGCCGGTTGAGCGCGAACCGGAAAAACGCTACCTGACGCGCCCTGTCTTTCACGGGGATATCCGTATCAAGCAAGTGACGTTTAGTTACCCTGAGCAACCCAGGCCGGCACTCGAAAATGCCAATATCATCATCAATTCAGGCGAGAAAGTGGCGATTATCGGTCGAATTGGCTCTGGTAAATCGACCCTTGCCAAGCTTCTGATACGTTTGTATGAGCCCACCAGTGGATCCGTGCTGATGGACGGTTTCGATATCAATCAGCTCGATCCGGCAGATTTGCGTCATAACGTGGCTTATGTGGCGCAGGATGCAAAACTGTATTTTGGCACGCTGCGAGACAATATAACGTTTGGCCTGAATGGTATTACCGATCAGCAGGTGGTCGACGCGGCAGCACAGGCCGGCATACTGGAGCTGGTCAATAGTCATCCGTTGGGTTTTGAAATGCCAGTGGGTGAGCGGGGAGAAACACTTTCCGGAGGTCAGCGCAGCGCCATTGCGATGGCTCGGGTTTTTCTTCGCAAACCCCGAGTGCTGGTGATGGATGAACCGACATCGGCCATGGATCAAGGGACAGAAGAGCGCCTGACCCAGCAGATCAAAACCCGCTTTTCGGACAGTACGTTACTGATCATTACCCATAAGATGAGCATGTTGAGTCTGGTTGACCGCCTGATTGTGGTGGATCGGGGTGTGATTATTAGTGATGGTCCAAAGTCGGAAGTGCTGGCGGCCCTCAAGGAAGGCAACATCAGAGGGAAAGGCTAATGCCCAAGCAACGACTCGAAAAATTGCGCCGTCAACTGGACAAGACTTCTGCTGTCGATCTGAAGTACATGTCGTATTCCTCAGAGGCGGTTCTGAAACAGTCGCCTTTCGTATCTCAGGTGTTGTTATGGGTGATAGCAGCGTTCCTGGTCATTATGATGATTTGGGCCAGTTTGGCCAGAATTGACGAGTTTGCCCGGGGGGAGGGCAAAATTGTCCCTTCCAGCAACATCCAGATAGTACAGAATCTGGAGGGCGGCATACTGGAAGTGCTGTTTGTTACTGAGGGCGAGGTCGTCGACCGGGGTCAACCGCTTTTACAGATTGACGATACCATTTTTGCATCGACTTACAGAGAGCGCTCGCTGCAAGTCGAACAGTTAACGGTCAAAGCTGCCCGGTTGCGAGCTGAGGCCAATAGTAGTGAGTTTGATGAAGAGCTGGAGAAACTGGGTGGTGTTCACAATGAAATATTGGTTGCCAGTGAGCGGGCATTATACGAATCCCGCAAGCAGGCTCACCTCTCGAAGTTAGATAGCCTCAATCAGAAGGTTTCACAAAAGAAGCAGGAGCTGTCTTCGATGCGGGTCAATCGACAAAGCCTGTCTGACAGTTACCGCCTGCTTCGCCAGGAGCTCGAGTTTACCCGTCCGCTGGTTTCCCAGGGTGCCGTTTCCCAGGTGGAATTACTTCGCTTGGAGCGTCAGGCTAACGACCTTAAAGGCGAGCTGGACAGGGCGACAATATCAATTCCCCAGCTTGAATCTGCTTACCAGGAGGCACTTAAAAATGTTGAAAGCTACTCGCAAACCTTTGCCAGTGAGTCCCGTGCAGAACTGAATGAGGTAATGGCTGAACTTGGTCGTATCGGCCAAAGTAACCAGGCGTTGGAGGATCGGGTGACCCGGACATTGGTTCGTTCGCCCATGAAAGGCATCGTCAAGCAGATTAAAGTTAAAACGATCGGTGGCGTCATTCAGCCCGGGGAGGATCTGGTTGAGATTGTGCCGTTTGATGACTCGCTATTGGTAGACGCTCGTGTATCTCCTTCCGATATCGCTTTTATTCATCCCGAACAGAAGGCAACGGTCAAGTTTACGGCCTACGACTTTTCGATTCACGGAGGCTTGCCAGCCAAGGTGATTAGAATCAGCCCGGACACGATTGTGGACGAGGAGGGTGTCAGCTACTATCAGGTCAGATTGCGAACTGACAGCAGCCATTTGGGTAACGAAGACGATCCCTTACCGATTATTCCGGGGATGATCGTTCAGGTCGATATTCTGACTGGCCAGAAAACCATTCTGGACTATCTGCTCAAACCTATCCTGAAAACCAAAGAGTTAGCATTCAGAGAACGCTAGTTGCCGCAATTGAAATAGATCACTAGTTAAGTGGTCATTTTACCGATCCAAACGGTAACTGGTTCATTCAAATTCTGTGTTATAAATCTAACTACATATAACTATGTGTAATTTTATAATTCCAGGGCAATACAGAAGGACAGGAAGTAATAATGTTTTTTAACCGATATCTGACATTTTTTTCTATTGCCGGGGCTGCCTGCCTCTCCATGCAATTGAATGCACAAACAATAAATATGCGCGACGCCATAACCGAAACGTTGCAATCCAATCCCGAGGTTCAGGCGGAACTTCGGGAAGTCGATGCACGAGAAAGGCAAATAAGGGAAGCGTTGGGTGGCTATTATCCCTCAGTTGACGTACTGGCCGGGTTTGGTTACCAGGAGAGAGATCCCACATCTCGTCAGTTTTCTGACCCTGATCGCACGCGCAATGAACTGGAGAGACACGAAGCTCAGTTAAACATCAAACAACTGGTGTTTGACGGTTTTAATACGCCAAATGAACACAAAAATCAGATTGCCAGGCACGAAAGTGCCGAGCACCGCGCCTATTCCGTGGGCGAAAATATCGCTCTGGAGGTAGTCAGGTCCTATCTGGAAGTCATCAAGCAGCAAGATATTCTTGCATTGGCCAAACAAACATTGGCCACGCATGAAAATATTTACGACAAGATGAAGAAACGTTCTGATTCCGGTGTGGGCAGTACCGCTGACTTTGATCAGATATCCGGGCGTTTGGCCCTGGCAAAAACGAATGTGATTAATCAGACAGCAAATTTGCTGGATGCTAAAACAAATTTTCAACGGGTGGTTGGTCGTTATCCGCAGGAGGGTGAGTTGGCAGCGCCCGGCACCTACAGTAAATATTTGCCTGCAACGGTTGATGAAGCGATTGCCAGGGCCATCGATGCACACCCGTTGCTGAAATCCGCTGCATCGGATGTCAAAGCTGTGAACTTTCAGTACGAACAGACAAAAAGCACCTTTTACCCCCAGTTCCATGTAGAGCTTGAGCGCGACCTGAACAAGAATATCGATGGGGTGGATGAGCAGGTTGATGATCTGACAGTCATGCTACGTATGCGTTACAACCTCTATCGTGGTCGCTCAGATGAAGCAAAAAAACAGCAATTCGCATACCTGGTGGAAAAAGCAAAAGAAGTCCGCAATAACACATATCGTCAGGTTGAGCAGGAAACCCGTCTAGCGTGGGTTGCATATGAGGCTGTTCGCGATCAAATCCCGGTGCTCGAGGACTATGTTCGGGATTCCGAGTCAACAAAATCAGCTTATATTCAACAGTTCGATCTTGGTCGCCGCACACTCCTTGATCTTTTGAATACTGAAAATGAAACGATCACTGCCAAGCAGTCTCTGGTCACTGCCAGGCAGGATCTTCTCTATAATGAATACAGGATATTTCGCGCCATTGGAGAACTGCTCTATACCGTTGGTGTAGAACTCTAATAGCAGGTTACATGTCTAAGTAAGATGTGACCAAGTTAAAGCCGGATTGAGCCGGGAGGGTTAAAATTATGAACGAGCAAACTTCACAAGTAAGCACCGTCGAGTCCGGTCAAGACCAGCAAATTCTCGGATTTGTTGCATCGACTGAAGGCGCCACAGTGGTGGTTGTTTCTCCAGACGGCACCCTCCGCGAGCTCAAAATGGGTGATCCCATTCATGAAGGCGACGTTATTCAGGTAACTGATGGTAGCCATGTCGCGATCAGTTTTGCCGATGGCTCTGTTCGCCAGTTAAATAGTGGTGATTCTTTTGTTGTCGGCCTAGACAGTCATCAACAGCTGGCGGCTATCGAGTCTGCCGAAGAGGAAAACCCCGAATTCCAGGACTTGCTGGCCACACTCGCCGCCGGTGAGGATATAGCGGAAGATCAGGAAGCAACAGCCGCTGGCGCTGAGGACGGTGCTTCTGGAACGGGTGATGAAATCGGTCAGGGCCTGCAATTTTCCTTGCTCGGCGGAGAAGTGACACCAACGGCGGGTATTGATCCCGACTATGTGCCACCGCCGTTGCCTGATCCGACTGCTAACGCAGATATCAGTGAAAATGGTATTAATAACGGAGAGGCCAATAACAATGATGCGGTGGTCACGAACGATGCCCGCTCGGTAACGGAAGATCAGGACCTGAACCCGGTGGACAGTGTGCCGGATACGGTGCTGAGTGTGACCGGCGCGATCAGTGTATCGGATGTTGATCAGGGCGAAGGAGCCTTTGATCCGGCGACGCTGTCGTTTGGCGGTCGGACGAACTCGAGCGCGCTGGACACAGACACTACTGAGCTGGGAACGCTGACGTTGCTGGACGACCAGGGCAACTACAGTTTTGCGGTAGACAATGCGGCGGTGCAGTACCTGGCGGCAGGTGACACGGTGGTTCAGACCTGGACGGTGGACTCTGTGGACGGCAGTGGTACGAGCACCATCACGATTACGATTAACGGCCTCAATGATGGCGCGGTGGTCACGAACGATGCCCGCTCGGTAACGGAAGATCAGGACCTGAACCCGGTGGACAGTGTGCCGGATACGGTGCTGAGTGTGACCGGCGCGATCAGTGTATCGGATGTTGATCAGGGCGAAGGAGCCTTTGATCCGGCGACGCTGTCGTTTGGCGGTCGGACGAACTCGAGCGCGCTGGACACAGACACTACTGAGCTGGGAACGCTGACGTTGCTGGACGACCAGGGCAACTACAGTTTTGCGGTAGACAATGCGGCGGTGCAGTACCTGGCGGCAGGTGACACGGTGGTTCAGACCTGGACGGTGGACTCTGTGGACGGCAGTGGTACGAGCACCATCACGATTACGATTAATGGAACCAACGACGGCCCCGTGGCCAACCCCGACACCAATTTTGTAAATGAAAGTATTGATGGGGCAGATGCCCCCATCATTTTCGGGAATGTCATATCAGGTGGTGATAACGGAATAGATTCAGCAGACTCTTTTGCTGGTGCTGAGCAATACGCTGATGTCGCTGATACAGACGTTGATCTTGGCGATGCCTTGAGAATAGTCAGTATAAATAACCAATCAGTTAGTTTGGGAACAACGGCGGCTAATGGAACGCAGCTTGCCGGTTTATATGGTGTTTTGACTATCGGGGCAGACGGCTCATATGCCTACGACCTTGATGATAATAATCCACTGTTGGCCGACCTTAATACCGGCGAAGAGTTGAATGAGGTGTTCAACTATACGGTTTCTGATTCAAGTGGCGCAGAGAGTTCATCAACATTGACGATCACTGTGAATGGTCAGGACCAGGGGCAGCCCCCGTTAGAACTGGGTGTTACAAAAAATTTATACGTTGGCCTCGATGAACTGGTTATCAAAAATCTTCAAGTCGGTTTTGTAGACGCTACTTTTATTAATGGAACGGCAAATACTTCACAATATAATACGGATTCCGATCCATATATTGATCAGTTGGGTTGGGGAAGACCTGTCAGTAGCACCGGCCAGTCTGGTTACACACTTGTTGACAATACCCTCTTCAGTTCAGAAACCGGCTCAACAGTAGACGTTGGCTCAACCTTCAAGCTCGCGGACTTCCAGCATTTAAATTTTCCCATAGCTGTCAATTCGTCAAACCTCCAGGAAGTCTACCTGGTTCTTGATATGGATATAGTGATTAATGGGGTACATCTGGAAAAACCGATAGACTTAAAACTGCTGATGAGTCACGACGAGACCCCTAATGATAGTGGTGACCCCCGGGATATTATTTCACTTCCACCGCAGATGATTACCGTCAATCTGGATGGCTTTGATTATGATTTCCATGTGTTGGGATTCAGGGATGTTGATGGCAATTTGGTTGATGCAATTTACACGAATGAAAATGCAGTAAATGACTTTGAGATTGTCGGTAGTTTCACTTCATCATCTGAAAACCCTCAGGTGCTGGATAGTGTTTCCGGAACTGTCGGGACGGGGAGTGATGATGTGGTCACCTGGACTGATACTTCCAGTGAATACGGAACTCTGACCGTCAGCGAAGATGGCAGTTACGAATATATACTGAATAGCGATATCAAGAACGTTCTAGATGTTGGTGAGAACCTGGTAGATATCTTCGAATATACGGTTACCAATCAGTTTGGCAGCACTACCAGTACACTGGAAATTAATATTTCCGGCTATCAGAATATTTATGGCTCTTCTGGAGACGATTCCCTGATGGGTACGTCAGCGAATGAATATTTGACCGGCGCAGCTGGTGATGATGTTCTCAATGGCGCTGGGGCCGATGATGTTCTTATAGGCGGTCCAGGCAACGATAGCCTGACGGGAGGTCCCGGCGCAGATGTGTTCAAGTGGGTAGCAGGCGATGAAGGAATTGGCGCCATTGATATTGTTACTGACTACAACCAGTCGAGTGGCAGCTATGACCCGTCAGAGGGTGATATTCTTGATCTCTCAGATCTGCTTGTGGGCGTAGCTTCACTGGATACATCAGGGATGACTTTAGCCGAGGCCCTGGATGCGTCCTTTCTGACGGTCACATCAGATGGAACTGATACAAGTATTGTCGCCGATGTTGATGGTGGCGCGGCAGGTACCACGACCCAGACAATTGTGCTGCAGGGTGTGGATTTAACAAATGGTGGTGAGTTCTCTTCAGCAGAAGTCATCGAAAGCCTTATCAGTAACAATAATCTCGTTGTAGATTGATTGTTGAAAAATAAAAAAGCCCGGCCAGATGGCCGGGCTTTTTTTACAATAACTTCCATGATGGATTGGTCGTTATTGTTTTTTACTCTAGCTCTTTTGCCATTCTCGCATTCAAATCCCGCCAAAGATTGAGCTGGTCTGATTTGCCCGCTTTGAGCTGTTCGTTCCGTGTCCTGGCCAGCCATAGATTATCGGCGTTAAAACTGTAGATCGGTCGGAGGTCGCGTCGCTCATTGGCCGGTTTGATACGTTTATTGATATTGTCGAGAATCAGGGGTACAGACGTTGGGGTGGGATAGTAGGCCAGTACCATGTGTGCCTGATTCAGCAAGGTCGCCTTGACATAGGTGATCCGCAATTTTGAAACATCCATGCCCATTCCCTTTAGCGTGAAATACTTGGCGATAGAGAAATCCTCACAGTCGCCGGCATCTCTGGCAAGAAATTCGATGGGAGTCGCCCAGTAATCATTCTTTCCCCACAGCTCAATGTCACTGACAAAGCGGGCGCCATTAAAAAAATCGTTCACTGCCTTGAGTTGCTCGATATCCTCTTTGCCGCGATATTCGTGAGTCATATTTTGCCAGTATTCAATACGTGACTGCGCAGAAGGTCCATATTTACTGCGGATTTTAGCGAGCATTTCGTCACTGATGCCGGAGTGATTAGCGCTGCCTGAAAATATCACGAAAAACAGAGAAGCCAGCAGCCCAATGCGACCGAAAAAAATTGCTTGTAGAGCAGATGAAGACTTCAATTTCTTTCCGTTTTTTGCGACGTTATCGGCCTATTTACAGCGACTTTGATCTTATCATAGACATCGCCTGGCAAGGCTACGATGCGAGGCACTGTAGCGTGATCCAGTGCTCAATTGGCAAGTGGGCCAGTTTGGATTAGACTCGGTCAATTGAACCCAAAAGGAATTTTGCGTGACACTGTTCCGCCAACTGATTATCGCTATTGTCTTGTTGTTTGTCTGCCTGTACGCAGGTAATACGCTTGTCAGTCTTTATAACAACCAGCAACTGGTCGCTGAACAGATGCATGTCCACGCGCAGGACACCGCTACTTCCCTCGGTCTTTCCATGACCCAGGCGGCGCAGGAAAAAGACATAGCAACAATGGATACGATGTTCAATGCGGTATCAGACAGCGGTTATTTTCAGCGCATTTATTTTTCCGATCTCGACGGGAATACCCTGATCGACAGGGAGTTTCCGGTTTCTCTTCAGGGTGTTCCAGGCTGGTTTGTGTCATTCATTGACCTGCCCAGTAACGAAGGCAGGGCGGAAGTAACGTCTGACTGGATGCAACTGGGGGAGGTGGTCGTTGTCAGTCATCCCGGTCAGGCTTACCTGAAACTGTGGCGGGTTACCACGACACAGTTAGTCTGGTTTGCTGTTATTACACTGGCTGTCTGTTTGTTGGCCTATATTGCGCTCAAATGGTTGCTGGTACCACTTGCCCGGGTTGAGCAGCAAGCCAATGATATTTTCAATAAAAAATTTGTTGTTCTGGAGCCCCTACCGAAAACTCGTGAGCTTGGCAGCGTCGTTCAGGCCATGAATAGGATGGCTCTTCATCTCAAGGCCGTTTTTGAAGATCAGCTCTCGCTCATCGACCGACTGCAGAAACAGTCTTTTCAGGATGCGGTTACCGGGCTGTCCAATCGGCGTGATTTTGACAACCGCCTGCGAAGCTATGTCGATGACCAGGAGGAGGGCATGCATACCGGCGCTCTGGCGATTGTCGCATTGCACGATATTTCATGCGTCAACGAGTATGCCGGGCGTGGAGAGGGAAATGCGATTCTCCAGTCTGTTGGCCAGCGTTTGCAAAGCGCAGTGACTGATCATCCCCGGGCTATTGTTGCCAGACGGCAGGGCCCGGAGTTTTCACTGTTTATCCCCGATATTACCCCTGGAGAAGGTGATGTTTTGGCACAGAAAATATTTGAGGCTGTCCAGGACATCAGCTGGCTTCATAACGAGAAGTGTCCATTGTCCTTTCACATGGGTTACACCTTTCATGCGAATATCACTAGTGGCCCCGAAATGCTGGGTGAAGCCGATATTGCACTGCGGCAGGCAAAGCTTGGTAGTGCCAGCCGTTGGACCAAATTTGCCGACGTGCAGAATGGTGATGTTCCCGTACTAGGGAAGCCCCTCAATGAGTGGGAAGTATTTCTCAATCAGGCCATTCAAAACCGGCTTGTGGCGCTTCACTACCAGCCTATTGTCAGTATTCAGGATAAAGCGCTACTGGCTCAGGAAGTGTATGTGCGCTTTCTCAACGGCAAGGATTTGCTGGCAGCTGCTGTGGTGGTTCCCATTGCAGAAAGACTGGGGCTGATGCCTAGCCTTGACAGGCTGATTCTGGAATCACTGGCGTCGGCTGAGCGCGAAAAGGAAACTCCCGCTAAACTGTGTGTCAATTTATCGATAGTATCGGTGAAAACAACTGGCTTTCTGAGATGGCTTGATAACTTCCTGGCGTCCCAGCGGAGACTGGCAGCGAAGTTGGTATTTGAGGTGCCGGAATATGCCATGAAAGCAAACGATGCCTCTCTCCGGACTTTTAGTCAGCTCCTGCAGAAACACGGCACTTCACTCGGTATTGACCATTTCGGTCTTGAGTCCGCGGCTTTTGGCTATCTGAGCAGCCTGCCATTGAATCATCTCAAGGTTCATCGCAGTTTTCTCCGCGAATTGGGCACTAACCTGGACAACCAGTTCTATATCAAGTCACTCGCTGGGCTTGCCCACAACAGTGGTTTGCAGCTGTGGGTGGAAGGAGTGGAAAACGAACAGGAATGGGATCAGCTTGCCGAGTTGGATGTGGATGCTGCGCAGGGTTATTTTTTGGGGCAGCCGACCTTGAAATCTGTTGATTAGTCCTGTTCTGCGTATAATTACGCTCTTTTCCTGTTGACCCAATTCACCCCAAACGGAATGTTTATTTGATGTCTGTTCGCACGCGTATTGCTCCATCCCCCACTGGTGACCCCCACGTTGGGACTGCCTATGTAGCTCTTTTTAATCTCTGTTTCGCCCGAAGCCAGGGTGGTGAGTTTATCCTGCGTATTGAAGATACTGACCAGGTTCGCAGCACCCCGGAATCCGAGAAAATGATTCTGGACTCCCTGCGCTGGTTGGGCCTCGACTGGTCCGAGGGACCCGACGTTGGTGGACCTTATGGTCCTTATCGACAGAGCGAACGAACGGATATTTACCAACAACATGTTATGGAACTGGTCGATAAAGGCCATGCGTTTTATTGCTTTGCCACGTCTGAAGAGCTGGACGAGATGCGCCGTGAACAGATGGCGAGGGGAGAAACAGCAAAATATGATGGCCGCGGTTTGTTCTTGTCGGCTGAGGACGTTGAGAAGCGCCTGGCAGCGGGAGAACCCTACGTTATTCGTATGAAAATTCCCGACGAAGGCAGTTGCGTTTTTCAGGATCTGCTGCGCGGCCAGATTGAAATTCCCTGGTCACAGGTTGATATGCAGGTACTGCTGAAGGCAGACGGTATGCCCACCTACCACCTTGCCAATGTGGTAGATGACCACTTGATGAAAATCACACATGTCATCCGTGGCGAGGAATGGATCAACTCAGCGCCTAAACACCTTCTCCTCTATAAATATTTTGACTGGGCGATGCCTGAGCTCTGTCATATGCCTTTGCTGCGAAATCCTGATAAAAGCAAGCTCAGCAAGCGAAAAAACCCCACCAGCATCAATTATTACCGGGATATGGGTTATATGCCCGAGGCCGTGGTCAATTATCTCGGGCGTATGGGATGGTCGATGCCGGACGAGAGTGAAAAGTTTAGCCTTCAGGACATGCTTGATCAGTTTGACTTGCGTGCTGTGCATCTGGGTGGCCCAGTTTTTGATACCGAAAAACTGGACTGGCTGAATGGCCGCTGGATCCGTGAAAACCTGGATGAGCAGGCATTTGCCAATCGTGTTGCCGAATGGGCGATAAACCGTGACAACCTCTCCAGGATGATTCCACTGATCAAGGAGCGAGTGGAAAAGTTTTCCGATATTGCGCCGTTACTCGGATTTATGTTTTCGGGCATGCCGAAACTCGATGCTGCTCACTTTGAACATAAAAAACTGGACAATGAAACAGTGCGGAGAATTCTGCAATACAGTTCCTGGCGCCTGGATGGACTGCGTCATTGGAGCAGGGATGGCTTGTATGAGGAGCTGAATCAGTTGGCTCAGGGGATGGAATTAAAGTTGAAGGATTTTTTATCGCCCCTGTTTGTTGCTGTCGCTGGATCCACCTCGGCCCCGCCCCTGTTTGATGCCATGGCTATCCTTGGGCCAGATATGGTCAGGGCGCGTATCAGGAGCGCTCTGGAGGCGTCTGGTGGGGTTTCTAAAAAGCAGCTAAAGGCCTGGGAAAAAGATTATCGCCTTCTCTCTGCAGCCCGTATTGAACATCCTGAAGAACAGGCTTGACACTCCAGGGGGCTGTGCCTAAAATTGCGCCCTCTTTTACGGGGCTATAGCTCAGCTGGGAGAGCGCAACACTGGCAGTGTTGAGGTCAGCGGTTCGATCCCGCTTAGCTCCACCAAAAAATCGTTGTAAATCAACGTCATAAAAGGCCCGCTTTTAAGCGGGCCTTTTTCGTTTCTCCATTTAAGTCCATATTAAGTCCAGTTTTTGTTGATGGTCGCGTACTTCTGGTAGGTGGTGGTTGAAAGATAAGCTGCACTGAAAATCTCCAGAAAGGTAACCTCTACGCCGGTTTGCCACCAGCTTTGTGCACCATCTAAATTACATGGGTATGTGCGCTCAATATGCTGTTTTTTTATATAGTATGTCGAGGTGTTGTTAAATCCCCCTCTCGGTTTATACTCAGTTGATGCGCGTTATCATGCCAACCGAAAAAAATAATATAAATAAAACAGGTTGTTACAGGTTCGCGAGAAAAAATAATGAGGTCCTATTATTTTAGATAATAGGAAAAACTCGCTTTATTCTGAAAGGAATCGGATATGCCTCAATTTTCTATTCTGTATCAATCCGTTATCAAAAAGTGCCGAATATCAGTTTTGGCAAAGTGCGAGTGCGCCATATACAAATGTTATGAGTAGAGCGCGCTTAGAGAGGAGATTGGCGTTGTGAAATGCCCAAATTGCGGAGAAGAATTTGGATATCTTCACCTTGAAGAGAAAGTGAAGGAGGGAGATCACTACCTGTTTTCTTGTCCGCACTGTTCGTGTCACCTTAGTAGTGCACCGATTTCGCGGAGTAGCCGGAAGCAGATGGTGCTTTTTGTCAGCGCTGGTGTGCTTCTTTTGGCAATAGTGGCAGGGATAGACATGTTAAACGTTGGCGGAAAATTTGGGCTCATAGCTACATGGATGGGGGTATCGCTTTCAGGTTTATTGCTGTTAATTGGCTACTTGGAAGTAAGGCGGTTCTCATCACTCAGCTATGACAGGGCTGGCGGTTGATCCAGCTCATAACAATCCAAGGCAGTGGGACATATTTTGCTTCGCTGCGCTCAAAACGCAAAATATGCCCCTGCTTGGGGCGTTATGTGCACGCCACCCGCCGGCCTTGGAAGGAGTTCTAATGAGTGATCATTTCGGTTCTTGTCTGTGCGGCACGGTGAGTTTTCAGGTCAAAGGTGAATTCGAAAGCTTCTACCTGTGCCATTGTCGGCATTGCCAAAAAGATACGGGTTCGGCCTATGCGGCAAATCTATTCTCGCATTTTGCTAAATTGGTCTGGCAATCGGGTGCAGATGCCGTGGCTTCCTTTACGCTTCCAGGTACTCGTCATAGCCGGAGCTTTTGTAAGTTCTGTGGTTCAGCATTGCCAAATGCGCCAGTCGCGGGTTTAGTCGTTGTTCCCGCAGGGTGTTTGGACTCTCAACTAACGATGTTGCCAACGGCGCATATATTCTCATCCAGCAAAGCCGTTTGGGATGAACGGTTAGTGGAGGTACCGAAGTTCGAGGGTCTGCCAACGTGAACCACCATATAACCAGTGCATTAAATTCGTTCCGGCCCGATGGGCCTCCATCGGACGCCCTAGTCGGGCGCCGTTTATGCAGGCGTTAGGGCGCTACACGCTCGGAGGGATCATGTCTAACGACACTCGCCTTAGCTCAGATCTTCCGACGCGCTTACTCGGCACCTGGCGCATGCTGTCGTGGAAACGTGTGCTGGTGTCATCCGGAGAAGAGTTGGATGCACTTGGGCCCAACCCGTTCGGTTATATCAGTTACGTGCCAAATGGAAGGTTGATGGTCTTCGTTCTCAAGAGCGGACGCCCCAAGCCGAAATCGAGTCCGCCTTCACCGGAGGAGAAGATCGCGCTGTTCGATTCCCTCTTCGCCTATGTCGGTTCGTACGAAGTGCTGGCTGATAGAGTCATCCACACACTGGACGGTAGCTGGAACGAGCTGTGGACCGGAACCAAACAGACAAGACTGCTCTCGTTTTCAGGTGAGAACCTCATCTACACTACGCCGGAAACCGTCGATCCAATGGACGGCCGGCTTTGCACCTACAGGGTCGAGTTTGAGAGAGCCTGAGCTGAGCGACGAAGGTGACGCCTAATCCTTCGCTCGAGCAGACTTCCACCGGCAAGCCGCTCAGCTCAAACGTTTACCTATGTGATCCATGAAATGAGTGATGAATATAGAAATGGCCTGATCGCAGCAGAAAAAAAGCCCCAAGATGATTGCGATATGACCATAGTTTCACTCTCAGGGGGCGCACTGGGTATTTCTATTCTGGACTGAGCGAGACATGACTGTTTCATGCCGATGTGTCGGGTGGCCTCTATTTCAGATATTGCTCGGGGGAGGAGGGTTTGTGGTACGAAGGAGTCAGGCGCTACGTTTCGATTCACTCAATCGAAGGCTGATGTGCTGCTGTGTTAATCGGAGAAACGGCTCATTCTTCCGGTTTTCCAGCGGAGCAGTGCATAGCCGATCGTGGCACACCCCAGGGCAGTGAAGAAGGCAATGCCGTAAATCAGGCCGGTTGTCTGGTATACGGGGCCATACATAAAAAACTCCAACAGCATATAAGAGCATATCCCCAGCAACATTCCCCATACATATTGTGGTAGGGCTGTGCCATAGATATAGCCGGCGAGAAGCGATGGGATCGAGAGTATGGCGATGACCGAGGATACATTCTGTGCATAGATAGCTGCCCAGGTGGCAGAACCGAACATCAGGAGTGCACCAACGATGTAGGCCTGAATTTTTTGCATTATCTGACTGCCTTCTGTTTCCACATATTCTGCCGCTGAGTCTTCCATGAATTGGTGCGGTGCTCTATTGGACGTTAGTCGTGCCAATGCCAATCAGCAGGCACAAAAAAACCGCCCGAAAGGGCGGCTTTGTTGACAGGATTGCATTACATATCGACTGCTTCCATGCTGACCTCTGTTGCATCCAGTTTCCAGACGCCGTCTGTCAGGATCAGATAATCAACTTCTTTTTCAATAATGCCTTTGGTGTTAAAGACGTCGCTGGCCCTGGTCCAGGCATTGACCTTGGCCGTTTCTCCGTCAATTTCGACTGACGATATGCCGTATTCGTGCAGAATGACAGACGCCATATCCACGATATTCTTCCAGTCAGCTGCGTACTCTTTTTTGGTGCGACCATCGATCATTCTTGGTGTCAGCAGGTCGTAAGCATCTTCGTATTTTCGTGCTTTTAATGCAGCGTAGTAGCTGTTGACGACACCTTCAGGTGTATTCTCCGCTGCATATGCCGTTGCTGTGAATAATAATGACAGCACTATGGTGATGGGTAGAAGTAGTTTGCTCACTGGTTTAATGCTCATTTGTAGCCTCCGGATGTAACTTTTTACTGAGACTCGATTTTTTGGATCAAGTTCAGGTTAGCTTTTTTTTGATGTTACTACAGAATAATGGATTTAGCTGCTAGCTGTAACCTCCTGGAAAGAATAGCGACTGTGCAGTTGTAAGGTTGGAGAGTCGAGGCCGGGACAGGGAAGAATTAAAAAAGCCACTCAAGGAGTGGCTTTTTTGGTATACAGAGATTGGCAGTTTACCTGATCTTACTGGGGATAATCCCGTTTGGGCGAGCCCGTGTAGAGTTGTCTCGGGCGACCGATACGGTAGGGGTTGCTCAGCATCTCGTTCCAGTGAGATATCCAGCCAACGGTGCGCCCGGTGGCGAAGATAACAGTGAACATTTCAGTGGGAATACCGATAGCTTTCATGATGATGCCGGAGTAGAAATCCACATTAGGGTAGAGTTTTTTCTCAACAAAATACTCATCTTCCAGTGCAATCTGTTCCAGCCGCTTGGCGATTTTCAGCAATGGATCATTTTCGATGCCGAGTTCAGCCAGTACTGCGTCACAGGCTTCTTTCATGACCTTGGCGCGAGGGTCGAAGTTTTTGTAGACCCGGTGGCCGAAGCCCATCAGTCGGAAGGGGTCGTCTTTGTCCTTGGCGCGAACCACGTACTTATCGATGTGTTTTTCATCGCCGATTTGCTCGAGCATTTCCAGAACAGCCTGGTTGGCGCCACCGTGAGCGGGCCCCCACAGTGCTGCGATGCCCGCAGCTATACAGGAATAGGGGTTGGCGCCTGAAGAGCCGGCGAGACGGACGGTCGAGGTGGAGGCATTTTGTTCGTGGTCAGCATGTAGGAGGAACAACAGATCCATCGCCTTCGCAATAACGGGATTGATGTTGCTCTCTTCGCAGGGAGTGCCAAACATCATGTGCAGAAAATTCTCTGCATAACCCAGTTTGTTATCGGGGTACATGTAAGGTTGGCCAATAAAGTGTTTGTGGCACATGGCCGCAAGGGTCGGCATTTTGGCAATCAGTCGATGTGCGGTAATCAGTCGATGCTCCGGATCGTTGATATCCATGGAGTCGTGGTAAAACGATGACAGGCCGCCTACTGCGCCACACAGCATGGCCATAGGGTGCGCATCGTAACGGAAGCCGGACATGAATTGCTCGATGGAGCGATTTACCATGGTGTGCATTCTGATAATCTGCTCAAAATCTTTTTTCCCCTCAGGGGAGGGTAGTTCACCGTTTAGCAGCAGATAACAGGTCTCAAGATAATCGGATTTTTGTGCAAGCTGTTCTATAGGGTAGCCGCGATGAAGCAATACGCCCTTGTCGCCATCAATGAAAGTGATTTTTGATTCACAGGCAGCAGTGGCACCAAAGCCGGGGTCGAACGTAAAACAACCTGTTTCAGGCACCTTGGAGATATCGATGACATCTTGGCCGAGAGTACCTTTAAGTATCGGTAATTCAAGATGAATATCTGTGCCCTCTACAGAAAGATGGACCTTCTTATTGCTCATTGGGTTCTCCTACGAATCAGGGAGCGAGATGCAAGCATCAAGCGTGCAAACTATTTCTGAGGCGCAAAACTATAGCCTTCTCTCTGGATTTGTCAATTTTACTGCAAATACAGCGAGTGAATAGCGGCTATCTTTTGTGGCTATAACTGCTTCAATAGTGAATGGCGGACAGGTTTCATTGTAATCCTGTTACAATACTCCTATAATTTTTCCCCGATTTTAGCCCGGTATGCCGACGACGGTTAGCCGATTTTCCCTGCGTTATATTTCTGCATTCTGCCCAACCTGCGGACTTAAGGTGTGTATATCGTGAACAAGAAAAGACCTGTAAATCTTGATATCGGAACAATAGCGCTTCCGATAACCTCCTATGTATCTATTTTGCATCGTGTTTCCGGTGTTGCACTGTTCGGTGCAGTTGCTGTGTTTCTGTGGTTGCTGGATACCAGCTTGTCCTCGGAAGAGGGATTTAATGCTATCAGGGAAACGATGGGCAGCCCGATTTGTCAGTTGATTGTCTGGGCAGCATTGGCGGGCCTGGCCTACCATGTTGTCGCGGGTGTCCGGCACTTGATTATGGATTTTGGCGTGGGCGAAACCCTTGAGGGTGGCCGCCTGGGCGCAAAAATTGTACTGGTTGTTGCTGTTGTTCTAATTCTTCTTGCGGGGGTCTGGGTATGGGTATGATTACCAATGTTACGAGCTTCAGTCGCAGTGGCCTCTCAGATTGGTTGCTGCAACGTGTTACCGCCGTGGTTATGGCTGCCTACACGGTATTTATCACAGCCTACCTGCTGTTTAATTCCGGTCTTGAATACAGCCAGTGGCTCGGGCTGCATAGCCATATCGCCATGAAAATCTTTAATGTCCTGACAGTGCTGTCTATCGCTATCCACGCCTGGATAGGTTTGTGGGCGGTGTTGACCGATTATGTGACAGAGCGTTTGCTTGGTCCAAAGGCCACACCTCTGCGTATTTTTCTTCAGCTGGGAATGATTGCGGTCACCCTGGTTTATGTCATATGGGCTCTTGATATCGTATGGGGAATCTAAATCCATGAGTAGTGTAAGAACCATTTCGTTTGACGGCGTAATCGTCGGTGGTGGTGGTGCCGGCATGAGAGCGGCGCTCCAATTGGCCCAGTCCGGCTACAAGACAGCGGTGATTTCCAAGGTTTTCCCAACCCGCTCACACACAGTTTCAGCGCAAGGTGGAATTACCTGTGCGATTGCCAGCGACGATCCGAACGACGATTGGCGCTGGCATATGTATGACACGGTCAAAGGTTCCGACTATATCGGTGATCAAGAGGCCATTGAATATATGTGTTCTGTCGGGCCAGAGGCAGTATTTGAGCTGGAGCATATGGGCCTTCCATTTTCTCGTACCGAAGAGGGGCGTATTTATCAACGCCCGTTCGGCGGACAGTCCAAGAATTTTGGTGAAGGCGGACAGGCGGCGAGAACCTGCGCTGCAGCCGACCGTACGGGCCATGCTCTGTTGCACACGCTCTACCAAAATAATATCAAAAACAATACGGTGTTCTTTAATGAGTGGTTTGCAGTCGACCTCGTGAAAAATGCCGATAATGCGGTTGTCGGCGTTATTGCCATCAATATTGAAACGGGCGAAACCGTTTACGTGAAGTCCAAGGCCACGGTGCTCGCCACCGGTGGTGCAGGAAGGATTTATGCGTCGACCACCAACGCGCACATCAATACGGGTGACGGTGTCGGTATGGCCCTCAGGGCCGGTTTTCCTGTTCAGGATATTGAAATGTGGCAGTTCCATCCCACCGGGATTGCTGGTGCCGGCACACTGGTGACAGAGGGCTGTCGTGGTGAGGGCGGGTATCTGATCAATAAGGATGGTGAGCGCTTTATGGAGCGCTATGCCCCCAATGCTAAAGACCTGGCGGGTCGGGACGTGGTTGCCCGGTCCATGGTGCTGGAAATTCTGGAAGGCCGTGGTTGTGGTGAAAAAGGCGATCACGTGCTGCTCAAGCTGGACCACCTCGGCGAAGAGATTCTTGAAAGTCGTCTGCCCGGTATCTGTGAGTTGTCTCGTACGTTTGCCCACGTGGATCCGGTCAAGGAGCCTATTCCTGTCGTGCCGACATGCCACTATATGATGGGTGGTATCCCCACTAATGTCTCTGGTCAGGCGTTGACCCTTGATATCGATGGTAACGATCGGGTTATTGATGGCCTGTACGCCTGCGGTGAGGTGGCCTGTGTGTCTGTTCATGGGGCAAACCGCCTCGGCGGCAACTCGTTGCTGGATCTGGTGGTGTTCGGTCGTTCATCGGGCCTGTTCATCGAGCAGGCTCTGCGCGAGGGAATTGACCTGAAGGATGCCACTGATGCAGATATTGAAGCGGCTATGTCCGGCATAAACCGAATCAATAATTCGACTGAGGGTGAGACTACCGCAGAGTTGCGGGCTGAGCTGCAAAGTATCATGCAAAACTATTTTGGTGTGTTCCGCCGCGGCGATTACATGCTGGAGGGTATTGAGAAACTTAAGGCCCTTCGTCCCCGCATAAAGAATGTCCGCCTGGATGACAAGAGCAACGCTTTTAATACAGCCCGTATCGAGGCGTTGGAACTGCAAAATCTCCTGGAGGTTGCAGAGGCTACTGCCATTACTGCCGAAGTCCGAACAGAAAGCCGTGGCGCTCATGCCCGCGAGGACTTTACCGAGCGCGACGATGCAAACTGGTTGTGCCATTCGGTCTACTTTCCCGAGACCAAAGAAGTTGGTAAGCGAGGTGTGAATTTTGCACCCAAAACCATGGAAGCCTTCGCGCCTAAGGCGCGTACCTACTGATAAGGGTTTGAACCATGTTGAAAGTTAGTATTTATCGCTACAATCCTGAGACGGACGAAGCTCCATACATGCAGGACTATGAAGTGGATACTGCCGGCAAGGACGTGATGGTGCTAGATGTTTTAGAGCAGCTCAAAGCGCAGGATTCAACGTTGTCTTACCGCCGTTCCTGCCGTGAGGGTGTCTGCGGTTCAGATGGTGTGAATATCAATGGCAAGAATGGTTTGGCTTGTATTACGCCGCTCTCGGCAGCAGTGAAAAATAACAAGCTGGTGCTTCGCCCGCTACCTGGCCTGCCGGTTATTCGGGATCTGGTAATCGATATGGGCCAGTTCTATGCCCAGTATGAAAAGATTCAGCCATATCTGGTAAACAATCAACCGGCACCCGCAATTGAACGCCTGCAGTCTCCGGAAGATCGAGCCAAACTGGACGGTCTCTATGAATGTATCCTGTGTGCATGCTGTTCTACCAGTTGTCCCTCTTTCTGGTGGAATCCGGACAAGTTTATCGGGCCTGCGGGTCTGCTTCAGGCCTATCGTTTTCTGGTGGATAGCCGTGACACGGATACTGAGCAACGGCTTGCCAATCTCGAGGATCCGTTTAGTGTTTTTCGTTGTCATGGAATTCAAAATTGTGTGGCGGTTTGTCCCAAGGGGCTCAACCCCACCAAAGCGATTGGTCATATCAGAAATATGCTACTGAGAAGTGCTACTTAAAGTACATTACAGTACAATCTGCCAAGGCTTCCTTTGCCGGGAGTCTTGGTGATTTTGTTATCTGACTGACTACAGGAAATATTTCGATGCCTGAAAGCATCATGCAGCAATTTTTGCGCACTTCTCATCTTTCCGGTGGGAATGCTGCATATATCGAAGGTTTGTACGAAACCTATTTACACGACCCCAATGCAGTGCCTGACGAGTGGCGCTCCTTCTTTAGTTCGCTTCCCGGTGTTAACGGCCATAATGGGATTGACGTATCCCATGCGACTATACAGGAGCACTTTGAGTTGCTCGGTCGTCGCAGGGCAAGACCTGTACCCGCACCCGGTTCCGGTGGCGTCAATATCGAACATGAACGGAAGCAGGTTAAAGTACTCCATCTCATCAGTTCCTACCGCAACCGCGGCCATCAGAAAGCAAGCCTTGACCCCTTGGGTATCATGAAACGGGAGATAGTCCCAGATCTGCAGCTTTCTTATCACGGCCTGACGGAAGCCGATCTTGATACCACTTTTCAATGTGGCACATTGTTTATTGGTAAACAAGAAGCCACGCTGAAGGAAATCATCTCTGCTTTGGAGGAGACCTACTGTCGTCACGTCGGTGTGGAGCTGATGCACATCACTGATCTGGCTGAAAAGCAGTGGTTTCAACAGCGCCTTGAGAGTGTGCGCTCGAAGCCCACTTATGATGCTGAAACGCGTAAGCACGTGTTGCAACGACTGACGGCAGCTGAAGGGCTGGAGCGGCACTTGGATTCCAAGTATCCCGGTACCAAACGATTTGGTCTGGAGGGTGCCGAATCACTGATCCCGATGCTCGACGGCCTGATCGAACGAGTCGGGGAATACGGCGCCAAAGAAATTGTGTTGGCCATGGCCCACCGCGGACGACTCAATGTTCTTGTGAATGTGTTGGGCAAAAGTCCAGCTGATCTGTTCGCTGAATTTGAGGGTAAAAGGCATGTCGATACCTCGGGGGACGTGAAATACCACCAGGGGTTTTCTTCAAATGTCATGACCCCGGGTGGCGAAGTGCATTTGGCTCTGGCTTTCAACCCCTCTCACCTGGAGATTGCATCCCCGGTAGTCGTGGGCTCGGCCAGAGCGCGCCAGGACCGCAGAGAAGATCCAGAGGGTGATCAGGTCGTTCCCGTTATTGTCCACGGCGATGCGTCTTTTGCCGGACAGGGTGTGGTGATGGAAACGTTCCAGATGTCTCAGACCCGCGCTTACAAAACGGGTGGAAGCATTCATCTCGTGATCAATAATCAGGTGGGTTTTACCACCAGTCGCAAGGAAGACGCTCGCTCCACAGAATACTGTACTGATGTGGCAAAAATGGTTCAGGCCCCGATCATTCATGTTAATGCAGATGATCCAGATGCGGTGATGTTTGCTACCTCTCTGGCTGCAGATTATCGCTATCAGTTCAAGCGGGATATTGTCATTGATCTGTTCTGCTACCGTCGCAGAGGCCATAACGAAACGGATGAGCCTTCTTCTACCCAGCCTCTGATGTACAAGATTATCAAGCAACATAAAACCACCAGAGCGCTTTATGCCGACAGGCTGGCAAGTGAAGGGGTGCTTGATGAGTCTGCAGCGGACAGCCTGCTTGCCGATTATCGGAACATCCTCGACAAGGGCCATAATGTCGTGAACAAGCTGGTCTCAGAGCCAGATGATGCGCTGTTTGTCGACTGGTCTCCCTACTTGGGGCACGAGTGGGTGACGCCAGCAGATACGTCCTTTCCGCTGACCAAGCTGAAAGATCTGGCAACCAGAATGTGCCGGGTTCCGGAAGGTATTGTGTTGCAGCGTCAGGTGGAAAAAATTTATGACGACCGGCTGAAGATGGCGGCTGGGGCTCTGGAACTGAACTGGGGCATGGCAGAACTTCTGGCCTATGCAACGTTATTAGAGCAGGGTTATCCCATTCGGATGACCGGTCAGGATATTGGTCGCGGTACTTTCTCTCATCGCCATGCAGTGCTCTATAACCAGAAAGATGCTGAAACCTACACGCCGCTCAAGCATCTTTCAGAAAATCAGCCCGTGTTCGATATTTACGATTCCTTCCTGTCAGAAGAGGCCGTTCTGGCATTTGAGTACGGCTACTCGACAACTGCACCCTCCGGTCTGGTGATATGGGAAGCACAGTTCGGAGATTTTGCGAACGGCGCTCAGGTTGTCATTGACCAATTTATTACCAGCGGTGAACACAAGTGGGGGCGTTTATGTGGCCTGACCATGTTGTTGCCGCACGGTTATGAAGGACAGGGCCCGGAACATTCATCGGCCAGACTCGAGCGTTTTCTGCAGCTCTGTGCCGAGCACAATATTCAGGTCTGTATCCCGACAACCCCTGCTCAGGTCTACCATATGCTTCGTCGCCAGGCGATCAGGCCAATGCGCCGACCCCTGGTCGTCATGAGCCCTAAATGGATCCTGCGTCACAAGCTTGCCACTTCCTCGCTGGAAGATCTTGCCGATGGCCATTTTATGCCAGTGATTCCCGAGCGAGAGGTGGCTCCGGATAAGGCGCGCCGCTTGATATTGTGCTCGGGTAAAGTCTATTACCATATGCTGGAGGAGCGGATGGAGCGCAAAATTGACGATATTGCCATGGTGCGTATTGAGCAGCTATACCCGTTTCCCGATGAAGACTTGCTGAATGTGCTCAGTGAGTATACCTGTTTAGAGGAGGTGGTGTGGTGCCAGGAAGAGCCCATAAACCAGGGGGCCTGGTACAGCAGTCAACATCACATGCGCAGTGTGCTCGATCAGTATAATGCGGGTTTAACCCTTCGTTATGTCGGTCGACCTGCCTCGGCAGCGCCGGCTGCGGGTTACATGTCGGCACACCTTGAGGAACAGGCAAGATTTGTTAATGAAGCGCTGAGCTTTTAGCCGCCAAAAACCATCCTTGACCAAGGAAATGATAAAAAATGAGCATTGAAATTAAGGCACCTACTTTCCCTGAATCCGTTCAGGAGGGAAATATTGCTACCTGGCATAAAAAGCCTGGGGATTCCGTTACTCGTGACGAGTTACTGGTGGATATCGAGACGGACAAAGTGGTTCTCGAAGTGGTTGCTCCCGCAGACGGAACACTGGAAGAAGTCTTGAAGGGCGAGGGGGATATTGTTCAGAGCAACGAGATCATTGCCCGCGTTGTTGCCGGGAGCAGTGCTGCGAAGCCGGCAGTGGAAAAAAATCCTGAGCCGGAAGTAAAATCTGATGATAGCGGTAAAGATTCGAGCGACGAAAAAATTGCCAGCCCTGCAGCCAGGAAGCTAGCTGAAGAAAAAGGTGTGAACCTGCAAAATGTCAGCGGAACCGGCAAAGATGGCAGAATAACCAAAGAGGATATTGTCGCCATTCAACCGGCTTCTCCTGAGCAGCCAGCGGCTGCCAGTGCGCCAGCGCCAGCTGCCAGCCTGCCGCCTCTTGCGGAGGGAGACCGAGTCGAAAAACGTGTCCCGATGACACGTATGCGTTCACGTATTGCTGATCGCCTGGTTCAGGTGACCCAAACGACCGCAATGCTGACCACCTTCAATGAAGTGGATATGCACCGAATCATGAATTTGCGCACAGAATTCAAGGATTCATTCTCCAAGATTCACAATGGTACCCGGCTTGGATTTATGGGCTTCTTTGTCCGTGCCGCCACTGAAGCACTGAAACGCTTCCCTGCCGTGAATGCCTCTATTGATGGCCCGGATGTTGTTTATCACGGCTATCAGGATGTAGGTGTGGCAGTTTCAACCGATAAGGGTCTGGTTGTGCCAGTGTTGCGTAACGCCGATACAATGAGTATCGCTGATGTTGAGAGCACGATTGCTGAATTTGGTGCGAAGGCTCGCGATGGCAAACTGTCGATTGAAGAAATGACGGGTGGTACGTTCACGATTACAAACGGAGGCGTGTTTGGATCGTTGTTGTCAACTCCGATCCTGAATCCCCCGCAAACGGCAATATTGGGTATGCACAAAATTCAGGAGCGCCCGGTGGCCGAAAACGGTCAAGTGGTCATTCGCCCGATGATGTATCTTGCATTGTCTTACGATCACCGCTTGGTCGATGGCAAGGAGGCGGTGCAGTTTCTTGTGGCAATAAAGGAAATGATCGAAAATCCAGCTAAGATTTTACTTGAGATATAATTCCTAGTTAACTGAATTTAATAGGATTAATAATGCCAGAAAAATATGATGTCATCGTGATTGGAGCTGGTCCTGCCGGTTATGTTGCTGCCATTCGTTGCGCCCAACTGGGTCTCAAGACTGCTTGTATTGAAAAGTGGCAAAATGCCAAGGGCGAAGGCGTTAATGGCGGCACTTGCCTGAATGTTGGGTGTATTCCATCTAAAGCATTGTTGGATAGCTCCTATAAATACCATGAGGCGAAAAGTGAATTATCGGTTCATGGTATTAGCACCACGAGCGTAAAAATTGATGTAAAAGCGATGATTGAGCGCAAAACCAAAATTGTGGAGCAGCTCACGGGTGGTATTGCAGGTTTATTGAAAAGTAATGGCGTTACGTCCCTGTTCGGCACAGGTAAGTTGTTGTCTGGGAAGGAAGTTGAGTTGACGGATCACAAGGGCGGCAAACAAGTGCTCGCTGCTGATAACGTGATTATTGCGACAGGTTCTCAGCCCATCAACATTCCAGTGGCACCCATTGATGGCAAAATTATTCTCGATTCCACTGGTGCTCTCGAATTGACAGCTGTGCCAAAGCGACTGGGTGTGATTGGTGCGGGGGTAATTGGGCTGGAGTTGGGGAGTGTCTGGAACCGCCTGGGTAGCAAGGTTGTGCTCCTCGAGGCAATGACAGATTTTCTGTCTATCATGGACCAGCAAATTGCTAAGGAATCACTGAAGATATTTACCAAACAGGGGCTGGATATCCGTTTGGGGTGCCGGGTTACTGGCAGTGACGTAAAAGCTAAAGAGGTTGTTGTCACCTATCAGAACAGTGACGGTGAAGAAGTTAAAGAGACCTTTGATAAATTGATAGTTTGTGTTGGTCGTCGACCCTTTACTGAAGGGCTTCTGGCGCCTGATTGCGGCGTCAATCTCGATGAGCGTGGTTTCATCTTTGTCAATGAAAAATGCGCCACGAATGCGCCCGGGGTATGGGCTGTCGGTGATGTGGTACGAGGACCAATGCTGGCTCACAAAGGTTCAGAAGAAGGTGTCATGGTCGCCGAGCGTATCGCGGGTCAAACAACCCAGATGAATTACGATATCGTCCCCAATGTTATCTACACGCACCCGGAGATTGCCTCCGTTGGCAAAACCGAAGAACAGCTGAAGCAAGCTGGTGAGCCTTACAGTATCGGTGTATTCCCCTTCGTCGCCAGTGGTCGTGCTCTTGCAGCAAATGACAGCGAGGGTATGGTAAAGCTGATCGCTCATGCAGAAACTGATCGTATCCTCGGTTGCCATATCGTCGGCCCCAGTGCAGCAGATCTTGTGCAGCAAGTGGCGATTGCGATGGAGTTTGGGTCGAGTGCGGAAGATATCGGTATGACGGTCTTTGCACATCCCACCCTATCAGAGTCGGTTCATGAAGCTGCACTGGCAGTTAATGGTCACGCCATCCACATACCGAACCGCAAGAAACGGAAATAGTTTTTGTCTTATAACTCCGCAGTTCTCAACGACCTGCGGAGTTTTCTTATTTATTATCCTTAACCGACAAACGGGAATGACAATGAACCTTCACGAATATCAGGCAAAGCAGCTGTTTGCTGAGTATGGTCTGCCAGTATCCGAGGGCATCGCAGCAGAAACGGTCAAGGAAGCCGTTGCCGCTGCTGATGTGATTGGCGGTGACCGCTGGGTGGTAAAAGCCCAGGTACATGCTGGTGGCAGGGGTAAAGCGGGGGGTGTCAAACTGGTGACATCCAGAGCAGAAATTGAAGCCTTTGCCCGGGAGTGGCTGGGTAATCGTCTGGTGACGTACCAGACAGACAGTAGTGGACAACCTGTAAGCCGGGTTCTCGTTGAGTCTGTCACAAACATTGCCCAGGAGTTATACCTTGGTGCCGTCATCGACCGATCAACCCGTCGCGTGGTTTTTATGGCCTCGACAGAAGGCGGCGTTGAAATCGAGAAGGTTGCGGAAGAAACCCCAGAGAAAATTCTCAAGGCGATAATTGATCCGCTCACAGGCGCACAGCCCTACCAGGCTCGCGAGTTGGGCTTCAAGCTGGGCCTCAACGCTGAGCAGATTAAACAGTTCACCAAGTTATTTCTTGGCCTGTCAAAATTGTTCCATGATTACGATCTTGCATTGCTGGAGATTAATCCGCTGGTCATCACTGACGAAGGCAGTCTGCATTGTCTCGACGGCAAGATTAATATCGACAGCAATGCCATGTATCGTCAGAAAAAACTGCAGGGTATGCACGATCCCTCTCAGGAAGATGCCCGCGAGGCCCACGCCGCCAGATGGGATCTCAACTATGTGGCCCTGGACGGAAATATCGGCTGTATGGTGAATGGTGCCGGTCTCGCCATGGGGACGATGGATATTGTCAAATTGCACGGAGGTCAACCGGCTAACTTTCTTGATGTAGGTGGTGGTGCGACCAAAGAACGCGTGGTTGAGGCCTTTAAAATTATCCTCTCTGACGACAAGGTCGAAGCGGTTTTGATCAATATATTCGGTGGCATTGTTCGCTGTGATCTGATTGCGGAGGGCGTTATCGGTGCCGTTGAAGAAGTGGGCGTGAAGGTTCCTGTAGTGGTGCGCTTGGAAGGCAATAATGCCGAGCTTGGCTCCAAGCTTCTTGCTGACAGCGGATTGAATATTATTGCGGCCACCAGCCTTACTGATGCGGCGGAGCAAGTGGTAAAAGCAGCGGAGGGTAACCAGTAATGGCAATTTTGATCAATAAATCGACCAGGGTGATCTGTCAGGGTATTACCGGTGGTCAGGGAACCTTTCACTCCGAGCAGGCGATTGCCTACGGCACCAATATGGTGGGTGGCGTTACACCGGGTAAAGGTGGCTCAACCCACCTCGGTTTGCCAGTGTTTAACACAGTGGCTGACGCCGTTGCCCAGACGGCTGCCGAGGCATCAGTTATCTATGTACCGGCACCTTTTTGCAAGGATTCCATTCTTGAGGCTGCCAATGCGGGAATCAAATTGATTGTCTGTATTACAGAAGGTATTCCCACGCTGGATATGCTCGATTGCAAAGTTAAGTGTGATGAATTGGGTGTGCGATTGATCGGGCCAAACTGCCCCGGTGTGATCACGCCAGGTGAATCCAAAATTGGCATCATGCCCGGTCACATTCATCTGCCGGGTAGGGTGGGGATTGTATCCCGCTCTGGCACCCTGACCTATGAAGCGGTCAAGCAGACGACAGACTCCGGATTTGGTCAGTCCACCTGTGTGGGTATCGGTGGAGATCCGATACCGGGTTCCAACTTTATAGACATTCTGGCTCTGTTTGAAAAAGACCCGGCCACTGAAGCGATTGTCATGATTGGCGAGATTGGTGGTACTGCTGAAGAAGAAGCTGCCCTGTACATCAAACATAACGTTACCAAACCGGTTGTATCCTACATTGCTGGTGTGACCGCCCCGGCTGGGAAACGAATGGGCCACGCGGGCGCTATTATTGCGGGTGGCAAGGGTACGGCGGATGAAAAGTTTGCTGCTCTGGAAGATGCGGGCGTCAAAACAGTGCGCAGTTTGGCGGAGATCGGTAATGGCCTGAAGGACGTCACAGGCTGGTAGTATTGGTTTGCTTGGTTATTCAAAAAGGCGGTCTGGATGGGCCGCCTTTTTTGTTGGCCCCATCAAACCCTGTCATATTGGTTTTCCCGGGAATAAACGTTGATGTATGCCCGAAATTTGAGCGTTGTGTGCTTGATTTTTCATTTAGTGCCCCCATTTCTGCACCAGCCAAAAAACATTTCGCTTTTAACTTTGTAACAAGGAGACAATGGCAGCCATGACTGTTGAAACCCACGGTTTTCAAACAGAGGCCAAACAGCTTCTGCACCTGATGATTCACTCCCTCTACAGTAATCGGGAAATCTTTCTCAGGGAGTTGATTTCAAATGCTTCAGACGCCGCAGACAAATTGCGATTCGAGGCTCTGTCCGATAATGAACTTTACGATGGCGATAGTGACCTGCAGATCAAAATAGACCTGGATCCCGACGCGGGTATCATCACCCTGCATGATAATGGTGTCGGTATGTCGAAGGAGGAGGTGATTGAGAACCTTGGTACGATTGCCAAATCCGGTACAGCTCAATTTTTAAACACGCTCTCGGGAGATCAGCGCAAAGATGCCCAGTTGATCGGCCAGTTTGGTGTCGGTTTTTATTCTGCGTTTATTGTCGCTGACAAAGTTGTTGTAGAAACGCGTCGCGCAGGTGCTAACCTGAATCAGGCTGTGCGCTGGACCTGTGAAGGGGAAGCTGAATACACCATCGAAGATATAGAAAAGCCGTCCAGAGGCACCTCCATTACCTTGCATTTAAAAGATGATGCACTGGAATTTGCCAGTCAGCTTCGGGTGCACAATATCGTCAAAAAATATTCAGACCACATCGGTATTCCCGTAGCTGTCAGAAAACCGGACCCTGATGCAGATGAAAATGCGGAAGCGCCGGTTTATAAATATGAAGTGATTAATAAAGCGTCTGCCCTGTGGACGTGCCCGCGCAATGAGATAACCGACGAGGAATATAAAGAGTTCTATAAGCACATCACTCATGATTTTGTAGAGCCGCTGGTCTGGTCTCACAACCGGGTCGAGGGCAAGCTGGATTACACAAGTCTGCTCTATGTGCCGGGACATGCACCTTTTGACCTTTATAATCGTGACGTTGCCCGGGGGCTGAAGCTGTATATTCAGCGCACCTTTATCATGGACGATGCCTCACAGTTCCTGCCCTCCTATTTGCGTTTTATTCGGGGCGTCCTGGACTCCAACGATTTGCCGCTGAATGTTTCACGGGAGATTCTGCAGCACAGCCCCGCTGTGGATTCCATCCGTTCCGCACTGGTAAAGCGCGTACTGGACATGCTGGACAAAATGGCCAAAGAGTCCCCCGCCGACTATGACAAAATGTGGAAAGAATTCGGCACCGTTTTGAAAGAGGGGCCAGCAGAAGATTATGCCAATCGTGAGCGGATTGCGGGACTCCTTCGTTTTGCTACTACCAAGACAGAAGATGAGAAGGAAACCGCTTCGTTGGCAGACTATCTGTCCCGCATGAGGGAAGGGCAGGAAAAAATATACTATCTGGTGGCGGATAATATGACTGCGGCCCGCAACAGCGCCTACCTTGAGGTTTTTCGCAAGCAGGATGTGGAAGTGCTCTTGTTGACTGAGCGCCTTGATGAATGGACCATTTCCCATATCCATGAGTTTGAGGGGAAAGTTCTGCAGGATATCGCGAAAGGAGAGCTGGAAGATGCCATTCTGACTGGCGATACGGAGCAAGCGGGTAGTGATGGTGAGACAACACAACCTTCATCAGAGCTCATTGACAAGATTGCCAGTCGCCTGGGCGACAAAGTTGAAACTGTCAGAGAAACTCGTCGATTGACGGACTCACCCGCCTGCCTGGTGTATGCTGAAGATGCATTGAGTCCACAAATGCGAAAATTGATGGAAGCTGCCGGGCAGCCAGTGCCTGCAGATAAACCGACACTGGAGATCAACCTTCATCATCCGCTTATCAATCAGCTGAGCAAAGAGGAAAATACAGAACGATGTGCTGATCTGGTGGCACTGCTTTACGATCAGGCTGTGTTGTCCGCCGGTGATCAACTGGACAACCCCGGCCTCTTTGTTCGCCGGCTCAATCAATTGTTGTTTGAGGGAGCATCATAGCCATGCTCCCTGGCTTCAACCTATAATCCCGAAAACAACGATAATCAGAAGTTGAAAGCATGGTAGCACTACAGAAAATTGCAGTACTGGGTGGCGGTACGTTTGGTACTGCCATTGCCAATATGATCGCTACTAATGGCCACCATGTGATCTTGTGGATGCGGGATGGGGAGAATGTTGAACGCTGCCGTCAAACGCGTGAAAACCACCTCTATCTTCCGGGTTACCAATTACACCAGAACCTCGAGGTGTCGAGCGATCTTCATGAAAGTCTGGACGGGGCGGAGGTCATATTTTTTTCTGTCCCAAGCTCCGCTTTTCGGTGCCTGGCGCAAGATGCCAAGCGGTATATTGCTCCCCGGGCAATGGTTATCAGCACTGCCAAGGGGATTGAGGCCAGCACATTCAAACTGATGAGTGAGATCCTTGAAGAGGAGCTTCCAGAGGTCAGGGTTGGGGTTGTCAGTGGGCCTAACCTGGCCAAGGAAATCGTCAACAAAGCCATCACAGCTACAGTCATTGCCAGTGATGATGAGCGTTTATGCAAGGAAGTTCAGATGTTATTGGGCTCTCCCTATTTTCGCGTTTATGCCAACCGCGATCGATTTGGTGTGGAGTTGGCCGGGGCCTTAAAAAATATCTATGGGATCGCTGCCGGTATGGGCGCAGCCATGAAAATGGGGCAAAACACCACCAGTGTGCTGATTACCCGCAGTCTTGCAGAAATGAGCCGGTTTGCCGCCAAGCTGGGTGCGAACCCGATGACTTTTCTGGGGCTGAGTGGAGTAGGTGATTTATTCGTTACCTGTACCTCCCCGCTGAGCAGGAATTATCAGATAGGCTTTGCCCTGGGTGAGGGGTTGACACTCGATCAAGCAGTTGCAAAAGTGGGGCAGGTTGCGGAGGGTGTCAACACCACCAAAATCATCAAACAGGAGGCTGAAGAGCTGGGTATTTATATGCCTCTGGTCAGTGCCCTCTATGAAACCATGTTCAATAAAAAGCCGGTTAGTGAGGTGCTCAGTAGCCTGATGCTCGCTGAGCAAAGTACCGATGTTGAGTTTACCGCAGGGGAATGTCATGAAAGAGACGTTTAAGGTCAATGTATTAAATGTCGATACCTGGATTCGGCTGCTCTACATGATTCTGTTTGTCATGTTGTTAGTGGTCGCACGTTTTGTTGTGCTGATTATTACCATTCTCCAGTTTTTGGTGGTGTTGGTCAGCGGCGAGGACAACCGTAACCTGAGAACATTAGGGCAGGGGACTGCTCAATGGGTCTATCAGTCGGTACTTTTTCTCACCTACAACTCCGAAGAAAAACCCTATCCCTTTACAGATTGGCCTGAAACACAGGCAAGTTCAGTCGATCACTGGGCTGACGCAGAAGTAGATGAGATACCTGTCGCCGAGTATTCCTCTGCTTCTGATGAGGACGTGCCCTCCTTTGTCAGTCAGAAGTCTGCAGCAGATGCCCCCTCAGCTGATGAGGCTCAAAAGGAAAAGGGCGAGTAGCCAAGCCGGTGCTGATCTACCTATTGCGCCATGGCGACGCACCCTATAGTGGCATGGCGGGTGAACGATCATTGTCGGCTGAAGGCAAAAAAGACCTCCAACGTGTCTTGTCGCAGCATCGGGCAGAACTGTCCGGGCTCGCCCTGGTGCTCTGCAGTCCGGTTCTTCGTGCCCGGCAAACCATGACCGTTTTGGCAGAAACACTGAATTATCAGGGGCCATTGCTGTTTGATGATGTGCTGAGCCCGGAAAGTAGTGTGGCTGCCGTTGAATACCGTGTGAATGCCGTGGCGGAGGAGCCGATACTGTTGCTCGGTCATCAGCCTCTGATTGGCAAAATTCTCGAGTATCTGACAGATCGGACTGGTTTGGGCTGGTCGATGACCACCGGCTCACTGGCTTGTCTTGATGTCACCGCTTTCAGCCGGGGTTGTGCTGATCTCAAGTGGTTAGTCAACCCATAGCCGAACTGAACCTGCAGACTTCATCCCCATGAATTCTTGAGTCGAGTCAGCGGAGAGACTAACAATTGATCAGTGACAGGAACTCATTCCGGGTGGCTTGATTGTCTCTGAACGAGCCGAGCATGGCGGACGTTTTCATTACCGAGTTTTGCTTCTCAACGCCCCGCATCATCATACACATATGCTTGGCTTCAATAATGACTGCAACGCCATTTGCTCCAGTGACCGACTCAATGGTGTTCGCAATCTGGGTAACCAGTGTTTCCTGAATTTGTAGCCGGCGAGCATACATGTCCACAATCCGGGCAACTTTTGACAGGCCCAGCACTTTTCCCTCGGGAATATAGGCGACATGACACTTGCCGATAAAGGGCAGCAAGTGATGTTCACAGAGCGAATAGAGCTCAATGTCCTTGACAATAACCATCTCGCTGGCATCAGAGGGAAACAGGGCCCCGTTGATCACATCGTCGAGATTCTGGTGATAGCCGCGGGTCATAAACTCGAACGCCTTGGCCGCGCGCTTGGGTGTATCCTTCAGCCCTGCCCGGGAGATTTTTTCTCCGGTAGACTCAATTATATGGGTGTAGCAATCGGTAATTTTCACAAAGGTTCTCAGCCAGTAGCGGTAGATCTGGGAGCATAACCCTACGTTGGCAATAGGTAAACCTAAAGCCATTTGTTGATGGTAAAAGTACAATGACAGCATGAAAAATCAAACAATAATGCCCGCCAGGGTTGGCGATTTCATCAACTGGGGTGCAGACCGCTTTGAGGCTGAAGGATTGTGTTTTGGGCACGGCACTGACAATGCCTGGGACGAAGCCCTCAGTCTGGTGCTGTTTGCTCTGTGTCTGCCCTGGGATAGCGATGTAAGCTTGCTGCAACGGTTACTTTCCACTGATGAGCAATCGCGTATCACCAGTCTGTTCGACCAGCGTATTAACGAGCGTATTCCTGCAGCTTATATGATTGGTGAGGCCTGGTTTGCCGGGTTGTCGTTCGCTGTTGATCCGCGAGTATTGGTGCCGCGCTCACCTATTGCCGAGCTGATTGAATCAGGGTTTTCCCCCTGGTTAAAAACCTCGCCGGCGACTGTTCTGGATCTCTGTACCGGCAGTGGCTGTATTGGTATTGCCTGCGCCCATTATTTCCCGAAGGCCCGTGTGGTGCTGAGTGATATCTCAGTTGATGCACTGGACGTGGCTGAGCAAAATATTCAGCGTCATCAGCTCAGCGAACGCGTGACCACCGTAGAGTCGGATCTGTTTGTCGGCCTCTGCGGTCAACGTTTTGAGCTGATCGTTGTGAACCCTCCCTATGTGGATGCAGAGGATATTGCAGCCATGCCCCGTGAGTTTCTGCACGAACCGGCTGTCGGGCTTGCTTCAGGGGTTGATGGTCTGGATTTTACTCGCCGTCTGATTAGTGAGGCACTGGATTATCTCACGGAGGAAGGCTCTCTTATTGTTGAAGTGGGCAATTCATGGCTGGCTCTCGAGGATGCATTCCCGACCATATCATTCCTGTGGATAGATTTTGCGCGCGGTGGCCATGGGGTTTTTTTACTGACCGCACAGCAGCTGCGTGCACATCGCCTGTCGTTGGGCTTAGACTAACCACGACAGGGCAAAGATGATCGTATAAAATTCCTCCCTTATTGCCTTTGTGTCTCTTGTCCACAGGAGAGTAGATGCGGGCATGACTATGAACCCATAACGAACCGATAACCTGGAAAATCCTATGTCTGGCAATACCATTGGCAAGCTGTTTACCGTGACCACCTTCGGTGAAAGCCATGGTGCTGCTCTGGGCTGCATTGTCGATGGCTGCCCCCCCGGACTGTGTTTGACCGAACAGGACATGCAGCGCGACCTGGATCGGCGCAAACCGGGTCAGTCACGCTACACCACCCAGCGACGTGAAGGCGATCAGGTGAAAATCCTGTCGGGCACATTTGAGGGCAGGACAACCGGAACCCCGATCGGATTAATCATTGAGAATACTGACCAACGCTCTAAGGATTATTCCAATATCAAGGATCAGTTTCGGCCGGCGCACGCTGATTACACCTATTTTCAGAAATATGGTATTCGGGATTACCGTGGTGGTGGTCGGTCGTCTGCACGCGAAACCGCCATGCGCGTCGCGGCTGGCGCGATTGCCAAAAAATACCTGAGAGAAGTTGCCGGTATAACGATTCGTGGATACCTCTCACAACTGGGTCCGATCAAAGCCGAGAAGGTTCTCTTTGATGAGATAGAAAATAATCCCTTCTTCTGCCCTGACCCCGACAAAATTCCGGAAATGGAAACCTACATGCAGCAGCTGCTCAAGGAGGGTGATTCTGTTGGTGCAAAGATCACCGTCATTGCCACCGGTGTCCCACCGGGCCTTGGTGAACCGGTATTTGACCGGCTTGATGCGGAGATTGCCCATGGTCTGATGAGTATCAATGCCGTTAAAGGTGTTGAAATCGGTGCCGGATTTGATGCGATTGCCCAGCGAGGTACCGAGCATCGCGATGAAATAACCCCCGAGGGCTTTCTGTCCAACCATGCGGGAGGTGTGCTGGGTGGTATTTCCTCGGGTCAGAATATCGTTGCTCATCTGGCGTTAAAACCGACCAGCAGTTTACGGGTTCCCGGCCGTTCAGTGGATATCGATGGCCATGCGATTGAGGTTGTGACCACTGGAAGACATGATCCCTGCGTGGGTATTCGTGCCACGCCGATTGCTGAGGCTATGCTCGCAATCACTCTGATGGACCACCTGTTGCGTCATCGTGCCCAGAATATCCATGTGAGTAGCGGTCTGCCACCAATCCCTGCCAGCACTGGCAGTTAGACAACTGTTTTCTTTGTGACTCACGAGGCAGTTCCATACTGGCGGTTGTCTGCGTTCTATTTTTGTTTCTTTGGCCTGTTGGGTGCGCTGTTTCCCTATTGGTCCCTATATCTACAGTCGCTTGGCTATACGGCTACCGAGATAGGCTTTTTACTGGCTATTCCGATGGCCACCAAGGTGATTGCGCCAAATATCTGGGCCTGGATTGCCGATTATACCGGTGAGCGGCTGGCCATTATTCGTTTGGGTGCATTGCTGGCCTGCCTGTGCTTTGCCGGCATTTTTATTGACCAGGGTTTCTGGGCCATTACATTGGTGATGGCTGGATACAGTTTTTTCTGGAATGCAGTGTTGCCCCAGCAAGAGGTGGTAACCACCAGTTTTTTACATCAACGACCAGAAAACTACAGTCGTATCCGGGTGTGGGGTTCTGTTGGCTTTATTGTGTTTGTGTTGGGCAGTGGTGCCTGGTTCGACAGATACAGCATCAATACATTGCCCGTCATCGGTCTGCTGTTGCTGGTGGGAATTTTCCTGTCCAGCCTCGCTGTGCCCACGCCTGCCTATCGACAGTTTGAAGTCGTCTCGCAGACATTTGCATCAGTCCTGAAACAACCTGTTGTGGTGGCTTTTTTTGTGGCAGGCATGCTGATGCAGCTGTCCCATGGCATCTATTACAGTTTTTTCAGTATTTACATGGAGTCTCACGATTACAGCAGGAGTGAAATCGGTGTCTTGTGGTCAGTGGGTGTCGTTGCCGAGGTGTTTCTATTTGTTATCATGCACCGTCTCTTACCACGTTTTGGTGTGCGCATAATTATGATCAGTTGCCTGCTGGTCGCCACATTGCGCTGGCTATTGATAGGCTACTTCCCCGAACAACCGGTAATATTGGTGCTTGCTCAGGTTTGTCATGCACTGACCTTTGGTGCCTATCATGCAGCGGGCATCGATTGCATCCGCCGTCTGTTTGAAGCAGGTAATCAGGGTAAGGCCCAGGCCCTGTACAGTGCGTTCTGTCTGGGGTTTGGCGGTGCTGTTGGTTCCGGGGCAGGGGGCCTAATATGGGATTTCAGTCCGCTGATGGCTTTCCAGCTGGGTTCGCTGTCCTGTCTTCTGGCCAGCTTTGTGATTTGGTTCCGCCTGAAGGATACCCGTCTTTGATATTTTCAGAGCTATCATACCTGTGTACGCAGCGACTCTGGAGAGGGGCCAATGAAATCCGTTCTAGTGATTGTAATTCTGGTTGGTGTTTATCTGTTTTATCCCACCTATGATCTGCTGGTCAAGGACAGCCCGTTCGATGAAACCTTTACATTACAGGACAGCCAGTTTCTGACGGCTGATCGGTGCCGGGAGGCGGCAATGGTGATGAAGCTGCGTTACTTTCATTGTGCAGGTAGCAGCAACTGGAGCGATCTATTAAGCACCTATGGCAGTTATCAACCTGAAAAACGTTATAGCGACCCTGAATTATTTAAAGAAGACACGAATTGATTGCTGGACGCCGTGAGCAACAAAAAACCCACGAAAACGTGGGTTTAATAGTTGGTCGGTGTGAGAGGATTCGAACCTCCGACCCCTTCCTCCCGAAGGAAGTGCGCTACCAGGCTGCGCTACACACCGGCGGCGCGCATTATATCATTCTCAATTGAAGAGTCCACGGCTCGCCGCACGCCCTTGCCCGGGTTCACTAGTGTGACCATTGACAGTATTTGAGTTTTCATCGGACAATCATCGTCCGCTGGCAAAACCCCGTAGAGTATCTGATGCCACGATCAATCTCCGATAGCACTGAAAAAATTCGTGCAAAGAAAAAGCGTTTTCTGGAACGCGAGGAAACGATTATTGAGAAGGCACTGTGTCTGCTGATCAGGGACGGTGTTGACAAGGTGACCGTGTCCGCCATTTCCCGTGAAGCCGGTGTCGGTAAAGGGACCATTTACAAACACTTCCTGACCAAGACAGAAATCCTGATGCGTATTGTGCTCGACTATGAGCGACATATTACTGAAAACCTTCGCAGGGGGATCGAGGCTGCCGAAGCGGGTGATCCCGGGGCTGCTGCTCGCTCCTATTTCCAGGCCCGTCTGGCCGACCCATCACTGGATCGCCTGGTGCAATTGCTGGAAGTCCGCCTCCATGATAATCATGAGGTGGCCGATAAAATTGATGAGCTGCATGCCTTGCGGCGCTCCAATGTGGATGCGCTGAATTCGATGCTTGCCAGACTCATAGAGGAGGGGGTGCTGGAAGATGTCCCGCCACATTACCATTACCTGGCCTGCTGGGCTCTGGCCCAGGGTGCCGTCGAGGCGTACTTCAATATCAGTTACGGTGCAGCAGTAGAGGACAAGCAGGACTTTCTTAACTTTATTGGTAATATTGGCATCACGATGGGTAACCGCGGTCAATTGCGTGACGACAAAATTACTGATTCCAGTGCCACCTCGACCGACGTCAAACACCCCGCATAGTACAAACCGAAATGACCACTGGCTGACAGCTGACCAGGTTGATGTAGTTAACTAAGTTTTACTTGTAACTTTTTGATTTTAAAGTTACATATTGGGATAGCTGGGTCCGCCACCACCCTCTGGGGCAACCCATATGATGTTCTGGCTGGGGTCCTTGATATCACAGGTTTTACAGTGCACACAGTTCTGTGCGTTGATCTGAAAACGCTTTCCTCCCTCGGGAGCGTCTACCACTTCATAGACACCCGCCGGGCAGTAGCGCTGCGCAGGTTCATCGTAGAGCGGCAGGTTGTGGCTGATTGGTACATCAGGGTTTTTCAATTTCAAGTGACAGGGCTGCGCCTCTTCGTGATTGGTGTTGGATATAAATACCGAGGACAGTTTGTCGAAGGTGAGCCTGTTATCCGGTTTTGGGTAGTCAATGCTTTTTGACTCCGAAGCGGGTTTGAGCCTGGTATGGTCCGGTCTGGGATCGGTGAGTGTCCAGGGCAGATGGCCATTGAAAATATTGATATCGATAAAAGCATAGGCCGAGCCGATAATATTGCCCCATTTGTGTTGTGCGGGGCCAAAATTGCGGTGCCTGTGCAGTTCCTGATAGGCCCAGCTGGACTGATAGCTACTGTTGAAGGCCGTCAGTTCATCCTGTTGTCTGTTGTTCGCAATGGCTTCCGCCGCGCTTTCCGCAGCGATCATGCCGGTCTTCATCGCGCAATGGATGCCCTTGATTTTCGCAAAATTGAGTGTGCCGGCGTTATCTCCCAACAAAACCCCACCATTGAAAGTCATTTTGGGCAGAGATTGCATACCGCCTTTAACCAGAGCCCGAGCACCGTAGGATACTCTTTCTCCCCCCTCCAGATATTGTCTGATGACCGGGTGTTGTTTATAGCGCTGGAATTCATCAAATGGGCTGAGATGCGGGTTGGAATAGGAGAGGTCGATCGTCAGGCCGACCGCGACGAGGTTGTCTTCCATGTGGTATAGAAAGCCGCCGCCCGAAGAGCCTGTTTCACTCAGAGGCCAGCCTGCACTGTGCACCACAAGACCCTGGTGGTGTTTCTCCGGCGGTATCTGCCAGAGCTCCTTGATGCCGATGCCGTAGTGCTGTGGCTGTAGGCTGTTCTCATCGAGGGAAAACTGCTCAATGAGCTGTTTGCCAAGGTGGCCCCGGCATCCCTCGGCAAAAAAAGTGTATTTGCCACGCAGTTCCATGCCGGGGGTGTAGTCCGCTTTATGGCTGCCATCGGCCGCAACACCCATGTCGCCGGTGACAACGCCGCGAACGTTATTGTTGTCGTCGTAGAGTACTTCGGCTGCAGCGAAACCGGGGAAAATTTCTACGCCAAGCTGTTCGGCCTGTTCAGCCAGCCAGCGACAGACATTGCCAAGACTGACAATGTAATTACCGGTATTGTGCATGGTTTTAGGCACAAACAGGGATGGAACCTTTATTCCCCGGGTTTTGTTGAATACATAGATGTTGTCCTGACGAACTTCTGTGATGAGCGGTGCACCGAGCGTTTTCCAGTCCGGAAACAGTTCATTCAGGGCAGTTGGCTCCATGACGGCACCCGAGAGAATATGGGCGCCGACTTCCGAGCCTTTTTCAAGAACGACAACAGACAGGTCGGGGTTGACCTGCTTCAAGCGACAGGCGGCAGATAAGCCCGCTGGCCCGGCTCCGACAATAACGATGTCGTAATCCATATATTCACGTTCCACAGCATTCTCCATAGGGTTTCAGCCTGTCATGTCCAGTGTGGGAGGGGTGTGAATTTTAGCCTGTATAGACCCATGGTGCCATGCAGATTTAGGACTCGCCAGTCAGTACCATGAGGTCAGTAATTGATTGTCTGAAAACCTCCCTTTGCCTTGATTTGGCTTGATGGTGGCGGCATGATTAGCACCCCTCAATGCTAACCAATGAATTTCAAAGGGTATTCCATGAAAGTACTTGTCGCTATCAAGCGCGTGGTGGACTACAACGTCAAGGTGAGACCCCGAGCCGATGCTACCGACGTTGATCTCAATAATGTCAAAATGTCGATTAATCCTTTCTGCGAAATTGCTGTGGAGGAGGCAGTACGTCTCAAGGAACAGGGCCTTGTCAATGAAATTGTTGTCGTTTCAATAGGGCCTCAACAGGCTCAGGAACAGTTGCGTACGGCGCTGGCACTGGGCGCAGATAGAGCTCTGTTGGTGGTTACAGAAGATGTGCTCGAACCCTTGGCCATCGCCAAGTGTCTGAAAGTGTTGTGTGATCGCGAACAACCGGACCTTGTTCTGATGGGTAAACAGTCCATTGACGGCGATAATAATCAGACCGGGCAAATGCTCGCGGCGCTGACTGGGTACCCTCAGGGCACCTTTGCATCAAAGCTGGAACTGACGGGTGACAATAAGGCGACGGTAACCCGTGAGATTGATGGCGGGTTGCAAACACTGGCGCTTACCTTGCCGGCAATTGTGACTGCCGATCTGCGCTTAAATGAACCGCGCTATGCCTCTCTGCCCAATATTATGAAGGCCAAAAAGAAACCTCTGGATACTTCGACCCCGGATGAGCTGGGTGTTTCCATTTCGCCGCGCGTCAAGCTGCTAAAGGTTGAACTGCCTGCGCAGCGAGCGGCGGGTATTAAAGTGGCCGATGTTGAGGAGTTGATGGACAAACTGAAAAATGAAGCGAAGGTGATCTGATGAGTATTCTGATTATTGCTGAACATGATAACAGTGATCTTAGGCCTTCGACGCTGAACAGTGTCAGCGCGGCGCAGGCGATTGGTGGTGATATTGTCGTATTGGTGGCGGGCTCCGATTGCGCCGGCGTGGCTGACACACTGTCAAAGGTGCCTGGTATCCAAAAAGTACTTCTGGCTGACAATCCGGTCTATAGCCATCACCTGGCCGAGAATATGGCGCCCCTGGTTGCCGAGATTGCTGAAGGTTTCAGTCATGTACTGGCGCCAGCCAGCACGACTGGAAAAAATCTGATGCCGCGAGTGGCTGCTCTGCTCGATATGCAGGCTATTTCAGATATCAGCGAGGTAATAAGCCCGGACACCTTCAAGCGGCCAGTGTACGCGGGCAATGTCATCGCGACAGTGCAGAGCAGCGATGAGGTCAAGGTGCTGACTGTGCGCTCCACGGCATTTGAGGCGGCTGTGGCAGAGGGAGGCAATGCCACCATTGAACAGATTTCCAGTGTACACAACCAGGATGCATGTACCTTTGTAGGCCAGGAGCTGGCCGTTTCCGAGCGCCCGGAATTGACCTCTGCCCGGATCGTGGTCGCGGGTGGTCGTGGCATGGGCAGCAGTGAGGGTTTCTCTATGCTGGAAAAACTGGTCGACAAGCTTGGTGCGGCAATGGGCGCATCCCGTGCAGCAGTAGACGCGGGCTTCGTGCCCAATGATATGCAGGTGGGCCAGACAGGTAAAATTGTTGCACCGGACCTGTATATTGCCGTTGGTATTTCAGGCGCGATTCAGCATCTGGCAGGCATGAAAGACAGCAAGGTCATTGTAGCGATTAACAAAGATCCGGAGGCACCTATTTTCCAGGTGGCAGATTATGGTCTGGTCGGTGATCTGTTTGAGCTGGTTCCCGCCATTGAGGCGCAGCTCTGAGCGATGGATCGCCCCTAAAAAAACCGGTCTTTAGGCCGGTTTTTTTAGTTCCTGTTTTTTTCTGAGAAGTTACCATTCCGATCAATTTTCTTGTGGAATGCCTTCCGTTGTTCGGGTGACATGCTGCGCCATTGTTCTTTTAACACTTCCCGTTTCTCGGGGGGCAGGCTGCGAAATTTTTCACGTGCCTGATGGATGCGTTGGCGTTCTTCCGGCGAAAGTGATTTAAAATACTCACGTCGTTTCTCCAGCTGTTCTCTCTCCGCAGGCGTCATTGATTCATAACGACGTTTCCAGTCTTTTTTGTCGGGTTTAGAGGGATGCCCTTTGTCTTTTTCAGCATAATGACGATGGTTTGTGGCAGCCTCGAAGGGTTTTTTGACCTGACTGAGACGGCTGTTGCCCAGCACAAAGGATTCACCCTGATAGGCCTGTCCCGGCAATGAAAAGACACAAACCAGGGCAAAGGTGAGTACAGGCCGTAAAAAATAACCGCGATAGAATATGCTTTTGTACATGTATCAGCCCTTCAGATTGGACGTGTCGCTGGCCAGCCAGGAATAGAACTCCATATCTTCGTAAAGATCGATTTCTTCACTGAGCAGGAACTCTTCCTGAGGAGAGCTATTTTGCTGCAGGTGTTGTGTGGGTGGCGAGAATACCAGCATCACTGCTACCAGGGACACCGCCGCCATGCTGATAACCGGGATAAAAAATCCTGGCCATCTGCGCTGATTGACTGCACTGAGAGCAGTGGTTCTTGCTGCCACGAGGCGACGGGCTGTTGCAGCGTCAAGCCCGTTTTCAGAGTGACGCAAGGTGTCCTGTAGTTGTTTCTCTAGATCAGTCATACCAATAATCTCCCAGTGTGTCCCGAAGCTTGATTAATGCGCGGGAATAATGGGTTTTAACGCTGCCCTCACTGCACTTCATGGCTGTTGCTGTCTCTTTTGTGCTGAGGCCTTCCCAGCAGCGCAACATAAAAACCTGTTGTTGACGAGGGGGAAGGCGGGTCAACGCCTCTTTCAAAACGCTTATCTGGCGCTCGCGCTCATGCCGTGTATGTGGCGTCGTACTGTCAGGCCCTGCAACAGCTTCGATAGGGTCTTCTTCGGTCTCGTCGCCCTGTTTGTCCCGAAAGCGTGAAAGCCATCCTTTAAACTGCCGCTGAAATTTTCTTTTACGGTGCAAGTCATTGATTTTACTTTGTAATATTCGGTAAAACAGCGGGCGCCATTCGCCACATGGCTTATGTGCATAGCTGACCACCAGCTGGGTCATGGCCTCCTGCACAATATCCAGCGCATCCTCCCTGTCCGCAACGGAGGTTACTGCGATGGCGTAGGCCCTGCGCTCAACCGACGACAAAAAGTTTTCCATAGATTGCTGCGTCAGAGTCCTGTTCCTTTTGTCGTTACCTGTCCGATTATCCAATAAGGTCAGCAGCATGGACAACTGGCGCGCTGTCAACGACGGTGATGCAATATTTCATTTAACAGCACGGCCCCACCAATGATGTAGATGTAATCATCCGAGGCACTTCTCCGGTAGTGATCATGTTTTTTGTGCCTGCCGGAATGACCATAGTGTTTTCGGTACTTGTAGTGCCTGTTGTCGTGTGAATGAAACCTGCGATCGCGGTATTGGTCATGCCTTTGGTCATATCGATAATCGTCCCGATAGTTTATGCGATCGTTGTGCCGGTATTCATGCCGATATTCAGCACGAAAATTCGGTTTGTGGCCTCGATCCCCGGCCAAGGCCGGCGCCATGCCGAATATGATTGATGTGGCCAGCAGGCTGATAATGGGGAATTTGTGCATGCCGGGTACTCCATTTTTCCAGTAATGCTCATTAGAACGTACCGGTGAGGCATCGGTTGACAAAACCTTTTGATCAGGGCTTGAGGGACAACCAGATTGGGCAGTGGTCGGAGGGTTTTTCCATGGCTCTGATCTGGTAATCAATACCGGCGTCAGAGGTAATAGGCAAGAGGTTTTCCGAGGCGAGAATAAGGTCAATTCGGAGGCCGCGTTTCGGTGTCGCTTCAAATCCCCGGCTGCGGTAGTCGAACCAACTGAATCGGTTGGGTTCATCCGGATGAAAATAATCAAAACTGTCTTTCAGTGGCAGGCTCTGGAGGCTGGATAGCCATGTCCGCTCTTCGGGAAGAAAACAGCATTTACCACTGCGCAGCCAGCGTTTGCGGTTTTCGTCGCCAATACCAATATCCCGGTCGAGAGGGGCTATGTTCATATCGCCCATCACAATGACGTGGTCGCCATTGGTGTGAACGCTCGATAAATGGTGTGTTAGATCTTTGTAGAACTGTTCTTTACAGGGAAATTTCTGTGGGTGGCTTCGGTTTTCGCCCTGGGGGAAATACCCGTTATAGACATGGACTTTACGGTTGTTAATAGCGAATGTCCCGTACACCAGTCTTTTCTGACGGTCTTCCGGGTCGCCAGGCAGTCCTTTCATTTGCTGAGCGACGGGTATCCGGTAGAGCAGGGCGACACCATAGTGGCCTTTCTGACCGTGATAAATCGCATCGTAGCCCATTCCCTGTATCTGATCGATGGGAAACAGCGCATCTTCAACCTTGGTTTCCTGGAGGCCGATAACATCCGGAGCATATTTGTCGATAACGGCTTTCAGCTGGTGAAGGCGGGCGCGCAACCCGTTTACGTTAAAAGAAACGATATACATGTCTTGTTCCAGCGGTTACAGCAGGTGTCCTGATTCTGTTTGGTTGGTGTCCCGGTGGCTTTGGATTGACAACTTGGCGTTATCCACCCGCTTGATTGATTTCAAGCCGATGGGTAACGTCGAATGAGAGCCAGCCCAGGGCTGCCCATTCAAGCTCAGGGCTGTTCATCCAGCTCAGGGCTGTTCATCCAGCTCAGGGCTGTTGTACCAACATGGACCTGGCATTACTCATTATCAATACATCGGCAAAGATGTTGCCGGTCTCATAGAGTAGCGGATCGCGTTCCGGTAGCGGTTTTGTTATCTCCGCATCCGGGTCAGAGTCGACAGAATTTTCAGCCTGCCATGCCTCGACGGTTTCATAGGGCGATAACCCCTTTGCAGACCGGCGTTTGTTTTCAATGGCCAACCTTGTTAAATCATAGTTTTTGGCTTCTTCGCGACGTTGTTCTTCATTCAGTGATATCGACTGCTGTGCTCTGCGTTCCTTCATCAGTGCCAGTTCATCACTGAGGTAGCGCAGGTCGGGATCCTGGTTGAGTCGGGACTTGTGACGCTCAATCAATCTGTCTACTGGCAGATCTGTCAGGTTATAACGGCGATGGGGGACGGCATTTATTTTGTCCCAGGGGAGTGCATTTTTTTCACTGCTTTCGCCAACAGTTTCAGCATCATAGAAAGCGGGCAGTTCGATATCGGGAACCACGCCCAAATTCTGGGTGCTTTCGCCTGAAACCCGGTAGAATTTCGACTCAGTCAATTTTAGCTGCCCCTCGCGAACCGGCAGTTGTATCTGGACAGTCCCCTTACCGAAGGTCTGTTCGCCAACGACAAAGCCTCTTTCGTAGTCCTGTATCGCTCCGGCAAAAATTTCTGAGGCAGAGGCGCTGAGCCGGTTAGTCATTACCATCAGTGGGCCGCGATAGTAGGCGTTGTACCGCGAGCGGTGATTGCGTGATACCACTTCATTGGCATCGCGAACTTGCACAATAGGGCCCGGATCAATGAACAAGTCTGTCAGTGTGGTTGCTTCCTGTAGAAAACCGCCGCCGTTATTGCGCAGGTCCAGAATGACACCGTCGATGTTCTGCTCGGACATTTCTCCCAGCAGGCGTTGAACATCCTTGGTGGTGCTTTTGAATTCGGGATCCCGATTATAAAAGGCCTCCACATCAAGATAAAAAGTTGGAATGGTAATGACACCGAAACGGTAATTACCGGAATCGTTTTTTACGTCGATAATTTCAGATTTTGCCGCTTGCTCCTCGAGCTGGATCTTGTCTCTGACGATGGCGATTTCTCGTGTACTGCCAGCGGCTTCACCCACTGCCGGCATGATTTCAAGCTTGACGACGGTATCCTTGGCTCCGCGAATCATGTCAACGACATCATCCAGTCGCCAGCCGATAACATCGACCGTTTCCTCTTCGTCCTGTCCAACACTGATAATCTTATCCCCGGCCTTGAGGATCCCCTGTTTGTCTGCAGGTCCACCCGGAATGATTCTTACCACTTTGGTGTGTTCATCCTCCCGTTGGAGCACCGCGCCGATACCGGTCAGAGACAGCGACATGGCAATGCGGAAGTTCTCCATGGAGCGAGGCGACATATAACTGGTATGGGGGTCGTACAACTCAGCCAGAGAGTTCATGAAAATCTGGAAAATATCCTCACTGTCTCGTTGCGATAGCTGCTTTTTCAGGTTGGTGTAACGCTTTACCAATAAGGCGCGGGCAGCATCGGGCTCCTTATCGCTGAGAATCAGCCGTAGATACGACTCCTTGATCCGTTTTTTCCAGAAGGCATCAGCATCCTGGACTGATACTGGCCACTGGGTCTGCTCCAGATCCATATTCAGGCTGTCATCCTTGGTGAGATCAAACTCAAAGCCGCTTTCCAGCAAGTCGATATTGGCCTGCAAGCGTGACTGGGCGCGTTCCTGGTAACGATTGAAAATATAAAAACCGGCGCTGAGGTCTCCTTTCTTGAGCATATTGTCTAGCTCGTTACCCCAACGCCCGAATTCATCAATATCGCTCTGGAGAAGATAACTTTTGGCCGGGTCGAGATTATTGACATATTGAGAAAGAAAGCGGTTGGATAAGCCATCATCCAGAGCCTGCTTGCTGTAGTGCTTGCTGGCCAGTTCATTGACAATTTCAATGGCGGTTTTGGGTTGCTCAGGACTGTAGCTGACCTTTGCAAGAGCTATTGATGTCAGTGTTAACAGCAGCAGACAGAAGGTGTTACGGATAAAATGAGGCATCAGATGAAATTGTCTCTTGATCAGTAAAGGGTTTAGTTTATCAAAGTTGACCCCTTATAGACCCCGGTCAGTTGAAAATGTTTGATGCAATCTACAATTACTCGAGAAAGCTTGCCAATTGAGGTCGCCGGTTGATCCCGATTACCTTCAATGAAATGATTGCGTCTGGACTGGAGATCACCATGACCGATAAAGAACAGCAGCGCCCTGCAGCGCTGGTGACAGGCGCTGCTACCCGACTCGGCCTGGCGTTCGCAAATGCGCTGGCTGATCGCGGTTGCGATATTGCACTTCACTATCACCATTCCTCCGAGCAGGCGCAGCAACAGGCTGAATTGATCCGGCGCAGAGGTGTTCGCTGTGAAATGTTCCAGTTTGACCTCGCCGATGATGATCCGGGGTGCCTGGTAGAGCAGGTGTATCATTGCTTTCCCGGCCTTCAGGTATTAATCAACAGTGCGTCGGCTTACCAAGCAGGAACAATAGCGAATACAGAAAGGGCACTATTACAGAAACAGTTTGCAGTAAATTTTTTTGCTCCCTACCTGTTATCGGGGAGCTTCGCGAAGCGAGTGGTTCAGGGCTCTATAATTAATATTCTGGACAACAAAATCGCCTTTCAGCAATATCAGTACGCTGCTTATCTGATGTCAAAAAAAGCACTGGCCGAGTTTACCAAGCTGGCAGCAATGGAGTTTTCACCCCGGATCCGCGTCAATGGTATAGCACCTGGGGTGGTGCTGCCCGGAGAAACCCGCACCGGGGATTATATTGATTGGCGGATTCAGGGCATTCCACTGCAGCGCCAGGGCAGGGTGGAAGACCTGACGCAGGCTATGAACTATTTGCTGGATAGCGAATTCGTCACAGGTCAAATACTGTTTGTGGACGGTGGTGAAGGCATAAATCAGCGAGGTCTTAACGCTGAAGACTACAAATCTGGTGATAAAGTTGAATAAACCAGGGGGTGATCAACTGCACCGGGTAATTATTTCCGTCGGTTCCAATATCGAGGCCGCCAGGAATATTGCACGTTGTTATGAGATTCTGGCTGCTGAAACGACCCTGTTGGCGGCAGCTGACGTTATCCAGACATCGCCCGTGGGTTATCAGTTTCAGCCAGATTTCCTCAATACGGCATATCTGATTGAGACCCCCCTGGATAGAGTGCCGTTTAATCGCTATCTCAAGGCCGTGGAAGAGAGGATGGGTCGGCTAAAGGGGCCGATAAAATCTGGCCCCAGAACGATTGATCTGGATATTGTCATTTGGGACGGCGTGATTCTGACCGATGATTTCTACTGTCATGATTACGTGAGAGTGCCCGTTCAGGAGCTGCTGGACATCTGTGCTATGGTTGTTCACCGCCCTTGAAAACTCACTTATTCACTTAATCGATGTTCATCATCTGTCTGAACAAGTGAAATTCTTTGTCATTTCCTTATAATGTCGTCCCCATCTGATTATCAATTTGTTTTGGAGATCTATTGTGAAAGCACCTGTACGTGTTGCCGTCACCGGCGCCGCCGGCCAAATTAGTTATTCTTTACTGTTCCGTATCGCTGCGGGCCAAATGCTCGGTGAAGATCAACCGGTCATCCTGCAATTACTGGAAATTACGCCGGCACTGGAGGCGCTCAAGGGCGTCGCCATGGAGCTGGACGATTGTGCTTTCCCGCTGCTGACAGGTATTGTTCAGACAGACGATCCCAATATTGCTTTCAAAGATGCGGACTACGCACTTTTGGTCGGTGCCCGTCCCCGTGGACCGGGTATGGAACGCAAGGATTTGCTGGAAGCCAATGCGGCTATTTTCTCTGTGCAGGGTAAAGCGATCAATGACAACGCGTCATCCGGCATTAAAGTTCTGGTGGTGGGCAACCCAGCCAACACTAACGCCCTGATCGCCCAGCGCAATGCTCCGAACATTAACCCCCGCCAGTTCACCGCCATGACGCGACTTGACCACAACCGTGCCATGACCCAGCTGGCCCAGAAGACTGGCACCAGCATTAACGATATTACGAAAATGACGATTTGGGGCAATCACTCCTCCACCCAATATCCTGATCTTCACCATTCTACCGTTCAGGGCAAAGCAGCGATTGACCTGATCGATCAGGCTTGGTACGAATCGACTTATATTCCTGAAGTTCAACAGCGCGGTGCGGCGATCATCAAGGCTCGTGGTGCCTCTTCCGCAGCTTCAGCCGCAAATGCCGCTATTGACCATATGCGCAGCTGGGCGCTTGGCTCAAACTCGGGTGATTGGGTCAGTATGGGCGTTTACAGTGATGGTAGTTACGACATTGCCGAAGGCCTTATCTACTCCTTCCCCTGTGTTTGTAAAAATGGCGATTGGGAAATTGTGCAGGGCCTGGAAATCAATGATTTCTCCCGCGGCAGAATGGCTGCCACTGAAAAAGAGCTCGCCGAGGAACGCGATGCTGTGAGCCATTTACTGCCCTGAGGTCTGCTTACCTCTCAAGCTTGTTGTTCTGGAAAAGGCGCTCTTATGAGCGCCTTTTTTCATGTCTCAGAGAACGTTTTCGTGATCGGTGAATCTGTATGAAAACGGTCTATACTGAGTGCAGGAGCAATTATGGTTACCCTCCATGCGTTGACAGATCATGCCAGGCAACTGGTGCTCAGCCCCAATCGTTCGATGGACTGGAAGGGCAATCTCTATGTGCTGCTTGCCGCTTCGGTCGTATTGCTGATTCTGGCCGCCGGGATGGCACTCAATGGCGCCTGGTTGGTCCTGCCTTTTGCCGGCATTGAGCTTGTTGCATTGGGCACTGGGATGCGTCTGACTCTCCGCAAGCTGGATTTTCGTGAAGTCATCACTGTACAGAATGGTGTGCTGAGGCTTGAACGTGGTAGAGACACTCCTGACTTTAACCTGACATTTCCGGAACAGTCTGTGAGATTTCTCGTGGATGGCCCAGATCGGCCAATGGGGTTGCCGTTGATCGATCTGGTCGCTTTGGGGCACTGCTACCGGTTGGGAGAATTTCTTAACCGTGCCGACCGATTCAAGCTGGCCAGAGTGCTCAAGGAACAACTTAACCTGCAAGTCAGCAAGTACAACACATTTCAGCGCACCTGTTTCTAGAATTTTTGTTAAAGTAACCTCCCTAATCACCGTCCAATGACCAAAACACCGCAGCGAGGAGACTATTCATGCCAGTTCCTGAAGTGGGAAGCGCAGCACCAGCGTTCAGCCTTAAAAATCAGCGTGGTGAGACGATCAAACTGACAGACTTTAAAGACAGCAAAAATGTTGTGTTGTACTTCTATCCCAAAGCCATGACGCCGGGTTGTACCGTCCAGGCCTGTGGCATTCGTGATACCAAGGCCGAATTTGCCAAACTTGATACGGTTGTTCTGGGCGTGAGTCCCGATCCTTATCCGCGTCTGGCCCGGTTTGAAGAAAAACAACAGCTGAATTTTGACCTCCTTTCAGACGAGGATCACGCTGTTACGGATGCCTATGGCTGCTGGGGTATGAAAAAGTTCATGGGCCGTGAATTTATGGGCGTGTTGCGTACCTCGTTTGTTATCGACAAGCAGGGCAAGATCAGGTTGGTAATGGACAAGGTCAAAACAAAGACTCACCACGATGATATTCTGGGGTGGGTGAAGGAAAATCTGGTTTGAGGTGGAGCCGGTATCGCGCTAAAGTCCCGCTTCTGTTTTATAACGCACCGTTCAAATAAATAATGAGGTAACCGAATGTCATTTGATTTATCACAGGTTGTTATGGCGGCACCGGCTCCGTCCGGCTCCGAACCGAACCCGATCTTCACGCTACTGATGTTCGGTGGGCTGTTTCTGTTTATGTATTTTCTGATTATCCGCCCCCAGCGTAAACGTCAGAAGGAACACCGTGAACTGACCGGCTCGCTGGGCAAGGGAGACGAAGTGGTTATGAATAGCGGGTTGCTCGGCAAAATCACCAAACTTGATGATGACTATATGACGATACAGGTGGCTAACAATGTGGAGTTAAAGTTCCAGAGGGCGGCCGTTCACGCTGTTTTGCCCAAAGGCACCATCAAGGATATCTGAGAGAAGGCCGCATTTGCGGCCTTTTTTTTTGCCCATGATTCCGGACAAGCTCAATCTTGCGCAATTGCCTACGCCGCTCCAGTTTTTGCCGCGGTTATCCGCTGAATTGGCTGGTCCGAGAATCTGGGTTAAGCGCGATGACCTCACCGGTTGCGCCGTCAGTGGCAACAAAGTCAGAAAACTCGAATTTGTTCTGGCCCGGGCAATAGCAGAGGGCGCTGATACGCTGCTCACCTGCGGCGGGCTGCAGTCCAATCATTGCCGAGCCACGGCTGTTTTGGGTGCGCAACTGGGTTTAACGGTGCACCTGATTCTCAGGGGTGAGCCCCCCGAGCGGGCACCCGATGGCAATTTATTGCTGGGCAGTCTGGTCGGGGCAGAAATCAGCTGTTATCCACAGAACCAATATCAACACTTGCCGGAATTGATTGACCACTGGCTTGATTTTTATCGTCGTCGGGGGCGCAAGTCATTTGTCATTCCCACGGGAGCCAGTGATGGTATTGGCATCTGGGGTTATCTGAATTCTGTCAGTGAGTTGATGTGCCAATTCAGGGAGCTCGAGATCAAGCCGGGTGCTATTGTCTGTGCAACAGGATCTGGTGGCACACAGGCAGGCCTGACACTTGGTTGTCATCTTTCTCAGCTGGATATACCTGTGGTGGGGTTTGCCGTCTGTGATGATGCCGCGTATTTTCATAATAAAATCCGAGAGGATATCAGTGACTGGATGAGACGTTACGGTACATCTGTGGATGTGAAGCAATTGGCTATTCAGGTCAATGATCGTTATATCGGTCCCGGCTATGGCCGGGCAACACCAGAGGTTTTCGCCACTATTCGGCACATGGCTTCGCTTGAGGGACTGATACTCGACCCGGTCTATACCGGTAAGGCGTTTTATGGCCTGGTTCAGGAAATCAAGGCAGGGGCTTATCAGGACGCCTCGGATATTGTATTTATTCATACTGGGGGCCTGTTTGGTCTGTTTGCCCAGCGCGAAGAGCTGGGACTTCAGATCACATCCTCAGCAGCAGGTTTGATTGAGTGACATTAGGCGAATCCATGACTCTGCAATCTGTCGTCAACAGCATCAACGGGTTTGTGTGGGGGCCGGTGATGCTGTGTCTTATCCTCGGCACTGGCCTTTATCTGACGGTTGGTCTGGGCGGACTGCCAATACGAAAAATAGGGTACGGTTTCAGGCAATTATTCATTGGACGAAAGGGCTGTGGCGAAGGGGATATCAGTCCCTTCAATGCGCTGATGACATCGCTGTCGGCTACCATTGGAACCGGAAATATTGTTGGTGTCGCCACGGCTGTCAGTATCGGTGGCCCCGGAGCGCTCTTCTGGATGTGGTGTACTGCCCTCCTGGGAATGGCCACCAAGTACAGTGAAGCTGTATTGGCGGTGCACTATCGCGAAACGGACGAGCGCGGCAGGAAAGTTGGTGGGCCGATGTACTATATTCGCAATGGCTTGGGTCCAAAGTGGGCGTGGTTGGGATTATTGTTTGCGGTTTTTGGCACGCTGGCCAGTTTTGGGATTGGTAATACAGTTCAAGCGAACTCGGTGGCGGATGCACTGCGCAGCAGTTTTGATGTACCTGAGCAACTTACTGGTTCAGTAATGACGATCCTGGTGGGTCTGGTACTACTCGGTGGTATTCAACGGATTGCACAAGTGGCCGGAAAACTGGTGCCTTTTATGACGGTCCTTTACCTTCTGGTCACAGTGATCATATTGATGATCAATATTGGCGCGGTTCCAGAAGCCCTGGTGCTGGTGGTAAAAAGTGCTTTTTCACCAGTGGCTGCAGGGGGTGGTTTTGCCGGAGCGACCATTATGCTGGCGCTGCGTATGGGGGTAGCCCGCGGCATATTTTCGAACGAGGCGGGTCTGGGGAGCGCCCCAATTGCCCACGCGGCGGCTGAAACCAACAGCCCGGTCCGCCAGGGTACCATTGCCATGCTGGGTACCTTTATTGACACGGTTGTGATTTGCACAATGACAGGTTTGGTGTTGATTCTGACGGGTGCGTGGAGCAGTGGGGAGCAGGGTGCAGCACTCACCTCGCTCGCTTTTAGTAGTATGCTTCCCCATGGCGACAAAGTAGTTGCCATCAGTCTGGCATTGTTTGCTTTTACCACGATTCTCGGCTGGAGCTATTATGGTGAGCGCTGTGCCGAGTACCTCTTTGGCATCAATATTATTGTGCCTTTTCGCATAGTCTGGGTTGTTGCCGTATTTGTGGGCGCGACCTCTCAATTGAGCCTGGTATGGAGCATCGCCGATACACTTAACGGTATGATGGCAGTGCCTAACCTCATCGGCCTGTTATTATTAAGTCCGGTCATTTTCAGACTGACCCGTGAATATTTTGATCGGTAAATATTCACCACTTCTCACCGGGGTCATTGCTGGTCGGCACTCTCCACCGAGGCATAAACCTCAGCGCTGCCATCCTTGTTCAGTAAATAGATGTCATAGGGTGTAAACCGGTCTCCCATTTCCATACCGGGGCTACCCGCAGGCATACCCGGCACCGCCAGACCCAGCGCGCCATCGGGGGGATTGGTCATGAATTGTTTGACAAATTTAGCCGGCACATGGCCCTCCATGACATAGCCGTTTTCAAAGACTGCGGTGTGGCAGGATTGATACTCCGAATCGATACCCAGGCTACTTTTTACCGCCGCCAGACTTTCAGAATGGTGAATAAGTGCGTGGTAACCCTTGTCAGACATATATTCCATCCACTCTTCACAGCAGCCACAGGATTCACTTTTATAGAGGTTGTAAGAGGATGGGTTCGATGTCTGGATATCACTGGTCGAGACTTGTTCAGGTTGGGTTTTTTCCTCACTTGTACACCCTGCAACCAGGAGAAAGGTCAGTAAAAATCCTGATAAAACGCATCTTTTTATAATAGTCATGGAGTTCTCCGAGGCGTGGGTGCCAAGTCACCGTTAAAGTATAAGTATCGTTGTTTCGATTCCCTGTTGCTGAAGAGCATGAGTGAAATTATTCTCATGGTAAAGTTTATCCCGGTATCAGTTGCTCATTGACCCGATTGGCCGTCGCTATAATTATGGTCATTTTACGCATATGAGTGTACAAGACTGAGTAGATCAGCTGACAAACAGACCCTGTTTCGATACGAGCTTAACGTGTAATGTTTCTCCCTAACAGGTCGTCTTTATTAAGGTGTAACGGGCAAGTCCCCTAAGGAATAGTCTGTGTCAAAGAACTTTGGTGACAAACTGGTGATTGCTATTTCATCCAGGGCCCTGTTTGACCTGGATGAAAGCCATCGAGTTTATGAGCAGGAGGGGTTGGATGCCTATTCCCGTTATCAGGTGGCGCATGAAGACGAGGTCCTTGCGCCGGGGGAGGCTTTTCCCATGGTAAAAAAATTGCTGAGAATCAATGAAAAGCTGGATGGGGAGCCAAGGGTAGAGGTGATTTTACTCTCCCGGAATTCGGCTGATACCGGGTTGCGGGTGTTTAATTCCATTGAGCACTATGGGTTGAGTATCAGTCGTGCCGCCTTCTGTGGTGGAGAAAGCCCCTACCGTTATGTCTCCGCTTTTGGTTGCCATTTGTTTCTTTCGACCAATGCAGAAGATGTCTGCAATGCGCTGGATAACGGGATTGCAGCAGCAACGTTAATATCCTCTGGATCCAGAGATCGCAATGACGATGAGCTTCGCTTTGCATTTGATGGTGATGCGGTACTGTTTTCCGATGAATCGGAACGCGTGTACAAGGAAAGCGGGCTCGTGGCATTCACTCAAAGTGAGAAGGCCGCAGCACGAGAGCCAATGAGCGGTGGTCCGTTCAAACACTTTCTTCAGGTTTTACATACATTGCAGTCGGAATTTCCACCTGAGAGCTGTCCTATCCGCACAGCCCTGGTAACGGCGCGTTCTGCCCCGGCCCATGAGCGGGTCGTGCGAACGCTCCGCACCTGGAACATCCGGATAGACGAGTCCCTGTTTCTTGGTGGCCTGGAAAAGGGTGCATTCCTTAAATCCTACGGTGCGGATGTGTTCTTTGACGACCAGCAGGCACATTGCGAGTCGGCAAAGTCCCACGTGGCCACCGGACACGTCCCCCATGGCATTGCCAATAGAAAAGACTAACCGGTCTAGAACAGGGCAAATTTGATGCCCATGCCGAGTAACAGGCAGGCTAAAATCGGTTGCAATACCCGGCTTGGGAGTCTGGCCGCCAGTCTGGTGCCAACGTGGATGGCTGGCAGTGACCCGATCAACAGTGACCCAAGCAGCACCAAATCGACATTGCCCAACAAGAATAAATGACCGAGTCCGGCAATCAGCGTCAATGGTACTGCGTGGGCAATGTCGGTCCCGACCACATGCAGTGCCGGTAGGCGAGGATAGAGGACCATCAGTAGCGCTGCACAAAATGCGCCTGCGCCCACTGATGAGAGTGTGACAAAGATGCCCAGAAAAATGCCGGAGACAAAGGTCACCTTCGTGGCGTGTAGCTGAAAAAAGGCACCTACGGCGCCGTGTGGTCGATCGGAAGCATTGCGAAGAAAGCGCTTCAGTAATATCACGGCGGCGGTAATGATTAGCATGACACCGAGACTGGTCGTCAGGATTTCCCGATATTCTTCTGCATCTGTAAACACATGATAGAGGAGCTGGGATGTAATAAGGGATGCGGGTATGCTGCCAGCGGCGAGATAGCCAACCAGTCGCCACTGAATGCTTTTCTGCCTGGAGTGGGCCACAACACCACTGGCCTTTGTGATGGCGGCATAGAGGAGGTCAGTGCCAATAGCGACATTGTAGGGAATGCCGAACATAATCAGCATCGGTGTCATCAAGGACCCACCACCAACACCGGTGAGCCCGACGACTAAACCCACGAAAGCACCGGACCCAATGTACAGCAAAAAATCCAGCACAATTAATCCACTTCTATCCCCAAAATAACCTGGAAACTCTAGCAATTTGTACCTATTCTTCAAAGGAATAATTTCTTATATTTTTATATCATTGTCGTCTATCTGGGTGAGTGAATGAAATTACAGCAGCTTCGATATATCTGGGAAGTGGCACACCACGAATTGAATGTTTCTGCCACAGCGCAAAGTCTTTACACCTCACAGCCGGGTATTAGTAAGCAGATACGACTTCTGGAAGATGAACTCGGTGTGGAGATTTTTTCACGCAGTGGCAAACACCTGACCCGTGTCACTCCGGCGGGCGATGAGATCCTTCGGGTAGCTGGCGATATTTTGCGAAAAGTCGATAGCATCAAGCAACTGGCTCAGGAGCATAATGACCCCAGGCGCGGCAGTCTTACTATTGCGACAACCCATACCCAGGCACGTTATGCGCTGCCACCGGTTATTGAAGCCTTTATTGATAAATATCCTGAGGTTTCATTGCATATGCATCAGGGTACACCGATGCAGATCTCCGAGCAGGCTGTAGATGGCTCAGTGGATTTCGCGATTGCCACTGAGGCGCTGGAGTTATTTCACGATCTGTTGATGATGCCCTGTTACCGCTGGAATCGCTGTATTCTGGTGCCCAGGGATCATCCGCTGGCCCAGGTTTCAAAGCTGACGCTGGAGGAGGTGGCAACCTATCCATTGGTCACCTATGTGTTTGGCTTTACCGGGCGTTCACGTCTCGATGAGGCTTTCAACGACCGTGGACTCATTCCAAAAGTGGTTTTTACTGCCACGGACTCCGATGTGATCAAGACTTATGTGCGATTGGGTCTGGGTATTGGCATTGTTGCGCATATGGCCTACGACCCGGTCAAGGACAGTGATCTGGTGGCACTGGATGCATCCCATCTGTTCAAGCCCAGTATCACCAGCATCGGTTTTCGGCGAGGCACGTATTTGCGGGGATATATGTATGATTTTATCGAGTTGTTCGCCCCCCATTTGACCCGGGACAGAATCAATGAAGCCAGTGCCATTCATGCGAGGGACGATCTGGAAAAGTTTTTTAGTGCGCTAGAACTGCCAGAACTTTAGTCTATTTGGTTTGCCATCAAGCCCATCCCAGGGGGTGGACAATAGTGCTCCAGGAAACTTATTCAGGAACCTTATAGAAAATCGAGGTCGGGGTTATCGTTGAGAATTTCCTTTAGCTCGTCCTCTTCGCGGGTTTTCTGGTTAAGTACTTCTTTGACGAACTTGAAATAGACGGTATAAATTTCCGGTTGCAGGCCTTCCCGTTCAACCACAAAGAAGGGTGCCTGATCCACATTGTAACGTCTCGCCAGCACCATCCCCGGTGAGCTGGCGTCCCGCTCATCAGCCAGTAAAACCTCGTCTATTAGCGACATCTGGTCAGCAGCTTCCATTTTTTGCTGCACGTCTTCGCACTTTCTGCAGAGACTGCCGTCCAGCTTGATCTTTTTGACGAGAGTAATTTTCATGCGTCTTTCCCGGTTTATTTTTGCGTATTGACAGAATGAAGACCGCATTCCTTCATCGTGGCTTCTTCCCACCACCAGCGGCCTTCGCGTTCATGTTGGCCGGGGCCGGTGGCACGTGTACAGGGTTCACAGCCAATACTGATATAGCCACGGTCATGTAATTCGTTATAGGGCACGTTATTGGAACGAATATATTCCCATACCTGATTTGATGACCAGTTGGCCAGCGGGTTGAACTTGGTCAGGGTATCATCGGGCCGGGCAAAGGCCTTGTCGTCCTGAATCACAGGGATAGCTGTGCGGGTGCCGGGGCTCTGGTCGCGACGCTGACCGGTTATCCAGGCATCGACCGTCAGCAATTTACGGCGCAGGGGGCCAATCTTACGGATACTGCAGCACTCTTTGTGGCCGTCGCGGTAAAAACTGAAGAGGCCTTTCTCCCGCACCATATTATTGACGGCGTAGGCGTCGGGAAATACCACGTCGATCTGAATACCGTAATGCTCACGGACCTTTTCGATAAAGCGATAGGTTTCGGCATGCAGGCGACCCGTATCGAGGGAAAAGACCTGTACTTTCTCCGGGTTGATCCTGTGTGCCATATCAATCAGCACCACATCTTCTGCACCACTGAATGAGATGGCGATATTGTCAAATTGCTCAAGGGCGTAGGCAATAATCTCCTGGGGAGACTGATCGGATAGTTCCCGGTCGAGATCAAGGGTGTTCAGAAGGTTTGCTGTCATGGGAGTTGCTCAATATTCTCAATAAGTTAGAGGCTCTGTGCTCGAAGTCGCGCATCATACCAAAGCCACCACTAAAGCAAAAATAATCAGAAACTATAACCTTCATCGATCTGGCTATTAAAAGTCTGTAAAAGGGTGTTTTTCCTGCTTGGTAAGCCCTCGAAAGCATCGCAACTTTATTGCGCAATATCCCTGAAATCGTTAGAGTGGCGCGGTCTTGTTTTGGTATCGCACGATTTAAGGGTGGCTTTGTGGAAATCGCTTGTTTGGATCTTGAAGGCGTACTGATTCCTGAAATATGGATTGCCTTTGCCGAGAAAACCGGTATTGAAGCGCTGAAGCGAACAACCCGGGATGAACCGGATTACGATGTGCTGATGCGTTACCGACTGGATATTCTCGACCGGCACGGCCTGGGGCTTAATGAGATTCAGGAGGTGATAGCCACGCTGTCGCCTCTCGAGGGCGCGAAAGAGTTTGTTGACTGGCTGCGGGAACGCTTCCAGGTGGTGATTCTCTCCGACACTTTTTATGAGTTTGCCCAGCCGTTGATGCGTCAGTTGGGATTCCCAGCGCTGCTCTGCCACAAACTTGAAACAGACCAGGACGGCCGGGTGGTTAATTACCACTTGCGGCAGGCCAACCCGAAGCGCCAGGCGATAGTCGGTTTTAAAAGCATGTACTACCGGACTATTGCTGCCGGTGATTCCTATAACGATACGACCATGCTGGCAGAGGCCGATGCCGGTATCCTGTTTCATGCACCTCAGAATGTTATCGAGCAATTCCCGCAATTTCCGGCTGTCCATACATTTGAGGCGCTCAAACAGGAATTTATCAGGGCCAGCGTCCGGGATCTCAGCTTGTAGGCGATCTATCCTGAGGGGCTATTCGGCTCGATAAGCACGCGAATCTTGTCCAGAATTTCCTGGAATTCACTCTCGGCACTTGAGTCGGCCACAATGCCGCCACCTCCCCAGCAGTGCAGCCTGTCGCCATCGGCCAGGATCGTGCGAATGGCGATGTTGGTGTCCATTCGCCCTGTACTGCTGATATAGCCTATGCTGCCGCAATACACCGAGCGGCGACAGGTTTCCAGTGTTTCGATGATTTCCATGGCGCGTTTTTTTGGTGCACCGGTGATAGAGCCTCCGGGGAAACACCCTCGCAACAGTGACAGCGGCGACTCGCCGTCGCGGAGCTTGCCGGTCACCGTACTGACCAGGTGATGTACGTTAGGAAAGCTTTCAAGCGCAAAGAGCTTTGGCACCCGAATCGTGCCTGGCTGACAGGTTTTCCCGAGATCATTGCGTAGCAAATCCACAATCATCAGGTTTTCAGCCCGATTTTTGGTACTGTTCATCAGCTCAATGGCATTTTGTTGATCTTCCTCCACCGTTCTGCCCCGCCTGGCAGTGCCTTTGATAGGCTTGGTTTCCACCTGCCCTGCAGAGAGCTTCAGAAACCGCTCGGGGGAAAAGCTCAATACGGCCTGATTGCGCTCACCAAACTGGTAATAGCAACTGTAGGGTGAAGGCAAAATTTGTCGGAGTACTCTGTAGAGCTGCCAGCTATCGCCTTGGTATTTTGCCGAAAAATGCCGGGCGAGATTCACCTGATAGCAATCACCCTGACCGATATACGCCTTGATATGGCTGACAGCATTCAGGTAAGCCTCTCTGCTCATTGAGGGCTCAAACGGATTTGTACTTGCGCCATCAGGGAGATTTTGTCCACTGTCGGCTTGTTTGAGTCGCTTCGAGACAGTTTCACGAAGAGTGGCCGGGCAATCGTTGCGAAAAATCAGCCAGGCTTTTCTCGATGAGTGATTGAGCACAAGGGCCCAGTTATAAAGTCCCAGTCGTAGATCCGGCAGTGAGTCCACCTTGCCCAGCAGGTCCGGCAGCGCTTCGATACGGTGGCCAAGGTCGTAGCCAAAATAGCCGGCCAGTCCCCCCAAAAAAGGATAATGGCTCAAGCCGTGATCGATGGGTTCAAGGGTATCGAGAAGCTGCTGTGCCAGTGCGAAAGGGTCTTCACAGGACTCGTGGGTGGCCTGAGGGGTTATGATTCGTGTGATCTTGCCCACCGTCTCGAGAACAGTGGCCGGTTGTGCTGTAATGATGTCAAACCGACCAGAGAGGCTGCGAGGCTTGCCACTGTCCATCCAGATGGGGTCATCAAGATCCCGTATTGCAGCAAAGAGCGCTTCGGCATCGGGGCGGTAGGGAAAGTCGGTGATATCCACGTTAAGCATGGCCGATAGTCTACGGTAGAAGTGGGGATGTTTCAGGCTAATTCGACGTTGCTATTCCTTTTTTAGCACTCTTTAGGGCCTGTTCTGGGTTTGTGCAAGAAGTGCGGCATTTCTGTTATTGCTCGATGTCTCTGATCATGGCAATCTCAGCGCCCAGAAGCGTTCATTGACCAGGCGACACTTTGCCGACCTCAAAAATCAGGTTGGCGCACGGGGTTGTTTACATGCACGCAGAGAGAGTATCGATTGCCGGCGTCGCCCCAATCAATCCGGGCAGCTGGGAATGAATATTGGATGAACAACAGGCTGGAGTCATGATGTTTTTTGCAACCCCTGATCTTTGCGACGATTATCCCGAGCTGGTGCAGGTAATGGAGCCAATGATGGCCAGTTATGGTGGGCGGGACACGTTTGGTGGTGAAATTGTCACCGTCAAATGTCACGAGGACAATTCGCTGGTAAAAGAAAGTGCCGGTAATCCCGGTCACGGAAAGGTGCTCGTGGTGGATGGTGGTGGTTCCCTTAGGCGTGCCTTGCTGGGCGATATGATTGCCGAAAATGCAGTCAGGAATGGTTGGGAGGGGTTAATTATTTACGGTTGTGTCCGCGATGTTGATGCGCTGGCAGAGCTGGATCTGGGTGTGCAGGCACTGGCCGCCATCCCTTTGAAAACGGACAAGCGCGGAATTGGTGATCTGAACGTGCCGGTGACATTTGGCGGTATTACCTTTCGTCCCGGTGAGTATGTGTATGCCGATAACAATGGCGTCATCGTATCGCCCAGCCCATTGGTTGGAGAGGGGTGAGTTGGAGCTGTTTGGCTTGATGCATATCACAAATCAATTGGTGCAGTAGGTTAAGCTCAAACGCATAACAGTTTTTTATCAGGAGTTATCGTGGATTGGCGTAATACGAGAGAGCATTATGGTTGGGTGTCGGTGTCTTTACACTGGCTGATGTTACTGTTGTTGATCGCGGTTTATGGCTGTATTGAATTGCGCGAACTCTATCCAAAGGGCAGTGACCCTCGCGAGGCCTTTAAAGCCTGGCATTTTATGCTGGGGTTGACTGTTTTTATTCTGGTCTGGATCCGGTTGGTTGCCCAGCTTTTACAAGTGAGGCCGGAGATTTTGCCGGCGCCGCCTCGCTGGCAGGTGCTGGCGGGAAGATCGATGCATGCCATTTTATACCTGTTTATGATTGCCATGCCGCTGATGGGTTGGCTGGTACTCAGTGGCAGCGGTAAGCCTGTGCCTTTTTTTGGGGCGACTTTTCCGGCATTGATGCCGGAAAACGAAACGCTGGCCAAAGCCATTAAAGAGGTTCATGAGACGGTTGGCAGCGCAGGGTATTTTTTGATAGGGCTTCACGCCCTGGCAGGGTTGTTCCATCATTATATTTTGCGCGATAACACCTTGCTTCGAATAGTTCCAAAAAGGTTTAAGTAACAGTTTTAATAGGTTGTTTTTATTAATTTTCTTTAACAATTACAGTTTTTGTAAATAGCAGCTCTCGACCCTCGCATGAGCTGCCGGTAAATCACAAGTGAAATTCTATTTTCATCGCCCGTTGGTTGTAGCGATGGGCAGGAAGCGCTTGAGCATTCACCAAGTCGTTTATGTTATTTCGGGAGAGCTGAGCGCTCTGGTGTCCCAGAGCGGACCGTGGTGATTACCTCAAATGAACTCCGGCAGGTGTCGATGGCACCCGTTCAGGGAATACAGCATTGAGACATGCCATCATTTGAGAACTTCCCATCATTTGAGAACCTTTCAGTAAGGAGTGTCGAGCCCTTGCGGACTGGTTATATGGCCTGATGCCGAAATAGCAGCACGTTGAGCAAGGCAAAAAAAAGGAGCTGCGAAGCAGCTCCCAAACTTTTACTCTTAGGGGAATAGGTGATGAATGAACCTTAGAACTGGTTCATCGTGTTGTCTTTACCGCCGGCCTTGAGAGCGGCTTCACCAGCAAAATATTCTTTGTGGTTGTCACCGATATCGGAACCAGCCATGTTCTGGTGTTTCACGCAGGCAATGCCCTGACGGATTTCCTGACGCTGAACACCTTTCACGTAAGCCAGCATGCCTTGATCTGCAAAGTAGCCTTTTGCCAGGTTGTCGGTAGACAGAGCCGCGGTGTGGTAGGTCGGCAGGGTGATCAGGTGGTGGAAGATACCCGCTTCGCGAGCCGCGTCCGCCTGGAAGGTACGGATCTTCTCGTCAGCCAGTTTTGCCAGTTCGGTTTCATCGTAGTCCACGCTCATCAGTTTGGCGCGATCGTATGCAGAAACATCTTTGCCTTCTGACTGCATGGTATCAAAGACCTGCTGGCGGAAGTTCAGCGTCCAGTTAAAGGATGGGCTGTTGTTGTAGACCAGTTTGGCATTGGGTACTGCTTCGCGAATCCGGTTAACCATTTCAGCGATCTGACCAACGTGAGGCTTCTCGGTTTCGATCCACAGCAGGTCGGCACCGTTTTGCAGGCTGGTGATACAGTCCAGAACGACGCGATCAATACCGGTGTCCTTGCGGAACTGGAACAGGCCGGAGGCCAGACGTTTTGGTTTGAGCAGCTTGCCATTGGCCTTGATCACTACATCGCCGTTCTGGATGTCTTCGGCACTCTGAACGTAGTCACCATCGAGGAAGCTGTTGTACTGGTCACCCAGATCGCCGGGCTCGTTGGTCACAGCAATTTGCTTGGTCAGGCCAGCGCCGAGGGAGTCGGTACGTGCAACGATAACGCCGTCGTCGACACCCAGTTCCAGGAACGCGTAGCGAACGGCATTGATTTTTGCCAGGAAGTCGGAGTGGGGGACAGTGACTTTACCGTCCTGGTGGCCGCATTGCTTCTCGTCGGATACCTGGTTCTCGATCTGGATGCAGCAAGCGCCCGCTTCAATCATCTTCTTCGCCAGCAGGTAGGTCGCTTCGGGGTTGCCAAAGCCGGCATCGATATCGGCAACAATTGGTACCACGTGGGTTTCGAAATTTTCGATCTGGTTTAACAGGTCGGCTTCTTTTGCTTTATCACCGGCTTCGCGGGCAGCATCCAGGTCCATGAACAGCTGATCCAGTTCACGGGCATCGGCCTGGCGCAGAAACGTATAAAGCTCTTCGATCAGCGAAGAAACGGAGGTTTTTTCGTGCATTGACTGATCCGGCAGGGGGCCGAACTCGGAACGCAGTGCGGCAACCATCCAGCCCGACAGGTACAGGTAGCGCTTCTTGGTGGTTTTGAGGTGTTTTTTGATGGCGATCAGTTTTTGCTGACCGATAAAGCCATGCCAGCAACCCAGAGATTGGGTGTATTGAGAGCTGTCGGCATCATAAGCTGCCATATCATCACGCATGATTTTGGCGGTGTAACGGGCAATATCCAGACCAGTGCGGAAACGGTTCTGAATACGCATGCGGGCTGCCGACTCGGGGTCGATGGCGCTCCAGGTGCTGTTGGCATTGCGCACTTTGGCTACAGCATCAATCTCTTTGGTGTAGTTTGACATGGTGTGTCCTTCCAGTTTGGATAAGAAAAAAGGAAAATTGTGGATACGGATTCTAGCCACGGACCTAAAATTTAGCTAATCTATAGTTATTATTTTCGGTATTTTTAAAATGAATATAAGAAACGTCGATCTGAATCTGCTGGTGTATCTGGATGTGCTGCTGAAAGAGCGGAATGTTACCAGAGCTGCGGAGAATATGGGTATCAGCCAGCCAGCCATGAGTAATGGCCTGCGGCGACTTCGGGATTTATTCAATGATCCACTGCTGGTGAGAACCAGCGATGGCATGACCCCCACTGAGCGGGCCGAACAGCTACAGCCCATAGTCCGGGAAGTTCTGGCGTCGGTTGAAAAGGCGGTCGTTCCCCGCCGTGAATTCAATGCGGCTGAGGCCGACCGGGTTTTCAGGATTTCTGTCAGCGATTATACCGAGTCGACATTGTTGCCGCATCTGATGCGGCGTTTGCGCTCTGAAGCTCCAAATATAACACTTGATGTATTGACGCCCAGCGATATCAGTTATCAGGATGTCGAGCAGGGCAGTATTGATCTGGTGATTAACCGTTTTGACGTGTTGCCGCAATCGTTTCATCAGATGACCATTTGGCGCGACACGTTTTCCTGTGTGGCGAGTATCCACAATCCGATTATTCACGATTTTACATTGGACAATTACCTTGAAAGCGGCCACGTCTGGGTCAGTAAAACAGGGATGGGCGTCGGGGTCGGTATGGAGCCCGGGGCTGAACAGCGGCTTGGCTGGGTCGATGAGGCCCTGACCAGGATTGGCAAGAAGCGTCGTATTCGGGTGTTTACCCGCCATTATCAGGCCGCCATGCGACTGGCTGAGTTGCATGATCTGGTGATTACTCTGCCAACCAAGGCCGCCTCGCTACTGGTGGATAACCCGCATGTGGTGATTCTCGAGCCACCCTTTGAGATTCCTGAAATTGAGCTAAAAATGGCCTGGAGTCCACTATTGCAGCACAATCCTGCACATCAGTGGATACGGCGAACCATTGCTGACGTGGCGAAAACATTGGATTGATAATGGCCAGCGTCATTCGTTGAGTAAATAGCGAAAATAATACCTATAAAATTGCTAAATCCTCACTGGTTTCCCTACAATTCTCACTCGTCTTCCCTATCGTAACCACAGGGCTCAATCATGACTGAACGTATTCAAGTGAGTGGACTTCAGGTGTCCGAAGCCATTCACGACCTCGTCAAACACGACATTATCCCCGGCACCGGAATTGACCTGGATGCTTTCTGGCAGTCATTCAGCGCGATTATCGATGAATTTGCGCCACAAAATCGTCAACTGCTCAAAAAACGTGATCAGCTGCAGGCCAAAATTGATGCATGGCATCAGCAGCATAGCGGCCAGGCTCATAACCTCCGCGACTATAAGGCTTTTCTGAAAGAAATCGATTATCTGGTTCCTGAGGGAGAGGATTTCTCGATTACTACGGAGAATGTTGACCCTGAAATTGCCCACCAGGCAGGCCCGCAGTTGGTTGTGCCCGTGATGAATGCCCGCTTTGCCCTGAATGCGGCCAATGCCCGCTGGGGCAGCCTCTATGATGCGCTGTATGGAACGGATGTCCTCCCGGAAACCGGTGGCGCCGATAAGACGGCGAAGTACAACCCGGTTCGCGGTGCCCTGGTTATCGCGTATGCCCGAAAACTTCTTGATGACACAGCGCCACTTGCCGGCCACTCCCACAAGGAGGCCACTCAATACCGTGTTGTTGATGGCCAGTTGCAGGTTGCTCTGGACGACGGTAGTCAGGTCGGGCTATCCGATCCGGGCAAATTTGTCGGATACCGCGGAGAAGCTGAAAATCCCAGCGCTATTCTATTTGAAAACAACAAGATACACATGGAAGTTCAAATTGATCTAAACAGCCAGATCGGCTCTTCAGACGCGGCAGGTGTCAAGGACATCCTGATGGAAGCAGCGCTGACCACTATCATGGACTGTGAAGACTCCGTGGCCGCTGTCGATGCCGAAGACAAGGCGCTGGTCTACCGCAACTGGCTTGGCCTGATGAAGGGCGACCTTGAGGAAACCCTCAACAAAGCTGGCAAGACCATTGTGCGTCGTATGAACCCCGATCGGGAATACACCACACCTGCCGGTGATACGCTGGTATTACCGGGTCGCAGCCTGTTGTTTGTCCGCAATGTGGGTCACCTGATGACTAACCCTGCGATCCTCGACGCTGCGGGCAATGAAATTCCGGAAGGGATTATGGATGCCATGATCACCAGCCTGATCGCTATCCATGACCTGAAAGGCAATAGCGCCGTCCGAAACAGTAAAACCGGCAGTGTTTATATCGTAAAGCCGAAAATGCACGGTCCGGAAGAAGTGGCATTTACCAACCGCCTGTTCAATGCGGTGGAAGATGCCCTTGCTCTGCCCAGAAATACCCTGAAAGTGGGCATTATGGATGAGGAACGTCGCACCTCTGTAAACCTGAAAGAGTGTATTCGCGCTGCCAGTGAGCGTGTGGTCTTTATTAACACAGGTTTCCTCGACCGCACGGGTGACGAAATCCATACCAGTATGGAAGCGGGTCCATTTGCACCAAAAGGCCAGTTGAAAACCCTGAAGTGGATCACCGCCTACGAAGACCAGAATGTGGATGTGGGACTGGCCTGTGGACTGAAAGGCCGCGCCCAGATAGGCAAGGGTATGTGGCCGATTCCAGACCATATGGCCGACATGATGGTGGCCAAGATAGGTCACCCGAAAGCAGGTGCCAATACTGCCTGGGTACCTTCACCCACTGCGGCAACATTGCACGCGATTCACTACCATCAGATTGATGTTTTTGCCCTGCAAAATGAACTGGCTAACCGGGTTCCCGCCAGTGTGGATGATATTTTGACCATTCCACTGCTGGATGGTGAGCTGACTGCAGAGGATATTCAGAAAGAATTGGACAACAATGCCCAAGGCATTCTCGGTTATGTGGTTCGGTGGGTGGAGCAGGGCATTGGTTGCTCGAAGGTACCTGACATCAATAATGTCGGTCTTATGGAAGACCGCGCGACTTTGCGTATTTCCAGTCAGCACATAGCCAACTGGTTGCGCCATGGCATTTGCGGTGAAGGGCAGGTGATGGAAACCATGAAGCGCATGGCCAAAATTGTCGATGGCCAAAATGCTGACGATCCCGATTATCGTCCCATGGCGACAAACTTTGATACCAGTGTGGCGTTTGCCGCAGCATGTGATCTGGTGTTCAAAGGCTGCGTGCAGCCCAGTGGTTATACTGAACCCCTGTTGCATGCCTATCGGCAGAAGGCGAAGCTACAGTAATCGTCGACACTGCCGGAGAAAACGCCGTTCCCAGGAACGGCGTTTTTTGTGTTCGGCTAAAAAATGGCAGTCTCGCTCTAGATGTGCAGGCGCCGCAACTCGGGGTCCACTTCTCCCTGCTCCCAATGGTTGTCAAACTCTTCCACAAGCTCAATCGCTTCCAGTGGAGCATATTGCACGGCATAACCGATAAACCGCTCAGGCTCTTGTTTGTAAAGTATGCCGCTCTTGTCGATTAATAAAAACTCACGGTGCAGACAGGGTTCCAGTGAATTGAATTTTCGCATCTGGATGCGGCTTGGCAGGCGGTGACAGAGTTCCTTGAGCTGGTTGGTTTGGTGTGTAACCTGATAAAGATCCCTGACCAGTATGTTCACCCTGGCCAGCGGGTGGCCGGTGGCAAATGTGTATATGGCATCGCAAAACCCGGTATTGCTGTAGATAGCCGCTTCCAGTCGCTCTGAGAAAATACGAATCTCCCGGTGGGCCAGCTGCACCAGTGATACAGCCTGATCACGGAATTGATCCAGACCCTCAACGAAAATTCTCTGGCGGTCTTCTTCGGCAATTTCTTTCAAAACCGGTTTTGGTGTGTGGTCTGTATATAGGTGCAGATCCAGTACCATTTTCCTGTGTGGGATACCGGCATCAAGAAAAGTTTCGCCCTGTGCAGTGAAACCGAAGCCCTCATAAAAAGGTAATGCCTGGATCTGCGCATTCAGCGTCAGTTCCTGTTGCCCCTCCCGGACGGCATATTTGATTATTTTTCGCATCAGTGCAGACCCGACACCCATCTGTCGATAGTCCTTTAATACCGCCATTCTGCCAATCTGGCCATCTGGCAGCATTCGGGCTGTCGCCATAGGAACATCGTCAGGTCCATAGGCAAGCCAGTGAATGGCCACTGGATCGTACTCATCTATCTCTTCTTCAATGGGTACATGCTGTTCCTCGACGAATACTTGATGGCGTATTGTTTCGAGTTGAACATTTGCGTTTTGCCAACTGGTTTGTTCAACCTCAATAGGAAAAAAATCAATGGTTTCCACAGAGCACCCCCTCTTTCTGATTATCTTAGCTGTGGGATAGCCATATAAACAGTGGTGGGTGTTACGCTAAGATCAGTACTGGAAGACAACAAGGAATAAATGTGGGTGTTTTAATCTTACGGTTGATACTGGTGGCGATGTTATTGCCGGCGATGCTTTATGCCGACGATGCGCCGGTAATTTTTGAATACGACGACCGCTTTCATCCGGTTTATTCTGATAGCGGCATGGTTGTATCCCAGGAGTATCTGGCCAGTCAGGTGGGTGCCGACATTTTGAAGCGGGGAGGTAATGCAGTGGATGCAGCCGTCGCCACTGGCTTTGCGCTGGCCGTTACACTGCCTCAGGCCGGCAACCTCGGCGGCGGCGGGTTCATGATGGTGTATCTGGCTGAGAAAGATAAAACACTGGCTATTGATTACCGCGAAATGGCTCCGGCTGCCGCCCGACAGGATCAGTTTCTTGACCACAACGGGGAAGTTGATAAATCTCTCTCCCGATTTAGCCATCAGGCTGCCGGTGTCCCCGGGACAGTGGCTGGCCTGGTTCACGCTCTTGAACGTTACGGCACGATGAGCCTGTCAAAAGTGATGGCGCCGGCTATCGCACTGGCCAGAAAGGGCTTTGTTGTGAACCATGAACTGGCTGCTTCACTCGATAAGGCTGCACCCCGGTTACAGTCCCACCCGGCATCTTCCCGCTATTTTTTTCGCGCAGATGGTAAGCCCTTAAAGGTTGGCAGCCTATGGCGCCAGGCTGATCTGGCGACCACGCTGGAGCTTATCGCGGCCAGAGGTGCCGATGGATTCTATCGCGGTCCGGTTGCCAAACTGATTACCGATGAGATGGCGAAGGGCAATGGACTGATTACAGCCCGCGATTTGATTAAATATCGGGTTGTTGAGCGCAGGCCTGTATCTGGAACCTATCGTGATTATCGAATTGATTCCATGCCGCCGCCTTCCTCTGGTGGTATCCACCTCATACAGATGCTCAATATACTGGAGGGCTGGGATTTGGTGTCCCATGGCCACAACAGCGCCGCTTACCTGCATCGCCTGATAGAGTCCATGCGGCGCGCCTATGCTGACCGCAGCAGACACCTTGGTGACCCGGACTATTACCCGGTTCCGGTAGACCGGCTTATTGACAAGCAATACGCAGCGCAGTTGCGCAAGGCCATTGATCTGAACAGAGCCAGTCGGTCGGAGGACGTCCAGCCACACCTGGCTGTGCCTGAAGAGAGTCCCCAAACGACCCATTTTGCCGTATGGGACGAGCAGGGTAATGTAGTGAGCAATACCTATACACTGAATTTTTCATACGGCAGTGGTATTGCTGTGACGGGCGGCGGGTTTCTGCTCAACAATGAAATGGATGATTTCTCGGCAAAAGCCGGTGTTCCCAATGCCTACGGGCTAACCGGTGAAGAAGCCAATGCTATCGGTCCGGGAAAACGGCCCCTGTCTTCAATGACGCCGACGATAGTATTCCAGGACGGAAAACCGGTTATGGCAACGGGTAGCCCGGGGGGAAGCACCATTATTACGGTGGTGCTGCAGCATATTCTCAACCATCTCGATTTTGATATGAATATTGCCGAAGCTGCTGCGGCACCCCGTATTCATCATCAATGGTTGCCTGACCAGGTTGTATTTGAGCGAGGTATTAGCCCCGATACTATCCGGATACTTGAAGAAATGGGGCATGAGACATCTCCTCACACCCGAGTGCTGGGCAAAGTTCAGGCCATTGCCGAACAGGGTGGTCGTCGTTCAGGCGTGACCGATACCCGTTGGCCCGGCGGTGGCGTTGCTACTGACAGGTGATTGACAGGTGGTCGTCAGCAAGCCGAAGGTGGTGAGCTACTTATCGACCTGTTCGCCGTTTAAATAACGCTTGCCATCAATCGTGGCGCGTCGATCAACGTCCGCTTCATCGACCAATTCCGGGTACTTTGGTGCGGTCATGTAGCGGGCAAACCAGTCGCCCAGCAACGTTTTATCTTCTGCCAGCTCCCTGAGCATGGCTTGTACCTGCTCGATAAAGGCAGGATCAACCGCTTCGGTTGCCATGCGAGGCGTAAGGGATGGGTCCCGGTAATAGCAGCTATTCCCCTGCGTCATCAGTTCTGTGGTGAGGTCGTCAAGCATATCGGTGAGCGATGGTGACCTGAAACCGATTGAGTAGGTGAGACAATCATTTTCTGCGACCCCCCAATGGGAGATCCCCGGCGGCAGATAAAGCATGTCGCCCGGCTGCAGAACCCATTCATCCACTGCCTCAAAGGCCTGCAGGATACGGAGTGGTGTGCCGGCTACAAGCGGTGATTGCTGATCGCAGAACTGGCCAACCTGCCAGCGACGCTGTCCCAGACCTTGCAGAAGAAACACATCGTAATAGTCGAAGTGGGGGCCGACGCTACCGCCGACCGGGGCATAACTGACCATGACGTCATCGACTCGCCAGGGTGGCAGAAAATTGAAGTGGGGCAGCAAAGCCTTGACTTCCGGTACCCACAGATCGGCGCCCTGGACCAAAAGACTCCAGCAACTTTCGGGGAGTTGAGCGAAAACGTTCTCATCAAAAGGTCCATGCTGAAGCTCCCAGGGGCCGGACTCACCTTTTTCAAAGACAATGCGTGATTCGACCTCTTCTTCCAGAGACAGCCCTGCCAATTCATCGGGCGTGAGTGGTGACTCAAAATTGGGAAAGGCATTCCGGATCAGCAGCGGTTTTTTCTGCCAGTATTCAGCGAGAAACTCCTCGGTCGACAAGGTTCCGAGAATGGATGGAATGGGCATGGCTGTCCTCGCTAAAACCTGGCGGCATTCAAAATTTGGTTTGCCTGGAGAAACTGGATAAAAATTAGATCGCTTTTGCCTGAGTGGGGGCGTTGCCTATGTAATTGGACGGTGTCAAAGCGAGCAGTTCGGTTTTGGCTGTTTCAGGGATATCCAGTGTGTCGACAAATGCCTGAATGGCTTCCCGCGTGATTGCCTGCCCGCGTGTCAGGGCCTTCAGTTTTTCGTAGGGCTCCGGAATATTGTAACGGCGCATCACGGTTTGTACCGGTTCGGCAAGAACCTCCCATGCTCCATCAAGATCAGCATCCAATCGCAATTGGTTCAGTTCCAGTTTGCCAATACCCTTTAATGTCGACTGATAGGCAATCAAACTGTATCCGAAACCCACACCCATATTGCGCAGTACGGTGGAATCGGTGAGATCCCTTTGCCAGCGGGAAATCGGCAGCTTTTGTGCCAGATGGGTAAAGATGGCGTTGGCAATGCCCAGATTGCCCTCGGCATTCTCGAAATCTATCGGGTTTACCTTGTGCGGCATGGTGGAAGAACCCACTTCTCCGGCAATGGTTTTCTGTTTGAAGTAGCCGAGAGAAATATAGCCCCAGATATCGCGGTTGAAGTCGATCAGGATAGTATTGAGCCGGGCTATGGCATCAAACAGTTCTGCAATGTAGTCGTGGGGTTCAATTTGAGTGGTATAGGGATTCCACTCCAGCCCCAGGCCCGTAATGAACGTTTCCGCATTGCTTGCCCAGTCCACGGTTGGGTAGGCAGACAGATGCGCGTTGTAATTGCCAACGGCACCGTTAATTTTTGCCATCAACGATACCTGCCGAATCTGCGTGAGTTGTCGCGTTATCCGGTAGACAACATTGGCGATCTCCTTGCCAATCGTCGTCGGGGAGGCAGTCTGTCCATGGGTGCGAGCCAGCATGGGTACGTCGGCATAACGGTGGGCCAATTCGCTCAGTTGATGCACAATCTGGCCAACCTGAGGCAACAGGATTTGATCGCGCCCCTCCTTCAACATCAGCGCATGGGCGATGTTGTTGATATCCTCGGACGTACAGGCAAAGTGGACAAATTCTGATACCGCCAGTAACTCCGGGTTTGCAGCGATGGACTCCTTGATAAAGTATTCAACCGCTTTTACATCATGGTTGGTGGTGCGCTCGATGTCTTTGATTCGTGCAGCATCCTGCTCAGCAAAGTTTTCCACCAACTGATTCAGTACTTCGTTGGCGCTATCTGAAAATGGCGGGATTTCCTTCAGGTCCGGGTGGGATGCCAGCTGTTGCAACCAGCGAACTTCCACGGTCACACGGTGTTTGATTAAACCAAATTCACTGAATGCCACCCGTAGTGGCTCAGTTTTGCTGCTGTAGCGACCATCAATCGGGGAGATGGCAGTAAGTTCAGAAAAGTTCATGAGATTATCTTGTGTCCGGATCAGGAAATCCGCAGATTTTACCCGATGTGGTTGGGGTTTTCAGGGAAAGTTACCGAGCATCTTAAAGTTAGGTGCGCAGTGTGTGGAGTTGAGTCAGGAGCTGTTTGCGGCTGAAAATCAAGTGATAGCGTTTGCCGCCCAGTTGATGCCACAGGATGGCTGCTCTGATGCCGGCAAAAAGCAGGCAGCGTATTCGTTGGGCAATAGAGTCCTGCTGCAGGTATCCCGCGTAACCATTTACCTGAATGCGATAGCGGAATGTGCTGATACTGTCCTGATAGATCTGCGCCAGATTTGCAATGACATTGGTATGACTAACAGAAGAGAAGTGGGTTGCCTGGCGGTCAGCCTGTTCCAGCCGCTCTCCGATCATGTGAATCATGGTTTTATTGTTCAGCAGTTTTCTGGATAGGTGGATGACGCCCACGGCGTAACGTAGCGTGTCTGACTGCTTGGCGGTCGTCTGTAATGTCAGTAGCTCCTGCAGGGTTTCCATGCCCAGCTGGAGGTTCTCGACTGAACCGAATACCTGTTCGGTGTTGTCCGGGTTTTGCTGAAACAGGCTCTCGATACAGACTTGAAAACGATCTGCGGGGATTGATCCGGTTTTTGCCAGCGTCTCGACGAGCTGGCAAGCCTGAAACACGCCGCTGAGCGCAATAATCTGATCTTTTGTGGGTTTCTTTAGCAGCATAACGACTCGACTGAATTCCATGTGTGATTGATGACCCCACCACCCATACAAATCTCTCCATCGTAAAACACCACGGATTGTCCGGGGGTTACAGCCCGCTGTCGCTCATCAAACAGGACCTGATAACCATCGTCATTCTTCGTGACGGTACACTCCTGATCAGCTTGTCGGTAGCGAACCTTGGCTTTGCATCGGAATTCATTGTGGGCGGGTAATCCGTTGATCCAGTGGACTTCAGCAGTACTCAAGCTGTCACTGTACAAGAGCGGGTGCTCCGCACCCTGGGCGACAATCAGTACGTTTCTGGGGAGGTCTTTGCCCACCACGTACCAGGGGTCATCTGTGGCGCCTCGAAGGCCGCCAATGCCCAACCCCTGACGTTGTCCCAGCGTATGGTACATCAAGCCCTGATGGATGCCGACAACAACGCCCTCCGGACTTTCGATATCGCCGGGTTGTGCCGGTATGTATTGCTCGAGAAAATCCTTGAAACGACGTTCGCCGATAAAACAGATACCGGTGGAGTCCCGTTTCCTTGCTGTAGCCAGGCCATATTGTTCCGCGAGAGCCCGCACGGCCGGCTTTTCTAATTCGCCGAGGGGGAACAACGATTGGCAAAAAGCGGCCTCATCAACAGCGTGCAGGAAGTAGCTCTGATCTTTGTTGTTGTCCAGGCCTTTCAGCAGAAAGGTTTGCCCATTGCTGTCAAGACGTCTTGCGTAGTGGCCAGTGGCGATAGCCTCGGCGCCCAGAATCCGGGCGTAGTCGAGAAATGTCTTGAACTTGATTTCCCGGTTACAGAGGATATCGGGATTCGGTGTGCGACCGGCTCTGTACTCGGCTAAAAAGTACTCAAAAACGTTGTCCCAGTATTCGGCAGCGAAATTGGCGGTGTGCAGATGAATGTCCAGCGAATCTGCAACGGCCTGGGCATCTGTGAGATCCTGGCGGGCAGTGCAGTACTCGGTGCCATCATCCTCATCCCAGTTCTTCATGAATAGACCTTCCACATCAAAGCCCTGCTGTTGCAACAGCAAAGCAGTGACAGAGGAGTCTACGCCGCCGGACATGCCGACAATGACTTTTTTGGGTGAGTTCATAGGGGAGCGGATTTTACCGGTGAGTTTTCAGTAAATCCAATGAATAGAAGATGCCTCTACGGTAATCTTCGATTGCTTCGAGAACCATGGGGCTCCGTAGCTGTTGTCGTTTTTGTAGTATTTCTTCATAAGTCAGCCAAACCGCCTCCTCGATATCCTGATCGATAACCCTAAGCGGGTCAGGCCGATCGGCGTCTGCGGCAAAAGCCAGACGGTAGTAGGTTATGCCGTTTGCGGGCGCCCGAAAGGTCGTAAAGCTGATGATTGCAGCGGGTACAACATGCCAGGTGGTTTCTTCCAGCGTTTCTCTGATGGCGGCTTCAATGGGCGTCTCCCCAGGTTCAACGTGTCCTGCGGGCTGGTTGTATACCTCGAGCCCGTTGCGAATTTCCCTGACCATGAGGAAGCGGTGTTCACGCTCTACAACCACGGCTACCGTCAGGTGAATTTGATCCATCATTTTGGTCTCTTTGGGCGCTGCCTGTGGGGCTTTGTGGCCGGTAGGTGAACAGTTTCCCAGCGGTATTCCCCCGGCAACAGGTTCTCAAGTGCCCAGTTACCAATGGCAACCCTGACCAGTCTCAGTGTAGGAAAGCCGGTTGCCGCCGTCATCCTGCGCACCTGCCTGTTCTTGCCTTCTGAAATTTGCAGTTCTATCCAACTGGTAGGCTGGTTTTGTCGTTGCCTTATGGGTGGATTTCGCGTCCAGAGCAGGGGTGGATCGATCAGTTTGGCCGAAGCGGGCTGGGTGATGCCATCCTTGAGCTTCACGCCTCGTATCAGTTGAGCCAATGCCGGTTGCGTTATTTCACCCTCGAGCTGGGCCCAGTATGTTTTCTTCAGTTTGTGTCGCGGATTGCTGATGATGGATTGTAATTTGCCATCGTCGGTTAACAGGAGCAGGCCTTCCGAGTCATGGTCCAGCCGTCCAGCGGCATAAATGTTTGGTTGCTTGAGGTAATGCCCCAGACCCGGGTGCCCATCACAATCAGAGAACTGGCTCAAGACGCCGTAGGGTTTATTGAAGAGCAGGAGATTGGCCATGGGTTGGAAGCATATTTTTTGGGGCTAAAATGCCCTTAAGTTATGTAAATCAACTACAAGGGCATGTGTGTTTGTGATAACATCTTATGCGTTTCTAAAGTTATACAACAATAAAACCAAGAATTATTTGTTTCAAACCCGACAATAACGCACTAGTAACCTACCCAACATATGGAGCCAACAATGGGATATCAGCACATCCAGATACCAACTGATGGTGAAAAAATTACAGTTAATTCCGATTATTCTCTCAATGTTCCCAGCAACCCCATTATTCCGTTCATCGAAGGTGACGGTATCGGTGTAGATATCACACCCGTGATGATCAAGGTTGTCGATGCTGCCGTTGAAAAAGCCTACGCGGGCAGCAAGAAAATTTCTTGGATGGAAGTCTATTGCGGTGAAAAAGCTGCAGAAATTTATGATGGTGACTGGTTTCCCGCCGAGACGCTGGATGCTATCAGAGAGTTTAGTGTTTCAATCAAGGGTCCATTGACAACGCCGGTGGGTGGAGGTTTCCGCTCATTGAATGTGGCTCTGCGTCAGGAGCTCGACTTGTATGTCTGTCAGCGTCCGGTTCGCTGGTTCCAGGGCGTTCCTTCTCCGGTCAAAAAACCAGGTGAAGTGGACATGTGTATCTTCCGTGAGAACTCAGAGGATATTTACGCCGGCATTGAATGGCGAGCAGGCACTGATGAAGCCAAGAAAGTCATTAATTTCCTCCGCAATGAAATGGGCGTGACAAAAATCCGTTTCCCGGAGAATTGTGGTATTGGTGTCAAACCTGTTTCAGAGCAGGGTACCAAACGGTTGGTCAGCAAAGCCATTCAGTACACGATTGATCAGGACAAGTCATCCCTAACCCTGGTGCACAAGGGTAACATCATGAAATTCACTGAAGGTGCGTTCTGTGACTGGGGCTTTGAAGTAGCCAGAGATGAGTTCGGAGCCACGCCCTTGGACGGTGGTCCCTGGCAGGTCATAAAGAACCCGAATACCGGTAAAGAAATTGTTATCAAGGAAGTGATTGCAGATGCGATGCTGCAACAGGTGCTTTTGCGTCCAGCTGAGTATGATGTCATTGCCACACTTAACCTGAATGGTGACTACCTGTCGGACGCGCTTGCTGCCCAGGTGGGTGGTATTGGTATCGCTCCAGGTGCCAACCTCTCTGATAATATTGCCATCTTCGAGGCTACCCACGGTACTGCGCCGAAATATGCTGGTCAGGATAAGGTTAACCCCGGCTCACTGATTCTCTCTGCTGAAATGATGCTTCGGCACATGGGCTGGAATGAAGCCGCTGATCTGATAATCCAGGGGATTGAGGGCGCGATTTCAGAGAAAAAGGTCACGTACGACTTTGAACGTCTCATGGATGGCGCAACCTTATTGTCGTCATCTCAATTTGGCGATGCGATGATCGCCAGAATGTAAGCGCTGTTATTTAAAAGCCCCCGCCTCAGGAATGGGACGGGGGCTTTTTTATGACCGGGGAGACACTAATTATTCCCATTTTCGACGTGTCCGTCGGATTCGGGTTCAGTCTCGGTAATCTCTGTATTGTCGATCAAAGGCATAATGTTGGAAGCGTGCAGACCTTTCTGTCCCTCGGCGAGATCAAATGACACTTCTTGGCCGGCCTTTAAGGTTTTATAACCTTCCATATTAATAGCTGAATAGTGGGCAAAGACATCACTCACGCCATCTGACGACAGAATAAACCCGTAGCCTTTAGCATTGTTGAACCACTTGACTGTTCCTGACGGCATACTCAACCTCTCATCGGGTTTTCTATTATTAGGCATGGCTGTTATACAACCACAGGTTATAACCCTGCCAATTAAAGAGCATTTATAGTGTATATTTTTTGCTCAAAAGCGTTTTCTATAACGAAAGATTGATCAAGTCAAGTCTCCCATAATGGCAAAAAATCGATATAAACTTATTCTTATCACTAGAATAAGCCCGCAAATAGCGTATTAATATGTAAGATAGAAGCTGTTGATTCTGACAAGATTTATGAACATGAGCTTGAAGATTTATTTCGGTGACAAAGATGACGAGCAACAGGAGTGGCAACACAACACCGCTGCCGTTGTCGAAGCAGCATCACCTGAACTCAAACGCCCAAAGAGATACAAGGTGGTTTTGTTTAACGACGATTACACTCCGATGGAGTTTGTTGTCGGGCTACTGGAGATTTTCTTTGGCATGAACCGTGAAGTGGCGACGCGAGTAATGCTGAAGGTCCATTTGGACGGCAAGGCCGTATGTGGTGTGTATACGCGGGATGTTGCAGAAACCAAAGTCGCACAAGTGAACGAGTATGCCAGGAAAAATGAACATCCATTACTTTGTGAAGTAGAACCCTCGGAAGATGATGATCTCTAAAGTAGAGTTTAAAGGTATCGATATATGTTAAGCAGAGAGCTTGAGCTCAGCCTGAACAAGGCTTTTAAAGGGGCCCGTCACAAACGTCACGAATTCATGACGGTAGAACACCTATTGCTCGCATTACTGGACAATGAGTCAGCACTCAAGGTACTGAGGGCCTGTGGTGTCGACATCAATGTACTTCGCCACGACCTGGATGAGTTTATTGAGTCTACAACACCACTAATCCCCGACGAGCTTGAGGAAAGAGACACTCAGCCAACACTCGGTTTTCAACGTGTTCTGCAGCGCGCTGTGTTTCATGTGCAATCCTCCGGTAAAAGCGAGGTGCAGGGTGATAATGTACTGGTCGCGTTATTCAGTGAGCAGGAAAGTCAGGCCGTTTACTTCCTCCGTCTGCAAAATGTAGCCAGAATCGACGTGGTTAACTATATTTCCCACGGAATATCCAAATACGCAGACCAGTCGGAGCAGCACGACGCTGAATCTCCTCAGGAAGAAAGTGCCGCTGAGGCGGAAAATAACAGCAGTAGCCTGCTGGAGCAATTCACTACCAATTTAAATACTCAGGCCAGTAAAGGCTATATCGATCCCTTGGTGGGGCGTGTTGAGGAAGTGGAGCGTGTCTGTCAGGTGCTCGCTCGCCGCCGCAAGAACAATCCGCTTCTGGTCGGTGAAGCCGGTGTGGGTAAAACGGCCATCGCCGAAGGTCTCGCTAAAATGATTGTCGAAGAGAAAGTGGCAGAGACGCTTCGCAACAGCGTTGTCTATGCCCTCGATCTTGGCGATTTGCTCGCGGGTACTAAATACCGTGGTGACTTTGAGAAGCGGTTCAAAGGTGTGCTTGCCGAACTTCGTGAGAAGGAGGGGGCGATCCTCTTTATCGACGAAATTCATACCATCATCGGTGCTGGTGCTGCGTCCGGTGGTGTTATGGATGCCTCAAATTTGTTAAAGCCGCTTTTGACGTCCGGAAAAATCCGTTGTATCGGTTCGACTACTTTTCAGGAGTATCGTGGCATTTTTGAAAAAGACAGGGCGCTGTCTCGTCGCTTCCAGAAAATTGATGTGTCTGAACCTACTGTTGAGGAGACTGTGGGCATCCTCAAGGGGCTCAAGTCCCGTTTTGAAGAGCATCACAAGCTGAAGTTTACTCAGGCTGCCCTGAAAGCCGCAGCAGAACTGTCTGCGCGCCACATTAACGATCGTTTTTTGCCAGACAAGGCAATAGACATCATTGATGAAGCGGGTGCCTATCAGCAGTTGCAGCCACCGTCGAAACGAAAAAAAGTCGTCGGTGTCGGCGATGTGGAGGCGATTGTCGCGAAAATGGCAAGAATTCCGCCAAAAAGTGTCTCTGCCTCTGACAAGGAGCAGCTGAAAGGCCTCACAGACAAGCTGAAAATGGTCGTTTTTGGTCAAGATGAAGCGATTTCAGCGCTTTCTACTTCGATCAAGCTGGCCCGTGCAGGCCTTAGAGAAGGCGAAAAGCCGATTGGTTCTTTCCTGTTTTCCGGGCCGACAGGTGTGGGTAAAACCGAGGTGTCGCGGCAACTGGCTGAAGTGCTGGGTATTGAATTGCTGCGTTTTGACATGTCGGAGTATATGGAGCGACATACCGTCTCCAGGCTGATAGGTGCCCCCCCGGGTTATGTGGGTTTTGACCAGGGTGGACTGTTAACAGATGCTGTGACTAAAAATCCTCATGCCGTTGTGTTACTTGATGAAATTGAGAAGGCCCACCCGGAGGTTTTCAATCTTTTATTACAGGTGATGGACCACGGAACACTTACTGATAACAATGGGCGAAAGGCAGATTTCAGAAATATTATTCTGATTATGACGACCAATGCCGGTGCTGAAGAGATGAGTCGCAGCTCGATTGGTTTTACGACTCAGGACCATACTACGGATGGCATGGCCGCGATTACCAAACTGTTTACTCCGGAGTTCAGGAATCGTCTGGATGCAATTATTCAATTCAAGTCGCTGGACAGCAGCGTAATTCATACCGTGGTCGACAAGTTCCTCAGCCAGTTGCAGCAACAACTGGATGACAAGCGCGTATTGCTCGAGGTTGATGACGAGGCCAGAGACTGGTTAGCCAAACATGGCTACGATGAGAAAATGGGTGCTCGACCCATGGCTCGTTTGATACAGGAAAAAATCAAGAAGCCACTGGCAGAAGAAGTGTTGTTCGGCAATTTATCTTCCGGAGGCGTTGTACATGTTTCAGTATCAGAAGACGGTGAGTTGCTGATTGAGACAGAGGTTGAAGAGGCTTGATTATGATGTCAAAAGGGTCGAATTAGCGAGCACGATAGGTGATTCGACCCTTGCTCAGGTCATAGGGTGTGAGTTCGACCTTGACCTTGTCTCCGGTCAGGATGCGTATGTAATTTTTGCGCATTTTTCCGGAAATATGTGCTGTAACAATGTGCCCATTCTCCAGTTTTACGCGAAAGGTTGTATTGGGAAGCGTGTCTACCACTTCACCTTCCATCTCAATATGATCTTCTTTCGACATGCTGCCTGTATTCTCCGCGAACGGTTTCTTCTGGAAGTGGCGCATTCTGCCTGAAAATCGGGTAATGTCAATTCATTGGTGCCCATTCACCATCTCTGAGCAACTCTAACGGTTGATATCTGTCCTTGTAAGCCATTTTTGGGCTGTCCTTTATCCAGTATCCCAAGTAAAGATAGGGAAGCCCCATCTCCTTTGCCAGCATGAGCTCTGCCAATATCGAGAAAGTGCCCAGACTGCGTTTCGAAGACTTTGGTGAATAGTAGGTGTAGATGGCGGAGAGGCCGTCATTGAGTATGTCCACAAGACCTGCCGCAATCAGCTCACCCTTTAAGCGAATCTCCAGCATGGCACTATAGTCACGAACATTGCTGATAAAATCACGATATTGACCAATGGTCGGTGGGTACATGTCACCGTCGGCATGGCGGCTGTTGAGATACTGCCGGTAAAGAGGGTAGTGTTCGCTTTCGTTGACCATGCGGGTCAGCCAAATGCTGAGATCGCCATTCTGCTTGCGGCACCGACGTTGCTGGCGGTCAGGTTTAAATTGTGCCACCGGAATCCTTGCGGGAATACAGGCATTACAATGCTTGCAGCGAGGGGCATAGATATACCGTCCACTGCGGCGAAAACCCAGGCCAGACAGGTAACTGTAGAGATTTTGGTCAACTGTTAAACCGGGATCGACAAACGCCGTTGTCGCTTGTTGATGTTCTAGATAACTACAGGCATGGGGCTCAGTCAGAAAGAGCCTGATGGCCTTGACGTCTGGTGAAATATCCCTGGACATAATAATACTGCTTAACTTGGTGAATGTTGTCTTGTCAGTTTAAACCCACTGGGGAGTTATGCCCAAAATTTCCGTCGAAAGGCTCGTCCTTCAATGCTTGTAGTTGGTCGAGAAACGCTGCTCGCGGAATGGTTGTCGCGCCCATTGAAAGCAGGTGGTCGTTACTGATCTGGCAATCTATCAAGCAGGGTTCCCCTTGCTGGCACATTATTTCAGCCAATGTCACAAGGGCCATTTTGGACGTGTCTTTAACCAGGCTGAACATCGATTCACCGCAAAACACACGTCCTATCAGGACGCCATATAATCCACCGACAAGTGTATTGTCTTGCCAGATTTCGACCGAGTGTGCATGACCTTCTCGATGAAGCGCGATGTAGGCGCGCTTCATTTCATGGGTAATCCAGGTTCCGCTGAGGCTGTTGGATCTGAGGGCTGAACAGAGCTCAATAACTGACGAGAAAGCCGTGTTTGTACGTACTTGACAGTCACTGCGTTTTATCGATTTCTTTAGTGATCGTGAAATATGTATCTGTTCCGGGTAAATAACTGCCCGAGGGTCTGGAGACCACCACAATATGGGCTGTCCGTGCTCGTACCAGGGGAAAATACCCTGACGGTAGGCGGATAAAAGGGTAGCAGTTGTGAGGTTTCCACCAATGGCCAGCAGTCCTGCCGGCTCTTTCAGTGCCTTTTCCGGGTTTGGAAAAAGGGGGTTGTTGTGATCAAGCAGGGTTAACTTTTCTTGCATTGTCAATCTAGTGCATCAAGATATTTTTCAGCATCCAGCGCCGCCATACAACCGGAACCGGCAGAGGTGACTGCCTGACGATACACATGATCGGCGACATCACCTGCGGCGAAGACACCTTCTACGCTAGTGGCTGTGGCATTTCCATTACTGCCTCCATGAACGACGATATAGCCATTTTTCATCTCGAGCTGGTCTGTAAATATACCCGTGTTCGGCTTGTGGCCAATGGCAATAAATACACCCGATAACGCAATGTTTGTGGCCTCACCATCGATCGTGCTCACAGCGCGCAACCCGGTAACCCCGGTGTCATCACCCAGCACCTCATCCAGAGTGTGATTCCACAGGAGTGTGATGTTACCGTTCTTGGCGCGATCAAAGAGCTTGTCCTGTAATATTTTTTCGGAGCGTAAGGTCTCCCGCCGATGAATCAGTGTAACTTCGCTGCAGATATTTGACAGGTAAAGCGCTTCCTCGACGGCGGTGTTTCCCCCGCCGATAACCGCGACCTTTTGTCCGCGGTAGAAAAAGCCGTCACAGGTGGCACAGGCGCTTACGCCTTTACCCATGAACGCTTCTTCCGATGGCAATCCGAGATACTGTGCTGAAGCCCCTGTGGCAATAATCAGCGCATCGCAACTGAAGGTTTGACTGCCCTTTAGCAAAAAAGGGCGCTGTTTCAAGTCAACATGCTCAATATGGTCAAAGATGATCTGAGTATCAAAGCGTTCCGCGTGAGCCTGCATGCGCATCATCAGGTCAGGTCCCTGCACACCCTCGGCATCGCCTGGCCAGTTATCCACGTCAGTGGTCGTGGTCAACTGCCCCCCTTGCTGCATGCCGGTAATAATGACAGGGTCGAGGTTGGCGCGGGCAGCATAGACAGCAGCAGTATAGCCAGCGGGGCCGGAGCCGAGGATGATGAGTTTATGGTGTTGTACAGCCGACATATATTCAGGTTTCCTGCAGAATTGGATTTCAGTTAGATTCAAAGAGCCTTTGGCTATCATAAAGAATGGAACACGGCAGACAAAATAGCATTTCTCTATGGGTGAAATATACCGGGATTATGCGGCCTGGCACTGCTGGTATTTCAACTTACTGCCATTACAATAGCGAACAGCAATGAAAAACCTGGATGGCCCAGTTGAGTAGAGAGAAGCAGCAATCAAAAACCCGTGATGACAATGGTGAGCAATCGCCCTCCAGGGGACAACTTATTCTCAGAGAGGGTGCGCTGATTGGCTGGCTGGCTGTCTGTGCGTATCTATTGCTGGCGTTTATCAGTTATACCCCGAGCGATCCTGGTTGGTCGCATACCGGTGTTGAGAACCGGGTCGAAAATGCTGCAGGGCCAATGGGAGCCTGGCTGTCGGATGTATTTTTTTCCCTGTTTGGCTATATTTCCTATCTTTTTCCGATTTTGCTGGCCGTGCGGGCATGGGGTGTATTCCGTGCCTATCGCCAGCAGCGGGGTGGTTTTGACGGCGTCGTCTTTGCATTGCGTATTCTGGGGCTGATCCTCGTGATGTCCTGTGCCACCTCGCTCGTTGCCTTGCACTATGGCAGTGTGCCAACTTCGCTACCCTTTGGGGTCGGCGGCATATTGGGCGCATCCGTTTCTGCGGCGGCGTCTACAGCCTTCAGTTTTGTTGGCAGCACATTAATCCTTCTGGCGATTTTTCTATTCGGTCTTACGGTATTTACGGATTTGTCATGGATGGCATTAATAGATGGTGCGGGGCGGCTTACCCTGCGAGGACTTGAGTTGGTGCGTCACAGCATTGCCGATTACAGGGCTCGCCGGGAAGAAGCCCGGCATGCTGAAGTCGCTCAATCTCATCGGCGCGAGGTAAAAGCCAAAAGGGCGGAGAAAGAGGCAACGCGTATTCCGCCCACTATTCAGACACCGGTAAAGCAGGAGTCCGTTAGTGTCCGCGTGCAAAAAGAGCGGCAAAGTCCGCTTTTTGATGAGCCAGTCAGCGGCAGCTTACCCCCTATCAATCTGTTGGATAAAGTAGATAAAAGTGGCGATAAGGGCTACTCGAGAGAATCCCTTGAAGCGATGTCCCGACAACTGGAGGTAAAACTCCAGGACTTTGGTATCAGTGCCGAAGTGGTTGAGGTCTTGCCGGGGCCGGTAGTCACCCGTTTTGAGCTGCAGCCTGCAGCCGGCGTAAAAGCCAGTAGAATCAGCAATTTGGCAAGAGATTTAGCCCGTTCTCTGGCGGTTGTCAGCGTCAGGGTTGTGGAGGTGATTCCCGGCAAATCGGTAGTCGGTATTGAGATACCCAACGAGCACCGCGAAATTGTCCGTCTTGCAGAAGTGTTGTCCTCGGAAACCTACGAGCACGCCAAATCTCCGCTGACACTGGCTTTGGGAAATGATATTTCAGGTTTTCCCGTCGTCGCCGATCTGGGGAAAATGCCTCATTTGCTGGTGGCGGGTACCACGGGTTCAGGTAAGTCGGTTGGCATTAATGTGATGCTGTTGAGTCTCCTCTACAAGGCTGGTCCGGAAGATGTGCGGTTGATTCTGGTGGATCCCAAAATGCTGGAGCTATCGGTATACGAGGGGATCCCCCATTTGCTGACGCCGGTGATCACCGACATGAAGGATGCTGCCAGTGGCCTGCGCTGGTGCGTTGGAGAAATGGAACGCCGCTATAAATTGATGTCTGCCATGGGTGTGCGGAACCTGGCCGGGTTTAACCGAAAGGTCGCTGACGCCGCTGCAGCAGGAAAACCCATTCCTGACCCATTGTGGCGCCCCGATGAAAATGCCAGTTTGTTTTCGGAAGAGGGCGGTCAGACACCGCCGGATCTCGAGAAACTGCCCTATATCGTGGTGGTCATTGACGAATTTGCCGACATGATGATGATTGTCGGCAAGAAAGTAGAACAGTTGATCGCCCGTATTGCGCAGAAGGCGAGGGCAGCAGGGATTCACTTGATTCTTGCCACGCAACGTCCATCAGTCGATGTGATAACAGGGTTGATCAAGGCTAATATACCGACTCGTATAGCATTCCAGGTCTCTTCCAAAATTGATTCAAGGACTATCCTCGACCAGGGTGGTGCAGAACAGCTGCTCGGGCATGGGGATATGTTATATCTACCTCCAGGCACCAGTGTGCCAATTCGGGTGCATGGTGCTTTTGTGGATGACCATGAAGTTCACAAAGTGGTTGCCGACTGGAAGCGCAGGGGGGAGCCCCAGTATCTTGATGAGATCACTGACGAAGGGGCGACCAGCTCAATTATGGTTCCCGGATTTTCTTCAGAGGGTGGCGATGCAGATAGTGACGGCGAGTCAGATCCACTGTATGACGAGGCGGTAGCCATCGTTCTGAAAACACGCAAGGCGTCCATTTCATCTGTGCAGAGAAAATTGCGCATCGGCTATAATCGCGCTGCACGACTGATAGAGCAAATGGAGGTTTCGGGTGTGGTGAGTGAAATGGGGACCAACGGTAATCGTGAGGTTCTGGCACCCGGGGCGGGAAGAGACTAGTGGGCATCATTAGTGAGGCAGGCACAGTTGAATAGAGTTTGGCAGTCGCTTCTTCTGCTTTTCATGGTGTCGATCAGCACGTTGCTTTTTGCTGAAGGTGCGGCAGATGCCGCCCAAAAACTGCGCGCACAACTGATTGATCTGAATACGCTGGATACAGCGTTTGTTCAGACCGTTTATGCCACTGAAGGTGATCTCCTGCAGCAAACCTCTGGCCACCTTCAGGCTGCCAGGCCAGGCCGGGTGAGATGGGAAACATCCCCACCCATGGAGCAATTGATTGTTTCTGATGGCACAACGCTCTGGCTGTTTGATCCCGATCTTGAGCAGGTAACTGTTCGACCCTTTAGCGATGATCTCAGCAGAACGCCAGCCGTCCTTTTTGTTGGTGATCTGGCTGCGCTTGAACAGGCTTATCAGGTGTCTGTGGAGCATGGTCAGCTGACAGTTTTCACCTTGATTCCACTGACTGATGACAATCTTTATGAAAAGCTGACACTCAGCTTTGCTGGCAAGAAACCCACTGGCATGAAACTCTGGGATGGTCTGGGTCAACGCACTGAAATAGAGTTTTCAAATGCCAAATTGAATTGTCCGCTATCCCCCGAGCTGTTCACGTTCATCCCACCGGAGGGGGTTGATATTCTCCGCGATGAATAGTGATCTGTTCGCTCAGAATATCGCCCAGCCGCTGGCAGCCCGAATGCGTCCGCGTTCGCTGGACGAATTTGCCGGGCAAGCGCATTTGATTGGTGAAGGACGGTCTCTCCGTGAGGCAATCCAGTCTGGTCAACTACATTCAATGGTCTTTTGGGGCCCGCCAGGGGTGGGTAAAACCACCCTGGCTCGTCTGGTGGCCAACTCTGTGGATGCCCATCTGGAAGCGGTCTCTGCTGTTTTGGTCGGAGTAAAAGAGATCAGGGCTGCGATTGCTCAGGCCCAAGCGATTCGCGATCAGCAGTCGCGCCGAACAATCCTTTTCGTTGATGAAGTACACCGTTTCAATAAATCGCAACAGGATGCATTTTTACCCTATGTGGAAGATGGCACTATCGTGTTGATCGGTGCGACCACAGAAAACCCGTCTTTTGAGCTGAACAATGCATTGCTTTCGCGTTGCCGGGTATACGTTTTGCGCAGTCTCGATACTGCGCAGCTGACACGTATCATTCAGCAGGCCCTGAGTGATACTGAAAGAGGCCTGGGTACACGAAAGCTCGATATGGCAGAGGATGCGGTACAGTTATTAGTGGCTGCCGCTGATGGCGATGCCAGAAAAGCCCTCAACCTTCTGGAAATCGCCAGTGATCTCGCGAACAACGGACAGATCACCCGGGATGTGGCGGAAGAAGTACTGCTGGGTGATACCCGTCGCTATGACAAGGGCGGGGAATACTTTTACGACCAGATTTCCGCACTCCACAAGGCGGTGAGAGGCTCTTCACCGGATGCTGCGCTCTATTGGTATACGCGCATGCTGGATGGCGGCTGTGATCCTCTTTACATCGCCCGCCGTGTGGTAAGAATGGCCAGTGAGGATATTGGCAATGCCGATCCGCGAGCTTTGAGTGTTGCTCTCGATGCCTGGCAAACCCAGGAGCGTTTGGGTAGTCCGGAGGGTGAGTTGACTATTGCCCAGGCTGTTCTCTATCTCGCGGCAGCGCCCAAGAGTAATGCCGTTTATCAGGCCTTTAATCAGGCCAAAGCTGATGTGCACAGTATGCCAAGCCATGATGTTCCCCTGCATTTGCGAAATGCACCCACTGCGCTGATGAAATCCCTTGATTATGGCGCAGAATATCGTTATTCACACAATGAGCCGGGGGCCTACTCACCCGGAGAAAATTATTTTCCCGAGGCACTCAAAAACAAGCAGTACTACTTCCCCTCAGATCGGGGATTAGAGAAACAGATCACTGAAAAACTACGCCATCTCCGCAATCTGGATGAAGCGAGCACGGTCAAACGTTATCAGGGGAATGATTAATGCAATGGCTAGTGGTTGCGACTGGCGGCGCGCTGGGGGCAATGGCCCGCTTTGGTGTGAATTCGCTGGTCTTTTCGCTGTTCGGTAACCGTTTTCCCCTCGGCACCTTGCTCGTTAATGTGGCAGGTTCTGTATTGATGGGTGTTTTTTACGTACTCATCATAGAGCGTGGCATACTGCCCGCCGCATTAAGGGATCTGTTGATGGTGGGTTTTATCGGTGCATTCACGACTTTCTCAGCCTTCTCGCTTGATACGCTTGCTTTGTGGCAAAATGGCCACCTTGCGCTGGCTGGCGTCTATGTTTTCCTGAGTCTGGTCTTATGCCTCTCCGGAACCCTGGTTGCCATTGTGCTGACTCGTTTGCTTTAGGACTTTCCCTCCCCATGCTGGATCCCAAATACGTTCGCTCTCAACCGGAAACTGTGGCCGCTGCCCTGGCAGTAAAGGGTTTCACTCTGGATATCGAAAAACTCAATCAACTGGGGGCACTGCGTCGTGACCTTCTGGAAAAAGCCCAATCACTGCAGGCCGAACGAAATGCTTACGCAAAATCCATGGGCAAGGCGATTGGCGAGGCCAAGGCGCGAGGTGACGATATTGCGCCTCTCAAAGAGAAGGGCGAGGCGTTAAAAATTGCTGCCTTGAAAGCTGACGATGCGCTCGACGCTGTTCAGCGCCAATTGGATGATTATTTGCGCAATGTGCCCAATATCCCCGATAAGGAAGTCCCTTCAGGCAAGTCCGAAGAGGATAACGTAGAGGTTCGTCGCTGGGGCCAACCCAGAACTTTTGATTTTGACGTGCGGGATCATGTGGACCTTGGTGAGCGTTGTGGACTCCTCGATTTTGAAACAGCCACCAAAATTACCGGTTCTCGTTTCTCCGTTATGCGTGGGGATATTGCCCGGTTACATCGTGCACTGATCCAGTTCATGCTGGACACACATACGCTCGAGCACGGCTACCAGGAAATCAATGTGCCGTATATCGTCAACAGCGAGTCGTTGTTTGGTACAGGGCAGTTGCCGAAATTTGAAGAAGATCTCTTTAAGTTAACCGACGATCGCGACCTTTATCTGATCCCGACGGCCGAAGTTCCCGTCACCAATGTCTTTCGCGATGCCATTCTCGATGCGACTCAATTGCCGGTAAAATTTGCCTGCCACAGCCCCTGTTTTCGCAGCGAAGCCGGCAGTTATGGCAAGGATACACGCGGCATGATACGTCAGCATCAATTTGAAAAAGTAGAGCTGGTTCAGTTTGTCCATCCGGAAAAATCCACCGAAACACTGGAGCAACTGACCGGCCACGCAGAGCTAATATTGCAGAAGCTGGAGCTTCCATACCGAACCATTATCCTCTGTGGTGGCGACCTGGGGTTTTCTGCCGCTCGCACCTATGATATCGAGGTATGGCTGCCATCCCAGCAGCGTTACCGCGAAATCTCATCCTGTAGTAACTTTCGTGATTTTCAGGCCCGCCGGATGCAAGCCCGCTGGCGCAATCCGGAGACCGGAAAACCGGAATTGCTGCATACTCTGAACGGCTCTGCATTGGCTGTGGGCCGCACGTTGCTGGCCGTGATGGAAAATTACCAGCAGTCAGATGGCTCCATCACTATTCCACAGGTGCTACAGCCCTATATGGGTGACCAGATCAGCATTGGCTGATTGGGCGCCATTGATCCAGAGTTTAACGATGGACCTGTTGCCGTTATTTCATAATCTTCGCGATAGACGCTGCGTCATGGTTGGCGGCGGCGAAATAGCCCTGCGAAAACTCCGCCAGTTAATGGCTGTTGGTGCAGCTATTGAGGTGATTGCGCCAGAGATTAACTCATCCATTCAAAAACTGGCTCACGAATCTGGCCTGACACTTGTAAATCGTGAGTTTGAGGATGCTGATCTCAACGGGGCTGTCCTGGTGGTTGCGGCCACAAATGACATAGCGGTTAACCGGCGTGTCTCAGAGCTCGCCCAGGCCAGGAATATTCCTGTCAACGTGGTAGACAACCCCGAGCTGTGCAGTGTCATTTTTCCCTCTATTGTCGATCGATCGCCAGTACAAATTGCTATCAGCAGTGCCGGTACCGCGCCAGTATTAGCGAGAATGCTTCGTACCCGGCTGGAATCATCAATCCCTGCCGGTTATGGCAAGCTTGCTGCGATAGCTGGGAAATATCGTGATCATGTTAAGCGCAAGATCAATGACGGACTTTCCCGTAAAGCTTTCTGGGAAGAAGTTTTTGAAGGTGATATTGCCGAGTTGGTTTATGCAGAAAAACTGGATGAAGCGGAAAGCCGTATTCAGCAGAAACTAGCTAACCCCGCTTCAAAAAAGCTCGGAGAAGTTTATCTGGTTGGAGGCGGGCCGGGCGATCCCGATCTCCTGACATTTCGTGCACTGCGCTTGATGCAGAAGGCGGATATCGTCCTTTATGACAGGTTGGTTTCAAAGGAAGTGTTGGCGCTGGTGCGCCGCGATGCAGAGTTGGTCTATGTGGGAAAAACCGCCGGAGACCACCCGGTCACCCAGGATAATATCAATGAAAAGCTTGCTGAATATGCCCTGCAGGGCAAACGTGTTTTACGTCTGAAAGGTGGCGACCCTTTTATTTTTGGCCGTGGTGGTGAAGAAATTTCACACCTTGCAGAACGCGGGATCCCTTTCCAGGTGGTGCCAGGTATAACAGCCGCTTCCGGTTGTGCCAGCTATGCAGGCATACCCCTGACCCACCGGGACTACGCCCAATCAGTTCGTTTCATAACAGGCCACCTGAAAGATAATTCACTGGATTTGAACTGGCAGGATCTTGTTGCAGCCAATCAGACCCTGGTGTTTTACATGGGGCTCAGTGGGCTGGAGAGTATTTGCCGGGAGTTAATTCGGCGCGGGAAAACGCCAACTACACCGGCGGCTTTGATAGAAAAGGGCACAACCGTCAATCAGCGGGTATTTATTGGCGACCTAAAAACCTTGCCGGATATAGTGCGCGAAGCCAATGCCAAGGCCCCCACCTTGATCATTGTGGGTGATGTGGTCAAACTTAATGAGAAATTGTCCTGGTTTAAACCTTGAGGAGAAATCATGGCTGATCATGATGTTGACCTGTTTGTGATTGGTGCTGGTTCTGGTGGAGTAAGAACAGCACGTATGTGCGCGCAGCAAGGGCTGCGAGTCGTGGTGGCTGAATCCCAGTATCTTGGTGGAACCTGTGTCAATGTCGGCTGTGTTCCCAAAAAACTTTTCGTGTATGCCTCGTCGTTCCGCGAAGAATTTCGTGCTGCCAAGGGCTTCGGTTGGCAGGTGGGTGAATCAAGTTTTGACTGGCCCACCCTTCGGGACAATAAAAATCGTGAAATCCAGCGGCTGAATGATATCTACGGCAACTTGCTCGATAAAGCTGGCGTGGAGCTGGTTGAGGGTTGGGCCAAAATCCTCGGTCCAGATAGTGTTGAGATAAATGGCCAGGTTTACCGGTGCAAAAAAATATTGATCGCCACGGGGGGTACACCCTTTGTGCCGGAATTTCCGGGTAGAGAATACGCCATCACGTCTAACGAAGCTTTTTATCTGGATAGCCTCCCGGATCGCATAGTAATCGTTGGTGGCGGCTATATTGCCATTGAATTTGCCGGGATATTCAATGGGCTCGGCGTTGAGACTCACTTGCTGTACCGCGGTGAGCTGTTTCTTCGTGGTTTCGATCAGGATGTACGTGAAGTACTAAAGGAAGAAGTTGAAAAACAAGGGGTTATACTTCATTTCTCAACTGATATAGAATCTATAGAAAAAATGGACGACGGTCTTTTCAAGGCAGTTCTCAACAGTGGTGACAGTATTGAAGCCGGCCTTGTGATGTATGCGACGGGTCGTCGCCCCAACATTGAAGGGCTTGGTCTCGAGAATACAACCATTGAAACCCGGGCCAATGGCGCGATCATTGTAGATGATTATTTCCAAACGGCAGAACCGTCAATCTATGCCATTGGTGATGTCATCGGTCGGGTTGAATTAACCCCCGTTGCCATTAATGAGGGTATGGCACTCACTAAAACCCTTGTCACGGATGTACCCACGACAATCGACTATACAAATATTCCTACAGCCGTATTCAGTCAACCCAATACGGCATCTGTCGGATTGACTGAAGAGCAGGCCAGAGAGGTATACGGTGACAACCTCCGTATCTATCGAAGCAAATTCAGGGCAATGAAAGAGACGCTGGGTGGTGGAGACAACAAAGTCTTTATGAAGCTGATTGTTATCAATGATAACGATAGGGTTGTTGGTTGCCATATGGTGGGCGAGGGTGCCGGCGAAATCATTCAGGGAATCGCTATTGCTGTAAAAATGGGTGCTACTAAAGCGGATTTTGATGCCACTATAGGTATTCATCCCACTGCAGCTGAAGAATTTGTGACCATGCGTGATGTGACCTAGAGAGAGAAATGTTCAGTAGCTGTTTAAAACACCTTTAAGTTACCGTTTTTGCAACAGGAACATTTTTTTTCAGGGGGATAGGGGTGTCTCGACTATCGATGCCTATCCCCATAGGTCGAGTTCTAATCCAATCTGTAGGCGCTATGTGAGTGAATCTATCTTTTTCATGGCATCGACTGCGCCACGGGGAAGGGTGGTTGTATCCGAGTCTGGTTTTTCAATCTTCTTGTTGTCTGTTACTGGTTTTCCGACCATCGCCTGGTAGGCATATCCGTTGTTGAACGCCACGCCGCCTACGGGTTTCCAGCCCTTGTTCAATAGCAATGAAACTTCCTTTTCCAGTTCTTTGAAGCCTTTTGTCGCACTGATTACCTTGTATACCAGCATCGGATCTTCCCTGTTGCGCTTTAATCGTGATTTTATCGCCGGTTGTGCTGACATGTACCAATCTGCTGCGAGTTCACCGGGCGTTTTATTATAATATTTCGGATTAAAGTCGTCTCTATATAGAACTCCGTTGCAAATGTACCAGCCCTTCCAGCCAAAAAAATCCAGCTTGCCTGACAGGATTTGTAGGCCCTTGTATACCCACTTTGGCCCGTATCCCGATGCTTTCCATCGGTAATAGCTACGCTCGGTTATGCCTAGATGTTTGCAGACATCGCGTACAAAAAAACCTGCTGATTGGCGGGTTTCATCAATATATTCAAAGGGTACTTTTTTCTGTGCCTTCATACCTGATTTTTCCTTATCTTTAACTCGCGCTCCTAAAGGGCTCTTAGGGCGACTGTCTATAAAGTCCTCGATCTATATATATGCGCATAATGTATATTATGTTAAATAAAATAACTGTGTGGATACTTGGCCCCTTTTCTTATTGGTTTTTGGGGAATAAAACCTGCCTGGATTTCACGTGATTAAATGGAATATCGACTGATGTTCTGGCAAAATTTCGGCTGCTTGCTTTTGAGCAAGATTAATCACTGAGAGCCACTACTACTCCCGTCTTTTCTCGCGATTCGCTATACAGGTGCAATGATGTCGTTCAACAGCTTTCCTGACCCCAAATTGATTGCTCAGTTATCTGCAAAGATGCTGATTGAAATTGGTGCAATCAACTTCCGTCCGAATGATCCCTTTCAATTAACGTCAGGAAAAATCAGCCCTGTGTATATCGATTGCAGGAAGATTATTTCATTTCCACGTGTGAGATCGACGTTGATGGATTTCGGTGCCTCGACAATCCTCCGCAATATAGGCTTTGAATCTATCGATGGCATTGCCGGCGGAGAAACAGCCGGAATCCCTTTTGCCGCCTGGCTTGCAGAGCGTTTGTCTTTACCCATGCAGTACGTTCGAAAAAAACCGAAGGGCTTTGGACGTGATGCGCAGATCGAGGGTGATCTGAAGGAAGGCTCGAGAGTTCTATTGGTTGAGGATCTGACCACAGATGGTGGCAGCAAAATCAAATTCTGTCAGGCCCTCCGTGACGCTGGTGCTACGGTTAGTGACACTTTCGTGATCTTTTTTTATGACATATTTCCAGATACACGAAAAAATCTGGGTGAAATTGGTATTAATCTACACCACTTGACTACCTGGTGGGATGTGCTGGAAGTCTGCAAGAATGAAAACCTTATGGAGACCAAGGCTATTGCAGAAATTGAGTCCTTTCTGCACTCCCCGGTTGAGTGGTCAACTGCACATGGTGGCATAGAAAGTTAATTAGAATAACCTCTTAACTATTTGACTATAAACAAATTTTGTTTGGATCTTTTAAAGACCGTTGAGGCTGTAATCGTGAACGTAGTTAATTTCCCCCTGAAAGCCCAATAGGTAGAGTGCCAGTCGATCATCTGCATAATGGGCGAAAACCTTAAGCATCATTTTGTCATCTGTGGCGAAATCCGACCGGTATTGACCGAACACGCCAGCGGCAGTCAGTTTGCCATTTTTAAGGGTGACACCATTCTGTTTGTTAATGAAATCACGCCCTGACTGCTTTAACAGTGATGTAACATTTTCCCCGGTGAAGGCTTTAGGCAATAAGCCTGGACAGGTCATGTTGGCACAGTTCAAGCCGAAGTGAATGGTATGATCTTTCCATATTGGTCGGAGAATACGGTTCTCTATATCATTGAGGCTTAAAGGGTTGTCGGCAACCTTAATTAGCGGTTTCGTCAATAAGCTGCTTCCAGCCATTTTTTTGCCGAACTCCCTGATGCTTTTTATTGGGTAGTTTTCTGAAATAAGTTTGACGGTCAATGCATTATAGAGATTTAACCAATAGGCTTTCTGCTCATCCCGACTGTAGTCTCGCGGGTCTATTTTTGCCAGATAGGCAATATAGTCCGAGAGGCGTTTTTGTTCATTTTTATCCACCGAGCCATACCGAAAACGGTTAACACCCTGCCCGGTGTTCACGACATGCGTACTGAGTAGCTCATTCCACTGTCGGTGATTAACAGTGTCCCGATTAGACTCATTGCTCTTTGCCCAGAACATTGGCGATTGCCCTGATTCTGCAGCGACTGCTGAAGATGCGCCCAATAATCCTGTCATCAGTGCGATTATCAGTGGATGCTTTAGGTTCATCATTGCTACCCGTTTGAGTGATGGCGTTGTCATGGTGCTTTGATACCATGAAGATCCTTATCATACAATATACGTTCGCTTACCTGTGAATTGCATCTACATGAAACACTTGAGTGCGTCTCAAATATTAGCCATGGATAAAGATCACATCTGGCATCCCTATTCGTCTGTGGTGGATCCTGCACCGGTTTATCCGGTGGCCAGCGCCGATGGTGTCAGGCTATATCTGGCTGATGGCCGGGCATTAATCGATGGCATGTCATCCTGGTGGTGCACCATCCACGGCTACAACCACCCTGCCCTCAATGCAGCCATAACCGCCCAGATGAGTAAAATGTCCCACGTCATGTTTGGTGGTATCACCCATGAGCCCGCAGCGAAGCTCGCACAGACACTGGCTGAGATCACCCCGGCTGGACTGGATAAGGTTTTTTTATCGGACTCTGGTTCTGTCAGTATAGAAGTGGCCATGAAAATGGCCCTCCAATATTGGCAATCACAGGGAGAAAAAGGAAAATCGCGTTTTTTAAGTCTTAAACGCGGTTATCACGGTGATACCTTTGGAGCCATGTCAGTTTGTGATCCCGTTACAGGTATGCACCACCTGTTCCGCGATGTTCTGGTGCCCCAGTTTTTTGCAGAATCTCCCCAGTGCGGTTTTGATGATGCCTGGAGTGAAGATTTCATCATCGATTTTAAACAAACCATCACTGCTAATGCAGATGAAATCGCTGCTGTAGTACTGGAGCCGGTGGTTCAGGGTGCCGGGGGTATGCGCTTTTATTCCCCAGTGTTTCTGAAGCGTGTTCGCGAATTGTGTGATCAGCATGATGTGCTGTTAATTATCGACGAAATAGCCACGGGATTTGGTCGCACCGGAAAGCTTTTCGCCACTGAATGGGCCGGGATCTCACCGGACATCATGTGTCTGGGCAAGGCGCTCACGGGTGGCTATATGACGCTTGCTGCTACATTGTGTACGGAAAAGGTCAGCAACGGTATTTGTCTTGGTGAAGCGGGCGTATTCATGCACGGCCCAACATTTATGGGAAACCCTCTGGCCTGCGCTGTGGCCAATGCCAGTATTGAGCTGCTGCTTACCTCAGATTGGTCGACCCGCGTTAAGGATATTGAGCAGCAGTTGGCTGCAGAGCTGGCACCAGCCAAAGACTATAATCATGTGGAAGACGTGCGAGTGCTTGGGGCTATCGGTGTCATTGAGATGAAGAATCCCGTCAACCTACCAATCATTCAGAAACAATTTGTCAATCAGGGTGTTTGGGTGCGACCTTTTGGAAAGCTCGTGTATGTCATGCCTCCCTACATTATCAGCAAAACCGATTTATCCGTCCTAACCAGTGTGTTGGTTGACGTTGTAAAAGATGCTGCGCAATGAGCACGAAGGGGATCCACTAAACCCCCTCAGGACAGCGAATGCAGGCCGACCGCCCGGTTAAGTCTGGCCATAAATGGGATACTCACCGCCCTCGCCTTCTCTGCCCCTTCACTGAGCAGTTTTTCGATGTGAGAAGGGTTTTCGAGTAATTCGTTATAGCGCTTCCGTGGTTCCCGCAGTTCCGCTTCGATCAACTCAAACAGTTGTTTTTTGGCTTCGCCCCAGGCGATACCGTTTTCAAATTCACGCCGCATTGCGGCGGTTTGCTCTTTGCTGGCGAATGCCCGCCATATCTGAAACACAGTGGAGGTGTCCGGGTCTTTGGGTTCGCTGGGTTCCAACAGGTTGGTCTTGATTTTGTTGATGTGCTTCCTGAGTTGTTTTTCAGGCAGAAACAGGGGAATGGTATTGCCGTAGCTTTTACTCATTTTCCGACCATCCAGCCCTTGTAATACGGCCACATGGTCATCGACCACGGCTTCCGGCAAGGTGAAGTGCTCGCCATATACATGGTTAAAACGCTGTGCGATATCCCGGGCCATCTCGATATGCTGAATCTGGTCCCGGCCCACCGGTACTCTGGTGGCGTTGAATATCAGAATGTCGGCAGCCATAAGTACCGGATAGGAAAAAAGGCCCATGGTAATACCGTAATCCTGGTCCTCTCCAGCATCCTGATTCTTTTGAACAGAATCCTTGTAGGCATGGGCTCGGTTCATCAGTCCTTTCGCGGCAACGCAGCTCAGAAACCACATCAGCTGAGTGATTTCGGGAACGTCTGACTGTCGATAAAATACAACATTGTCGGTATTGAGCCCCAGCGCCAACCATGTGGCAGCAATTTCTCTGCTCGATTGGTGAACCATGGCGGGATCCTGACATTTAATCAAGGCGTGATAATCTGCGAGAAAATAGTAGGCATTGATGTCAGGTTTCTGGCTGGCCTCAATGGCTGGCCGAATCGCGCCCACGTAGTTGCCCAGGTGCGGCGTTCCTGTGGTGGTAATGCCCGTTAAAATAGTATTGGTTTCAACGGTTGAGGCTGGATGCTGACTCATGATTAGATTCTTTGGTCCGGTCCTGATTGTGGTCCACATCATACGGATTTCAGGGTTTGAATAAAGCCTGTATTCAGGTCTCCTGAATCGTCAGTATTGATTGATGGTTATAGAACCCCCGTAGCGCCCGGTATAAATTGAATGCGTCATCCGCACCAGCCATTTCTCGGATAGAGTGCATCGCAAACGTGGGTACACCGACATCCAGTGTTTGAACGCCAATCATCGCAGCAGTGATCGGCCCGATGGTGCTCCCGCAACTCAAATCAGTGCGGTTAACAAATGTCTGTACTGCCACGCCCTGCTTTTCACAGAGGTGACGAAACATCGCGGCGCTAATGCTATTGGTGGCATAACGCTGGTTGGCATTTATCTTGATGACCGGCCCTTCGTTTAGGCGTGGTCCATGATTACTGTCGTGACGATCCGCGAAGTTTGGGTGAATGCCGTGGGCATTGTCTGCCGATACCAGTAATGACTGGCGCATTACTCGGGTAAGCAACCCCGGATCCGGGTAAAGACGTTGCAACACCGATTGCAGCATCGGGCCGTTTGCACCGCAGGCGGAGGTGCTGCCGACCTCTTCGTGGTCATTACAAACCAGCATGCAGGAAACCTGATCGCCAGCTTCCAGAAGCGCCTGAACACCGGTAAAACAACTCAACAGGTTATCCAGCCTGGCACCGGAGATAAACTCACTCTGCATACCGGTCAGGGCCGGCTTCTGACAATCATAGAGATACAGTTCGTGATCGAGAATTCTGGCTTTTTCCGGTAAATCACCCGATGAGGAGAGTTCTTTTGCCAGGAATTCGAAGAAATCTGTCACCGATTTATCCGGATCCCTGAATAACAGGGGTGGAATATCCGTTTGTGGATTCACCTTGCGTTCATTGTTCGCATCCCGGTCCAGATGTATAGCGAGGCTAGGGATGACTGCCACAGGTCTTTTCAGGTCGATCAGTGTCTGGTCTAACGAGCCCTCTCCGCTATCGAACACCAGGCGCCCGGCTATACTGAGATCACGGTCAAACCAGGGATTCAGAAGTGCGCCACCGTAAACTTCGACACCCAATTGAAAATAGCCTTGACGGTTCAGCTCCGGTTTTGGTTTCACTTTAAGGCAGGGACTGTCCGTGTGGGCGCCCACCAGACGTATCCCTGACTCCAGGGCGGACTGGTGCCCTGCGATAAAGGCGATAAGAGACGAGCCGTTGCGAACGGTGTAGTAGCGGCCACCCGGTTGTATATCCCAATCAGTTTCTTCAGGGAGCCGGGTAAATCCGCCGGCTTCCAGTATTTCGCGCATATTTTTGACGGCGTGAAACGGCGTCGGAGATTGATAAATAAAATCCAGCAACTGCTGGTTATAAGGTTGCTTGTTCATAATCGACTAACGACTAACCTCATTTTCTGCGTTTTCAAGCCTGGCCAACAGGCTCGATGTGTCCCACTGCCCGCCACCCATTAACTGGACTTCCCGGTAAAATTTACTGATCAGTTTTGTGGCGGGAAGGTTGCTACCATTGCGCTGAGCTTCTTCCAGCACAATCGCCAGATCCTTACACATCCAGTCCACTGCAAAACCGTGATTGTACTCACCCGCCAACATGGTTTGATAGCGGTTTTCCATTTGCCAGGATTGTGCCGCTCCCCTGGAGATGACCTCAATGACCTGGTTGGGATCAAGCCCTGCCTGACGGGCAAAAAACAGCCCCTCGGCAAGTGATTCAATGACACCCGCCACACAGATCTGGTTCGCCATTTTACAAAGTTGTCCGGACCCGACGGGGCCCAACAGGGATACCTTGCTGGCATAATGACTGATAATGGGTGTTACCTGCTGAAAATCTGCTTCCTCCCCACCCACCATGACTGTCAGAGAGCCGCGCTCAGCCCCCTGCTGTCCACCGGACACCGGGGCATCCAGATAAGCCATTTTGTGCCTGCTGGCCTCTTTGGCGAGCTCTCGGCTGACTTTGGCTGATACGGTGGTGTGATCAACAAAAAGTGTCCCCTGAGAAGCCCCGTTAAAACCACCCAAGTCACCCAGCAGAACCTCCTGCAAAGATTCGTCATTACCTACGCAGGTAAAGACAATATCGGCTTTTTCTACAGCCGCTGCTGGTGTTGGTGCCGAAAAACCGACGTACCCCTCCAGCCATCGAGCTACTTTTTGTTGTGTGCGGTTATAAACACAAACTGAAAAGCCAGCCCTGCTTAAGTGGCCCGCCATCGGGAATCCCATGGTGCCGAGACCAATGAAAGCAATATTTTTCATAAGCGATGCCTCCGGTACGAGCTTAGCTGTTAACAAGAATGGCAATCAGCATGGCACCCAATAACAGTCGGTAGATGACAAAAGGCATCATCCCAATCCGGGTGATCCAGATAAGAAATACACGGATACAGAGGTAGGCTGCGATACATGAGAGCACTGTGCCAAGCACAATATCACTCCATGGAACCTGTGGTAGTTGTATCAGTTGGGCACACTTATAACCACCACTGAGAATAATGACGGGAATCGCCATCAGGAAAGAAAAACGGGCGGCCGATTCCCGCGTAAAACCCAGAGCCAGCGCTGCCGTCATGGTAATCCCTGATCTCGATGTGCCGGGAATCAGGGCCAGTGCCTGCGCCAACCCGATGAAAAGTGCTGAGCGCCAGGTGATTTGATGAAGCGTTTTTACGCGGCGTCCCCAGAAATCAGACATTCCCAGGAGCAAACCAAACAGGATGGTTGTCGCAGCAATCACTGCGATTGAGCGCAGCTGGCTTTCAATAAAATCACCCAGTAGCAGTCCCGCCAGACCAGCGGGAATGGTTGCGAGAATAAGTAGCCAGCCCAGTCGGCTCTCAGGCGTGGCTTTGCCGCCAGTCACGCTCTGGCACCAGTGCACGACCACCTGCTGAACGTCATGGCGAAAGTACCAGAGTACTGCGATCAGGGAGCCAACATGGACGGCGACATCAAATGCCAACCCCTGGTCTGTCCAGCCCAGTATGGCTGAGGGCAAAATAAGATGAGCTGAGCTTGAAATGGGCAAAAATTCGGTCAGCCCCTGAATAATAGCCAGAAAAAAAATCTGCAAATTATCCACGTTTCTAGATTCCTGTTCCGCTTATAGGATTATTTTCACGTAGTCGTTTTCGTTTTTGCCAGGAAACCTTATCTCTGAGATAGAGCGGCTGCACTTCATCTATAGCCATTAGAGCACCGTTCTCAATTTTCGGCATGGCAATAGTCAGCACATCCCGAGCATCGGGCAATAGCGCCGATGCCGCTATGGTGGGATCGAAATCGATGCGTTCGGCGTAGTGCCAGCCGTCACCCATCACTGCCAGAGGCAATTCACTGTAAGGAAGTATTATTGTTTCAGGAGAGGAAAGGCTATCCGGCGTCAGGCGAGTTAACTTGGCGCCATTCCATTCAAATGCCGACCAGTAAACCTCATCCATTCGGGCATCAAACATCGGCAAAAGCCGATAATTATCCTCTATAAATAGCTTTCTACGGGCAGTATGAGCCAGGGTTTCCAGGCTGGACACAGGCAATACAGGAAGGTCACCACCAAGGGCCAGACCCTGTATGACACTGAAGCCAATCCGAATGCCCGTGAATGAGCCGGGCCCGCAGGTAAATGCGAGCGCATCGAGCTCAGTTAACTTTACTCCCGCCTCTGACAGAAGGTCATTTACCATGGGTAACAACAAGCGGGTGTGTTCACGGCTCGCAAGCTGAAAACGACCGCATACACTATCCCCTAGCGACAGCGCTACAGAACATGCCTGAGTCGTCGTATCAATGGCCAAGACCTTTTTCACAGCAAACAATCCCCCTTTAAAGCGGGGGGATTGTAACCTGTTTGGTTTGAAGAGCGGAGTTTGATTGGGGGCGGGTTAGACCGTCAGGGATGAGTAACTAATCCGCCGATGTGTCCGGTTTGTTAGTTGCCGGTGAGCTGGTGGGCACAGCCGTACTTTTCTTTGCCGTAGATGCCGCCCGTGTAGTTGGTTTTTTTGCCGATGCCGAGGTTTTTGAACGCCGGGATTGGGCAACAGTGGGCCCTTTCGCAGCGGGCTTTCTGCCGGGAGTTTTTGCCTTGTTTGCGGCATTGGCTGCGGGCTGTTTAGTTGGGGTTTTAGCCCTGGATGGCTTTTTTGCTGCGGTTGCCGTTGCAGGGGGGCGACCGGGACCTCGCCTGGATTTTGTTGGGCTGGCTTTTGCAGTACGAGCGGTTGACTTTACTGCCGGTGTCTTTGTGGCAGCCGAGCTCTTTGGTGGGCGACCGGGGCCGCGTGTAGAAACCGTTTTTGTGACATTCTGCTTGCGAGAATTGATTTTTTGTTCGGCATTTTTGATGGCATCGGTAGCCTGCTTGTGTAGCCGCTTTTCAATGGCTTTGACTCTGGCCAGTGCATTCTTTTCAACTCTCCTGACTTGCCTGGCAATAGCACTGGTACGTTTTTTAAGCCAGGATTGTTTATAGCGTGCCACTGCCTTGTCCAGATCGTTGGCCGTTTTCTGTTCGAGTTTTTTCTCTGCCGCGAGAACACGGGCTCTGGCTTTCTCTTCTGCCGCTGCGACTTGAGACAGAATTTTTGCCGCCCTGAGCTCAGCTTTCACTAGTGTGTTTTTTGATACCAGGTTGTTCAGTTTACTGACATGTGTTCTGACCTCCTGGGCGCGTTTTTTGAGTAACGCCTGAGAGGCTTTAGTCGCATTTCCAGTGGCCCTGCTTTTCGCAGCGATTAACTTTTGTTTGGCGTCCGCAACTTTTTTCTTTTGTACATTCACTTCCCTCTCGATCCGTTCCAGGGCAACAGCTGTTTTATTGACTGCAGGAGGGGTGGTTTTCCTGGTGGATACAGGTACAGTTTTTTTTTCGGGCGATTTGGCTGTACGCTTTTGGGGAGCTCTGGCCATTGTGTTTCTCCTTGAAATTGGAAGAGATACGTTTTACTGGGAACACAGAAGATGGTTAAAGTTTATTCAAAATATAGAATATTTCCACTTTAAAACAGAGAAATTATTATTTTCATTATAAAGTCAGACATTAATTGTGAAATTTATTGGTTCAATACCAGTTTTTTCGCAGTGATTTCGGCGAGCGCATTGATAAATAATGGCGCATTATTGACGCAGGGAATGTAATGATATTTCTCCCCCCCCTGTTCAATAAATAGTTCACGGTAGCCCATATTCAGTTCTTCAAGGGTTTCGAGACAATCTGCAGTAAATGCAGGACTGACAATGTCCACTGACCTGATGCCCTCCTCAAGCCATTGCTTAAGCTTGTCGTCGGTATAGGGCTGAAGCCATTTTTTTGGACCAAACCTGGACTGAAAACTCATCGACCATTCAGAAGATGCAAGCTCAAGAGCACTGGCAATGGCATGAGCGGTTGCCCGACAATGTTCGCTGTAGGGATCACCTTTATCGACATAATCCTGAGGGATTCCATGAAAAGACATCAAAAGTTTTTCATTGCGTCCATGCTCCGCCCAATGGGCTTTAATCGATTCGGCGATTGACTGGATATAGCCAATATCATCGTGAAAGGACTTTATGACGGTCATGTCAGGAACATTGCGGCTTTGCTGGATGATCTGTGCCACCTGGTCGTAGATCGCCCCCGTGGTCGATCCCGAGTATTGGGGATACATGGGGATGATTAAAAATTTCTCGATACCTTTTTCTTCAAGACGCTGGATGGTTTCATCCAGCGCCGGTTCTCCATAAGTCATGGCCTCCGCAACGACAGGTGCTTCTTCGCCGTAGCGGTCCGTCAAGACCTCCTGCAAGTCGGCAACCTGGCGGCCGCTGATAACGCGCAAGGGTGAGCCCTCTTCCCACCATATCTCGTGATAAGCATGGGCAACTCTTTTGGCACGCAAGGGGATAATTACCAGCCTCAGTAGAAACCACCAGAGCAACCTGGGAACTTCAACCACTCGAGGGTCAGATAGAAAAGCCCTGAGAAAACGAGCTATTGAAGCCGGTGTCGGTTCTTTAGGGGTACCCAGGTTAACCAGAATGACAGACGTTTTATTCATCGGACTCCAGGCTTTTGATTGGCAAAAAAATGGGCTCATGAAGAGCCCATTCTGCATCAGTTGCCGGCCTCAGGCTAGCGCCGCTTCAAGGCGTGCTTCAACTTCAGGTAGTTTCCCAACGCCGTTGACACACGCGTAGGAAGGCGCCTTCTCCGGCTGCGTCCTGGCCAGATCCTTATAGAAACCCACGAGAGGCTGAGTCTGCTCGTGGTAGACAGAAAGACGGTTGCGAACAGTGTCTTCCTTATCATCTTCACGCTGTACAAGTGGTTCCCCTGTGATATCGTCCAGCCCCTCTTTTTGCGGCGGATTATGTGCCACATGATAGACACGGCCAGACCCTTCATGAACACGCCGTCCACTCAGGCGTGAAACAATCTCCTCGTCTTCAACGTGAATTTCGATGACTTTATCGATAGCCACACCTTCGTTTAACAAGGCCTCAGCCTGCGGGATTGTTCTGGGGAATCCATCAAACAGGAATCCATTTACACAATCGGGCTCTTGAATGCGTTCTTTCACCAATGCAATGATCAGGTCATCGGAGACCAGTCCGCCAGAAGCCATGATACCTTTAGCTTTCAGGCCGAGTTCTGTGCCCGCTTTTACAGCTGCTCGCAACATGTCACCCGTGGATATTTGGGGAATCCCAAATTTTTCAGTGATGTATTTGGCCTGTGTACCCTTACCGGCACCCGGTGGGCCCAACAAAATAATTCGCATTCGTGATCTCCGATTATCTGGGGTTGAGTTATTAGAGTGATTAGTCAATTACCCAAACTCGCAATTGAGGGCGCAAACATTACACAGAAACGACCATAACCACAAGTTAGACGGCGCTTTTACGGGTGTTTGGACACAGCTGAAAACTTGGCCTCTGCCCACAAATCGTCGAGTTGTTCCACGGGCGTATCGACCATCTTTTTACCCTGATGATGCAAGCTTTCCTCGATGTGATTGATCCGCTGCTCAAATTTCAACGATGATCTCCGCAGGGCGGTTTCAGCATCAACTTTCAAGTGACGGCAGAGGTTCACTACTGTAAACAACACATCGCCAAGCTCTTCTTCAATGGCGTCCACTTCTTCCCCTGCGATTGCCTCATTGAGCTCACGGGTCTCTTCATTGATTTTTTCCAGAACGCCCTGCACATCCGGCCAGTCAAAACCGTGGCGGGCAGCTCTCTTTTGCAATTTGGTCGCACGGGTCAAGGCAGGTAAACCCAGGGGAATATCGTCAAGGATTGAGGCCTGGCCCTTTTCTTTTCTCTCGCCTTGCTTGATGGACTCCCAGTTATCTTTGATGGCTTGCTCATTGAGCGCTGCTCGTCCCGATTGGCGCTCACTGGTCAGTGTACCTTCAGGGAAAACATGGGGATGACGGGAGATGAGCTTTTTTACCAAGAGTGAAACGACTTCCTCAAAATCGAACAGGTTTCGTTCTTTCCCCAACTGGGAGTAGAAAATGACTTGGAACAGTAAATCACCTGATTCCTCTTTGAGCTGGCCGTAATCCTCATGCTCTATGGCATCAATGACCTCGTAGGCTTCTTCCAGTGTACAGGGAGCGAGTGATTTAAAGGTCTGTTTCAGATCCCAGGGACAGCCGGTTCCCGGCTTGCGAAGTCGCTCCATCAGATAGCATAAATTGTCGATGGTATAGGTGGCATCTGCCATAGATTAACCCTCATCAATACGCTGCAGGCCAGTGACGTTAGGGATTTGCCTCAATTTTGTCATGACATTACTCAACTCATTAATGTTCATGACTTCCAGGGTCACCTCCATCCTGACGGAAACGCCTTTTCTACCCTGATCGCTTCGCGAAGACATGGCTAGAATATTAAGCCCTGCTTTATCCAGAACCGCACTGATATCACGTAACAAGCCACTTCTGTCGTAGGATTCAACTGCAATTTTCACGGGATAAACCTTTTTCGGTTCACCGCCCCAGCTGACCTCGATAACTCTTTCCGGTTCAACATTTTGCAGGCGAAGAATTTTTCCACAATCCTTACGGTGTACTGAAACCCCCCGGCTGTTGGTGATATAACCGACGATTTCGTCGCCAGGTACAGGATTACAGCAACCGGCAATGTGGGTCAGCAAGTTACCCACGCCATAGATATAAATATCGGATTCCTGATAGCGACTGGCTTTTGGCGGTGTGATGAACACAGGTTTTTCGGGTTTTTTATTCAGGTCAAGCATCGCCAGAATGGCATTCACAACCTGAGTGACACTGATGTCACCTGCACCGATAGCGGCGTAGAGCCCATCTTCTCCATGCTTGTTGAACTTCTCTGCAATTGACTCCAGGTTCACCTGTTTGATATTTAATTGACGTAGCTCGCGATCCAGCATGGATTTGCCGGCCTGCGCATTTTTTTCATGGTCCTGTTTTCTGAACCATTGCTGTATTTTGGATCGGGCCTGGGTTGAGTGAATATAGCCCAGCGCTGGTGACAACCAGTCACGACTGGGTGACTCCTGCTTGCCGGTAAGAATGGTTACTTGGTCAGCAGTTCGCAATGGTGCATTCAATGGGACTATCTTGCCGTTTACCTTGGCGCCTCGACAGCGGTGGCCAATCGATGTATGAATACGGTAGGCAAAATCCAGTGGGGAGGATTCGGCAGGCAAATCGACCACATGTCCTTCGGGTGTAAACACATATATCCGATCGGTCGTGCTGTCCCGATTAATCAGTTCTTTGACATGGTCTTCCTCAATTTCCTCGTGCCATTCCAGAACCTGCCTCAGCCAGGCAATCTTTTCTTCATAGCTGCGGTTGGTGGCCTTGGTATCGGTACCTTTATAACGCCAGTGAGAACAGACTCCCAACTCGGCTTCGTCATCCATTTCATGGGTCCGAATCTGGATTTCCAGTACCTTGCCCCCGGGACCAATTACGGCAGTGTGCAGGGATCGATAGCCATTTTCCTTAGGGAAAGCAATATAATCATCGAACTCATTGGGGATGTTGCGCCAGTGTCCATGAACGGTACCCAGTACGGTGTAGCAGTCCGCCACTGCAGGCACCAGGACTCTCACTGCACGAATGTCATAAATTTGCGAAAAGCCAACATCCTTGCGCTGCATTTTTTTCCAGATACTGTAAATATGCTTTGCACGGCCAGCGATCTGCGCTTTGATGCCTGCTTTTTCCAGCTCCGCATGGAGTGTATCGATCATCTGGTTTATGTAGTGTTGACGATCCATACGACGTTCATCGAGCAAACGTGCGATGTGCTTATACTCTTCGGGCTCCAGATAGCGAAACGCCAGGTCTTCCAGTTCCCATTTAAGTTGGCCAATACCGAGTCGGTGCGCTAAGGGTGCATAAACATCAAAAATCTCACGGGCAACGCGCTGACGTTTTTCATCGGTGGCCGTTTTCAAGGCCCGGATGGCACAGGTGCGCTCTGCCAGTTTGATCAGTGCGACCCGCACATCATCGATAATTGAAACCAGCATTTCCCGGATTTTTGATGCCTGCTGAGTTGCCGTGTGGCCAAACACGGCACCTTCGCTGTCAGCGCGCATGGTACTGATGACCGCCATTTTCAGAACGCTTTCGATCAGGGCGGCGATTTGTTCACCGAACCGGTTTCTGACTGTTGCGACAGAAAGACGGCTTTCTCTTACAACCCGGTACAGAATGGCGGCAACCAGGCTGGGGATATCATGGAGGTGGAGTTCTGCGAGAATTTCGGCCATTTCCAGACCGGTTCTGAAGCTGCTGACGGTAGGTGTCCAGCGTTCACTGCCTGACTTTTCTTCTGCATCGCGCGCCAATTCACAGGCAGCGACCAGAGTTTCTCTGGCACCTGCTTCAGTGAATGTTCTGTTACTGAGGAGATCGTCGACCCAGTATTCAACTTGTATCGTCCCCTGCTCCTGAACAGGATGATGGTTTCTGACCTGTACCATAAACAGCTCTCGTCTGAATTATTTGTATGCCAGGCCAGAGGGAGCCTTGTACTGGAGGAATAGCTGTATTCGTTGACCTTCGCAGAATTGTGCACGTTGTATACAATCATGCAGACGAGGTCTGCCCACCCAAATTACGGCTTTTGATGTTCCTGATAAAGTCCCGATGAAAGATAGCGGTCACCGCGGTCACAGATGATCGCCACGATCACTGCATGCTCTACTTCACGGGATAAACGCAGTGCAGATGCCACAGCGCCGCCCGATGAAACGCCACAAAAAATACCCTCTTCCCGCGCAAGTGCCCGCATGCAGTCCTCCGCCTCCTGTTGTCCTATATCCATCACGCGATCGACGCGCGCACTATCGAATATAGTCGGCAGATAGGCCTGTGGCCAACGTCGAATGCCCGGAATGCTGGCCCCCTCCTCTGGCTGTAAACCAATAATCTGAATCCCGGAATTTTGTTCTTTGAGGTAGCGGGACACACCCATGATAGTGCCGGTAGTGCCCATTGAACTGATGAAATGAGTGATCTTCCCGTCACTCTGTCGCCAGATTTCCGGGCCGGTGTGCTCGTAATGCGACAGTGGATTGTCACTGTTGGCAAATTGATCGAGGACGATGCCCTTACCCTCTTGCTCCATGGCTTTTGCGAGGTCTCTGGCACCTTCCATGCTCTGTTCACGGCTTACCAGGATAAGCTCTGCCCCGTAAGCCTGCATGGCCGCCTTGCGCTCGTCTGTACTGTTTTCCGGCATGATCAGGATCATCCGGTAACCTTTGATGGCCGCAGCCATGGCCAGTGCGATGCCGGTATTGCCCGACGTCGCTTCAATAAGCGTATCGCCCGGTTTGATATCACCTCTCGCTTCGGCATGCTGGATCATCCCCATGGCAGGTCGGTCTTTTACTGATCCGGCGGGGTTGTTGCCCTCCAATTTCACCAGAATAACGTTATTGGTGTCTCCCGGAAGTCGTTGCAGCCTCACCAGCGGTGTTTCACCAATACAGGATTCAATGGTTGGATAGATCATCAGCTTTCCGGCAACAGGAACAATTCAATATTCACTAAACAGACTGTTATTTTAGCCACCCATGGTTTGCTTGTCTTGGCGGAACAGACGATAGATCAAGATTGTTTGCATATAAATGCCAGCCAAATCGTTATGTCGGGTGATTGACGCAAGGTTTATGGCTGTTGAGTCTGGGTCAGGACCACAAAGGCAACCGCAAAATCACGTTCATCGGATAAACTGAGCAGCACATTATTCGCCCCCAGTTTTCGCAGAAATTTTTCGGCATTGCCCGTGAGGAGGATTGCGGGTGCGCCAGAGGGATCGTTGACAGTCTCAATGTCTTGCCAGGATACCTTGCCAATTCCCGTGCCCAGGGCTTTGCTCAACGCCTCTTTGGCGGCAAAACGTTTGGCGAGATAGGCAGCCGGGTTGGGTTTGCTATCAAACAGGGCAAGCTCGCGGGGACAAAGTATCCGTCTGGCAAAATCACGTCCGTGGCGATTCAGGGCCCCGCTGATTCTGGCCACCTGAACAATGTCCGTTCCTATGGCAACAATCACGAAGTTTTAACCTCGTTAGTCTTTTGAAGGTTAAAAAGCTCACGACTTCGCAGGGGCTTGTTCCCCAGGTGCTCCTGAATAGCCAGCCTCATCAGTCGCTTGGCCGCTCTGGCCGTCTCCAGGTCCTGGTAGTCACCACTGCTGATAGCCAGTAACGCTTTACCCCAAAACAGATAAGGTGACGTCTTATCCTGTGCCGATGGTTGGCAGAGGGAAAACCCCGTAGATGGATCCAACCAGTACCACTGGTCCGGCAATACCGGGTGGCCGGATACGATATCGGTATCGATCATTAACCCGTAGCCTGCCTCATCAAGCAGGTTGCGTTCGAAAAGCCGGAGGGCGGGTTCAATCGGCTCGCCATCGGCGAGACTTGTCATGATATTGAGGTAGTGATCAAACAGATCCTGGTGAGGATCATGCTCTACAAGTAGTCGTATCAGCAGTTCATTGAGATAAAAACCGCTGTACAGCCGTTCGCCAGAGAGCATCAGCGAACGCCCGGAGTGCTCCGCACTGACCAGAGTTTTTAGTTCTGTTTTTCCGCTCCATCCCACCAGTAGCGGTGTAAACGGCGCAAGTATCCGACTGCCATTTTTGGGGCGCCGGAACCCCCTGGCGACCACGCGCAGGCGACCGTAATGACGGGAAAACAAGTCTACCAGTTGGCTGGTTTCCCGATAGGGTCGCGTATGGAGAACAAAAGCTGGCTCTGAGTCGACACGCAGGTTGGTCATATTGCGATGATACAGGCTCTAGCAGTTTGTCGGATAGTATCAGTGCTACCCTTCGACATATTGCCAATCCTAACTTTTATGGTGAATGACCCGGCTCTGGAGTATACCGGTTAATCGTCGTAGCCTAGACTGCGCAGTGCCCGCTCGTCATCTGACCAGCCGCGACGCACTTTTACCCAAAGGTTGAGCATGACCTTTGATTCCAGCATGCGCTCCATATCAAGGCGTGCCTGCTGGCCGATTTTTTTCAACCTGCCACCTTTTTCACCGATAATGATTTTCTTCTGGCCATCCCGCTCGACAAGAATCAGAGCACTGATATGACAGATTTTTTCAGAGGGTTTGAACTCTTCGACTTCCACTGCCACCTCGTAGGGAAGCTCGGCACCCAGCTGACGAGTGATTTTCTCCCGGATAATTTCAGCCACCATGTAGCGTTGACTACGGTCTGTAATCTGGTCGTCGGGGAAGAAATGAACCCCCTCGGGAATTTGCTGAAGGATGGCTCGCTCAAGCTGGGCAAGTTGCTGGCCCTGCAGAGCCGATACCGGGATCAGTCGTGCTTCAGGGAAGCGCTCGGTCAACGTTCGCATATGAGGTAGTAGAGCCGCTTTGTTCTCCAGCCTGTCCAGCTTGTTCAGGGCAATAATGACCGGCACGTTACTTTTCATTACCTCCTGTGCAACCTTTTCGTCGGCCTCTGTCCATACGGCGCGATCGACAACGAAGACAATAACATCAACGTCCCGAATCGCACTTTCGGCAGCGCGATTCATGGACCGGTTGATCGCCTTGCTCTGGTTGTCGTGCAATCCAGGGGTATCGACAAAAACCAGTTGTGACTCACCTTCGGTTTTTATGCCGAGCATATTTTGTCGAGTCGTTTGCGGTTTTCGTGAGGTAATGCTTATTTTTTGACCCAACAAGTGATTTAGCAATGTAGATTTACCAACATTTGGTCGACCGACGATGGCCACGTATCCACAACGCTTGATAGTTTTTATTTCAGTCACTTGATGAGTCCGGCTAATGCGTTTTCAGCAGCTTTTTTTTCAGCCGTACGACGGCTGCTGCCTTCGCCGAGGGCGGGGGTTTTCAGGCCATCAACGGTGCACTCCACCGTGAAAAACTGGCTGTGCGCTTCGCCGCTCACGGAGATCACCTCGTAATTGGGTAAGGGTTTCCCTCGAGCCTGCATAAATTCCTGCAACTGGGTTTTCGGGTCTCTGAGCGTGTTTTCAGAGAGGTTGGCAAGACGCTTGCGAAATAACAGCATGACCACCTTCTCGCAGGCAGTCATGCCACCGTCCAGATAGACTGCTCCGATGATAGCCTCCACCGTATCCGCCAGTATAGAAGCCCGTCGGTGGCCGCCACTTTTCAGTTCACCCGCACCCAGGTTCAAACATTGACCTATTTCCAGCTCCTTGGCTATTTCAGTCAGTGTGGCACCTTTGACAAGATTGGCACGATAGCGACTCAGGTCACCTTCTTTGACCTGAGGAAGACGTTCGTAGACAGCATGGCCAATAATGAAATTCAGCGCCGCATCGCCGAGAAATTCCAGACGCTCGTTGTTGAGTGAGCCGTGGCTGCGATGGGTCAGAGCCAAATCGAACAGGCTGGTATCCCTGAATTGGTAATCAATACGGTCGAGTAGCCGTTGTTTTATGTTTTTCACACCCGGATTCTGCAAGTTATCTGATTATCTGGCGCTGTCATAGGCATTTTCAAAGCGTACCACCACATCCAGATTGCCCATGAAATTAACTCTTTTTTCATAATTGAGGCTAACCTTTGTATGGGTCTGTTCGCGTTTAATTCTGACCAGCTTCGTGTCGATATCGCGTACATTGTTGATATCAAAATGGGTTAAAAGCTTTCTGCGAACTTCGGCGTCACTCATGTTATGGATATTCTCTTCTGCCAGAGAATCTATCGCCGCTTTGACAAAGGAGTTATCGAGATACAGCGGTCCGATTTTCAACGCCGCGGTGAGGAAAAACCCAACTATAGCCAGCGACAGGAGGCCACCAAGCACTGTAATACCTTGTTGGTTAGTATGTTTCATGACGTTGGCTCCAGGTATCTACTTGCTGATATTAGTTGATTGTTCCGGCCCGGTCGAAGCTTGGCAATTCGCCAAATGATTCCCAATGCATCCAGATTAACACGGCCTTACCAACAATATTTTCTTCCGGCACAGGACCCCATACCCGGCTGTCGCTACTATTGTCACGGTTATCGCCCATCATGAAGTAATGGCCCTCTGGAACAACCATGGCGTAGTTTTTCCCCAGTGGCCCAGCCACTTTATTCTTTTGAACCCTATGGATAATGCCATTCAGATTCTCTGCAACCAGCTCGAACCTTGAATCTTCAGCAGGCTCTGGCAAAGGTGCCTGGTCTGCCAGCAGTCCATTGATATATAGCATATTATCCCGCAATCGAATTTCGTCGCCAGGGAGACCAATGACTCTTTTGATAAAATAGCGGTCATCATCGGGCGGGAAAAAGACCATCACGTCTCCACGCTCGGGCTCATTAATCGGGACGATCTTGGTGCCGACCACAGGCAGTCTGAGGCCATAGGTAAACTTGTTAACCAGAATGAAATCGCCAACTTTCAAGGTTGGGATCATGGATCCAGAGGGAATCTGGAATGGTTCGAAGAGGAATGAACGAAGCACAAAAACCAGCAGCAGGACGGGGAAAAAAGATCCGCTGTATTCAATCCATCCCGGAACAGGCTCTTCCTCACCACGTTTTTTAGAGAGTATAAAACGGTCAGAGAACCATATAACTCCGGAAATTATTACCAGAAACAATAAGATTAGCGGAAAATTAATATCCATTTACACGTCTCAACTATCCGTTTTAAGTACAGCCAGGAATGCTTCCTGAGGTATTTCTACACTGCCCACCTGCTTCATACGTTTTTTACCCTCTTTCTGCTTTTCCAGTAGTTTCTTTTTTCTGGTCATATCGCCACCATAGCATTTGGCGGTGACATTTTTTCTAAGGGCTTTCACTGTGGTCCGGGCAATGACATGACCACCAACGGCGGCCTGAATAGCTACATCAAACATCTGGCGCGGAATCAACTCTTTCATTTTTTCTGTCAGTTGACGACCTTTGAACTGTGAATGTTGGCGATGAATAATCGAGGCCAGTGCATCTACTTTTTCGCTATTGATCAATACATCCAGTCTCACCAGGGGGGCGGTCTGAAAACGTGTAAATGCGTAGTCAAGTGATGCAAATCCCCGGCTGACCGATTTTAGGCGGTCGAAGAAATCCATGACAACCTCGCTCATGGGCAGTTCATAGGTAAGTGAAACCTGGCTGGTGGCAAACACCATGCTTTTTTGAGTGCCACGTTTTTGCTCGCAAAGCGTAATGACGTTGCCCAGATAATCCTTTGGAACAAGAATGTTCGCTTCACAAAGGGGTTCTCGCATTTCTTCGATACTGGCTGGATCTGGCAGGTCAGAGGGGTTTGAAATGTGCAGGATTGCGCCATCTGTTTTTACTACCTCATAAACAACCGTGGGTGCAGTCGTGATAAGGTCAAGATTGTATTCCCGCTCCAGACGTTCCTGAATGATCTCCATATGCAACATGCCGAGGAAACCGCAGCGGAATCCAAAGCCCAGCGCATCAGAGCTTTCCGGCTCATAAAATAGTGAGGCGTCATTCAGTGTGAGCTTGGCCAGGGCCTCGCGAAAATCTTCAAAATCATCGGAGCTAATCGGGAACATGCCTGCATACACCTGGGGCTTCACACGCTGAAAGCCGGGCATGGCAGGAGTATCCGGGGTATTGCTGTGAGTAAACGTGTCACCCACTGGCGCGCCATGGATGTCCTTAATCCCCGCGACCACGAAACCCACTTCGCCAGCCTTAAGAACGCCGGTATCCTTTCGCTTGGGAGTAAAAACGCCGATATTATCCACCACATGCGCTTTACCAATGGATTTGGTAATCACTTTTTCTTTCACTCTCAGGATGCCCTGGGTCACCCGCACCAGGGAAACGACGCCGAGGTAATTATCAAACCACGAATCGATGATAAGTGCCTGTAAGGGTGCATCCAGATCACCTACCGGGGCTGGTACTTTAGCCACCAGTTGTTCCAGTATATCCTCTATGCCGAGCCCTGTTTTTGCGCTGCAGCGCACGGCATCATGGGCATCAATACCAATGATATCCTCTATCTCGGCAATGACTTTCTCGGGTTCAGCCTGGGGTAAATCCATCTTATTCAGAACAGGGATAACTTCCAGTCCCTGGGCAATGGCGGTATAGCAATTGGCGACGGATTGTGCTTCAACGCCCTGCCCCGCATCTACCACCAACAGGGCACCTTCACAGGCCGCCAGAGAACGCGACACTTCATATGAAAAATCCACATGGCCGGGGGTGTCAATGAAATTGAGCTGATAGGTTTTGCCATCTCTGGCGTGATAATCAAGTGTCACACTCTGTGCCTTGATTGTGATACCGCGCTCCCGCTCAATATCCATTGAGTCGAGAACCTGCTCAGCCATTTCACGGGAAGAAAGCCCACCGCAAATTTGAATAAAGCGGTCAGCAATGGTGGATTTTCCATGATCGATATGCGCGATAATAGAGAAATTTCGGATATGGCTAAGGTCGGACACAGCGATTCAATCTGTTTGCAGCCGGTTGGGCTGGGGGGGTTGATTTTAGGCCATGCAGTCTAGCGTATTTGCTGTGCAGACGCTATGAGTAGCACGTCAAACAGGTAAACGGCCTGCAAAAATGCCATGGGTTCCACAGAACCCATTTTTTGATTTTCTCGGATACGGAATGGATAAATATCAGTCGATCAAGGCCTCAGTCCATCCGGCAGCGTGCCGACGATGATATCAAGTGTCTTCTTATCCTTTCCCCGGATCAGTTGAGCCTTGATTTGGCTGCCAGGTGGCAACAAACCAACCACATGGGGCAGGTCCCCTGATTCAATGATTTCTTCATTATCGAAGTACAAAATAATATCGCCGGCCTGAACGCCGGCAACATCCGCCGGACTTCCGGCTTCGACCTGGACAACAAGCGCACCCTGGGTTTTTGTCAGCCCCGATGCGCGGGCCAGGGATTTGTCGACCTCCTGAACGTAGACGCCAAGCCAGCCACGATCTACACGCCCCTTCGACTTGAGCTGTGAAACAACATCTGCAGCCACTCCTGCAGGCACGGCAAAGGACAGGCCTATCGATCCTCCGGAGTGAGTAAATATCTGAGAATTTATCCCCACCACCTCACCATCCAGATTGAGCAAGGGGCCACCGGAATTACCTGGATTGATCGCAACGTCACTCTGAATGAATGGCACATAGTTATCGCCATTTTTGGTGGGTATACTGCGACCAATTGCGCTGATAATGCCGGCACTTACCGAATAATCAAGACCGAATGGTGAGCCTATTGCCAAGGCCCAATCACCTACTTTCACCTTGTCGGGATCAGCAAAATTGATTTTTGGCAGGTTCTGGGCATCAATCTTGAGCAATGCCAGGTCCGAGCGATGGTCTATGCCGATTACCCTGGCTTCAAACTCGCGGCGATCGATTAATCTGATGATCACCTCATGGGCATTTTCGACCACGTGCTCATTAGTGAGGACGTATCCGTCACTGGAAATGATAAAACCTGAGCCGGTAGCATGTGCCTCTCCTGCCCCACTACCTTCATGGGGTTCACGGAACATGTCAGGAATATTTCGTTCATTCATTCGGGTCATTCCTGTCCCAATGATTTTTTGAACGGAGTCAATTTTCACGACTGCAGGAGAAGTGGTTTCAATTAATTGATTAAAATTGGGTAAATCCTGCTGATTAGATTGGCTCATGTAGAGTGCTGTAACGACAAAGAGCAACGCCACCAAAGAAAACCACTTAAACATATGTGCTTCCTCTTTCTAGACGGGCCACCCTTTTATAGACGTTCCATCTTTGCCGTATGACCACAGGAGGTCTTCAGGCAGGGGCTATTCGGGCAGGGATTGATGCTCGCTGGATGGGACCAGTCTCTCCAGCAATACAGGGTGGACTCGATGGTTATTTTTATTAAGCCAGGAGTGCAACCTGACGAGGACTCCACCTGCAAGGAAGCCGATCAAGGCACTTGTCAGAACTATGATGTCATGCGTAGAGACCAGGGCGCCAATGGAGACCGCCCCGATCATTGTCAGTAATGGAAAAAGGTAAACCAGAAGCGTACCTTTAACAACAACATCCTCGGGGATGCCGATCACTACCTGGTCATGTGTTTTAAGTGACTGCAAATCGCAGTTACCGGGCAACACCCTGATTAGAGCAGTTTTACCAGAAAGCCGACTGAGGAGCTTCTGACCACAACCTTTTTCAGCCACACACACCTGGCACGCCGAACGTTGAATCGTCTCGACCCAGAAACCGTCTGACTCCACGGTGGTGATTTTACCCCTTTCTTCAATCACTTCAGTCCAGTGCCTGCAATGCCATAAATTTTTGCCAAATGGTGCCTGACGATATATAGAACAGATACACGTATTGTTATTGGTAGTTATGTTGAACCGGTATGACTGCATGTGCAACGGCCCTGGCGGTTTCGACCGGTATTTCACCAACCACCGAGATCAGAAAGTCTTGCCGTCTGATTTTGGTTTTGGTGAGATAAGCCACGGTTGCACCCCGCTGGGCTTGCATTTCAGGGATGTCGACGGCCTCACTACTATCGATAAACACAGAAAAAATTGCCAATCCATCGGTGTAGATAAGAGTCTCTCGACCGGAGTCATCAGATTTCAGGTAACCCGCCAAACCGAAACCGGGTGGAAGCCAGGATTGCTGCCAATTTGATTGGGCTACCGATGACTCTACATTACTCAGGCAGGTAGAAACCTTCGACGAAACTCTATGCACCTCCGGTTCGGAGGGGTCCAGTGATGCCTCGTCAATGGATCCCCCGATTTCGACATCTGCAAATTGAAATCTTTCCAGGACGCGATTGTTGTCACCAATCAGCATTGACTGGAGCAATAAACCCGTTTCCTGATCAACCCCCAGTATGTATCCGTAACGGTAACTATCTTTTGGAATAACATGAACAGTTAGTGTCTCCCTACCGGCTATTCGATCCTTGGCCTTCGGATAGACATGATAGAGCTTTTCGAGATGATCTTTCGGGACAGAGGCTGCCGCTGTCACAGAGCTCCTCAGCATGAGATCTCCGAGACGTTCGCATCGACGTTCGTCGCTCTGACGAGTGACTTCCTTTTTCGGTCCACTCAATAAGAAAAGACGCTCAAACTCCTGACCATCCCTGACAGAGTGAAAGACCTTGATGGTTCTGAGAATGCCGCCGTGTTCGTAGGTAAATATCCCGCTGTAGTCAAGTGTGCGGTTGGCGTCTGCCATTTTGGAAAGAATGGTCGTTGGAGAAGTCGTATCAGCGATCGCCAAGGGTGACGCGGCAATAAGTAATAGGCATATAGCCGCAAAATATCTGGAAATTGGCATGGTTTGCTGTGAATTACTGATCATGCGTAGTGGGCATACGAGCAAATGGCAGCATGCCCTGATTCGTATTCATTGCCGCGTGGCCGGTATGCTCAATCATTAAGCTATTGAGGTAGGCCTGTACCTGTTCGCGAGTGACTTCAGACTCGGTCGCCTGGTCGACCACAATGACCGGCTGGGCCTGACTGGTCCGGTAACTCTCAGGATTGTTGCTGACACTGACTGTCCGGGCAGTGACAGAAGGTATACCAAAGTCGGCAGAGGTTCTGAGCTGGGCGGGAGAAAATTTGTTATCAACGGTTTTGGTCGAGGCAACGGCGGGCTGATGGGTGTCGGGCGTGTTGTATTGCTGGAAACCAATAATGGCCACTGTAGCTACTGAGGCGGCAATGGCAAAACGGCCGAGGGGCCTGAGCATGCGCGCAGAGAGCGTGTTTACCTGTAAGGCCTTTTCATCTTCCAGGGCCGCACTTATGCTTGCGGAGAAGTCAACCACCTGTTCCGGAAGATCTCTTCTCATGGCGGCGGCAGCCATCTGGTAGCGACGCCAGGTATCACGAGACTGCTCATTCCCGGAAATATCTTTCAAGACGCGATGAACCTCAAGCTCATCTGCCTGACCGTCCATCAATGCTGACAGGGACTCTTTCTCGCGATCAGTGCTACCGGTCATAAGAAACTACCTCAAAACTATTAGTGACCATGCCACAGTATGTTGTGGCCCTAAAACCTGCTTTTAAATCATCATTGACAAGAACAATGGCACCCATACAGCTTTTGAACAAATAATTCCATATAGGACAGCCCGTTAGCTGAAAAAGTTCATTGATTCAGGAGATCAACCTTCAAGTAACCGAATCTTTTCATCTATGGCCTCTCTGGCACGAAAAATGCGAGACCTAACGGTTCCTACCGGACATCCCATGACCTCGGCGATTTCCTCGTAACTGAGACCCTCAAATTCTCTTAAAGTTACCGCAGTTCGCAAATCTTCTGGAAGATTTTTTATAGCCAAATCCACCACGGCCTCCAGCTCGTCCCGGTAAAGAAGATTTTCAGGTGAGTCAATGTCGCGGAGTTTCTCGCTACCCTCATAAAAAGCGGCCTCTTCTGCGTCGACATCACTGGCGGGTGGACGCCGATTCCGTGCGACCAGATAGTTCTTTGCCGTATTGACGGCAATACGATACAGCCAAGTATAAAAAGCACTTTCACCACGAAATTTGGCCAATGCCCGATAAGCCTTGATAAAGGCTTCCTGCACAACATCGTTAACTTCATCAAAATCTTTGACATAGCGACTGACAATCGCATGGACTTTGTACTGGTATTTCATCACCAGCAAGTCAAAAGCGCGTTTATCGCCTTTTTGAACACGAGCGACGAGTAGCTTGTCAGTATCTTTTGCCTGCTCGTTATCCATGGTCGCTCCGATTGCCCCCGAATCGCGTGGTTGTTATTGCGTCTCAGGGCATTCAATTACAACAGACCCGCCGGGTAAAGGGATGATTCCCGGGTCTGTATTTATTTTTGGCTCGCTATACTATCATGCTCCACACTGGTTTCGAGGACTTTAGGTAGTTAATGAAAAACCCCCATTGTCATGATGTGTTGGTGATTGGCAGTGGCGCTGCAGGAATGACTGTGGCGCTTGAACTGGCTGATAAATATCAAATTGCACTGATCAGCAAAAGTGCCATCCAGTCGGGATCTACCTGGCATGCCCAGGGTGGCATTGCCGCTGTTTTTGATACGGAAGACTCTGTTGAATCCCACGTTGGGGACACCCTGGAAGCTGGCGCAGGACTGTGTCACGAAGATGCCGTGAGATTTACCGTTGAGAACGGGCCTGATGCAATCCGCTGGTTAGTCAAACAGGGCGTTCAGTTCACCCGCAATGAGGATAATGTTGATTACCATCTGACGCGGGAAGGTGGCCACAGTCACCGTCGAATTTTGCATACTGCCGATGCCACGGGCAAGGAAGTTTCATCCTCTTTGGCAGACAGGGTGCTTCAGCACGCCAATATTCAGGTTTTTCCGAGCCACGTGGTTGTTGACCTGATCACACAGGCCGACAGAGGTTCCAGCCGCATGCGATGTACGGGTGCCTATGTGCTGGATAACGAACAGGACTGTGTCCGTGTTTTTCAGGCAAAAGCTGTTGTATTGGCAACCGGCGGTGCCAGTAAGGCTTACCTATACTCCACCAATCCTGACGGTGCTACCGGCGATGGTATTGCCGTAGCCTGGCGTCGCGGTTGTCGGGTAGCCAACATGGAGTTCAACCAGTTTCATCCCACCTGTCTCTATCACCCCAATGCCAAGGCTTTTCTGGTTACCGAAGCCCTGCGTGGTGAAGGCGCTTACCTGACGCTGGCCAATGGTGAGCGTTTTATGGACAAGTTCCATCCGAAGGCAGAGTTGGCACCCAGGGATATTGTTGCCCGAGCCATAGATTTTGAAATGAAGCGGCTGGGCATCGATTGTGTCTATCTGGACATCTCGCATCGGCCCAAAGAGTTTCTAAAAAACCACTTTCCTACGGTTATGGCCCAGTGCCTAAAGTATGGAATAGACATCACTAAAGAAGCCATTCCCGTGGTTCCCGCAGCTCACTATACCTGTGGTGGTATCGTGGTAAACCAGAAAGGTCAGACCGACCTTTGGAATTTATACGCGATTGGTGAGACGGCTTTTACGGGCCTGCATGGTGCGAACCGTATGGCCAGCAACTCGTTGGTTGAATGCGTGGTTTACGGCCACGCGGCCGCCAGCGCCATTCGCGAAAGCATTGAGACGATTCCGGAACCGGATAAGGCGAGACCCTGGGATGAGAGTCGTGTCACCTATTCGGATGAAGATGTGGTGATCGCGCATAACTGGGATGAGTTGCGTCGTTTTATGTGGGACTACGTGGGCATTGTCAGAACCCGGAAGCGACTGGCCAGGGCTCATCACCGGGTCAAACTGCTGCAAAAAGAAATCCATGAATATTACAGCAACTATAAAATTAGCCGGGATTTGCTGGAGTTACGCAATCTGGTGTTAGTGGCAGAGCTGATCATTCGCTCTGCAGAGCAACGCAAAGAGAGCCGCGGTCTGCATTACACGCTTGATTACCCGGACCTGTCCTCCGTCGCCAAAGATACCATTATGGTGCCAATCAATTTTGCCGGGCAAAACTTTATTGTCAGCAAGCGTTGACCTAACCTAACTGCAGCGTCACGTGAATCTTGCGCAGGTTCGCTGGTGAGGTGCTGTCAGGCAACACCAGAACACAATAACGTCTTTTCGGGCCGAGAAACCGAAGTAGCAATAGTCTGCCCAGCCGAAAAAAATGCGGTAAGACAACATCCACTTGCTGATCGGCATGGTACAACTGCCAATTTCCGTTTATCCAGATTAGTCGCTTGACCGGCTGCCTATACCAGATAAGACAGGCATTTGCGCCACCCACCAATACCAGGATAATCGTTAAGATTTTCACCCAGAGAGGTATTGCCGAAACAATCAAAAGGCACACAGCAAGACCGTGAATGGACAGAATCCAGACCAGCAGCAGCAACGAACGATGAAGCGCTGTATCAACCGGGACGGGATCTTGAGTCACGAATGATCTGCACAATTTTTTGCAAGTCAGGGTCTTCCGGGGTTTCCCGGCGGAGGAACCAGCCGAACATATCCTGATCTTCACACTCGAGAAGCTTGTGATAGCGCTCCTGGTCTGCTGTTTCGAGAGTGGGGTAAATGTCGTCCAGGAAAGGCTGCAACACCAAATCCAGTTCCAGCATTCCGCGCCGGCTTGCCCAAAACAGTCGATTTCTTTCCATCGCCGGTCGCCTCTGTCTCAATAAATAGGATGTGGGGCATTATAATGGAACAAGTGGGTTTAAACCCACCGGGACGGATACTTTCACCTCAACCGGGCAAACCATGAACGATTGGCAAAAATACCTATCCACACAAGGCGCTGTCATCAATGATGGCCAAATACACTTTCATGAATCACCAGCTGACTTCCCTGCACTGTTGACCCAGGGCGACGATATCCTGAGTCCCCTCCTTCACCAGGGTTTGATATCAGTAAAAGGCCCGGATGCGGCTCGTTTTCTGCAAGGCCAGATAACCTGTGACGTGCTTCAAGTGGCCATTGGCGAGTCCACCCACGGTGCTCGCTGCAATGTCAAGGGTCGGATGCTGGCCAGCTTTGTTCTATTCCATGCTGAAGATCAGCACTTTTTGCTTCAGTTACACCGCAGCCTGATTGCCCCGCTGATCAACGAGTTGACCAAATATGCAGTGTTCTTCAAAGTTGAGTTGACTGATATCAGTGATCACCACTGTTTGTTGGGAATTGCTGGGGCATCCGTTGAAAAAACCGGTCTGACTGACGCCGTCTATCAGTATCGGTTGGTTGATGGCAGAAAAATATTGATTGTTGCCGCTGAAAAAACACCGTCTGTATGGGAGGCATTACGGGATGCGCTAAAACCTGTGGGAACTGAGCTGTGGCAATTAATGGATATTCGATCCGGCCTTGGTCATGTGGAAGTCGGCACTGCTGACCTGTTTATACCGCAAATGCTGAATTTTCAGGCGATCGGGGCAATCAGCTTCAAAAAAGGTTGTTACACGGGGCAGGAAGTGGTCGCACGTATGAAGTATCTGGGGAAACTGAAGCGCCGCATGTACCGAATCAGAGTGCCTGCCCCCGCGGACCGTCTGCTACCTGGCATCCCCTGTTATCTGCAGGGCCAGAATCAATTTGTTGGGCATATCGTGTCCACAGCGCACTGTGATGCTGAGCGACTGGAAGTGTTGGTTGTATTGACCAAAGAAGCGGCAGAGAGTGATGATCTGGTGATGGGGTCACAGCTGTATCCGATTGTTGAAAAGCTACCTTTTCCATACGAAATATCATAAATATCATATTGTTGAATAGTATATTTCATTCTATTTATTAACATGTTTTGGAGCGAACAATGCTGGCTTGGTTATCTGAACATCAGGTGCTGCTGACATGGCTTAGCATTGTGTCATTCATTACCTTTATTGGAAGCCTGCTCGCTCTGCCATGGTTGGTGGCAATGATACCGGAGGATTACTTTTTTTATGAAAGTCGCGAAACAACCGCATTGCAACAAAGGCATCCGGTCACCCGGTATTTATTACTGGTTGGAAAAAACCTGTTGGGGTTAATCCTGTTGTGTGGTGGCTTTCTGATGTTGTTCATACCCGGACAGGGGCTGCTAACTATGGCGGTAGGACTATTGTTAATGGACTACCCTGGAAAATACGCACTGGAAAAGCGTATTGTCAGCACGCCCTCTATCTTAAAAGGGTTGAACTGGTTGAGGGCGAAACGGCATTTACCCGCACTGAAGGTGGATAAACCCTAAACTTTACCCCGGGCAGCCTCATGTACCTGCCAGTCTACTGGCTCCAGGCCCTGTTGTTTGAGGTACTGATTCGCTTTTGAAAAATGTCCACAACCCAGGAAGCCCCGATGGGCTGATAGTGGCGACGGGTGCGGTGCCCTGAGTACCAGGTGCTTATCGGTATCGATAATGGCCCCCTTTTTCTGGGCATAACTGCCCCATAACATAAATACCAACCCACGACGTTGGTCGTTTAATAGTTGTATTACCCGGTCGGTGAATTGTTCCCAACCCTGCCCCTGATGGGACCCGGCACGGCCCTTTTCAACGGTCAATGTCGCATTCAGTAAAAACACACCCTGGGCAGCCCAGTCCATCAGACAGCCGTGTCCGGGCGGCTGAATCCCGCAATCCTGTTGCAACTCCCGAAAAATATTTCGCAGGGATGGCGGAATATCAACACCGGGCATCACCGAGAAACAAAGACCATGTGCCTGTTTGTCACCGTGGTAGGGATCCTGTCCGATAATGACCACTTTGACCTGGTCAAAAGGCGTACTATTGAATGCTGCAAACCAGTTTGATCCGCTGGGGTAGATGGTTTTACCTGTCTTTTTCTGGGCCTGCAGAAACTGTTTTAGTTTGACCATGTAGGGCAACTGGAACTGGTCTTCAAGTTTAGCCAGCCAGGAAGGATGGAGCTTGATTTGCGGGATTTCTGCCACAGGTTTCTTCCGGTTATGATGGTAAAGCTGTGTAATAAACCGGAATTTCTACTTCAAATCAACCAAGGACTATTGTGATTAACCGCCAGGTGAACCTTGTATGACAAAAATTGGACTTGCGTTGGGAGGGGGTGGAGCCAAAGGCATCAGCCACTTACTGATTCTGGAGACATTGGAGGAAATGGGGCTGAAGCCTTATTTCATCACCGGTACCAGCATCGGCGCATTAATTGGCGCCATGTATTGTGCGGGTATGCCAACAGGTGAAATCAAGCAAATTTTTCTTCAGTTCAGCCTTCGCGATAATGAATCGCTCAAACATCTCGTCACCAGGAAACACTTGTTCAAATGGCTGGATTTTATTAGCCCGCAATTTCGTGGCCGGGGACTGATTCGGGTAGAGAACCTGTTGAATTATCTCTTCGAATCCGTTCATGCCACCCAGTTTTCCGAGCTCGACACGCCACTGAAGGTTGTGGCATCGGATTTCTGGAGCCGGGAACAGGTTGTTCTTCAGCAAGGGGCACTGATACCTGCGATTCGTGCCAGCATGTCTCTTCCCGGACTCTTTCAGCCCGTCACCATAGATGGACAGGTGCTGATAGATGGTGGCGCAGTAAACCCTGTACCGTTTGACCTGTTGCCCGATGACTGTGACATTACGATTGCTGTTGATGTGATTGGCACGCGCACCGTCTCCAATAAACTCCCATCCCTGTCAGAAGCCGTATTCAACACCTACCAGATCATGCAAAAAAGCATCATCAGGGAAAAACTGGCCAAGTTAGCGCCGGACATTTATATCGAGCCAAATGTGGCGGCGGTGAGAATGCTGGAGTTTTACAAGGCCAATTTGATTCTCAATAATGGTTCAAAAACCAAGAGCGAGCTAAAGCGGAAGCTCAACCGCGAGCTCAAACAGCTTCAATAAAACGTGCTATGGCTTCATTGGTCTCCCGGGGCTTTTCAATCGGCGTCCCGTGACCGGTATCGGCAATAACCACCAATTTGGCATTTTTCATGACATCGACCACCGCCTGTTTCAGCGCTACCGGTGAATAGTCCCGGTCACCCGTCAACATCAGGGTCGGCACCTCAATGTCAGCCAAATGCTCCAGAACCCCCCAGCCAAAAAGAGACTTGAGATTTTTTAGATAAACTTTTTTGGGGTTGGAAGCAATCTGTCGGGTAAAGATATCAATCAACGCCTCTCTCCCCTCCCCCGGAAACATACTCTCTGCCACTTTGCGGGCATAACGGTGCATACCCAGCAGATGAACTGACAGCACTCGTGTCCAGAGCATTTTTTTTGCGGCGAAGGTGTTGTCGGGGAGTGCTGGACCAGAATTGATGATTGTCATGCTTTTTAAACGTTGTGGCGCATCCGCTGCGATCTGAAACGCGACCATCCCCCCCATGGACAGGCCAACAAGGTGCGCCTGATCAATACCCAGCTGGTCCATCAACCCGAGAACATCATTGGCGTGAACCGATATATCGTAATGACTATCGGGTTTATCTGACGCACCGTGCCCCCGAAAATCCGGGGCAATTACCCGCCAGTGATCGCGAAAATAATCGATCTGCCCGGCCCAGTCCCTGCTGCTAACCCCCAGACCGTGTAAAAAAATAATTACATCGCCCTGTCCTTCGTCCAGGTAGGCCATCCTGACGCCATTGACGGTCGTCTGTTGCATTTCAGTCTCCGAATCTTTGTAAGATCACCGACTTTGCAGGATTGCGCTTTGTTCAGCAAGGTTCAGAAGACAAACTACCGCGGCAGAATCGTCAAAAAATATTCCTGCGAGGGATATTTTTGCCGGAAATGACCGTCGGTATTTGGTAATATTGGATCGCCGTTGTTGACGATAGTTAGCTCACGGCTTTTATCGCCCTGAGATATTTTAAAAACGGCTTAATCGGGGTTCCCTCGCAAAGATCCATGTCAATGGTCTTCCCCACTGGACAGGAAGGTGTAAATTTCTTATGGATTTGCAGACCCGATACGATAGGCAGCTGGCATCCTGGCTGGTGGTATGCGCTGCCGTTATTCTGAGTATGATTCTTCTGGGGGGCGTTACCCGGCTGACGGGTTCGGGGCTTTCCATTGTTGAATGGGCACCCGTTTCCGGCGTTCTGCCACCATTGAACGAACAGGAATGGCAGCAGACCTTCGACAAATACAAGCAGTTCCCCGAGTATCAGAAAGTGAACAGCGGCATGAGCCTGCCTGAGTTCAAGCGAATTTTCCTCTACGAATATGCTCATCGGCTACTCGGCAGGCTGATTGGCGTCCTATTTCTGGTGCCTTTTCTGGCTTTCTATTTTAGTCGACGTATCAAGCCCGGATTGACGCCCAAACTTGTGGTCATGTTTATCCTGGGTGGCCTCCAGGGCTTGCTTGGCTGGTATATGGTCAAAAGTGGCCTGGTAGACAACCCGAATGTCAGCCAGTATCGCCTGACAGCCCATCTGGGCACTGCCGTCATTATCTATGGCTATATTATCTGGGTCGCTTTCAGCTTGTTTTATCCACCAGAGCGCGACAGGCAGCATGGCCAGCCGAGCTATCGGCGTTTCGCCGTTGTCCTTACGGGATTAGTCTTTCTGATGATACTTTCCGGAGGCTTTGTCGCGGGCACCGATGCGGGATACGCCTACCCCACGTTCCCGTTGATGGGTACCAGTTTTGTCCCATCGGGTATTTATGGCACAGAGCCCTTCTGGCTCGCTATTTTTGAAGACATTACGACAATCCAGTTCAACCACCGGATGTTTGCCTACCTGCTGATAGTAGTGATTATCAGTTTTGCGGTTGGTGCACTGAAACATGGGAATATTCGCCCGGAAGCCCGGGTCGGGGTCAAGCTGATGCTTATAATGCTGGTAGTTCAGGTTACGCTGGGCATTTCAACCCTGTTATTGCATATGCCGGTTCCTTTGGCGGCGGCTCACCAGGGTGGTGCTATCCTGCTCTTCACCAGTGTGTTGTTTGTGTGCCACCGTTTAGGGAACTAATGGCCTTTTTTGTTATCTTTTTATATCTCAAGTCTGGAGTGATCAAATGAAAAAACTGACTGGAACTATCCTGGCATTAGTGCTGACAACTGCTGCGGGCCATGCATTGGCTGCCGGTGATATAGAGGCTGGAAAAAACAAGGCTATGGCCTGCGCCGGTTGTCACGGTGCGAATGGTATCAGCAACAATGACATGTGGCCCAATCTGGCGGGGCAGAAAGCCGGCTACACCGCTAAACAGTTAAGAGATTTTCGTGACGGAAAGCGCACTGATCCGGTGATGTCCGGCATGGCCAAACCCCTGTCCGATCAGGATATTCTGGACTTGGCTGCCTATTTCGCCAGCTTGTAGGCAGCACATGCCATAAAAAACCCGGCATCAGGCCGGGTTTTTTATGATCGGCAGTATCAATCCACAAACCGCCGGGCATTGCGGAACAACCGCAACCAGGCACCATCTTCCTGCCAGTCATCGGGATGCCAGGAATTGGTCACTGTACGAAACACTCTCTCTGGATGCGGCATCATAATCGTTGCACGGCCATCCTCGCTGGTCACACCCGTGATGCCCAGAGGTGATCCATTCGGGTTGGCCGGATAGGTCTCTGCAATTTCCAGGAAATTATCGAGGAATCGCAGGGCTACCGCACCTGAGCCATCAAATGTTTCCGGATCCACCGATGATGCGAACTCCACTCTACCCTCACCGTGGGCAATGGCAATGGGCATATAGGAGCCCGTCATATCTGCAAGCAGGACCGAGGGTGATTTCTCTACCCTTACCAGGGAAAACCGCGCTTCAAACTGTTCTGACAGGTTCCTGACAAAGCGGGGCCAATGATCGGCTCCAGGAATCAGCGATTTGAGGTTGGATAACATCTGACAGCCATTGCAAACACCGAACGTGAACGTGTCAGGCCGATGAAAAAACTGCTCAAACTGTGCGCGGGCCACAGGATTGAACAACACGGTCTTGGCCCACCCCTCCCCGGCACCGAGCACATCGCCATAGGAGAAACCGCCGCAGGCGGCCAACCCTTTGAAACTATCAAGGGCGACACGACCAGCGAGAATATCACTCATGTGGACATCGACAGTTTCGAAACCGGCCCGATCAAATGCAGCGGCCATTTCTATCTGCCCATTCACGCCTTGCTCCCTGAGTATAGCCGCGCGAGGTCGGGCCCCACGGTTGACATAGGGGGCGGTAATATCCTCATTGATGTCATAGCTGAGGGACGCGCTCAATCCGGGATTATCAAAAAACAACCCGTCAAACTCCTGCCTGGCACAATTTTCATTGTCTCGACGTGCTTGAATCTCGTAGCTGGTTTCACTCCAGCGTCGCAGTAATTCCGTGCGGCTGGAACTGAACAGGCAGTCGCCATCCTCATAAATCTCAATACTGTCAGTGTCGTCTAGCGTCGCTATGACACTGACCGGGATGGTGCTATCGGCAAAGCGCTGTTTAAAAGAAGCGGCTCGGCCTGCAGCCACCTGAACAACGGCCCCGAGCTCTTCGTTAAACAGGATAGAAAGGGCATCGCCTGGCTGTTCATCGAGACATATTCTGATACCTGTATTGCCGGCAAAAGCCATCTCTGCCAATGTGGCCAGCAAACCGCCATCAGACCGATCGTGATAGGCGATCAGTTCACCGTTTTGATTGGCAGTCTGAATAGCGTCGAAAAAGGCTTTGAGCTTCTCTGGACTCAGTAAATCGGCCGGGGTATCGCCCAGCTGGTTGTAGGCCTGAGCCAATATTGAGCCGCCCAGTCGATTGCGGTTTTCGCCGAGATCAATGTACAACAGCACTGTGTCGCCGAGGTCGGCGCGCAATTCCGGCGTCAGTGTTTTGCGAACATCGGATACCGGGGAAAAAGCAGAAATAACCAGTGACAATGGTGATGTCACCGACTTCTCCTGTCCCTGTTCCTCCCAGGTGGTGCGCATGGACATGGAGTCCTTGCCGACCGGAATCGCAATGCCCAATTTTGGACAGAGCTCTTCGCCAATCGCTTGTACCGTGCGGAACAGTTTTTCGTCCTCACCAGGATGGCCTGCGGCACACATCCAGTTAGCGGATAACCTGACGTCAGCAAGCCGGTCAATGGCCGCTGCCGCAATATTGGTGATCGCCTCCCCAATCGCCATGCGGCCCGATGCCGGGGCATCCAGCAACGCAACAGGTGAACGCTCACCCATCGCCACCGCCTCACCACAGTAACTGTCGTAACTGACGGTGGTAACTGCACAATCGGCGACAGGCACCTGGCAAGGCCCCACCATCTGATCTCTGACAACCATGCCGGTAACACTGCGATCACCGATGGTGATAAGAAAGCTTTTACTGGCCACGGCCGGATGGGTAAGCACGCGATCGATGGCATCATCCAGCACAATGTCCGTGCGCTCAAAAGGCGCCGTTGTGACCGTCAGTTTTTCTGCTGTGCGGTGCATTTTCGGCGGTTTACCGAACAACACTGACATGGGGATATCCACCGGCCTGGCGGAAAAATGCCTATCGTTCAGCAGCAAATGCTTTTCAGAGGTGGCTTCGCCAACCACCGCATAGGGACAGCGTTCGCGCTGGCAAATTGCTTCAAAATCAGCCAGTTGCTCAGGCCTTACAGCGAGCACATAACGTTCCTGGGCCTCATTGCACCAGATCGCCAACGGTGACATGCCGGGTTCATCATTGGGCACATCGCGCAGTTCAAACCTGCCGCCGCAACCCCCATCTTTCACCAATTCTGGAAAGGCATTGGACAGGCCGCCGGCTCCCACATCGTGGATAAAGGCGATGGGATTGCCATTGCCCCGCTGCCAGCACTGATCAATCACCTCCTGACAGCGGCGCTCAATTTCCGGGTTCTGTCGCTGTACCGAGGCAAAATCGAGATCCTCGGCGCTGCTGCCCGAGCTCATTGATGACGCGGCGCCGCCACCGAGACCGATCAACATTGCCGGCCCGCCCAGCACAATCAGTTTGCAGCCGCTTTCAAAGGGCTTTTTTTCGATGTGTTCTTCACGAATATTGCCGTAACCGCCAGCGATCATAATGGGTTTGTGATAACCGCGGCGCTCGCCATTAAAGTCCTGCTCAAAGGTGCGGAAATAGCCACAGAGATTGGGTCGACCGTACTCATTATTGAATGCTGCACCACCGATGGGCCCCTCAATCATGATGTCCAGCGCACTGCTGATCCGGTCGGGCTTGCCGTAATCGGTTTCCCATGGGCATTCAAAACCGGGGATATTGAGATTGGAAACTGAAAAGCCGGTAAGACCCACTTTTGGTTTCGACCCCCTGCCCACCGCGCCTTCATCGCGTATCTCACCGCCGGCACCCGTACCGGCACCGGCAAAGGGAGCGATTGCCGTCGGGTGGTTATGGGTTTCAACCTTCATCAGGAGATGAACAGGCTCTTGCGTGAATTGATAGATTTTGCTGCCTGGGTCCGGGAAAAACCGGCCGGCACGACTGCCGATGATCACAGACGCATTATCGGAATAAGCGGACAACACGCCTTCGCCACTTTGTTCAAACGTATTTTTGATCATGGAAAACAGGGATTTTTCCTGCTTCTGGCCATCAATTGTCCAGGAGGCATTGAAAATTTTATGGCGACAATGCTCTGAATTTGCCTGGGCAAACATCATTAATTCCACATCGGTGGGGTCCCTTTGCAGGTCATTGAAACAGCCCACCAGATAATCGATTTCATCATCCGCAAGGGCCAGCCCCAATGAGATATTAGCCCGGGATAGCGCCTGCCGTCCCTCTGCGAGCAGGGGCACCGTGATCATGGGTGCCGGTTGCTGGTGCTGAAACAGGCTCTCTGCCCTTTCCTGGTCAAAACAGACCATTTCCACCATGCGATCGTGGAGGGCATCGGCCAGCGCTATTTTGGAGTCTTGATGAATGTCGCCCCTCAAATAGTAGGCAATGCCGCGCTCTATCCGCTCGACTGATGTCACGCCGGCGTTGCGGAGGATATCCGTGGCCTTACTGGACCAGGGAGAGATGGTTCCGGCACGGGGCGTCACCAGCATCAGCATGCCGTCGTTATTCTCAGGGAGGATTTTCGGGCCGTATTCCAGTAATGACGTCAATGTCAAACACTCGGTTTCGCTCAGGGGTGAGACCAGATCCACAAAATGCCTGTATTCAGCGTAAACGGATTCCACAGCGGGATCGACTGACTGAAGAGACGCCAGTAACTGTCGCTGTCTGAAACTGGAAAGTACGGGGTTTCCGGGAAAAATCTGCATCTTAAGGTAACTCGTATGGGGCCATTCTGAAGGGGCAACATTGTACTGGAATTGCACTCTGAGCGTCATCGGGAGATTCCGGCCCGGCAGGAACACAGAAAACGGTTGAACCCTGAGACCTCTCTCACTAACCTAGGCCCCGCATTAAGCTATTATCAAAAACGCATAGGCGTGTTATCCGCAGGGTTGTTCTTTATATATAGCAACAATATTCACCGGGCCAGAGGCTTTCCGAGAATGCGTGACACATTGGGTGTATAGGTGCTGGGTTTCTACTTCCATCTGAAAAAAGCCACAAAACGCATCCTGTATGGCCTACTGCTCTTTTTGTTCGCCCTGACGCTTTCCACCAGCCGCGCACCCACCCATCTCGAGGAGGTAATCAATCGGGGGGAATTGCGTGTTATCACCCTGATGGGCTCGACCACCTATTTTCAAAATGCCAAGGGCGAAGGCGGTTTCGAGTACTGGCTTACCAGTGCTTTTGCCGAGTATCTGGGTGTTGAGCTCAAGATAACTCCCAGGGAATCCGTCAGTGGCGCCATCGTTGCCATCGGCGGCCCATTGGGTGATATGGCCGCAGCGGGATTAACGGTGACGCCCCAACGCCAGAAAGCGCTTCGTTTCAGCGAAGCCTACTATGAAGTTACCCAAAAACTGATCTATCGAAATGGATCCAGGCGACCTCGCGACATAGAGGATCTGGTTGGCGGGCAGTTACTGGTCATTCCCCAAAGCTCGCACAGCGAACGACTCGAAGAACTGAAAAATGAGTACCCGTCACTTGAATGGCGGGAGGCCCCTGGCCTGGAAATGCTGGATTTGATGGCAATGGTGGATTCCGGTGAAGTGGCGTATGCCATTGTCGATTCAATCTCCTTTCAGGTGGACCGGGGCATTTATCCCCGAGCTCGAGGCGCTTTTGATATTTCTGAACCACAGCCAATTGCCTGGGCTTTCCCCCGTCACGGCGACGATAGCCTGGTAGAAGCAGCAAACCGTTTTCTCGAGGAATATGAAGCATCGGGAGAGCTGGATCGATTAAAAAAGCGTTCGCTGATTCAGACCAACGAATTTAATTTTGCGGGATCCCAACTCTTCATGAAACGCGTCAGCAGTCGACTGCCCGATTATCAGGAAATGTTTCAGGAGGTAGCACAGAAATACGGCATTGAGTGGCAACTCCTGGCAGCCATCGCCTATCAGGAGTCGCATTGGGATCACAAGGCAACATCCCCGACCGGAGTTCGTGGGTTGATGATGCTCACCCTGCCCACGGCTAAAGAGATGGGAGTAAAAAATCGCCTTGACCCCAGACAGAGCCTTGATGGCGGCACCCGATATTTCCTCCAGACCAAATCCCGTATCCCCGACGACATCACTGAACCAGACCGCACCTGGTTTGCCATGGCGGGTTACAACATTGGTCTCGGTCACCTTGAAGATGCAAGGGTGCTAACCGAGCGGGCGGGCAGAAACCCCCATCTGTGGAACGATGTCAAAGAGTTCCTGCCACTGTTACAACAGAAAAAACATTACAGCACGGTTAAGTACGGCTATGCACGGGGCTACGAGCCCGTCAGCTATGTCAGGAACGTGCGTCATTTCCGCACCATACTCAACTGGCACACACTGGATGAGAAACGTCGCCTGGAACGAGAAAACCGTCTTGAGCTGCCAAACTCCAGTGACTGGAATACCGGTTCCATGCTGTCGCTATAATCCGGACTGGCCGGACTGCTTGCGACGCTGACGAAAGAACTGGCTGACCAGCTTTCCGCACTGCTCGGCCAACAGGCCGCCGACGACCTCAATACGATGATTGAAATGCGTCTGCTCGGTTAATTGCAACTGGCTGGCCACTGCGCCGGCACGTGGCTCTGCAGCACCGTAGACCAGGCGACCAATTCTGGCGTGAATCATTGCACCAACGCACATGGTACATGGCTCAATGGTGACATAGAGCGTCGTGTCGGGAAGGCGATAGTTGCTGACAGATCTTGCCGCATCACGCAGGGCGACAATTTCAGCGTGGGCGGTGGGGTCACAATCGCCGATCGAGCAATTCCAACCACGCCCGATCACTGAACCGTTGCGTACCACCAGTGCACCTACCGGCACTTCACCGGCAGCCCCGGCCTGTTCTGCCAGCGACATCGCCTCCAGCATCCACGCCCTGTCCTGCGGCTTGCAGCCTTTACCGGTCATTGCTGACACCCGCTGACATGAATCATTTTACCGCATCCACTTCACTGCCCTGCCGATCCACTGCATCCTGTAAAAAGTTATCGAGGTTTTCGACGCGCTCAACTTTCTGCCGATAAATGGCCTCCGGTTGCTCAGTGGAAACAGGCATTTTTTTGCCGTTGAGTAACACCACATAAAGCACGCCAAGTACAACTAAAGCCAATAACAGGAATTTCATCGACTGAGCCCCCACTCTGTTTTGCCTTTCCGGACATCATTACCGGCCCTAATGGCTACTCCTGGTTCCCGGCCATAATACAGCAGGCAGACAAACCGCGATTCATTATCTCTCTGGAGGCGTCTTTAACCAAAATGAACGCATCCCTCGACGGGTTTGCCTATGATACGCTGGTAATTCGTCCTGTTGGCAGACAGCTCCCGATTGTTTACAAAGTTACCGAATGCGGCCGGTTGGCAGATGGGCGAAGTGAGGACATTGCATTACCGGCGACCACAGTGGTTACAGGTGAGAAGACGAAGATGCAGGATAAAAACCAGAAACTGAAACAGCCACCCTGGTTAATAAACAGCCATGGGGAGAGTCGTCGTGTCGGTGTCGAGCTCGAAATCAGCGGACTTGAACTTGATACCCTGGCTAGCGGCGTGGCTGAGATCCTTGGGCTTGATATAGAAACCAAAGGCCGTTACGAGCGCCTCCTCAAGGGTGACCCCGATGGTGACTGGCTGGTGGAGCTCGATTTTGATCTACTCAAACGACTCGGGCGGGAGTCTCGCTCCGGCGACTCCCTGGGCGATCAGCTGGAAGAGACCAGCGAGGAATTATTGGCCTGGGCCGCCCAATCGCTGGTGCCACACGAGATTGTGAGTCCTCCGCTGCCACTGGCCCGGCTTGGCGAAGTCGAGGGGCTCATCACACGGCTGCGCGAAAGGGGGGCCAAGGGCACATCAGACCGCGCCACCAACGCTTTTGGCATGCAATTCAACCCCGAACTACCGAGTCTCGAGCCGAGGCTTATCACTGCTTGCCTAAAAGCCTTTCTCTGCCTTTACGACTGGTTATACGTTCGCGCCGACATTGACCTCACCCGCCGTGTCACCAGTTACGTCGATCCCTTCCCGGCCAACTACGTCAAAAAGGTCATTGCAGCGGACTACTGGCCCGATCTCGCGACCCTGATTGACGACTACCTCGCCGATAACCCAACGCGTAATCGTGCGCTCGACATGTTGCCGCTATTCATGTTTCTCGACGAAGATCGCGTCCGTGCAGGGGCCGACGACGCCCTGATCAAGGCACGCCCCACCTTTCACTACCGCCTGCCGGATTGCGAAATCGACAAGCCCGACTGGGGGCTTTATGTGTCGTGGAACGACTGGGTCGAGGTGGAGTGCCTGGCGGCGGATGAAACCCGCCTGCAGCGCTGCTGTGCGGCGTATCTGCAACATCTCAACAGCCCGCTCAAGCGCCTGTTCAGCAACTGGGCAAACACAGTGGAGAACAGGTGGCTCGACCAGTAATTGCCATTACGGGGCCCCAACGTGGCGCGATTGGCCCACGGCTACTGGTGGCGCTGGCGATTCGCTTTTACGGTGGGTGTCCGCTGCAACTGCGTCCGGGTGACGAGCAGCGGAACCTTGAGTATCACGGTGTCGTGGTGACTGGCGGTCACGACGTTGAACCGGTACTTTATGCGGCAGAACCTGAGATTGAACCCAACTACGACACCGCTCGCGATGCATTGGAAATCGCAGTGATCAACGATGCGCTCGACCGAAAATTGCCCTTGCTGGGTATTTGCCGCGGTAACCAATTGCTCAATATTTGCCGGGGCGGAACGCTGCACCAGGACTTGCGCTCCCGACGCCGACAAACTTCCAACCGCCGGACCATCCTGCCAATCAAGACACTGTGTATCACCGCTGAACCGGAAACAGGAAACAGTGTGCTGGCCACACTTTTTGGGCATGGTCGTTCACGTATCAACAGCCTGCACAATCAGGGTATCGATCGGGTTGGTGATGGCCTTGTGGTCACCGGTCTCGACCTCGATGGTATCGTGCAGGTTATTGAAGACCCCTCCCGGGATTTTCTGCTGGGTGTGCAATGGCACCCTGAATTCCTGCTGTATTTACGCCGTCAGCGCGCTCTGTTCCAAGAAATTGTCAGGTATGCAAAGGTGTATCAAGCGTGCGTTGACTGAATGCAGCCACTGCCGACATCATCGGTCTGCACATTGCCCAGACAGTCAACCGGGAGTTGACTAGTGACTTCAATATTGTTTCTGTCGATCTGAGATAACTGCAAGTTTTCTAGCTGGGGGAAAGGAGAGTTGCGTGCGACTGTTCATGGACTGGATGACAAAACTGGTAAGTGCTGCGACCCGCCTTTTTGGCGCTGTACATAGCCTTGTCTGCACTCCGTATCATGATGTCGGCATCGACTCCATCCTCGGGATAAACACTGATGCCAATGCTCAGGGTTACCTGGAGTTTGTGCCCGGAAATAATGTGTGGTGCAACGAATTTGGCCAACACTTTTTCGGCTATATGGGCAGCATCCGTCCTCGCTTCAATTTCGGTCAATAGAATGACGAACTCGTCACCGCTGTGGCGACTGACTGTGTCTGTACCCCGGACACAGGACACCATGTCAGCCGCAACCACTTGCAATAAATGATCGCCTACTGCATGCCCCTGGGTGTCGTTGATTTGTTTGAAATCATCAAGATCCAGAAACAGCAATGCAATTTGCTTGTGGTGTCGCTTGGCCATGCCAATGGCCTGAGTGAGCCGCTCAATAAGCAGCACCCGATTGGGCAGTCCGGTGAGAAAATCGTGTTGGGCGCGATGGCTCATCTCCTGAATTACAGAGCCTGATTGCCGGGCATCATGAAAAACAATCACCGCCCCGGCCATGCCACCCTTGCGATTGCGGATGGGCGCCGCAGAATCCTCAATCGCCACATCGGTACCGTCGCGGCGAATCAGCACGCTGCCCAAAGCCAGCTCTACCGTCCGTTCTTCACTGATAGCCCGCTGTGCGGGGCTTATCGCCGGCTCCCGGGTAGTCCCGTTAATAATACAAAAGACCTCATCGACTGGCCGCCCAAGCGCCTCTTTTCTGGACCAGCCGGTCATTGTTTCGGCTACCTTGTTGATATAAATCACCTTGGCTGTCGGATCCACAACCAACACGGCATCGCCAATGGAATCGAGTGTGATCTTTGCCATATCTTCGAACGAGACATCACCAAAGGAACCCATGGCAAGGTCATTGGAGTGCGGCGCTTCCTCCTTCTTGTGAGATGAATCATCATGCAACAGTTTGTGTCTTTGCCAGCGAACCCAGCTCGTAGCTGCTCGAAGGCCACTGGCTAGATGATGAAAGGCCTTTCCTTCACCGGTGATTGTCAGAGAGCTGTTGCAATGTGGACATATTTCTCTCTGCCGGGAGTCGGTAACAGCCACTTCTTCATCAATGAGTATCAGGGAATTGTTGCAGTGGGGACAAACCTGCCTCTGCCCGGAGGCAGTAATACCTTTGCCGGGCAAAGGGTTGGAAGGCATCGATTTGTTCAATCTAATGATCATGGCAACCATACTAGATAGGCATTTTCAGTTGGTCTGTGCGCAACCCCACTCAGGATCCATGCGATAAACTGAACGTACCAACCTTTACCGATTCGAGAACTACCTCCATTAGTGTGTCAGCGCACCGACGCCAGGCAACCTCGGTGCGTACTGTGCGTGACAGCCGTACAGACACTCAGCTATTACACAGGAGAACAGAAAGCAGAATAAAGCCGTCCGGCAGCCACCCGGCTGTTGCGGTACCAGTCGTCTTTTCACAACGGAGTACCAAGATGAACAGATACACCCGAAAACTTTCACTGGCGTCAGCTATTTCGCTGGCCATTATGACCAGCGCCAACAGTCTGGCGGCTCCCGGGCCGTCCGAGGAAATCAATGAGGCGCGCCAGGAGAGCCAGATTCTGACGACCTATGCACTGAGTCGCCATCTGGATACGCACGATCTCAAGGTCACCGTGGATGACGGTGTGGCAACGCTGACTGGCAAAGTCAGTGAAGAGGTCAGTAAAGAGTTGGCTAAACAGATCGCTCTGGGCGTTAACGGCATCGACGATGTCGATAACCAGATTGAAGTTGACGCTGACTACACACCAACAACTTCCTCCGGTGAGCGCAGTTACGGCGAAGTGGTTCAGGATGCCTCAATCACTGCGGCGGTGAAATCGAAATTACTGTGGAGCAAAGATGCCCCCGGTTTGTCCGTCAATGTGGAAACAACGTCCGGCAAAGTGACCTTGCTCGGCAGCGCCAACAGTCAGGGAGCAAAAGAGATGGCCGGTATGCTTGCCAGCAACACCTATGGGGTTGAGGCAGTAGACAATAAACTGGCGGTGGACGAAACGGAGAAGGCGGTTATGGCGGACGCCAAAGAAGAAACAGCCAGCCTGGGGCAGCATATCTCCGACAGCTGGATCACTACCAAAGTAAAATCCAGTCTGATGTATTCCAATATAGTCCATAGTTCGGATATATCGGTCACTACCAGGGATGGTGTGGTTTCCCTGAACGGCAAGGTGGCCAGCGGCGCAGAACATGCTCTCGCCGTTGAACTTACCAGAAATGTACAGGGTGTCACACGTGTTGACGCCAAGGCTTTAAACCACTCGTAAGAGGTTATCGGGTCGGGAGGCAGTTGGGCTTCAACAGGCGATCTGTCTCCCGTTTAACCACCGCATAGCACTCGCAACTCAGTTGCTCCAGCCTGTGGCGGTCAATAACTTTGATGTGACCGCGCCGGTATTCGATAACACCGAGCTTTTGCAACCGCCCCGCCGCCTCAGTCACCCCTTCACGGCGAACGCCGAGCATGTTGGCGATAAGCTCCTGGGTCATGATCAGGTGATTGGTGGGCAAGCGATCCAGGGACAGCAGCAGCCAACGGCACAACTGCTGGTCGATGGTATGGTGCCGATTGCACACGGCAGTCTGCGCCATTTGGGTGATCAGTGCCTGTGTGTAGCGCAATACCAGCGACATCAACTGGCCGTGGCGGTTGAACTCATCGATCAGTCGTTGCCCCAGCAGCCGGTAACCAGTACCTCCGCTCTGAATCACGGCGCGACTGGACGTGCTCTCTCCACCCATAAAAAGGGAGATGCCCACCAGGCCTTCGTTGCCCACCACAGAAATTTCTGCCGATGAACCGCTTTCCATAACGTAGAGCAACGACACAATGGAGTCAGTGGGGAAGTACACATAGCGCATCTTGTCCCCCGCTTCATAGAGCACCTTACCCAGGGGCAAGGGCGTTTCCTCGAGGTGGGGAAAGAGCCGCTGTTGAGCGTCGGCTGACAATAAAGCGAGCAAGCGGTTTTGAGTGGGTTGAGTGGGTTGAGTGGGTTGAGTGGGTTGAGTGGCTTGCATGGTCGGTGGCATCGTCGATGTCTTCCTTATTGGGATCAACAGATAAGTGCTATTGTAGTTTGTCTGCCAAGGGTAAGGTACGACACAACATATATTGTTTTTTTATGGTTAAGGGTATTTTTTGGAACCATCCGAACGGATGATTGACACAGTGTCCTGGCGGTATGACGTGGGATCACAACCTGAAGACCATGGCAAAGGAATCTGTTTCCGATTGATCCTGGCAGGCGGCCATGGGCTATCAGTTTCCCGGACACACCGTTATACATCCCTGTCGTCCCTCATGTTTTTCGTCCTGGTACTTCCTTGTAGGCTCGTCTTTTGTCACCCTGACCTCAGACGGCCCGGGAAACTGATAGCCCACGGGTTTGTGCCATACCCGTAGTCAAGGAGATTACTTCAGCCGCTGGCTGGGCTCTGTACGCTATCGAACATTAGGGGAAGTCGTTGGCAATCTGCTATAGGGAAACGGCACTCAACGGAGGAGGCTCGCATAATTTTCAATGCTCGCCTGGTAGCATCGACAGGATTTAGCCTCAAGACCCTTGCGATCAACGATGGTGATTTTTCCGCGGCTGTAGCGGATGATGCCTTTCCGTTGCAGCTTGACTGCGGCAATGGTGACGGCTCCCCGTTGTACGCCCAGTATCTCGGCGAGTAGCAGATGGGTCAGGGGCAGGCAATTCGTCTGGGAGCGATCATGAGCCAGCAAAAGAGCGCGTGGCAATCGCTTGGCCACCTCATGAAAACGGGTGCAACTGATAGTTTGCAGTAGCTCCACGAGAGCAACGTACAAATAGCTTTGCAGGATATGACTCAATGCAGGGTACCTTTGCATAGCCGCCTGCAGTATCTCGGCCTTGATCCGCATTGCCATGCAAGGGGTCTGAACGATACCGCGCTGCAGGGCGCGATTGATACCCAGAATCAGACTCGCGCCGAGCATGCCTTCGCTGCCTATGCTCTCTGTTTCGAAAGGCCGGTGACCGTCGAGTGCGTTAATCAGGGAGATGTTACCGGTTACAGGGAAATAGGCATGGCTGAAGGATTCTCCTGTTTCACAAAGGATTTCACCAACGGCAATTTCAACAGGCTCACATTGGGCCAGCACAGCGTTGCGCTCCCGGGGGGGCAAGCGGTCAATCAAACGATTTCCATCTCGACCTATATCGACAGGCTCACCTTATTCCTTTTCAGTGACATTGGGTTCTCCCGGAGGATCAATCAACCAGCCATTACATCAGGGGTGTCATGGCAGGAACGGCACAGAATATGACTGAAAATCGACGATGTTTCTGTGCGCTATCAAACGGAGCCAGTATCAGCCCCTGTTGGGTGCTGGTTGAATTGCCATTGGCGGCATGGCCTACCCGACTGCAGCGCATGGCTGACTAGAAATGGAATATTTGCGTGTGATACCGCACAGAGATAATTTTTTTAAGAAGACATTATGTGTTTCGCGAGTTGTGAGAGTGACCAGAAATTTTTATGGAGGACTCTCCCGGACACAGAACCGGCATTTGCAACAACGGCAACCGAGAGCCAGCCAATCCTGGAACGGCAACATGAAAACCCCGGCAGCCCCAGCCGAAAGTGACCACACCCGGCAAGAGCAATAACCTAATTAACTAAAATAAGGAGTTTGGCTTGAAGTGGAATGCCGCGCAGGGAAAGTGGAAAAACCCCTGGGTAAATGTGATGGAACATCAGCTTGAGGCCAGTGCTAATCAGTTTGTTTTACTGGCCTATCGCTGGAATGGAGAAACAGTTGATAGCCCTGCCCCCGGCGCTATTACGAATAAACTGGCCGTGCAAAAAACCAGACTCGTTCACTGGCCAATCACAAAAATTGTCGATGTCGAACCCGAACTGGAGTACCCGATTGGCAATTCAACCCGCTGGCTATAACGCCAGACAATATGACAGGAGAGACGTATGAACTGGGATATCATTGAAGGTGACTGGAAACAGTTCAAAGGTAAGGTAAAAGCACAATGGGGCAAGTTGACTGATGACCGTCTTGATGTGATCGCTGGCAAGCGCGACCAGCTCAAGGGCGAAATTCAAGAGGCTTACGGCCTGACGAAAGACGAAGCCGAGAAGCAGGTCAAAGCTTTTGAAGACGTCAGCAAAAAATGACGTTCGCTAAGTTTTGATGCTTTATACAAAACCGCCAGGCAGAGATGTGCAAAGTTGCCTGGCGATTTTTATTATTATAAATGGCCTTATTAATTAATAGTCACACTATTAATCGCCAAATTGCGAGTTGTAACACGCCGGGATGATATCCCGGCTGTCATCCCTCACTGTATCAATCGTTGCTCAGATCCTTCCCGCCAGAAACAACACCAGCAGAACCAGTACGATAATGCCGACTATACCGCTGGGCATATAGCCCCACTCCCGGCTGTGCGGCCATGCGGGAATGACGCCCACCAGAACCAGTATCAGAACAATGACAAGAACCGTTGTCAGGCTCATTTGAAGTACTCCATAAAATGGTTGAAGCTGAGACATTAGCTTGATTAAGCGTTCCCATCGGTACGCTATCGCACAGTGGGGATTCCGGTCCCGCGCATGTGCCCTTTTCGTTCAGGTATTAGATGGTTTTCCGGGGCACCACCGTATCTTCAGTGCAGGCAATTAGCCGCTATGTTAAGTTCGTCACTGCGCTTTTTTCACTGTACGCTGTTTGGATTATTCGTCATGAACAACCGTCCCGGCTGGGTCTTTTACACATCGCTGATTCTGCTGGCGGCATTTGTCGGCCTGGGCGCTACCAACCCCGAGCAGCTGTCGGCATGGGCTGGGGTCGGTCTGCAGTTTACGACCGAGCATTTTGGCTGGCTGTATCTGTTTGCCACCAGTGGTTTTCTGCTGTTCTGCATCGGTATTGCCTCGAGTGATTACGGCCATATCCGTCTGGGTGTGGAGGGCGAGGCCGCGGAATTTCCCTATCTCACCTGGTTGGGGATGATTTTTTCGGCTGGCATGGGTGTGGGACTGGTGTTCTGGGCGGTAGCCGAACCCATGAGTCACTTTGTCAGCCCGCCTTTCGGCGAGGCCGAGCCCCGTAGTCCCCAGGCGGCGGGGGCTGCGATGCGCTATTCGCTGTTTCACTGGGGTTTTCATCAATGGGCCAATTTTGCGTTGGTGGGATTGTCCATTGCCTATGTGCGTTTCCGTATGCAGCGCCCGGGACTGATCAGCGAGACTTTTCGGCCGCTGCTGGGTGACAGGGTGGACGGTGCTGGCGGCCATCTGATCAATATCCTGGCGGTGATATCGACGGTATTTGGTGTGGCTACTACGCTGGGGCTGGGCGTCATCCAGATTAACAGTGGGCTGGTGTCAGTGGGCGATGTGGTTTTTGGCACCACCCAGCAGCTGATGATTCTGGGCGGCATCTCGATGATTTTTTTGGTGTGTGCACTGACGCCGCTGGAAAGTGGTGTGCGTTACATCAGTGATCTGAACATGTTGCTGGCGGGCGCGCTGTTGGTGTTTGTATTTTTTGCCGGCCCCACCGATTTCATTACTGCCGCCATGACCAACGCCATCGGAGATTATTTTGGCAATATCATGGGCATGAGCCTGGTGATGACACCCTACACCGGCGATGACTGGGTACAGCGCTGGACAATTTTTTACTGGGCCTGGGGACTATCCTGGGCGCCGTTTGTGGGCAGTTTTATCGCGCGGATTTCCCGCGGTCGCACCATCCGGGAATTTGTCATGGGTGTGATCGGCATGCCGGTGCTGCTGAGTGTGCTGTGGTTTTCGACCTTTGGCGGCTCGGCACTGTATTTTGAACTGTTCGAAGGTGCGGCCCTGGGCGATGCGGTGGTGCAGGAAATGAGCTCTGCCCTGTTCGCTACCCTGGCGCTTCTACCGGGCGCGGACATTATCAGTATTTTGATGCTGGTGCTGATTATCCTGTTTGTAATTACCTCGGCCAACTCAGCTACTTTTGTGCTGGGTATGTTTACCAGCAAGGGTGTGCTCACACCCAGTCGCTGGTCGCGGGTAACCTGGGGTGTGATTCAGGTACTGGTGGCCGGCGTATTGCTGCTCAGTGGCGGACTGGCGGCACTGCAGACCATCTCCATTGTGGCGGCCTTTCCGTTTATGATTCTGATGATTTTTATGGCCACCTCACTGCTCCGATCCCTGCGCACCGAGCGTCGCCAGCAGGAGCTGCACGAGGCCATGACCCGCGAGCGGTTGCTGCGACTACTGGACAGCAGCGATCACCTGGGGGAGCCGGAGCGGCCCACAGAGCTTGATGAATTGCGCGAAGAACTGATAGAACAGGTCAGCCAAGGGGAACCGGAACCGCCTCGACCGGAGTAAAAGCTGGCTAACAGCAGCGTTCCGACATTTAAACGCATCAGCTCCACGATGGACTTCTGATCCTGTTGTGGTTGGTCGGGTTGACTGGTCGTCTGATCGCCACCCTGCTCAATCAGAGCTCGGCGGTAATCGTATTCGTTACGGTGGCACTGACCCGGCTAGGCTCGTGGTGGGACAGGTTAATGCGTGGTGTATCACTGTTGTGGCAGCTATCGCTGCTGTGGATTCCCCGGTTGGCTGGCAAGAGCCCGGTTAACGCCGAGCGAACAGAATTACTTGCACCAGTCAGGGCGCAGGTTTAAAAAGCGGAGTAACGTCGGGATAGTTGCGAGCTCTTTTCATCCATAGGCCAAGGTTAAGCCATGACAATTAACACATCACAGACCAAGGACGCCACCGGCCGGGGCTGGGCAATAGTGATCTACGGGCTGCTGCTGGGCAGCATCATGACCGTGGTGACGGCTCCGTTAGCTGCAATTCTGGCCCACTGGCGATGTCCCGGCAGCGCCCCCTGGGTGGCCAGCCATCTCCGTTTTCAGGCGCGTACGTTCTGGATCGGCTTGATGGCCTGTGCCCTCGCTTTCGCCGCCTGGCAGGGGCTTGGCTACCTGGGTGCCCCGCCGCTCAGTGCCTGGATATTCGGGTATCTGTTCTTCACTGCCCTGTTGATCTGGCTGGTGGGTCGCTGCGCCATCGGCATTCACCGGCTCACCGCCAATCTCCCAATAGATAACCCAAAAAGCCTGCTCTTGGGCCTGCACTCATCCAAGCAGTGATCAGCGCGACGTAACCCGCCGATAGATAGCGGGCAAAGCCTGGGGCAGATGCTCCGGCCGGCTAACCATAGCCCAGCCCCCTCGGCCAAACAGGCGGGGCAGATAGGCCTCCGCTTCTCTGTCCACTGTGACGGCAAACACCTGCACTTCCTGCTGCCGGGCGTCCAGAATCGCCCTGCGGGTATCCTCGATAGCGTAACGGCCTTCGTAATAGTCAGTGTCGTTGGGCTTGCCGTCGCTGAGCATCAGTAGCAGACGGTGGCGCTGGTGGCGCTGTGCCAGAAGTTCTGTGCAATGACGAATGGCGGGCCCCATACGGGTGTAGTGACCCGGCTCCAGAGCCTGGATTCGTCGCTCCACCCGCTCCCCCATGACCTCGTCAAAGGACTTGAGGGTACTCACCCAGACCCGCTCTCGCCGCCTGGAGGTAAAACAGTGGATGGCGTAGTCGTCGCCGGACAGCGCCAGGCCGTGGGCCAGAGCCAACAGCGCTTCCCGGGCCACATCAATTACCCGCCGGTCCTCCAGCCAGGCGTCCGTGGACAGGGAGACATCCACCAGAATATCCACCGCCAGATCCCGGGTACGTGGCAGTGACGCGAGGTAAAGACCGTCGTTGGCTGTGCCAGTGGCGGCCAGGTCGCAGTGGGCGCGGACGACGGCATCCATGTCCAGCTCCGTCCCCTCCAGTTGGCCTCGCAGCACCTCGCGGCCCGGGCGCAGCGCCTCAAACTGGCGCCGCACACTCAGAATCCTGCGCCGGGTCGCTTCGTCCTGTGGCATGATTTGCTCTGCCTCGCGATAGGGCTCGACAAGAACCTGGCAGTGCTCCGGTAGATAACGACCTTTGCGGTAGTCCCACTCCGGGTATCGGTATTTTCCCGACAGCGGGGCACCGGTGGCGGCGTCTGGAGGCAGGTCCAGCTCGAGCCTGAGTTTGGCGGCGGCCTTTTTGCGGTGGGGGCTGACGGTGATCTCATCGAGCTGTTCAGCGGACTTGTGAGCATCTTCGTCCTGCTCATCGTCCACCAGACGGTTCAGGTTAACCATCTCGGCGATGGAAAGCATTTTCTCGAAGCGATTGAACACCAGAGGATCGTCCCGTTCACTTTCAGTTTGGCGGCGACGGCTGGCCTTGCGTCGCCCCTCCGGCCCCGTCTGGGCGACACTGTCGTCGGCAACCTCATCCTGTTCATCAGGCGTACGGGGCACCGTTCCCACCATTACTGCTTCTCCCCAAAGGGGTACCGGCAGCGGTGGTCGATAGCCTTTCGGTGCATGCCACTCACTCAGCGTCATCTCGTCGAGAACAACAGAATAAATATCTCTGGCAACACCGACCAGCGGCATCGAATCGCCAAGCAATCGACGGATCACAGCCTCCACCGCTTCCTCCATAACCGGTAGTCGCCGCCTGGGGCGGCGCGCCAGCAGTGCTGAACACAATCGGTCATGGCGAGCGCCCAGGCCCGGATAATGTGCCAGCACCATACCACGGGTGCGCCGCACTTCCCGGAGGGCGAGGATATCCCGCCGCAGGGGGTCCGGCTCAGACGGCAGTGACCGGGCGCAAGCCAGGTAAGCCGCCAGCCAGAAATACAGATCGCGATTGAGGTCCCGGTCGGGAAGCAGGTCGATGCGTGGCGGCAACAGCAGATGTTGTTCGTCCACCCGGGCCAGATCCAGGAGCTCTTCGTCGAATCCCAGGCGCTGGCGCCAGCGGAGCCGATGTCCGGACGTCCGGGCAGATATGGCACTGAGCTCAAGACCCGGGTCTCCGCCGCTAAGGCGAAAAAAGACCGCCAGACTCTTCTCCAGCTCCCGGAACCTGACCATTGCCTCCGGATAATGGGGATAACTGGCAGCCCGGGAAGCCCAGCGGTGCCAGCGCCGCCCTACCCACTCTTCCAGCTCCAGAAACTCCAACAGACCTCGAGGGCTCATCATTCATCGCCGAAGGTGGCACGGATGGCCTCCAGCAACCCTTCCTGAATGTCAATGTCATCGCTCAGCGGTTCCACCAGGGTAGCCCGGGCCGCCTGCAGTGTCGGCACTCCGGCTGCCATCAGGGTGGCGCAATAGATCAGCAGGCGGGTAGAAACAGTTTCTTCCAGATCCTGTCCCTTCAGCGTCCGTAGGCGGACCGCCAGATTCACCAGTGCCGTGCACTGATCGACCGCCAAACCACTCTCCCGGGCGACAATATCCCGCTCCAGGGCCGGCGGTGGAAAATCAAAACTGAGTGCGACAAAGCGCTGACGGGTACTGGGCTTGAGGGATTTGAGAATATGCTGATAACCGGGGTTATAGGATACCACCAGCATGAAATCCGGAGGCGCCTGCAACAGTTCACCCGTGCGCTCCAGGGGCAATACGCGGCGGTCGTCGGTGAGTGGGTGCAGGACCACGGTGACGTCCTTGCGCGCCTCCACCACTTCATCCAGATAACAGATACCGCCTTCCCGTACGGCCCGGGTCAGGGGGCCATCCACCCACTGGGTCTCGCCGCCACGCAGCAGATAGCGACCGGTGAGATCTGCCGCAGTCAGATCGTCGTGACAGGACACGGTAAACAAAGGCCTGTTTAGTTTGGCTGCCATATGGTGGACGAACCGGGTCTTGCCGCAACCCGTGGGTCCCTTCAGCAACAGCGGCAGCCGCTGCTCCCAGGCGTGACGAAACAGCTCACACTCGCCTCCAACGGGACGATAGAAAGGTAGATCCCCATCAGAATGGGAAACAGATTCGGCAGAGTCGGACATGATTTTTTCCCGATTGATAACGGCGTCACCACCGACAGGCAATAGCGCCTTTCAGGTCTGCTATTGTCTTCAGACGGGTTCTGTCGGCGTGTCGGCAACCTGCTCCCGGGCTGGCCCGAAGGTGGCATAAAGGAACAACAGTGCGGCCACGGCCACTACCACGCCCGCCCCCAGACGCATGGCGTAGAACAGCCCCAGCTGGGACTGCACCTCCATGTAGTTCATTCCCAGGACCCTTTGCAGGTGGGTCTGTACCACGCCGGCAAACGTCAGAGTAAATGTCATAAAGCACATGGCGGAGGTCATTATCCAGAAGCTCCACATATTGAGGATCTGGTTATAAGGCTGCATCCGACGCAACTGGGGCATGGCGTAGGTGATGACGGCCAGCACCATCATCACATAGGCACCATAGAAAGCCAGGTGACCGTGGGCAGCCGTGACCTGGGTGCCGTGGGTGTAGTAGTTGACGAAGGACAGGGTGTGCATGAAACCCCAGACACCTGCCCCGAAGAACGCCACAGTGGCACTGCCCAGGGTCCAGAGCATGGCGGCCTTATTCGGATGGTTGCGACGTCCCTTCCAGAACATGTAGAAGGCAAACAACACCATGGCAAAGAAAGGCAGCACTTCAAGGGTGGAGAAAATACTGCCGATGGGCTGCCAGTACCAGGGTGCGCCGATCCAGTAGTAATGATGGCCGGTTCCCAGGAGACCGGAAAACAGGGCCAGTCCGATAATGACGTATAGCCACTTCTCAATGATTTCGCGGTCGACACCGGTCATCTTGATCAACAGATAGGCCAGCAGTGATCCCATGATCAACTCCCAGACACCCTCGACCCAGACATGGACGACCCACCACCAGTAGAGCTTGTCCACGGCCAGGTTGGCCGGATTGTAAAAGGCGAACAGCCAGAATATTGCTGCCAGCCACAGCCCCAGCATCAACACCATATTGATGGCCGTTCGGCGGCCCTTGTAGAGAGTAATACTGGTGTTGTAGAGAAAGATCAAAAAGGAGACGGTAATCAGGATTTTCGCCCAGAGGGGTTGTTCCAGAAACTCCCGGCCCTCATGGATACCAAACTGATAACTAATGAGAGAACCGGCACCGGCCACGGCAAACAGGGCAAGCTGCAGGTAGGCCAGTTTGGGGCTGTGAATTTCCGTTTCCGCCTCCTCCGGCATCAGGTAGTAGGTGCACCCCATAAAACCCATCAACAGCCATACGATCAACAGATTGGTGTGGCTCATGCGCATGATGTGGAACGGCATGGCCTCGGTCATGAACTCGGGCAGGACATAGACAGTAGCCGCCAGCAGGCCGAACACCACCTGCAGTACAAACAGAGCCATGGCGACCATGAAAAACGGGAGGGCCACCTTCTGGGTTTCGTATTTCATCGCCAAATATCTCCTTTTAATTATTATCTCGGGGTTTCCGCCAGACTTTTTGGTGTTGAGGCGCCCCCACCTTTGGATGAATACATCAGCCTGAAGGATGGGGGGGCCAACCCTGGGTGTCGATATCGTCTGTCCAGCGGAAAAAATCCACCAGGGCGTCAAGTTCTGGCTCGCTAAGGTCGAAGGCGGGCATTTTTCGCCGTCCCTCGATATTCAGCGGTTGCGCTTTGATCCAGCCCTTGATACCGGCCCGGGCTGCCTCCGGATTTTCCCGGCCACCATAGCGATGCCAGACATTACCCAGTTCGGGACCGAAGTATGCGCCCTCCCCCAGGATGGTATGGCAGTTGATACAACTGTTCTTTTCCCATACGTGTTTGCCCAGCTTGACAGACTCCGTCAACCCTTCCTTGTCGGTAGAAATGTTCACCATGTAAAAATGGCTGTGGACAGTCAGAGCGGCGAAGACGATAAAAAAGAATAGCGAACCGCCAAAGAAGATATTGCGGGCTCCGGAACGAGTCAGTTTTTCCGTCATAAACACCTTCCCATGCACGGTTATTGTTTTAGTTTTTCAACCGATGTTACACACCGTTCTATGCAGACTAGCACCTATCTGGCAATCCCTCCAATTCAATCCGCGTTACTGAAGTGAAGTACTACATACAGCTAACGCTTAATCGCATAAATAGCCCATACAAGATGGCTCGGATCGGACCACAGGAACCCTGTTGAACCGGAGACGACGTCGAGCAGGTAATACCGAAAAAAGAACCCGGCGCAAGGCCGGGTCAAGAGGGGGTTATATCGAGTGCACGATGCTGAAATGGGAAACCGGTTCAGCAATCGCTGTCTACCGGGACCATAGGTAAATAAGTCTTCCTACTTGATGGTCATGTCGTTTCTTACTGAAGTGACACCATTGATGCCACGGGCGATGTCCACGGCTTTATCCATGGCTTCTTTTGAGGTGACAAATCCGCTGAGTTGCACCACACCTTTAAAGGTTTCGACGTTGACTTCGCTGGACTTGACGACGGGGTCTTCGACCAGAGCCGTTTTCACCTTGGTGGTAATCCAGGTGTCGTCGATGTATTCGCCAGTGCTTTCGTTAGTCGAGCTTCCCGCGCAACCAACCGCAGTAATCAAAAGTACCGCAAGCAGTGATGTGAAAATTGCATTGATGGGGCTCATCGTAATTCTTCTCCAGTTATCAGTATTGTTAGAACAATCATGGCAGTAAGGTGCGCAACGGTCTGTGCGCCGACGTACATATCCTTCAAACCAGATAGTCCTCGATTGACTGGTCACTTGGCGCTGAAGCTGCGAATCAGTGTGTTGGTCGATAACAGTGACTGGCTAGACGGCTGTGTTCGCTGCCGCGCAGACAGGTGGGAGCTTTTGCGAGAGACTTTCAAGTGATTTCCAATGGAAGCCGAACGGCATCCACCCATGTTTCACCACAGCAACGGGGAATACCATGAGTAAACCAGCCAATGGCGATCATGCCACTACAGATCATCTTACTGAGCGCGCCCACGAGTCCGTGGACCAGATTGCCAGAACGGCGGGCAAGGCCGAGGAACGGATCCGCAAGGAAGCCGGGACTGCAGAGGATCTTGTCAGGAATGCCGGACAAAAAACCAGGGAAAGGTCTGGCGAAGCGCTGCAGTCCATTAGTGGCTTCGTGCGTGACAACCCCCTGACCTCCCTGGGCATTGCCTTTGCCGCAGGATCCTTGCTGTCTGCCTTAACACGCCGATCGTAGTGTCTCGTCGCAACCAGTTGAGACAGGAGGCCGCACAGGTGCGCGGCCGAATTGATCATAATGTCTGTCTTGTTTGCCAGCGTATCGACAGCTTTATTCGTCTCGCAAGGTTCCTCGCTGGCAGTCCTGCCGCACTACCCCTTGCCTTTGTCGCCGGCATTCTGGCCGATCGACTGCGTGCGCCAGGCATCAAATATATCTACGAACTCTTGGCCGGCCTGGCAGGCCAGGTAAAAGCCATGCGGGCCGCTTCAGGCACAAATCCTCTCCACCGGTTATAAATATGGGTACTTTCGAAAGGTAAAAAGGAAAGAAGTAATAAAGAGATGAGAGTACTCAGGGCCCGCCGGTGCAAGCCGGCCTAAGGACCATGAGCCTGTATTCCAGTAGGCTGCACAACGGCCCCCGCCACGTGTTTTTGCTACGCGGCGGGCGGCACACTGCTCAGTGTGCGGAACCTGCGGTGCTACGTTGGATCAGTTTCAGGACAGCGAGCAGGATCACTGCACCGATCAGCGAGACAATGAAGCTCATGACCGTGATGCCCTCATTGATGGAGCCGGCACCGAGCAGCGGCCCTATCAGCCATCCGCCGATCAGTGCGCCAACAATGCCGACCACGACGTTGAGGATGATGCCCTGCCGGGCATCGGTGCCCATGATCATGCTGGCGATCCAGCCAACCAGGCCACCCATGACGAGCCATATAATAATGCCCATGATTTCTACCTCCAGATAATTTTGACGCACCAGGCGTCAGTGGAATAAGCATATCTGTACCGTCTCGCAATCACCGTGCGCTAGCGCACTCTGGAGTATGAGAACTGGCATCTGATAAAGGATTTGTGCCGACCGCACATGAAAACGGCAGAGGCTTTCGCCCCTGCCGTTTATTCATTCAACCCCAACAAGTAAAGGGTTCTGGAATTCAGTCTATTTTTACATATTTTGGCGCAGTGCTCAGACTTTCACGGGTCGCATCAATCCGCAATTCCATATCATCAGAACCGCCTGATTTCTTCACATCGTCCCAACCTATGGCTACGTATTTCTCACCCATGCCCAGGAATCCGTCGACACCGACGACAATAGCCACGATTCGTCCGTCCTTATCAATGATAAGATCGTCCACCGAACCCACGTCCTCATCACCTTTGGTTTTAACATCAGCACCAATCAGGTTACTCGCGTGCATACCATTAGTCGGAGCAGAGCCCATATAGCCGCCCCGTTTCTGCATCTCATACTGTTTTTTCATGCCGGACTGATCGTCGCGCATGTTTTGCTTTTCTTCACCAGTCTGCGAGCCAAGCTGTTCAGGGCGCTTGCCTTGGGCACTTCCGGGAGTTTCTGTAACCAGTCGATTGGAGTCCTGGTTCTGATCTTGTGCCAGGACAGAACCTGTACCGAATGTGATCGCTGGCGTGACCAATGCATAAAATGCAAATGAATATAGCCTTTTCATAGTAAGTATCCTTCGATATCAAATTTGTTAATCGGACTAAATGCCCTGCTTAACCACCTCATTACAGCTTGTCTTCTCCGGCTCTATTACCCGAAAGGGGACTATGCCGTGACGAGATATGGAACTCAGGATGAGGTTCCAATGTACGCCGATGGGATAGGTTCGTCGGTTCGCTGACGTACGTAGGCCTATGTGACCAAAACCTTACCCCACCGTTTGCCAACGCACAGAGATCTCCTGCCTGCAGCGTAATAATCAATGTCAGCGTGCTTCAGACATGAGGCTGCATTGCTGCGAACAAATAACCGGTGCCGACGATCATCAAGACAGTTCGTCCCTCATTACCAAGATTCCCCGGAGAAGTACCAATGGCCAGGAAAAAGACACCTGCTCGACCATCATCAGAGAAAATCAAAGGCGACAACCCCACCAATGCTGCACAGGTCCATGACGGCTTGCTCAGAACAAACGACATTATTGCAGCACACGCCCGGGCAAGCGACGATCTGGTCGCCGCGATGCCACACAACAATATCAAGGAGCTTGAGCACGGTCATGGCAATGCCGTCGCGCCACCCACCGGAGAAACTGTAAAGCCGGATTCCAGTGCGTCGACCGCCAGTACAACCACAGAGAAAACCGGGTCCGCGAAGACCGGCGGCGCCGCGCCGCTCGGCACCAACGCCACCACCAAATCACTTGACCGGGTCCGGGTCGACGCAAGCGATCGACCCTTGACCACCAATCAGGGGGTATCCATTGGCGATAACCAGAACACCCTGAAAGCGGGTTTGCGTGGGCCCTCGTTACTCGAAGATTTTATTCTGCGGGAAAAGATCACACACTTTGATCACGAGCGTATCCCGGAGCGAGTCGTCCATGCCCGAGGCTCAGCAGCGCACGGCTATTTCGAAGCCTACGACGCGTTCGGCAAGGTCACTCGTGCAGCGCCATTCGCCGAGAAAGGCAAAGTTACGCCTGTGTTTGCACGCTTTTCCACGGTAGCTGGCGAACGCGGTTCAAAAGATACCGCGCGAGACGCCCGCGGTTTTGCGGTGAAGTTCTATACCGAGGAAGGCAACTGGGACCTGGTCGGAAATAACATACCGGTATTCTTCATTCAGGACGCGATGAAGTTTCCCGATCTGGTCCATGCCCTAAAACCGGAACCGCATCACGGCATGCCGCAAGCAGGCTCCGCGCATGACACCTTCTGGGACTTCGTTTCACTGATGCCGGAGTCCACTCACATGTTGATGTGGGCGATGTCGGATCGTGGCATACCACGCAGCTATAGAATGATGCAGGGCTTCGGCGTCCATACCTTCCGCCTGGTCAACGATGAAGGTCATTCCGTCTTCTGCAAGTTCCACTGGAAACCGCTGCAGGGAACCCATTCACTCGTCTGGGACGAAGCCGTAAAAATCGCTGGCGCAGACGCCGATTTTCATCGGCGTGATTTGTGGGAAGCCATCGAGTCGGGTGAATTCCCCGAATGGGAGCTGGGACTGCAGATATTCACCGAGGAACAGGCCGAGGGCTTCAGCTTTGATGTGCTCGACTCGACCAAGCTGATACCGGAGGAATTGGTGCCACTTACGCCCGTCGGGCGCATGGTTCTCAACCGCAACCCGGATAACTTCTTCGCGGAAACCGAGCAAGTCGCGTTCTGTACGGCGCACATCATACCGGGCATCGACTTCTCCAATGATCCCCTGCTCGCCGGTCGTATCCATTCCTACTCCGATACACAGATCACGCGACTCGGCGGCCCCAACTTTCATGAGATCCCGATCAATTCGTCGCTTGCCCAGGTACAAAACAACCAGCGCGACGGCATGCACCGTCAGGCGCTCAATCGCGGACGCGTTGCATATGAGCCAAATTCACTGGCGGGCGGCTGCCCCTTTCAGGTGGGAGCAGCAGGATTCGTGTCTTTCCCCAAAGCCAGTGCCAGTGCCAGTGCCAGTGCCAGTGCTGAGGACAAGGTTCGCGGAAAACCGGAGAAGTTTGCCGAGCACTATGCCCAGGCCACCTTGTTTTTCAATAGCCAGACGGCTGTCGAGAAAGCGCATATTGCAGGCGCATTTCGTTTCGAGCTGAGCAAGGTCGCTGTCTCCGCCATACGTGAACGGATGTTGTCCTCGTTGGTGAATGTTTCAAAGGAATTGGCCGCAGAAGTCGCAGCCGGTTTGGGTATGGAAATGCCCGAGGCTATGCCAAAGGCCATAGATAACCCACAGCCACCTGAAGTCACCAAATCTCCGGCCCTGTCGCTGACTGCGCTGCCCGGAGAGTGTGGTATCCGCACCCGTCAGATTGCCATTTTGGTTGAGAATGGCGTCCACTACACCCCGCTCGCCGAACTTTATACTGCCTTGACGGACGCGGGTGCGGTGGTTCATTTCGTCGGGCCACGGGTTGGCATATTCGTTGGCGACTCCGGCGAGGTAATAGAAGCAGACAAGTCGATGGAGAATTCTCCGGCAGTCCTGTTCGATGCACTGGTGCTGCCCGATGGCCGCGAGGCAATCCAGGCGCTCGCAGGCAACGGGCATACGATAGAGTTCGTCAAGGATCAGTTTAGGCACTGCAAAACGATTCTCGCCTTGGGTACCGGACGCGAGCTTCTGGTAATGGCCCGCATTGGATCAGACATTGATGAAGACCCGGGTATCCTGCTGGCGGAAGGTACCAATGCGACCGGGATCGCATCCACATTCATCGACGCGGTCGCCGCCCATCGTCACCCAGCCCGCGACAACGATCCACCTTTGATATGAGATCATGGGATTTGTACCAACCGTGAATAGAGCGCTAGTAAAAAAGAGGAGAGACCATGATCAACGTTCAGATTTATCGATACAACCCTGAGCATGACGCTTCACCTTATATGCAGTCTCTGTCACTTCCTGAAGAATTCCGCAACCGGATGGTTCTGGATGCATTGGAATACCTGCGGGAAAAAGATCAAACACTGGCGTATCGGCGTTCTTGCCGGGAGGGGGTTTGCGGTTCAGATGGTATGAATATCAATGGCAAGAACTGGTTGGCATGCATAAAGCCCGTTGAGGAAGCAATGGGTACATCTGACTGCCTGATTATCAGACCACTGCCCGGCATGCCGGTCATTCGTGATCTCGTAGTAGATCAAACTCTCTTCTTTGAGCAATATAAACGCATCAAGCCGTGGCTTATCACCCATGATGCCCCGCCTTCGATTGAACGACGACAATCTCCAGAGAAGCGTGCCCAGCTTGATGGATTGTACGAATGTATACTCTGTGGATGCTGTACGTCCCAGTGTCCTTCCTGGTGGTGGAACCCTGAAAAATACCTGGGACCTGCTGCATTATTACAGTCGTTGAGATTTCTTCTCGATAGTCGTGATCAGGCTCGTATAGAGCGATTGGGAAATCTTCAGGATCCTTTTAGCCTGTTTCGCTGCCGAAGTATTGGCAACTGTTCCTGGGTGTGCCCCAAAGGACTTAATCCCATGGGAGCAATCGGCAGAATCAGACGTGAATTAATGCGCGAATCCACTTGATAAACGAGCACCTTGGGCAGACGCGTACCCACCCGTAGGTGCCTCGGAAGAATTCGAGAAGCTGTGACTGAATCCGGATACTCTTCTCCCGCAACTTTTAGCGAACCTGTGCACAACCACAAAGGATGCAATCATGGCCCAATTACCACTTCTGACTCTGGACAGGCTGCGCTTTGTTTTCAGTCGAATTAAAGAGCGCTTGTGGGTCAAACCACTGATACTTTGCGTCTTTTCTATAGGCGGTACATTCATGGCCATGCTGGCTGATGATATTGGTCTTGCCAGTGTGTTGCCCAAAGTCAATCTGGAATCTGTCGAATCCCTGCTGTCCATTATGGCTTCCAGCATGTTGGTCATTGCGACGTTTGCGGTAGGCTCAATGGTAGCCGCTTATGCCTCCGCCAGTGCCGGCGCCACCCCTCGTTCCATACCTCTGGTCATTGCTGATGACGTCACCCAGAACGCATTGTCTGCGTTTATCGGCGCCTTCATCTTCAGCATTGTGTCCCTGATAGCGGTTCAGAATGGCATGTTTGGCTCTGCGGGCCTATTTGCGATCTTTGCGCTAACCCTGCTGGTGTTCGCTATTGTCATCATCACTTTTGTTCGCTGGGTGGACAGGGTTGCCCGGCTGGGCCGGGTCGTCAACACTATTGAACAGGTGGAAAAGGCAGCCGGTAATGCACTGGATCGTCGTCGCCATGGGCCAACACTGGGCGCTTTGATACTCTCCCCGCATCAGGCCATGGACAGGAGTGTCGCCGTATACTCAGCGAGCGTTGGATATGTCCAGCATATTGATCTGGAGACGTTACAGTCTCAAGCTGAATCGCTTAAATGCCGGGTGATGGTGACAGCACTGCCCGGCGCCTTTGTGAGCACCAGCCATCCACTGCTTTATGTTAAAAGGGACATTGAGGGGTGCATTGAGGGCTGCGGGGCGTTCAAGTCAGACACCCTCTCCAGGGCATTCACGATCAGCCGAAATCGTACTTTTGAAGATGATCCCAGATTCGGGCTGCTTGCCTTGTCCGAGATCGCCGACAAAGCGCTGTCACCCGGCATCAATGACCCGGGAACCGCCATCAATGTTATTGGCACAATGGTACGACTGTTTACTCTTTGGCAATCCCCGCTTGAAAAGGACAGACTACTGGCGATTACCTATGACAGGGTATCCGTTCCCGAGCTGGTGATCGATGACCTGTTCGATGATGCCTTTACCGCAATTGCCCGTGACGGCGCAGCTATGGTTGAAGTTGCCATCCGGCTGCAGAAAGCATTTTGTGCGCTGGCCGAAACAGGTAACCACGCGATGGTCGCCGCCGCCAGAAAACATTCACGAATGGCTCTGGTACGCTCAGAACACGCCATGTCAGTTCAGCAAGATATCGATGCTGTGCGAAGCGCTGCCGCGTTTTCAGCCGCGTAAGTTCAGGACGCACTGACGAGCAACGGACCGAAGTGTCGGAGTCAGCTCCGCCTGACAAAAACCTGTCCCGCACAGTGGTACGGCTGACCGTGCGCTAGTGTACGGACCCTGTGCCCCGTTTTCTGTAGTATCAAAAATGCAAGAAACCCCGGTTGCCACGAATAAATTTCGAGTGTGGTAGGACCGTGCCCGGCAAACCGTGAACCCGATTCCTGCAACAGCCCGGGGGTATGACCCATCGCCCTCGAAACCAGAGCACGACTATGAAAAAGCGAAAGAAGAACAAACTGAATGATGATGTGGCACAACTGGCGGTGGCCGCGCCGATGGTGATTGCTCATCGTATGAGGCGTATGGTACAAGCCGGTGCCTCGCCATCAACAGATGACCGCAGGGAGATGAATCGCATGGGCGAAGAGAAGTTCGATGCATTTACCGAGTCATGGAACGGCACGGCGACGGGGATGACTCTAGCCTACATGAACTTTGGTCTCGACCTGATGCGCCTGGCTTGGTCTCCCTGGTACCGGACCGGAGGATTAATGAAAGCTGCGGCTGTGCGGTTCAGTGAGGCCACCAGGACCAGTATGGAGGGATCACTCATCCCGGTACGCCGACGTGCCGTAGCAAACGCAAAGCGGCTTGGGCGCAAATGCCGAGGTTGAACCTGTCCCTCGCTGGGGAAGAGTTGGTCGTGGAGACTTATTCAGCAATTATCTGGATTCGAAGGTTAACTGGCAGAAGATCTGTCCGTATTATCAGCGGTGTCGAAAAAATACAGCCGGTTAGAACCGGATTCTTTGGCTTTATACATGGCCTGATCCGCAGCCTCCAGTAGAGCGACTGGCGAGGCCGCATCCCGTGGGTAGAAAGAGATGCCAATGCTGACGGAAATCTGGACAGTCTGTTCCGCGATCTGAAAAGGTGTCGCCAGGGCATCAATGATCTTCTGGGCCACCAGCTCGGCGTCCTTGCGCCGTTTAGTGCCAATGAGAATTACGGTAAATTCATCACCGCCCATACGGGCAACCGTATCCACCTCCCGAACACAATCAGTCAGCCGCCCTGCCACGTCAGCCAGTAAACGATCCCCCACCTCATGGCCAAACGAATCGTTGACGTCCTTGAAGCCATCAAGGTCTGTGAACAGTACGGCAAGAGGCGAACTACTGCGCTTGGCATGCTTGACTTCCTGTTCCAGCCGATCCAGGAACAGACGTCGATTCGGCAGTCCGGTCAGCAGGTCATGATGGGCGTTATGCCAGATTTTTTCCTCGGCGAGCGCCTGTTCGGTAATGTCCCGGGAAATGCAGACAGTTGCTTCGGTGTTTTGATCCTCGTCCAGCACGGGTGCCAGCAGATATTCAAACCGTTCGCCCTTGCCAGAAGCAAACTTGTGGACGAACTTGCCCCGGTAGGTGGACTGGTCGGTAATTACCTTTTCCAGATTGCGCTGGAAGTCCGCTGCGAACGGGAACCCGAGATCAAAGGTGGTTTTTCCGATGATCTCCTCGGGCTCCAGTGCGAAAAGGTCGGCGGTAGCCTTGTTTGCGTATATAAACCGGCCTTTGAGATCCAGTACATAAATCGGGTCGGGCGATGCGAGCAGAACGGCACCGAACAGCCGGGTTTCCATCTCTTTCAAGATCGCATACTGCTCCAGTGATTCAGCGACGGCCTGGTCAATCGCTTCATGAAACCGGGTGAGATCTTCAAGTTGATCGCAGGAAATCGTTGGGCAGGCTTTAGTCCAGTGTGACACCACGCTGGCACGCAGGGCCCGAAACTCGGAAATGGTTTCCATGACACTGAAACCGCTGGTCTGTCGATCACCACCGTGCACTTCTGCCCAGGACTCCTCCCCCTCTATCTCCACCGGCCCATGGCCCTTCGATTTGGCGGCCTGTTCTGACTCACTCTGACGTGAATCTAGATCATCGGCAATCTCCAGCAGCATGTCTCTGGCATGATCGCGCAGCCCGGTCTTGCCCATATGTCTGGCATGGAAGATGGTTTGAGCAAAGGCTTGCCAATCCTGAAGAATTGGCTCTATTTCTGCCCGAATATAATCTGCTAATCGCATGTTCATCTTCATTTTTTACTCACAATAAGAATAGAAAGGATCAGGGCAGACGTTCATCCGTTTGTTGTTTACCCTCTTCGATCTTCTCGTCTACCTGTTTGCCTTCTGTCCGGTTTGTATCCGGTTCTTCCTGGTCGACAGCTGCCCCGGGCTCCAGACTCAGTTCGATAAAAATCGGAAAATGGTCCGATCCCCAGGCGGGCCCTCTCTCCATGTGGACGAGTTTGAAATGATCGGAATGGAAAACGTGATCGAGCGGCCAGCGCAGGAGCGGATTCCTGGCGTTATAGCTGTTGTACATGCCCCGTCCCACACGCGGGTCGAGCAGGCCACTGGCTTTCTGAAACAGTCTCGTGGAGTAAGACCAGGCTACATCGTTAAAGTCCCCTGCAATGATTGTTGGCCTGTCGCGCTGCGCCGTTTCCCGGCCCAGGATCAGTAGTTCCGCATCCCGTTTAGTGGTCTCGGTCGCATATTTTGGATTGGGCGGATCGGGGTGAACGAAATGCATAGAGACCCGATCATCTGACGGCAGCACCACCTGCGTGTGCATCGACGGGATACTGTCCTTGAGAATAAACCGGATTTCGGGATCGATCATTTCCAGTCGGCTGTACAAAAGCATGCCATAGGTGTTGTCGAGCGGGTTCTTGAGCGTGTACGGATACGTCTCTTCCAGTGACCTGAGTGCTTCCTCCCACCACTCGTCTGTCTCCACGGTCAGGATCACGTCCGGATCATACTCGCGCACGATATCCAGAAAAGCGCCCGACTCCCGGTTGCCCATCAGCACGTTGGCAACCAGCAGTCTGAGGTGAGCCTCGTCCGAGCGCGACTCAGACGCCAAGACCTGCCTCGGCATCAGCACCGTGTACGGAAGCATCTTCACTATCTGAAAACCAACTGCCAGCACCAACAGGCCGAGAACGACGGATTCGTAGACCTGTTTCTCATCCAAGAAATAAAGATAGAGGGCAAGCAGTGCGATGCCTACGATGGTGATCTGTCCTCTTGGAAAATCAAAAATACGAATCCACCATTGGTTGTGACGCAATAACGGGAGAGCCGTAGCCGTCACCAGTAGCAGGGCCAGCAAGATCAGAACAATTTTCATGGGATTTGAAAGGGATCCTCGGAGGAGCGTGACTTAGCCCTCAATGGGATCAATACGACCTGCGATGGGATCAATACGAGAAAGGCTATCACTCGGGATTCCGTAATGATTGCAAAAGACATACCTCCCGAGCCGTGCTGCGATAGCGTTTTTACCGGGTAGAACTATTGCGTTTATGACCATCTCCGGCGAGAGGAACTGGACCCGCTCGACTACCTGCACAGATGTGCAGGGCAGTCGTCGTTGCGTACCCAATTCTGGGAAATGGTAGCGGATCAGTTGTCAGTGGCATCTTCGAAGGCATCACCGGTGTCTTCAATTTTATCGTCAGCCTCTTCCCCAGCCTCTTCGAGAGGACCCTGGTTGTCGCAGGCAGACAGCGAGATCATCAGAGCACTCGCGAGCAAGGTGGCTGTCATGGTTTTGCCAAATTTCATGGATATTTAACTCCTGGTTGGTTACTGAAATACACCGGACCCATACCTGAATCTGCAAAGGTGCAGGTTATGTATGAACATCCGTATTGATGGGGTTCATAGTGATTTCTTCTCTGATTCCCATCAGTGTAGGGGTTAAATCATGGCAGTATGACGCAGAATGATCTGTGCGGCAGCGTACGCACTGCTCAAATGGGACTCGCTCACTTCTCCTGTGGTCCCTGTCCTGCACTGTCAAAGAGAGACTGGGCATTGGTAAGCAGGTTATTGACGCTGGCCCGGCTCTCACGAAAGGCAAGGTCCCGTCTAATGTACCGCAGCCGCCAGAACGCCAGAGCCGCGAATACCAGATGTGCCAACGCTACCGTCAACATGGCGCCCGGCAGGCTGAACGTCTGCAGGCTGGTCAGCGCGACCACCAATGCCGCTCCGGTGAACAGCCAGCCACCCACCAGTAACAACGCTATTACCACGGTCAGTCCGATCATCGCCAGCGCCGTGTGTCCGCACAGCCGTGCCTCCACTACCACAAGACGCACCATGTCAGCCGACATGGCCTTCAGGATGTGTGCAATGCCCAGGATGTCGTTGCTTCCGCCGTCCGGATCCTGGCTGGATTCTGCTTCCCTCATGGTGTGGTATCCAGGTTGCTCAGCGTGTGTTTCAGGCTTGCCTTGATCTCGCGCCAGATGGCTACGAAGAATGCTGTCAGCGGGACCGCGAGTATCATGCCGATAACGCCACCTAAGGCCGTGCCCCAAAAGAACAGGGAAATAACCACGAGTGCAGGGTGCAAACCCGAGCGGTTGGCCATGATTTTCGGTGTCAGCAGCCAACTCTCGATCACTTGTACTGCGGCAAAGATTACCCCGGCAAAAACCAGTAATTCGACACCGCCATCCGGTTGAAAATAGGCCATGGGCAGAACCACCAGCAGGCCGACCAGAGTACCCAGGAAGGGGACGATATTCAGTAGCCCAAGCACGAACCCGGCAAGCACACCGAACTCCAGGCCGATCAACGTAAAGCTGATGGCATACAAGGTGCCCATGCACACAGCAATGATCAGCTGGCCCTGAAAGAATGTGGTGACGTATTCCACAAACACATCTATAAAATACAGTGCTTTCTGCTGGGTTGGTGTGTGAAATACGGATAACAGTTCGGAAACCTTTCCCCTGAGCCGGTCCCCGGAAAGCAGAGTGAAGAACAGGAATAGGGGCACAAAGCTGATACCCGCCAATACCCCCAGATAGGACATGATGGTCGTGCCGGTATCTTCCAGAACTGGCAAAACTGGCTGGGATTCCTCCCCCCCGTTACTCTCCACGCTGGTAGAGATCATGGAGCTGAGTTCCGGAAAGTGTGCGGAGAAACGTTCCTGCCAGCTTGCCAGTGTATCCGGCAAAACAGTCATCAACTGGACAACCTGGCTGATCAGCACGGGGACGAGCAGAAAAATCAGACCGCCGATACCCGCCATAAAGACGGTCAGCAGAAGCATGATAGCCAGCACGCGGGGCAAGCGAAGCCGTTTCTCCAGAAACCCTACCACCGGATAAAGCACCAGTGCCAGAATACCCGCCAGGGAAAGCGACAGGAGAAGATTATTGAACACACTCAGCACCCAACCGAGTGACCACAGAATGATGGCGATCAGTGCGGTCATTGCAACCAGGGACAACAGAACCGCCGTGTAGCGAAACAGGCGAAGCTCAGCCACGTTGAAGAGTCGTTTATGGGGATGTAACGTCGCCGGGTCTCGATCGACAACACTCGCACCACCAGCCAGGGATTCCTGCCTGCCTTGGGACGTTGCGAACTTCTGCATTAGTTGCTGCCGGATTGGTTGAAAAGCAGCGGCCCGCCACCGGCCACTGCGATGCTATTTTGCCATGACGCATGGCCCCGTTCGCACGGTTGATCCTGGTAAGTGCTAATACCCGAACCTTCCTCGCCCAGCCTCCTGGGCTATCTGTTCACCGGACATAGTAGGACTCAACGGTCGAGTTCCAGGCGGGGTCGGCCATATTTGGCCATTGATCCTTGTCGAAGCCCGGGGCGTTCTTCAGGCGCTCAACATCCACGTCGAGTATGAAACGCTTGTTCTCCTTATCCTGCTTCAATGCCTTCCACGGCACCGCGAACAGGCGGTCGCCCATACCCATAAATCCGCCTGATGCCAGGACTACATAACGTATCTTGCCCTCTGCTATATCAAGCATAACGTCCTGAATCTTGCCGAGCTTTTCATTCTGCATGTTACAGACTTCGTCGCCGGTAATGGTGGCGGCACTCAGTAACGTGACGCCGATCTGCATATCATCGGTGGCATTAAACTGTGTCGTTGAATAGTCCATTTCGTTTTTCTCCTGGTTCATTTCGCTGGTTTCTTGGAGTCGCCATTGACATCACTCAACACGGCTCCAGCCTTGCCGCCATGCTTCTCGGCTTTACCCTTGTACTCCATGCTTTTGTCATTGGTCACTTTGCCGGCAACTTCCCTGGCCTTCCCTTTCGCTTCGTTCGCATGACCTTTGAGCTGATTTTTGTTCATGAGCTAATCTCCAGATGAGTGTTCCGTTTGGCTTTTGCCGCTTACCATGACCTCATGTCAATGCATGGCTGAGACTCCCAAGGTAGTTGAAGCTCAAGCCCTGGTCTGTGCGGAACAACACGTAACCTCGGGTTCAGATATGCCATAAAGCCGCGCTGACGGCATGGCAGGCCACTGCTGTTCGGATTCAGCAATGGGCAACCGGCCTCGGCGAATACTGGTTACAGGGCGATCTGGGTTATCGGGCTGGCGCAGCTCTCAGGGAGCTCGTCTGTGTGTACTTTGAAACATTTCAGGGTGCTCGGTCCGAATGCTGTGCTGATAGCAACATCAGCGGCATCGCGGCCACGAGCGATAAGAATACGGCCGATGCGGGGCATGTTGTTGCGCGGGTCGAATATGTACCATTGGCCATCGAGATAGGCTTCAAACCAGGCAGCGAAATCCATTTCTCCGTAGGGTGGCGGAATACCCATATCGCCCAGATAACCTGTGCAGTAGCGGGCGGGGATGTTCATGCAACGACACAGGGTGATGGCAAGATGCGCAAAGTCGCGGCACACGCCCTGTTTCTCCTGAAGAACCTCCCACGCGGTTCTTGTGCTTCGCGCATGGTGGTAGCCAAACTCAATATGATCATGAACGTAGTCGCATATTGCCTGGACCCGGGACCAACCTGTCACATTATTGCTGAACAGTTGCCAGGCAGTCTCTACCAGTGGGTCCGTTTCGCAGTACCTGCTGCCAAGCAGGAACAGCAGTGTCTCGTCAGGAAGTTGTTCGACCGCGGTTTGTCTTGCCTCCGGATTCACCGCATCGGGCAACCCGCTGTCGTTGATGATGGCCTCCGTGGATAAGCGCAGGATCCCTTCCGGCGCGACGATACGTGTGCATTGATTTCCGTAACTGTCGAAATAGGCCGCAATGGGGATTGGCGGGGTCGCAACCACGTGATCGGGGACAATCAGGTCCTGGGCCCGGCTGGAATGCACCTTGAGTGTAAGAATCATTGGGGTCGGTTTGGGGCAGTCGAATACCAGTTCGTAGCCGATGCGGATCTTCATAGTATGGACCCTGTTCTGTGTTGGATGCATTGTGAGTGGCGTTATCATGAATAATAGTCTCTGAGTACGGTCTGCAAAGAGGTAATGATCAACTCCCGCAGACCAGTCCATTGCCTTGCAGGAAACAGAAGATTTTTCTGGTTGAGTTCCAGCTCGATACCCAGATAGGCGTCGGGCGGGAATTTCTTTCTCAGCGTTGAAGTAAAACCATCGTTGCGGCCTTCATAGGGAAAGTTGCGACGTACTTCAAGGTCGGGGGCAGACACCCTGAGCACAGATTTCCAGTTCGCGCACAGGGCTCGTTCTCCCTGCCGGGCCGGATCATAGAGCAGGCCGATGTCTGCATGCCGCACCACGCCATTGAAGTTGTTTGTGAAGCTATGGCAGGAAATGTGAATCACCCTGCCCCGCCGGGCAATTTGCTGTGCAACCAATGCTTCAGCTTCACTGCGATAGGGTTGGTAATGGTGTTCTAATATCGTTTGGCGAATTTCAGCAGGCAGCTCTTGAATCGCGCCCATGTGCAGGTTTCGATGGCCGATGGAGCGATTCAGATCCACCACCAGACGGCTGACCGTGGAGGTCAGCAGTGGCGCGCCAAAACGCCTGGCCAGGGCCTTGGCCATGATCAGGGCTCCGGGGTCAAAACCGCGATGGCTTTCCAGTAATGTGCGGCCGTTGTGGAACAAATGACGATAAGGCTCGGGAACATGATTGCCACCATGCTCACAGGTAATGACCAGTGCCATTGTTGCCGGGGTCAGGTTGTTTTTTCGGGTCATCTGGTCACCCCATACTATTCGACAACACTACCACTTCAGGTTCGGCAATCGCCTGAAGACATCACGGGTACCTGCACGCCAATCCTTGCCCAGTGTCGTGAAATAGCCATCGCCCGGATCAAAGCGTCGGCGCATGGTTACGGCGAGACTGTCGAGCCTGTAGCAGATCAGGTCGATGGGCATACCGACGGACAAATTACTGCGCATAGTGGATTCGAAGGGCAACAGGACACATTTCGCATCTGACATCAGGGCAACCGGAAAACATAGCGATCTACCACTATGCTTTAGGCATCGCAGGGCGGCGAAGCGAATCTCGCAACGACCCAGTATGAAGTCAGTGAAGGCACTGATCTGTACGTTAAACCACAAAGATTGCCTCTCAGGCCAGGTTGGGTTTTACGGAACCAGCGCTTATTTACCTGTATGAGGTTCAGCGAACGGAGACTGTCGCCGCAACGTGGGAGTATCACTATACGTTTTCTTGCAACAGCGAGTGCGCAAGGATCAGCAGGAATAATGACTGGTTGCAAACCAGGGATTTACCTGCCACGCCGTCATGTACCTCAGAGACTAACAGGCCGTTACAACCCTATGTTTTCATATACTGCCGCCGAAACAGTGTTCGGGATCAAACGTCCAATGCAGCAAACGTATCATGTCTAACTCACTCTGGTTTCTGTTGGTAGGCGGCTTGTTGCTTGCGCGGGGATTGACGGCAACTATACTGCAGCGCTCGCCCATCACTCCGGCCATGTTCTATCTGGCTCTCGGGCTTCTGCTCGGCCCCTCGGTACTGAACCTGTTTCATTTCAACCCCCTCCAGCAATCCGCGTTGCTCGAGGTACTTACCGAAGTGGTCGTGTTGATCTCGTTATTCTCCGCTGGCGTCAAGATGCCAGCGCCTGTCAGCTTTTCACGCTGGCGTGCACCAATCCTGCTGGCCTCAGTGTCCATGGCGCTCAGTGTCGGGATGGTCGCAGCCTTTGCTTATTATGTTCTCGGCCTGCCATTGGGTGCCGGCGTTCTGCTGGGTGCCATCCTCGCACCCACCGATCCGGTGCTGGCCACTGATGTACAGACCCGTCATCCCGGTGACCGCGAACCTCTGCGATTTACGCTGACTTGCGAAGCGGGCATGAATGACGGCAGTGCTTTTCCTTTTGTGATGCTGGGCCTGGGGATGCTCGGTTTGCACGATCTCGGCGAATTCAGCTTGCGCTGGGTCTTGGTTGATGTGCTCTGGGCTACTGCTGCCGGCGTCGCAATCGGGCTGGTGGCAGGGCGTGCTCTAGCCTATTTGGTGCGCAGACTTCGAGGCTCTCAGCCCCATTACAATCTCATGGACAATTTTCTCGCTCTCGGTCTGATCGGTGTGGTCTATGGTTTGAGCCTGCTGGTCGATGCCTGGGGCTTCCTGGCGGTATTTTTCGCTGCCGTCAGCTTGCGGCAAACTGAACTCGAACTTGCCGGCCCCCAGGAAAACCCGAACCCTGTACAGCCAGGTTCGATTGAACCGGAAGCAGAGGCAGAGGCAGAGGCAAAAAGTACCAGTCCAGATACCAACTCCCCAACATCGGTCAGCGGCGGCGCACTGATCTTTAAGGAACAACTGGAACGACTTTCGGAAATGATGCTTGTGCTGCTCATCGGCGGCACGCTGTTTCTCGATTCCTGGCGCTTGCCTGCGGTGGGACTGGCACTGTTTCTGTTTGTGGTGGTACGTCCGCTCAGTGTCTTTATTGGTCTGCTGGGAACGAAAACCTCATGGCCGTTGCGCGGTATGGTGGGATGGTTCGGGGTCCGGGGCATTGGCTCCCTGTTCTATCTGATGTTTGCCATCCAGCATGGTTTGTCCGAGGAGATCGCCCTGGAACTGGTCGGCCTGACGCTGATTGTAGTGGCGCTATCCATTGTCATCCACGGCATCAGTGTCAAACCGTTGATGGCCCGCTTTATGTATAACCGCAACAGTTCAGGTTCTTGAGAATGCGGGCACGCTGAAGATAACTGATCTCACCAGACTAATTTCTGTCGCGATAGGCTACTATGACGGCTATATACCGAGAGCAAGTATGGAGTCTCTATGCATACAACCGTTGATGAATCCGATGTCTATAGGAAACTGCGAGAAAAGGCTGAATCACACTTGCAGGCGGGCACAACACCAATAGCAGGTCACTGGTCGATGGGGGTTGATGCTCTACGTCTGCTCCACGAACTGTCCAGTAACCCCAATAAGGCGGGAGATGCCCTCAAGTTGCTACATGAGCTGCAGGTCTACCAGGTGGAACTTGACTTGCAGAACGAGGAAATGGTCGCTAATGAGCGGGCACTTGGGGAGGAACTCGGCCTTTACCGGACACTATACAATTACGTCCCTCTTGCCTATTTTGTCATCGATTTCAAGGGCGTTGTCATTCAGAGCAATCTTGCCGCCGCCGAGCTCTTTGGCATTGGCCAGGACGACATGGAAGGGCAGCGTATCGACACTTTTATAAACCACCAAAACCGGCCACTGCTGCATGGCCTGCTACAGCGTGTCGCACAAGGCAGCACCGGGGATTCCTGCGTGGTCGGGATCGGTGAGGGCACCAAAGTTTCCCGACACTTGCAGATCCGGGCAACCCGCTCACCAGAACGCGAGTATATTCTGTTGGCCTGCTGCGAGAACGCAAGTACAGATACAGAGTAAGTTACTCCCATTAGTAGTTAGGAACCATGACGGCCTTGATCACTGCCAGCCCAGCGACACCAACCCCGGAGGCCATACGCATCGTGGGCATTGGCGCGTCTGCGGGCGGGCTGGCACCGCTGGAGCAGTTCCTTGCCCACGTCCCACCGCACAGCCACATGGCCTATGTGGTAGTACAACATCTCGATCCTACCCACAAGGCACTGCTGCCAGAATTGCTCCAGCGCATTACCCCAATGTCGGTACAGGAAGCCACACAGGGTATGTCTGTCGAGCCGGACTGCGTTTATGTGATTCCGCCCAATACGGAGCTCAGCGTTGTCGACGATTTGCTGACCCTCGCAAAACCCATGGAACCCAGGGGCATGCGCCTGCCCATCAATGTGCTGTTTTCTTCCCTGGCCAGCGCTCGGGGGGAACGAGCCATAGGGGTAGTACTGTCCGGCATGGGCTCCGACGGCACCCTGGGCCTGCAGGCAATCAAGGCCGTAGGCGGTCTCACCGCAGTACAACAGACTGACACGGCACAGTTCGACGCCATGCCGAAAAGCGCCATCGCCGCAAACTGCGCCGATATCATTGCCCCTCCTGACGAGTTGCCCGCCCGCATCCTATCCTGTGTTGACCAGGTGCCAAACCGGGATATACCTGACATGAATACGGTTGAACCCGAGCTGGAATCAACCCCCATGCAGCGTATCCTCGGCCTGCTGCACCGCCACACCCGCCACGATTTTTCGCTGTACAAACCCAGTACCCTGCACCGCCGTATGGAGCGACGCATGGCGATCCACAACCTTGCCACCCCAACGCTATACGCGGATTTCCTCAAGCAGAATCCCCAGGAAATCGACCTGCTGTTCAAGGAAGTACTGATCGGAGTGACCAGCTTTTTCCGCGATGCCCCGGTGTGGCAACATCTCATCGATACTACCCTGCCAGAACTGCTGGCGCGGCAGCGCGGAGAACCGAATCTGCGCGCCTGGTCGATCGGCTGCTCAACCGGGGAAGAGGCCTACTCTCTGGCCATAGCCTTCACTGAGGTGCTGGACAAGCTGCCGGCACCCCATGGCTTCACACTGCAGATCTTTGCCTCAGACCTGAGCCCTGACGCCATTGCCACTGCCCGTCGAGGCCACTACCCCGCCGACATCAGCAAGAGCGTCTCTGCGGAGCGCCTGGCGAGGTTTTTCAGCGCCCATGACGACGGTTACCGGATCAACAGCGATATCCGTGACCTGGTGCTGTTCGCCCAGCAGGATGTGGTGCTTGATCCGCCGTTCACCCGGCTCGATCTGATTGCCTGCCGCAACCTGTTGATCTACTTCGACCAGAGCCTGCAACGCAAACTCATTCCCCTGTTTCACTACAGCCTGCGCCCCGGGGGTGTACTGCTACTGGGAAGTTCAGAGACAGTGGGTCGCTACGAGCAGCTGTTTACCCCCATTCAATCCAAGCTGCGACTTTATTTGCGTCAGGATAATGCCCAGCATCGCGACATCCGGTTGCCGGTAAAGTCGTTCCCTCCCCTGTCCAGGATAGCCAAGGAGCTTCCCGTGCCACCCAGTAAGCCATCCCGCCAGAAAAATGATAATCTGCAAGCAGCAGCCGACCAGGTATTACTGCAGGTCTACGCTCCGGCTGCAGTCGTGGTCAACGATGAAGGCGATATCGTCTATATCAGTGGGCGCACTGGAAAGTACCTGGAACCTGCCGCAGGCAAGGCCAACTGGAATTTTCATGCCATGGTGCGGGAAGGTCTGCGGGCACCCATCGGCAACGCTCTGCGTCAGGCTGCGAAGCAGAGCGAACCGCTGCACTTGCAAGACCTTCAGGTGCAACTGCCCGGCGGAGGAATCCAGAGCATCGATATTACAGTACAGGCGCTGCGGGAACCGACCGCTCTGCGCGGCACGAAGATGATAGTGTTCCGCGATATTGCCCCAACTCAGGCCGGCCCGACCAACAAAAGCAAATCTGGAGCAACCGCGCAACGGGCCCATACCGCCGAGCTGCAACAGTGCCAGGATGAGATCCAGACCTTGCGGGAGGAAAACCGCGCGTCCCATGAAGAACTGCAGTCAGCCAACGAGGAATTGCAATCGACCAATGAGGAATTGCAGTCAACCAATGAAGAGCTGACCACGTCAAAGGAGGAAATGCAGTCCATGAACGAGGAGCTGCAAACCATCAACGCGGAGATGCAGACCAAGCTTGATGATCTTTTTCTTGCTCAAAGCGACATGAAAAATCTGCTCAACAGTATCGAGATCGCCATCCTGTTTCTCGACCATAATCTTAACGTACGCCGCTACACCGAGCGGGCATCAAAAATCATCAACATTCGCGAAAGCGATATTGGCCGCCCACTCAGTGATCTCACCACCAGCCTGAGATATCCGGAACTCAACGACGATGCCCTCGACACCCTGAGTACCCTGGTGTTTTCCGAGAAGCAGATTCTTGCCACCGACGGCCGCTGGTTTACAGTGCGGATCATGCCCTATCGCCGACTGGACAACGTGATTGACGGGGTGGTGATCACCCTGCTCGACATTACCGAGACCAAGGAGTTGGAGCAGACCCTGCGCAGGGATTTGAAATCGTAACCGGAAGCCCATAACCTCATAACCCAAGGACCACCTTTCTTTACCACTGTCTTATTCCCTGCGTTGTCAGGTTTTCCACAGGCTTTTCCGGCATTGACCGGGGCCGGATACTCACATACTTTGCTGTGCGGTTTGGCACAGTGGTATTGTAAAGCCTGACGCCGTAGACCAGCCTTTCTAAAATACCAATCAGCAGCAATGTGCCCTAACCGCCAACTGAGTAACAAAACGTGAAAACATTCGCCGTACACCGCATCCTCATCCTTGGGATACTCGCGATCCCGGGGCTGTCGTCGGCAAACACCGAGTTTTCCAGCTGTCTCACATCACTTCAGGCACAGGCCCGCAGCGCGGGCATCAACGAGAGCATTCTGAAGGATGTCATCCCCGGTCTGCAGCAGCAGGAGCGGGTCATCAGTCTTGACCGGAAGCAACCCGAGTTTCTGCAGACCTTTTCCGAATACCTTGATCTGCGGGTCACCCCGGAGCGTGTCGAACGCGGGCAGGCGCTACTGGAGCAGCACCGGCCGTTTCTCCTGGATCTGCAGGAGCAGTATGGCGTACCTCCGCAGTACCTCGTGTCCTTCTGGGGTCTGGAAACCAATTACGGCAGCTACCTCGGTCGCATGCCAACACTCGATTCACTGGCGACTCTGGCCTGTGATCAGCGGCGCAGTGATTTTTTCTCAGGTGAATTCATCGCAGCCCTGCAGCTGATGCAGCGCGAATCCCTCGAACCTGCGGATATGCAGGGGTCCTGGGCAGGCGCCGTAGGACATACCCAGTTCATGCCCTCTTCATACCTGCGCTATGCCGTGGACGGTGACGGCGATGGCCAGATCGACCTGTGGCGCAGTGAGCGCGACGCCCTGGCATCCGGCGCCAACTACCTGAAATCCCTGGGCTGGCAGTCTGGCCTTCGCTGGGGCCGCGAGGTGCAGTTGCCGAGCGACTTCCCGTTCCAGCATGCCGGACAGCGCGATCAGCGCCGTCCGTTACAGGCGTGGGCCGACTACGGAGTAAAGCGAAGTGATGGTGGAACACTGCCCACCGCCAGCGTGGATGCTGCGTTACTGGTACCGGCAGGACACCGCGGTCCCGCGTTGCTCGTCTACGACAATTTCGAGATCATCATGCGCTGGAATCGCTCCGAGCTCTACGCCATTGCCGTTGGGCACCTGGCGGATCGCATCGCCGGTGCCGGGGCACTGCGCGATAGCGGTAGCGCCCAGGGCCCCCTGCGCAAGACCGATATCGAGCTCGCCCAGAAGACACTGAACACACTCGGTTACGATGCCGGTCCGGTGGACGGTGTGCTGGGCTCCGCGACCCGCAGTGCACTGCGTGAATTCCAACTTGCCAACAATATGGTTGCAGATGGCTATCCCAACCCATCGACGCTGGAGGCTATCGCCAGTCATGACAGTCGTTGATCTTTTTCAGCACGTCCCGGAGTGTTTAACCGGGGCCTGGCTGATCCCGACCTGCTCAACGCCATACCCAGAAACCCGCGCACAGTACCTGAAACATTAAACTCCACAGGCCTCTTCTTTTGGTGGTCTCTGTAACGAACGCCCGTTCACTGCATCCAAAGCAAGAGCAGCGATCTTGCGCAGAGCGGGAAGCCAATTGTTTATGCTTGCGGATCATTACGAGGGGGCCGGCGCGTGTTGAAATGTCGAGATATCGTTAACACGGCCGATCAACTGCTCGACGGCGACATGGACCGCCGTCAACTGCTGGCCACAAAAATGCATCTGTTGTTGTGCCGCCACTGCCGCCGCTATGTACGCCAGTTGCGCGCCCTGTTGTGCGCCATTCCTTTTATGCACAAAAAAGCCAGCGACACCGAAGTATCCAAAGTGATGGAGCATATCCACAGCCATCGGGGCAACCACCCCTAGCGGGGGGAGGTATCCAGCTCTGTAGGACGCTGTAACCCCGGCCCCTGCCGCCACCAGTGGTCTCAGCTAGGGGCATTGTTGCTGATTTTTGCCATTGGCCTGTGCCTTCTCCACAAAAATCTGGTGGCCATTGTAGGTCATGTGTTGAGAGAAACCGTCTTGAACTTGAAATTACGGAGATCACCGCGCTGGATAATTTCTCGAATTACTATTAATAGATAAATATAGTTAGCTGATTTTATTAACAATTATATTGAAAAAATACCCTAATGACTGATAAGGTGTTTCTGCCTCAACATGGCTCAATGGAGCACCCATGCACGCCGCCACCCTTATGCTGATTATTTTGAGCGCCGGACTTGCCAGCCAATGGCTTGCCTGGCGAATCCATCTGCCGGCAATCGTTGTGCTGATTACAGCCGGCCTTTTGCTGGGACCTGTGAGCGGCATCATCGAACTGGGTTTATCTCAAACCGAACTGACAGAGCTCATTGGTATGGGGGTCGCGATTATCCTGTTCGAAGGCGGTATGGATTTGAAGGTTGGCGAAATTCGGCGCGTTGGTCACGGCGTGGGCCGCCTGACCATTCTTGGCCCGCCGCTGGCTTGGGTTTTCGGTGCACTGGCCGCACATTTTGTTGCCGGACTGAGCTGGCCGGTCGCTTGGGTACTGGGCGCTATTCTGGTGGTCACAGGTCCGACTGTGATTCTGCCTTTGCTGCGTCAGGCCCGTCTCAACGGGGAGTCGGCTTCACTGCTGAAATGGGAGGGAATCGTCAACGACCCGATGGGTGTATTGCTGGCGGTACTCACTTTTCAATACTTCACGCTGGCCGGGAGCGATTGGTCTCAGGTACTCACAGGGCTCGGAGCGGCAATCGCCGCAGCAGCGCTGTTTGGAGGTGTGGGAGGATGGCTCACAGGCTGGTTCTACCGTCGCGGAGGAGTCCCTCCTCACCTCAAGCCACCGCTACTGATGTTGCTGGTGCTGGCGGCTTACTGGGCCAGTAATCTGGTCCAGCATGAGGCAGGGTTACTTACTGTGACGGTGATGGGCCTGGTCATCGGCAATATGAAACTGGTCGAGCGCGAGCCACTGCGTCACTTCAAGGAAAATCTCACCATCGTGCTGGTATCAGTGCTATTCATCGTCATCCCTTCTCAGCTCAGAATCGATCAGTTGGAGCTGCTGAACTGGCGAGTGATGGCCTTCGTGCTGGCCATCCTCTTGCTGGTGCGGCCGCTGTCCATCTTTCTGGCAACGCTGGGTGCACCCATGCGCGGCAAGGACAAACTACTGCTGGCGTGGATTGCGCCGAGAGGTATCGTAGCCGCAGCCACTGCGGGCATCTTTGGTCCGGCACTGGTTGCTGCCGGCTATCAGGACGCCGAACTGCTTCTACCGATCGTTTTCCTGATCATTTTCGTGACCGTATTGGCGCACGGTCTTACTCTGGGGCCACTGGCGCGAAAATTGTTTCTGGCGGCAAAGGAAGAAAACGGTCTGCTGATCGTAGGAGCCTCTCCCTGGACTCAGGCCCTGGCAAAGGCCCTCAAGGATCTTGAGGTAGACGTGGTTGTCACCGATGGATCTTATCAACGCCTAAAACCAATCCGCATGGATGGCATCAAGGTCTACTATGGAGAAATTCTCTCCGAACATGCCGAGCATGAGTTAGATGACGAGCATCTGAGTTTTCTGCTGTGCGCTACCGACAATCATTACTACAACGCGCTGGTCTGCAAGGCACAGGGCGCCCAGTTCGGACACCACCGCACTTTTCAGCTGCGCCCTCACGAGGAGTCAGGCCAGGAGCAGAAGCGCCTGACCTTGCAGCAGCGCGGCTATTTCGCCTTTGAGCCTCCAACGGATTTTTATACCCTCCAACAACGTCTGAACGATGGCTGGACAATACAGTCAACGCGCCTGAGCGAGGATTTCAATCTCGACCAGTTGAAAAGCCGGCTGGGTGAATCCGGCCTTGACTGGTTATTGCTCGGCAGTCTGTCTCCACAGGGTAAATTACGAATTTGTTCGAGCGAACAGCCCTTCAAGTTCTCCACTGGTTGGACTTTACTCTATTTTTGCCCAGGGGATGCCACCATGACCCAAACGGATAGAACGAAGCCAACCGACACAACTTCCTGAGCGTAAATGAAGCCGGCACGACTCAAACCGTGGCCGATGTGGCAACCGAGCAAGCGGCTGGTTAGTCCGGCTTCGAAGGGGCAACACCTGGATTTTCAAAATCGCTTGTACGGGATGTCGCACAGGAAGCTTTCTTTCTCGACCCCGTTGCCAGCATAAAAACCAGTAGAACTGAAAGTTGCGCCAGTATCCCCTGCCAGCTGGACTTGACGCCAATCCAGTCGATTTCGAAACTGACAGGTAATGGGGTGATACCAATGAGGGCTGCTTCCTGCAGTGCCGATACAGCCTTGCCCATCAAAATGAATGCCAGGGCCAGCAACAGGTAGGTGGTAATGGAAAAGAATTTGGCAATAGGCAACTTCACCGAATAACGGGCCAATACCCAGGCCAGAAGCACCAGTAAACCGACACCGAGAGCAAAACCGCCGATAACCGATGGGTATTGAGTGGATACCGCCTGCGTGAGCAGCGCCTGATAAAACAATACCGTTTCAAACACTTCGCGATACACCACGATAAATGCGAGTAACGCCAGCCCCCACAGTGTCCCCGACGTCAGGTGGGTATTGATATGCTGCTGGATATAGGCCTGCCACTGCGCGGCATGGGTTTTACTGTGCATCCAGATGCCGACATAGAGCAACACCAATACCGCCAACAGCGCCGCGACACCCTCCATAACTTCCCGGCTGGCACCACTGATACTGATCAGTGACTGTGCCGCCGCCCAGGTGGCAACACCGGCCAGCAATGCCGCAACCCAGCCCAAATGCACATAGCGAAGCCCGTCCTTGCGCCCGGTTCGCACTAACACGGTGACCATGGCAATAACCACCAGTAACGCTTCAAGCCCCTCGCGCAACAGGATGACCAGGCTTGCACCAAACAGTGTGGCATTGGACAGTGTGGACTCGGATAACAACCGATCCGCGTCATCCAACTGTGCCAGTGTTTGGCTCATCGCCGCTTCCACCACGCCTGCAGGTTGTGGCTGTTTAAATAGTTGCCGCATTGCCATCATGTCGGCTTCCAGCATCTGGCGCAGTGCTTTATCCTGCGTGTCCAAACTGTTTTCGATCAACTCGAAACCGTCCAGATAGGCACTGACCGCCAGTGTCTGTGCGGCTTGGTAGTCGCCCCGCTGGTGCGCCGCCTGTGCAAGCAGCAGTTGGTTGCGGGTGATTTTAAGGGGATCGGCTGATACCTCGAACAGCGGCTCCGGATTGGCTCGCAGGCTTTCCACAGCCTGCAGAGTAACCTCCGGATGATCGGCAGCCAGTTGTGCCGGATTATGGTTGACCAATTGCTGCAAGGTGACATTGGATACCTCACCCGGTACAGGCGAGCCGGATTGAAATGCCAGACTGCCAACGTAGAAGGCCAGAGACCAGCGTTCCTGTTCTGACAACTGGTCAAAAGCCGGCATCGCGGTTTCATCTATACCGCGAGAGATAGCATCGTACAGGCCCAACAGTGATCGATTAAGGGCCCGCTCTTTGTCAGAAAAATCGGTTGGAGCTGGCGTCAGTTGCGCAGCCAGCACACCATCGCCGCCACCGGACACACCATGACAAGAGGCGCACTGATTCTCAAAAAGCTGTTTGACGCTCGCCCTGGGCAACAGGCGATCAGGTAGGGATGACTGCGGTATCAGAGCCAATAAAGAACCTCGCAAGTTACCGCTCATTTGCCGAATAGTCGCGGTATCTTGTTTCTTCTGGATGGCATACTGTAACGCACTTGCCTGGGCTGCCAAGTCGTCAGCCTTGGCTGGTTTTTTCTGAATAGCGGAAATATTAGTCACAATAAGCTGGGAAAATTCGAGCATTTCCCGATATTCACCCTCGTTGGTCACCCGTCCATCTCTAACGGCTTCCACGTAATCCACAGCAATGTATTCGGCCAGTTGTGCCAATTGACGTAGCTGAGCAAAGCTGTCATCCATCTCTGCCTGACTGGCTCTGGGATACAAACAGGATAAGGCCACCAGTATTACTGCGATATTCAGAACCAGTAGTTTCGAATGTGTAAAACGGCGTACCCAGTGAGCCTGCATTTACGAGATCTCTGATTATTTTTGATAATGATAATTAATCTTAATTGTAAACCCTGTGCTATCTATGAAGTCAAGCGTGCGAATGGTTTCTCGGCATTTTGTTGTGACACGATACCAGAGCGAAGCCCGAGGACTACCGTGAACGGTCTAGGTCTATGACAGGGAGAATTGAAGAGTTTCCGACCTTACCTGGCTAACCTCCCCCTGTTTTTTTCCTATCGCACTACCCTTCAGTTTTCCGGGAAGCCGGGTGAATGAGTTCGGTGAGAAAATAGAAACATGCACCAGCCAGGTGAAAGCATGTCTAAAAACACCGTTATTGCTACTACCCTGTCATCTTGATCAGAGCGCGTCGCCATAGCCAATAAAGCGCCAGCGCTCCTGCAACAACTCGCGCAACGAGCCACCGAGACGAAGATTCAGATCCTGCGGATGAACACCGATGCGCAGGGTTCGCCGGGAGATGCGGGCCATCCCGATTTGGCTACTGTTCCATAGCCGGAGGCTCCCCGCACGAAACGCCGAATCGGCTTCGAAGCCCACCAGTGGCAGTGGATGCAAATAATCGGTGCGCAGCTCCAATACACCGCGCAGCACCTCAATTCGCTCGAAATTCAGCGATGTCAGCGAGTGCCGCGCAACTGCACCCAGCGCCCAGGCCGGGGGTACATAGAGCGACGGCGCAGGCAGATCGTGTTCGGCGAACCAGCCGTGTGAGCGGCGCATCAGCGCCAGGATACCTTTGCCGTCGAGCGCCAGGTGTTCAGCCGCGTTGCGCGACAGTAGGATCGAGTGCAGTCGATGGTAGAGGCCGCGCGGTGTCCCTACACGGTGCAGCCAGCCGTGCGCGGCGAGTTCGTGGCCTAGGCCCGCCAGCTCCCGTAGCCGGTCGAGTTGATCGTCACGCCAGTTGCATCCGGGCACTACCAGCAGGGTCATGGGCGGAATGGTGTAACTGCTGCAGAGTGCCAGGAAATCTTCCACCAGCGAAAGCGTCTCGGGCATGACGTCGTGCATCGACAGCACCGCTCGTGGTTGGCTATTCATGCCGGTTTTTGCGCGCGTACCGTTCCACAAAATCCAGCCACTGATTGATGGTATGGCTGTTCAGGGTTTCGGCGGCCCTGCGTGCAGCGGCAGCTTTGTCCTGCCAGGTGCTCACCGGAAGTTCACTCAGCTGGTGCAACACTTGCGCCAGTGACTCGCCCTCACCCAGGGTGAACAGCGAGTCCTTGAGCAGTGGCCAGTCGTGAATGCCGGCGTTGGCGGCCACCAGCGCAGGACGGCCGCGCGCCATCGCTTCCAGGGCGACAGTGCCAAAGGTCTCCATGTGCGAGGGCAATATCAGCAGTCCGGCGGCGTCCATTTCGACACGCAGGGCGTCGCGTTCCAGCCAGCCGGTCAACCGCAGATTGGGCAGCGATTGTGCCTCGCGCTCGAGTTCACTACGCAGCGGACCGTCGCCAGCTATGACAAAGCGGATGTCCGGCAGTGCTTTCACAGCATCGAGGACAACAGGCAGGTTTTTCTCCGGCGCCAGACGCCCGGCGAACAATACCTGCCGCAGCGTCTGTTCGGGAGGCACGATCGGGGTGTCGAGAAACGCTCGCGATAACGGGGTACCCATCATATCCACGCGCCGAGCGCCAAGGCGTTCCACGGTGGCGTTGAGACCAGGGTTGTTGACCAGCACCGAGTCACTGTTGCGGCAGAGAATACGATTGACCTGCTCCAGGTACCAGTGAGCCAGGCGATAAAACCAGGTGTCACCGTAAAGTTTCACCAGCCCTTCGAAATGCGTGTGGAACGCAGTCAGAAATCCAGCACCGCTGCGTCTGGCAAGCCAAAGCCCCAGCAACCCGAATGGCCCCGGCGTTACCGAGATTACCAGGTCAGGCCGCAGCGCACGAAACTCACGGCGGATACGCAGCACATTGGGGGTGATGAGTTTCTGGGTAGAGTCGCCGGGCAGAGGCAGGGCGAAGCGCAGTAAACGTTTTTTCACCACTGGCTGGAACAGTATCAGTTCGCCGAGTTGCGGCCCGAGCTGGGCGGCCAGGTCTTCGTAATAGGCCCCGGCACCATTGCGTGCGGGTAATGCGTCGGAAAAAATTGCCACCCGCAGCCGGCTGGCATCGCGTTGTCGCTGGCCCGATTTGGAATCCAATGCAGCCCCAATCTTGATATCGTTACTCATGTGGAGTCCGCCGGTGGTTCGAGTATCTCCCGGTAAATGCTTACCAAGTGGGGTTGCGGCGCCACGGATTCTGACAGCGGCGAGTGAACGTGCCCGCTGCCGCCACCATAGTCACGGGCTTCTCTGGCGGCGTTCTCCAGTACCCGTTGCAACGCATCGGTGAGCGGGATCTCCAGCTGGCGCAGTGTCGCGGCGATGGCGGTCTGCGTTTCATTCTGTAATTGACTGTGATCGATCACCGCGAAACGGCTGGCCGGCAGGCAGCGGCGCTGCTCACGCAATTGCTGGTAGACATGTTCCAGGCTCGTTCGGAATTCATGCGTGACGAGATCTGCGGCCGCCGTCGTGCCAAAAAATACCAGACCGTCGCGAACGGAGCTGAGCTGGGAGCGCAGCGCACCACCCGGCTCACGCAGACAGATCAGAAAGCGTGAGTCATCAAAATTTTCAGCGAGATCGGGCAGCCAGGAACCGAAGGCGGCGTTCTTCGACAACAGTCGGCGTCCTCTACCATTGACGTAGAGATGCTTCTGTAGGCAGGACCGGTAAAAATTCAGCAGCACGGTGCGTTCGCAATCCGGCAGTTCTCGCAATCGGCCCAGCAGCCACAACGACTCACTGGCGGGAAAGGCCAGCACCAGGATAAAACAGCCACCCGCGGGCAACAGCGTGAGGTAATCCTCTTCGGCAGCCTGCAGGCCAACCTCGTGAATGTGAGCGAACCCACCGGTCACTCGACGGGTAAGCGCATCACCGAGTCGCTGCAACGGTCTGCCGAGCAACCGATCCAGGGCAGCGAACAGACCAAACAGTTTCCGCTCTGAAACCGATGGGGCTAACAGTGCTTCCCAGGTATGAAAGGTAGTGAAACTGGCCGTATCGCGAGCCAGTGTGCGGTGCAGGAAAGTCGTTCCACTGCGGGGTACGCCACTGATGAACAGTGGCTGGCGGATTTCAACACGGCGCCAGCCGGAAAAAAACAGCTCGTCGAGCAGAAAACCCAGCCAGTGTATGGCCTGCAACAACAGGAACAGCGGAAACAGTATCAGCAGGACGGCCAGCCGCCGGGGACCCAGTGGCGCAGCGCGACGACCTTCTGTCCCGAAGGCTTCAATAAACCAGCGCGCGTGCAGTCGCACACTGAGCAGGAAAGCATCTCTCATGAAGCCGCACCGGGGTTTTCCGCCCGGTCGCTGAACACCAGCCTGCTGGACACAGAAAAGTTGAATGCCAGGCCGACCATTCCACCGATCCAGATGGCAACCAGTGGCAACAGCAGCAGTGACTGCGGCTGGATCAGATGACTGTGACCCAGCGCAATTACGCCGCTGAACACGGCGTAGTTGAGAAGCCCTCCAGTGGTATGAACGCCGAAATGTCCGGCCATCTGGCGATGAAAGCTGCCGCGCTGGCCGCGCCCGAAAGTGAAGTAACGGTTGAGCAGATAACCCACCATGATCGCTGTGGTCAGCGAAATGATACGGGCGACATATAAATTCATACCGAACAGCCAGGGCAGCAGGTAAGTGCCGCCGGCATCGATTAAAGAAACCTTCACCCCAACGGTGGCGAAACGCAGAAACTGGGCGAGGCGGCTGTGCGAATGCAGGTAACGACTGAGGTACCACTTCATCGGGAACTTTTGCCGGGATTAAGACAGGAGCAACGGACATTATCGGATGCCGGCAGGAGCTGTCAATCCGCGTCTTTCGGGCACAAAGACGACATCCTTTCCGCCTCGGCCTGTGATCTGACTAAAATCAACTGTCCAACGAATACCCCCGCCACAGGTAATACACCACGGGCAACACTAGCAATGTCAACACTACTGCGCTGATCATGCCACCCACCATTGGCGCCGCAATCCTGCTAACCACTTCCGCTCCCGTGCCCGTACTGAGCATAATGGGCAGTAACCCGGCAATGGTGGAGACCGTAGTCATCATCACTGGCCTTACGCGAAGCCCGGCCCCCTGTATGACAGCCTCCAGGACCTCTCCCTTACGTGGTTTCACTCCCTGCTCACTGCACTGGCGCAACAACCGAGAGTAAGATTGATTGAGGTAGGTGAGCATAATGATGCCTATCTCCACCGTAACACCGGCGAGCGCAATAAATCCAACGGCCACTGCAACTGAAAAATTGTAACCCAGAAGGTACATGAGCCAGATGGAACCGATCACAGCCAGCGGCAGTGTACCGAGGATGATGGCAATTTCAGTAAAGTTACGAAAGTTCATATACAGCAGCACGATAATGATGGCCAAAGTCAGCGGAATCACATAGGTCAGCTTTTCCTTGGCCCGCTGCATGTACTCATACTGGCCGGACCATGACACCGAATAGCCCGCAGGCAAATCCAGTTCGCTCTGAACAGTCGCCATGGCCTGTTCGACGTAACTGCCCACATCCACACCGTCAATATCGACAAAGATCCAACCATTCAGCCGTGCGTTCTCGCTCTTGATGGCCGGAGGGCCGTCTTCTACATACACTCTCGCCACATCAGCCAACGCAATACGCTGGCCGCCAGGTGTGACGATAGGCAACAGCGAGAGCTGTTCCGGTGAATCGCGGTAATCCTGTGGATAGCGCAGATTAATAGGATAACGCTCCAGTCCCTCAATGGTCTGTGCCACGTTCATACCACCAATAGCGGTAGCTAACACCTGCTGTACATCGGCAATATTGAGGCCATAGCGCGCGGCCTGTTCCCGCTGGATATCCACCTTGATATAACGCCCGCCGGCCACCCGTTCGGAATAAACCGAGGCGGTGCCGGGCACATCCTTGAGAATCTGCTCCAATTGCTGACCGATTTTCTGGATTTCCATCAGGTCCTCTCCAGCCACTTTGATGCCAACCGGGGTCTTGATACCGGTGGCCAGCATGTCAATACGGGTCTTAATCGGCATTACCCAAGCGTTGGTCAGGCCAGGAAATTTCACCAGGGCATCCAGTTCCTTCTTCAGTTTCTCCGTGGTCATGCCCTCACGCCATTCATCTTTGTGCTTGAGTTGAATAAAGGTCTCGATCATGGTCAGCGGCGCCGGGTCAGTCGCTGTCTCAGCACGCCCAATTTTTCCAAATACTGTCTTCACCTCAGGTACAGTCGCGATCAACTTGTCAGTTTGCTGCAGCAACTCCCTGGCTTTGCCAACCGATAACCCCGGGTAAGTCGTGGGCATATACATGAGATCACCCTCATCCAGATCAGGTATGAACTCACTGCCAATTTTATTGACCGGCCAGATACCGACCAGGAATATCACGACAGCCATTACGAGCGTGGTTTTTGGGAAAAGCAATACGCTCTTGAGCAGCGGCATATACCCTGCAATCAGCAATCTGTTAACCGGATTCCTGCTTTCGGCGACTACCCTGCCTCTGATGAAATACCCCATCAAAACCGGGACTACTGTGACAGCAAGCGCCGCGCTGGCTGCCATGGCATAGGTTTTGGTGAAGGCCAGCGGACTGAACATGCGCCCTTCCTGCGCCTCCAGGGTAAATACCGGGACAAAGCTCACAGTGATAATCAACAGACTAAAGAACAACGCCGGTCCCACCTCGGCAGCCGATTCGGCCACTACCTTCCAGCGGTTTTCCGGCGTCAATGGCGTGCGCTCCATGTGCTTGTGCATGTTCTCGATCATGACGATAGCGCCATCAATCATGGCGCCGATCGCAATCGCAATACCCCCCAACGACATGATGTTGGCGTTGATCCCCTGCCAATACATCACGATAAATGCTGTCAGAATTCCCAACGGCAGGCTGATCACTGCCACCAGTGATGATCTGACATGAAAAAGGAAAATGACACAAATCAGCGCTACGATGGCAAGCTCTTCAACCAGGCTTGTCCACAAACTGTCAATGGCGCGAGAAATCAGCCCAGAGCGATCGTAGACGGTAACGACCTCAACCCCTTCAGGCAAACCCGCCTTGAGCTTCTCCAGCTTGGCCTTGACACCATCGATGGTCTTCTGGGCATTCTCGCCAAAGCGCATCACCACGATGCCGCCCACGGCCTCACCATCACCATTAAGTTCGGCGATGCCCCGCCGCATCTGTGGCCCCAGATCAATATCCGCCACGTCCTTCAATAGCAGCGGCGCACCATTGGCATTGACGCCCAGGGGAATGGTGGCGAGGTCCTCAATGCCCTGGATGTAGCCGCTAGCCCGCACCATGTATTCGGCTTCGGCCATTTCCACCACCGAGGCACCGATCTCCTGGTTGCCCCTGCGAATGGCTGTTTGAATATGGGACAGCGGGATACCAAACGCGCGCAGTTTTTCCGGGTTCACTTTCACCTGGTACTGTTTGACCATGCCTCCGAGCGTCGCCACTTCCGAAACACCCGACACGGTTTGCAGTTCGTATTTCAAAAACCAGTCTTGCAGGCTGCGTAGCTGGCTGAGATCGTGTTTGCCAGTGCGATCCACCAAAGCATAAAGGTAGACCCAGCCAACGCCGGTGGCGTCCGGCCCCAGCTGTGGCCGGGCACCGGATGGCAATGTCGGTGCCACCTGAGACAGGTACTCCAGCACCCGCGAGCGCGCCCAGTAGGCATCCGTCTCCTCGTCAAAAATCACGTAGACGTAGGAGTCGCCGAAGAAGGAGTAGCCACGCACCGTGACCGCACCCGGAACCGATAGCATGGTGGTGGTCAGCGGATAGGTTACCTGGTCCTCCACGACTTGTGGTGCCTGCCCCGGATAACTGGTTTTGATGATCACCTGGACGTCAGATAGGTCCGGAATAGCGTCCACTGGCGTGTTTTTCAGTGCAAACAGACCGCCACCAACCAATATCAGGGTGGCCAGCAATACAAAAAAGCGATTGCCAATCGACCAGCGGATAACGGATTCAATCATGGTCGCTCTCCCCCTGGTCATGACTACCCTGCTCCATGCCCTGGCCAGTACTGTGATCCGGTGTCGGTGTTATCTCAGGTCCCGGGCCAGCATGTTGACCATGATTCCCTTCCGTTGGCGGTCTCTCACGAGCCTCTTCGGTGCCGGGAATGCGTACCTGGGTCAACCGATAATTACCATCAGAGCTCCGGGTGACCTGCACGTGCAGACGCATGTCTGGGCTTAATTCACCCATGTCGACAGATTCGTCGACGGCAAAATTCATGGTCATGGCGGGCCACTGCCAGTCCGGGATAGCCTCGTGCTCAAGGGCGACCATGCGCTGATTTGGTGTCAGGCTGGCGATACGCGCAGCTACCCAGACTGACAATGACGTTTCGTCCTCGGCATGCGACATCCGTTTGAAATCAGAGGTCTTGCTGGATTCCGAGTCAATCAGGAACTGCGCGGAGGTCACAATACGCTCTCCTTCGTTAAGACCCGAGAGTATTTCCACCTGCCGTTCACCCACGCGTCCAGCCCTGACGGCAATGGACTTGAATTTACCCTCACCCAGAGCCAACACTACACGCATCTGGCTGCCAGTACGGATCAGTGCCTCCCGGGGGATCAACAGGGTTTCGGGGTCCGGTTGGGTATCAATGACTATTTGTGCAAACATGCCGGGCTTCAAAAAACCGTCCGGATTGTCGAAATGCACACGAATCTGTGCGGTGCGCGTATTTTCGTTTAGCGACGGGTAGACATAGTCCACTTGGCCCAACCACTCCCTGCCAGGCAGGTAGTCCAGCCGCATGCGCACCTTGTCGTCGACCCTGACCAGACTCACCTGACGCTCGAAGACTTCACCGATGATCCAAAGGTGCTCCAGCTGTCCAATGGCCATCAGACGCATGCCGGGTTTTACATACATGCCCTCTCGCACGCCCAGATTGTCAATGATGCCGGACTGAGGCGCGGTAATGGTGATCGTCTGACTGACTCGACGAGTCTGGCGTAACTTCTCGACATCCGCTGGCGGCACCTGCAAAGCCGATAACCGCTCCACAGCGGCACGGATCAGGACCGGATTGTCGCGCTTCAGTGCCAACAGTAACTCCTCTTGAGCGTTGACCAGCGTCGGCGAATAGAGCGCATACAGGGGTTCTCCTTTTTCTACCCGATCACCTGCGGCCTTGACATACAATTTTTCGATCCAGCCCTCCACCCTGGGGTGCATATGAACCAGGCGGTTCTCGTCATACTGCACATAGCCCACCGTTTTGACCTCCAGATGCAGGTGACCCGATTCGACAGTGGCGGTGCGCACACCAAAATTGTTGACAACATCGGGCGAAATCAGAACTGTACCGGCCTCACTCTCTTCGCCTTTCTCTTCGTAAACGGGGATCAAATCCATATTCATTGGCGATTTCCCGGGTTTGTCACGCCGGTAATTCGGATCCATAGGCGCCACCCAGTAGAGTGGTTCATGTTCGCCGTCAGTCGCATTGATGCCATCTTCCTTTAAATGACCCAACAACCAGCTGCCGCCTGCGCCAACCAGTACACCGATAATGGCCCCCATCAAGATCTTTGAAAAAGCTTTCATTTTTAACACCTCAGAAGTCTTCAACCGGACGCGTCGAGTCAGGCGAGGCCTGGGCGAGCAGGTAATTGATTTGGGCGATGGTCTTTTGGCGCTCCACTGAGATAGCGAGTGCTTCAATCTTGGCATTCAACTCGGCAATACGGGCACGCACGGCTTCGGCAAAATCGCCAGCGTCGTTGTTATAAGCAGTCAGAGAGGATTCAGCCAATTCCGCCATTTTCGGCAACAGCCGGTCGACGTAAAGTGCGTATCGCTCATCGAGACGCCCTAAGTGCACACTCGCCGTTTTCAGCTCCGCAATCAAACGACGGATCAATAATTGCTTATCAGTCCTGATCGACTCAGCATGGCTAATGGCGGCGCTGACCGCCTTGTCCTGTCGGTTAGCGGTGAAAATGGGCAGATCAAAGGTGACCCCAACGGAAAGCAGATCTGACCTATCCCGCCCCATCGGGTCCCGATCACGATAACCATACTGGGCACTGAGTCCCCATTCGGGCTTGTATTTCTGTCGCGCAAGATCGACATCGGTTTCCATAGCCTCAATTCTTCTGTCCAATGCCAACAAGGTGGGATGGTTGCTTACCCATTCATACCGCTCCTGCTCAGAAGCGGAAGTCGACACCGGTACGGCGGGCGATTCCGTCGGCATCACCCGCGCAAGCCCATTGCCAGCTGGAGAGCCAACCCATTCGGACAGACGCATCTGGGCAGTTTCCTGTCGCTGTCTAAGCGCCGTCAATCGGTCCTCAAGCCGCGTCAACTCCAGTTGGGCGCGGATCACGTCCTGTTGTCGCGCGCGACCTGTGGCTGTCGAATAACTGGCCTCTGCCGCGTCGACCAGATATTCAAATAATGCCCGGTCTTTCTCGATCAATTGGATGCTTTCCTGAGCGATGTACGCATCCAGCCATATCTGTGCGACGGTCGCCGTCACTTTGGCCCGGCGGTCTTGCCGCAACAATGGGTGTTGCAGAGCGAGCTGCAGCTTCTGCCGTCTCGCCAGAGCGAGCGAATCGCCCCGCGGAAACATTTGGCTGACTCCTACTGAGAGTTGGGTCATCGCCTCCTGATCAATGTCGAAACTGTCGACAGGAAAATTGCTGGCCATCAAACTCATCCGGGGATCCGGTAGAGTCGCGGCAGCCGTTGCCTCATCGGTCAGAGCGGACTGCGTATAGCGGCTACCGGCCAGCCAGGGGTCAGCTGCAATGGCGATGTCCACGGCCTCCTTCAGTGTCAACCTCTCTTGTATTGTCTGTGCATTGACGCATGTACTGCCGGTAATGAGCAGAGGGAGCATAATCAAACCAACTACAAGGCTTGTTACTCGCGATAGATTCATATTTGCCTCCGGCGATATATCGCCAATGGATTTCAGGTTCCCGCAACAAGGTTGCGTTTATGGTTCGGTCCTTCCGAACTAGGCAAATTTCTGGTGTCTATAGAACGGATTAGGCCCTTGAAATCAGGCGATAGGAGGTCTTAGGAAAGGAAAAATCGGTGCCGGTGGAAAGACGGCAGGAAGGGAAACGATGCCACTAGAGCGGGTGTCCTGTGCCAGGGGTAAAGCCACCATCGGTATCAGCACTTGAACGGGCACGACACATCCCGATGTGACGCACCCCATTTCTGAATTGTCAGTAACACAACAATCCATCTCGTTATGTTGTTGATCGTCAAGATTGAGCATTGCCTCATGGTTATTGTGCTCGGCAGCATCATGGGGGATTGCGGCACGCTCATTTGCTTCGTCGGCCATAGAGCAATAGACCGGAACCGCCGCGGCAGAGGTCTGCCACAGCAACGTTATTATCAAGAGAACTACAACACGTATGTCCCGGATCACCCAACCCCACTTTTGCTCGTACTGAATCGCCGATACTCTGCGCGATAGATCAACGTCTACCAGTCTGGCCCCTGCCCTGTTCGGAAGGGTTACAGATGACATCAACTTTATCATTGCCAATAATAAAAAGGCAGCGTCGATAGAAAGATTACTCCAAAATCACATCGTTGTAATCTTTGCGTTATGCTGCGGAAAGGGATTTCCCGCGATGCTCTCAGTCTAGCGCGGCTCGTCAGGCTGATGTAGATTGAAACGCGCCGATAGCGAGATGGTAAACCAGCAGACTTCCATCGCCAGCACCGGCCAGTTGGTGTCAAGGTAAAGCTGGGGCAACAGTACGAATGCCGCATAGGCATTCCACAGATGGTAGGGACCAATGGTCAGGCGACGTGCGGCGAACAACAGATAGGCGGCACTGAAAGCAAAGGTTGAACTCCAGCCAATGATCGCCACCGCCAACTGCCACTGCCAGAATAGCGCGGGCAGCGCGACCACCCAACAGAGCCCAACACCGGCTGTGAGGATGCCCGGCCCTACCCTTACGAACCTGAAACTTCCACCTATCAACAACCAGACACTGATCGCCGCCCAGAAAAAATTTATGCCCACCGCCTGCCAGGAGGCAATGGCTGCAGAAGATACCACCAGAGACAGGGCGGCAACGCCGTTGGCCGAGAAATACACGGGTCTGTGCCAGCGCGGATAAAAAGCGAGGTAAGCATAATTGGCAAGGTAAAGCAGGGTGCCGAACCAGCCCAGTAATTCAAAACCGGTCATAGCTATTCAATTTCGATATGCAGGTTCTTGACGTAGAGTTCACGACCAACGTGGGGGCCGTCGACGATGCGGATTTTCGATAATGCCACCATGGCAGCGTATAGTTTGGGCGAGTTGAACTCTTTAAATACTGCATCACTCCAATCCAGCACCAGTCCGCGGCTACCCGGCGGAATCATGACGTAGCGATTGTCGGGATGCTCTCTCTGCCGCTGAGTCTGTCCGATGATCACAGGATGCCCCTCCCCCACCACCAGGCGCACATAGCCAGTACTGCGTCCGGCATCCAGTGAGGTTTCCCGCACTTCATCCTGTTTTTTCACGCCAGCTAGCTTTTCCAGCGCCTCATCGAACGCCTTGATAAATGCCTCCCCCTGCGGATCGTCATGTGTCACCAGATGAACCGTATCCTGTGATAAATAGTCCTCACCGGGGATATGGCGAAAGGAACGGTATTGCCAGGGGAAATACTCCAGGACCAATGCCTGTCCTACGAGCCTGGTCATGGGCAACAGATCGATATCACCGTTGAACAAAGCGCGCAGGGCGAGCACTTCCGACTGATACTCCGTGGCACCGACCAGCCATGCCTCGAATTTCTCACCGTAGGCATACTCGGCCACGCGACCGAGTCGAAGATCGCCGATGGAGTCCGGCGGTGAGGAAAAATCTTGGTGCTCACGGCTGTAATAGAGCACATTGTCCACTGTCATCAGGGGTGCCGAAAAGCGCACATCGGGATAGAGTTGCTTGCGGCGAGCCGTTTCGAAATACGGAAATGACAGGCGGATTTCGTTATTGTTGACCATTTCGTAGGCCAGCGAAAAATCCACATATTGCCACTGCGGATCGAGTCGCATATTGCGCAGGGCAAGCTCGACAATACGTGTAATGGCCCCGGGCTCCTTGTCTGGCGCCCGGTTCACGTATGGCGGCCATGAGTCTGTGTAGACCTCCACTGCGGTGAAAGGCCCGGCGGCAACAACACCCGACAGCAGCAGAGAACACAACAGTGCAGCGTTAACGCAGTTTGAGAACCGCATACAACGCTCCCAGCAAAACCACAATCAGCAAATTAATTCCCATGAAAAGATCGATATTCCAGGTCGCCAGTACGCTGAGCAGCCCCGACGTCCGCTCGTCGTAGTAATTCAGTGTTGGTGAAGTCACCATCTCCCGGCTGTAGGTAACAAATTGAAGCGCGAGATCGAGTATGGCAAACAGACCAATCAGCGCCAGCAGGCTGTCGGTAAGAATCGAGGCCAGGGAGCGCTTTTTATTATTGATTTCGTTGATACGGGTCGAACAGACATCCACCATCCGCTGCGCATTTTCCAGCAGGTCATCGAAATCCCAGGCCTGCAGTATCTCTTCCATCCAGTGTTTTTTTGCGCGCACCAGGTGATTGCGTGCTTCGTAATAGGTCGTAATGTGAAGCTGCGTGCGGGCTCTGACCCGTTGCAGTTTCAGCTCGCTGGTTTTCAGATTCTTCTCGAGAAAGACATCGGAAATATCCGCAAGAAGATCGCGGTTGATGTAGTGTTGTACCGCATAAAAATACTGGGCCAGAATCATGGCTTCAATTTTCTGGCGATCTGTCTGGTGCTCCTGTGCGACTATCACATAATTCAGCCAGCGCAACGAATGGCGCAGCCGACCATTGATTATGTCATCGGCATCTTCGGGCCGAATGGTCGCATCCAGCCATTGATGGAGCAGCATCTGGGTGTCTTTGCGCTGCACGTCCTCTGACGACAGGTTGAGTATACTGCCGACCCAGAGACACGTCAGACCGCTGCATTTTTCGCGCAATTGCAGGTTGTCAATATTTGCCTCGCGCAGAGCAGCCATAATGCGGGCAAATTCCCGGTTGGCAAATTGACTTATGGCGAGTTTGGTTTGCTCTTCGGCCCACTCTTTCAGTGCATGGGCGGCAATATCCGGTGCCGGCTCCAGCACCAGTTCCACCACCGCCAGCTCGCTGTTGAAGCAGTGCAATGTCAGTTCAAAGCCGTCGACAGTTCGACCCCGCCAGTAACCCAGCCGTATATCGCGGTCGTCACGGGTGATATCCGAATAGGCAGTGGAGCCAGGCCGATCCACCTGGTCGCCCACCTCTGCGGGGCAATGCCAGTCCGGAGCGTGCAATACCTGCCCGTCTCCCAGTGCGGTTATACGCTGCACAAGTTCGCCATAGGCAGCGGAGAATTCGTTCACTCCTGCCCTGACCGACAGCGGATAGTGAACCGGTGTGATTGTGGTGATCTGCATCTCCGGACTGCCCCTGGAACACTGGTCGAGCCAGTATACGCAACAGCGATAGTAAATTGGAGGGATTACGCACTCAGACGTATACCATCAATAACCATTGACGTTTTCACAGCATCGATAGTACTGGTGCAAACAATAACAACAGGATGGCGCTTACGGCCAACGGCAATGTATTCATGATTGATGCCTTTTACGGTTGAGAATCCTACTCATGAGCACGACTAAAATAATGTCATGTCGGCCTCAAGGCTTATACGCGCCGCCTGACGACTACTTCAAGCTCGCTGAGTGTGGCTTTGAATAGCACCTCGTTCTTTATTCGCAACCGCGCAATGCTCGAAAATACCCTAGCTTGAATAATTGCAAGTTGAACAGGCGGCACCATGCCGCCGTATTGGAGAGTCGGTATCTGTTAGATCAAGTCTGAATTACTACAGATCATTTATCAGTGCTGGGGGGCAGAGTTAATCGATTATTTTATTATCAGGTAACTTTGATTTTCTTGATTACCCTTTCGATTGACGGGCTGCGGATTGGATACTCTGGACCAGCGCACGCAAGCCGTTGCCGCGGGTGGCGCTAAGGTGGCGTATCAGGTCGAGAGCTTCGAAGTAGCCTTCGATATCAAAATCGAGGATATCCTGCGGAGTTTTGCCATTGTAAGCGGCGAGTATGATACCCAGCAGGCCCTTGACGATGAAGGCATCGCTGTCCACCTCGAAATACAGATGGTCATTTTCCTGCAGGGTGTTAAGCCAGACCTGGCTCTGGCAACCACGCACGATCCGCTCATCGGTTTTCAGTTCATCATCCATGGGAGGCAGTTCCTTGCCCAGATCGATGATGTACTGGTAGCGCTCTTCCCAGGTGTCGAAGAAGGCCAGTGTCTCCTTGATGTCCTCGGCACTGATGGTATTCCCAAAGGGATTGCCGGTACTGTTCTGGGTTGCCGTCATGATGAATGGGGTTTCCGGTAACTAGAAAAACATGCCGGTTTCGAGCTGCGCCTCTTCGGACATCATCTCCCGGCTCCAGGGTGGATCGAAGACCAGCTCCACATGCGCACTCTTTACGTTCGGCACCTGCTTCACCCGTTGCTCCACATCGCCCACCAGTACCGGGCCCATGCCACAACCCGGGGCCGTCAAGGTCATCTGGATATCCACCCTGCCGCTGCCCTGATCGATGTCCAGATGGTAGATCAGCCCCAGGCTGCGCAGGTTGACGGGGATTTCGGGGTCGTAGACGGTCTCCAGCGCCTGCCAGACCTGGTCTTCATCGATGCGGCCATCGCCGGGATCAGAGAAATTCAACTCCAGTTTTTTCTGCCCCAGTGCATCGGCGTCCACGCCATCCACCCGTACCATATTGCCCTGATGCACAACGGTATAGTTGCCGCCGAGGGACTGCACGATGGTGACGAAAGATCCGGCCGGAATTGTCACGGGATCACCCACCGGCACTAGTCGCCCCGGGCAGTCACGTGCAACATTGACGATACTGCGTTCCTGACTCATTCGTTCTCTATCTTGAGGTCAAAGCTCTCGCCGCAGCCACACATGTCGGTGACATTGGGGTTTTCTATCTTCAGTGTCTGATTGACGCCCTCGCGGGTATAGTCAATTTCCATACCGCGCAGGGCAATGGCACCTTCACGACTGAAATAAATGGCCACGCCATTATCCAGCGTCAGGGTTACATCGTTTTCCTCCGGAGCAGGCACTTCCTCGATAACATACTTGAAGCCAGTGCAGCCGCTTTTCTTCAACCCGATGCGCACACCGGCACCGCCATTACGCTGCAGTTGTTCGCGAAAATGGGACGCGGCAGCCGGCGTAATGGTAATGGTCTGGGTCAGATCAAATTTCTCTACACTCATAATGCTTTACCTTCCTGCGGCAATTTTATCCTGAATGGATACGGTGCCGCTCACCGTATGAAATTTTGTTACCGCAGCATCCGTCGCGCCTTGGCGAGTCCCTCGAACAGGCGGTCGACTTCTGCGCGGGTATTGTACAGGGCGAACGAGGCCCTGACCGTGCCGGGTATGCCATATTGTGCCATGATCGGCTGGGCGCAGTGATGGCCGGTGCGAACGGCAATGCCCTGCTGATCCAGCAACATGCCGACATCGGAGGGCGGTATGCCATCCAGCAGAAAGCTGAAAACACCGGCCACATGGTCTGCTTCACCGAAGCGGGTCAGTCCATCAAAGTCCGCCCCCTGCGCCAGGGCATATTCGAGTACATCGGCCTCGTGTGCTGCCACTGCCACAGGGTCCAGGCGCTGCAGGTAGTCCACCGCTGCGGCCAGCCCGATGGCACCGGCGATGTCCGGTGTCCCGGCCTCGAAGCGATACGGCAGCCCCTGATAACTGGTGCCGGCGAAACTGACCTGTTCTATCATTTCGCCGCCACCCTGCCACGGCGGCATGGCTTCCAGCAGTTCCCGGCGGCCCCATAGCACACCGATACCGGTGGGGCCGAACATCTTGTGCCCCGAAAAAGCATAGAAATCGCAATTCAGTGCCTGTACATCAACAGGGGTATGCGCTACCGCCTGGGCTCCGTCGATCAGGACTTTTGCCCCCACCCGATGAGCTCTCACCACAATGTCTGCCACCGGGTTCACTGTTCCCAGGGCATTGGAGATGTGACTGACAACCACCATCTTCACGCGTTCATCGAGCAGCGCATCCAGCGCCGCCATGTCAATCTCGCCGCTTGGAGTTACCGGAATCGGCACCACTTCGGCACCGGTGGATTCAGTCGCCATTTGCCAGGGCACAATGCTGGAATGATGTTCCAGTATCGGGACCAGTACCCGATCGCCCGGCTTCAGATTGCTGCGGCCCCAGCTGTAAGCCACCAAATTGATAGCCTCAGTGGTGCCACGGGTCCAGAGCACCTGCTCAGGAGCGGGGCTATTGATAAAACCTGCCAGGGATTGACGCGCATTTTCTATTGCGGCCGTGGCCTTTTCCGCCAGAGTGTGGATGCCGCGATGTACGTTGGCATTGTAGCCACGGTAATAATCACTGATGGCGTCGATCACGGCATTGGGTTTCTGTGACGTGGCGGCATTGTCCAGGTACACCAGTGGATATCCGTTGACCTGCTGTTGCAGGATCGGGAAATCGCGGCGCACAGCCTCCACATCAAAAGCTTGCTGTCTGATGTTTTTTGCCAGTGTTTCCATGCGCCTATTCTGCCCTCTCTGTCTGTGTCACCTGCTGCGCAAACAGACCGCCCAGCACGGGCTTAAGGTACTCGCCCAGAGAGGGGTGCTGCAGGTTGTTGATGAGTTCGTTGATGAAACCGGTGCTGAGCATCACTTGCGCGTGCTCTCTGGCGATGCCGCGGCTGCACAGATAATAGAGCGCATAGTCATCGAGCTGTGCGACCGTGGCCCCATGGGCACACTTGACATCGTCCGCATAGATCTCCAGTTCCGGCTTGGTGTCTACCTCGGCCTTGTTGCTGGTCAGTAGGTTCTTGTTGCGCAGTTCCGCCACTGTCTTCTGGGCATCCGGATGAATATGAATACGCCCGTTGAATACCGCCCGCGCGTTATCGCTGATGATACCCCGGAAAACCTCTTTGGTCGTGCAGTGCGGTCTGACATGCTCTATACAGGTGTGGTAGTCGATATGCTGACTGTGCCGTGGCAGATAGATGCCATTGAGGTCACAGTGGGCACCTTCACCTTCATGGCGCACCACCACATCCAGACGCTTGAGTATTGAGCCCAACCCCAGATGAAAGCTGTTGAGTCTGGCGTCACGATCGAGCCGGGCATGTACACCGCCGATATGCAGTGCGTGCTCCTCTTCCAGGTGCAGCCGGTAGTGGCAGAGTCGGGCATTGGCGGCCAACACCAGTTCGCTGACACCGTTGGTAAAACTGTTCTGCTGGGCCTCATTACTGGCGAAGTGTTCCACCACCGTAGCCTCACTGCCAGCCTCCATGACAACCAGCAGTCGCTGGGACAGGCTGAAGGCTTCACGTTGAGGCACCGTCAGCCAGATGACGTGTAGCGGCGTCGTGACCTTGCGGTCCTGTTTTACATGCACGAATACGCCATCATTGAGCCAGCTATCGTTGAGGGCTGTGAACATGTATTTGTCGCGATCGGCGACCGTACCCAGGTGGCTGCGAATGGTTTCCACCTGTGTCTCATCAGCCTCGCTGAAGAGCACGACCTCCATGTTGCCCACGACCTCCCCACTGGACAGTTCGGGACTGTAGAAACCGTTCACAAACACCAGCATGCGGGCGTCCAGCCCAGTGATGTGTATCTGATCACGCAGGGCCGTCAGCGCTGGCGATGAAGGGTCCTGGCATTCGGCCCGGTCCAGATAGGCGCCCTCTTCCAGAGCCCGCAGCCGGGTATATTTCCAGTCCTCGGTCTTGCGCGTGGGCATACTGCTGGATTTCCAGCTTGACCAGCCCCTGCGACGTTGCTCACTGAGCCAGTCCGGCGCCTCGGCGGGGACCATTTGCAGGGCTTCGGCGATAAAATCACTCATTACACAGCCTCGCTTTCCAGCCAGCCATAGCCTTTATCTTCCAGTTCCAATGCCAGTGACTTGTCACCGGAACGGACGATACGGCCAGCCCCCAGCACGTGAACATGGTCCGGCTCAATGAAATCGAGCAGACGCTGATAGTGGGTGATCAATATAAAGGAGCGCTTGCTGTCGCGCATGCTGTTGATACCAGAGGCCACCAGCTGCAGTGCGTCGATATCCAGGCCCGAGTCGGTTTCATCGAGGATACCCAAATGCGGTTCCAGCAGCATCATCTGCATCAGCTCATTGCGCTTTTTCTCGCCGCCCGAGAAGCCCTCGTTGACGCCGCGTTTGAGAAAATTCTGGTCCAGGTCGACGCGCTTGCAGACCTCACGCGCCTGTTTCATGAAGCTCACGGAATCCAGCACTTCCAGGCCACGGTGCTTGCGCATCCCATCCACGGCGGTTTTTAGAAATTCCATGTTGCTGACACCGGGAATTTCCACCGGGTACTGAAAAGCCAGGAACAGGCCGGTCAGGGCTCGCTCTTCCGGTGCCAGGGCCAGCAGATCCTGCCCCATAAAGGTGACTTCACCGGCGGTGACCTCATAGCCTTGACGACCGGTCAGCACGTGGCCGAGGGTGCTCTTGCCCGAACCGTTGGGGCCCATGATGGCATGTACTTCGCCTGCTCCGATGTCCAGGTCGAGACCACGCAGGATTTCCTTGCCCTCGACGGTGGCGTGCAAATTCTTGATAGATAACATCGTTACTCTAACTCTCCTGTATAAATTCTTTGAGACAGACCTTTATAGGACGGCACCTTCTAACCGACGGCACCTTCCAGACTGACTTCCAACAGCTTGCCGGCTTCCACCGCAAACTCCATGGGCAATTCCCGGAACACTTCCTTGCAGAAACCATTGACGATCATGGAGACCGCTTTTTCCTCGCCGATGCCGCGTTGGCGGCACAGAAACAGCTGCTCGTCGCTGACTTTGGAGGTGGAGGCCTCGTGCTCAATGATGGCGGTAGGATTTTTACTTTCTATATAAGGGAACGTGTGCGCACCACACTGGTCGCCGATCAGCAGCGAGTCACAGCGCGTGTAGTTGCGAGCACCGGTGGCGCCCGGGTTCATCCGTACCAGACCACGATAAGTGTTGGAGCCGTGCCCGGCGGCAATACCCTTGGAGATGATCGTCGAGCGGGTGTTCTTGCCCAGATGGATCATCTTGGTACCGGTATCCGCCTGTTGAAAATTGCTACTCAGCGCCACCGAATAGAATTCACCGATGCTGTTGTCGCCCTTGAGTACACAACTGGGGTATTTCATGGTGATGGCAGAGCCGGTTTCCACCTGTGTCCAGGAAATGTGGGCGTTGGTATGCGCCACACCTCGCTTGGTAACGAAGTTGTAAATACCGCCCTTGCCTTCCTCGTCGCCGGGGTACCAGTTCTGCACCGTAGAATATTTTATTTTTGCGTTGTCCAGGGCCACCAGCTCTACCACTGCGGCGTGCAGCTGGTTTTCGTCCCGCATGGGTGCCGTGCACCCTTCCAGATAGCTGACCTCACTACCCTCGTCAGCCACGATCAGAGTGCGCTCGAACTGGCCGGTCTTGGCCTCATTGATACGGAAATAAGTGGACAACTCCATGGGACACTTCACGCCCTTGGGAATGTAGACGAAGGAACCGTCACTGAAGACCGCGCTGTTGAGGGCCGCATAATAATTGTCTTTCTGCGGCACGACTGTGCCCAGGTGCTGACGCACCAATTCAGGGTGGTCCTGCAGGGCCTCGCTGATGGAGCAGAAGATCACTCCGGCTTCATACAGCTTCTTGCGGAAAGTGGTACCCACTGACACGGAGTCGAACACAGCATCCACGGCCACGCCGGCGAGCATTTCCTGCTCATGCAGGGGAATACCCAGCTTGTCGTAGGTCTCACGCAGCTTCGGGTCCACCTCATCCAGGCTCTGGGGTCGGTCTTCATCGCGCTTGGGCGCAGAGAAGTAGGACATGGCGTTGAAGTCAATATCCGGATAGCTCACATGCGCCCAGTGCGGCTCGACCATTTCCAGCCAGGCACGATAGGCTTTTAGTCGCCACTCCAGCATCCATTCCGGCTCGTTTTTCTTGGCCGAAATGAAGCGGATAACATCTGCGTTCAGCCCCGGTGGCAGGGTGTCCGATTCGATATCGGTAACGAAGCCTGCCGCATAGTGGCTTTTGATAAGATCGTCAATTTGTTCCGACATGGTGTTTGCTGCTCTCTGTCTGTACTCTAAATTTTAATACGGAATTCGGCTATTGCTCGACAGACTCGATCCTTTCATCCTTACCGGAATCTGACGGGCACAGGGAACTGCCTCCGGATTCAGCTTCGCGAGCCATGACATCGGCCAGAGTTATGCCCTGCAGATAGCCCCGTATGTGCTCGTTCAGGGCCTCCCACAGATGATGGGTCAGGCAGATTGCTCCATGCTGGCAGTTGCCCTCTCCCTGGCAACGGGTGGTGTCCATATTTTCGCTGACGGCAGCTGTGACCTGAGCCACGCTGATATCTTCCGGCCGCCCTCCGAGCCGATAACCGCCCCGGGGCCCCCGGAAGCCGACCACCAGCCCTTCCCTGCGCAACCCGGCAAACAGTTGCTCCAGGTACGATAGAGAAATATCCTGCCGCTCGGCGATCGCGGCCAGGCTCACCGCGTACCGGCTCGGCTCATGGCGAGCCAGATCCAGTAAAGCCCGGAGAGCGTAATGTGCCTTGCTTGTTACCCGCAATGAAACCTCCTGGAACGTTTCGAATCCTAGGCCTACACTGTCTCAAATCCGAGTAATTTAGTCAAGTATTTGACCGGGGTTTGATAAGGGGTTAATGGGTAGAAAATGGGCTTTCCCGGGTGCGCACGGTCTCGTTGTGCGCAGCTCCTGAACCCTCAAACCACGCAGGATCATGTAGACGGAGGTGACGTGCAGGGTTGCACCAATGATCTCCCTGTAATGAAAAACCCCAACTCCATAGGCCCGCTGAGGATTCCGACCATGGCATCGGAATGGCCGTTCAGATCCCTGATGGCGCTATACACCACCAGACCGGATCCCTCATCCAGTGGCATCTGGTTGACCGGCGTAGCAAAAGTATTGTCGACAATATGGCGTCATCACTATATCCCTCGCAATGACCAATTAATCAGAGGCTTCTTAAACGATATAAATGGGGTTAGGCAAGCGTCGAACAATCCAATTGACAGCTTACCGGCAAGCCCCTCTTGGCTAAGTGCACAACCGCACAGACCAGTGTTGTAGATCTTCCTATTGTTCATTACACGCCTACTCTTCGGTAGTAACTGCCGCTACAGCTGGCGCCTTTACAGATTATTTTACCAACAGTGGTTCTAATAAGGATTAAGGATGATGACAACACTAAAATATTTATCGTTACTACCATTGGTACTGATCGGATCGCTTTACGTTTCTACCCCGGCATCGGCAACCCCGATCCTGGGTTCGGATTTGGCCAGTTTTACTGTTCTGGGTGCCTCGACGGTCACCAATGTTCCCACAAGTACTATCGTCGGCAATGTCGGTGTCTGGTCAAGTGGTGGTGCGAATGCAATCACTGGCTTTAATTCTTCACCTGGCGTTGGGGTCTCGGACCTGCAGGTTACAGGAGGAAGCGTATACGCCGGTGGCGCACTCGCACAGTCGGCTCAAGGACAACTCACTACCGCGAGAAACAATCTTGCCTCTCTGGGAATAGGAACTGCGTTGGCGGCCGATCTGAGTGGTCTCACACTCGGGCCGGGGGTTTATACCGTTGCCGCTGGAACAACCAATTTGTCGGGAGCACTGACGCTCGACGGCGGGGGCAACGCCAATGCCGCCTGGGTGTTTCAAATGCCCAGTAGGCTGATCACCTCGCCCAACTCGGTTGTGAATGTGATCAATACCGGTTCTGGTGCAGGTGTGTATTGGAATGTTGGCAGTTCCGCAACGATCGACGTCAACACCTCATTCCTGGGGAATATTCTCGCGCTGGCTAGTATTACCTTCAACACCTCCGCATCAGATCTTTGCGGTAGAGCCCTGGCGGACACGGGTGCCGTGACTCTGGATCAGAACAACCTCTCCGGGGTTTGCATGGACACTCTGGCTGACAGCACGGGTTTGAGCGGCGGTCTTGATGTTACAAGCATGGCAGGCGAGCCGGATGTGGTTGATTTTCTTCCATTCGTTCAGGTAGGAGGTGATGATGGAGATAGGGCCGTACCCGCGCCGGCCACGCTGATGCTGCTGGGACTGGGTCTTGCGGGACTTGGCGCTAGTCGACGTCGGCAGAATTAAGAAAGAATAGAGATATTTCAATCCAATCGTCCTCAGCATGCACAGTCCATCACGCCAGGTAATGATTCACTAGGGTGTGGCGGCTGCGCATACTGTTTCAATGGTATCCACAATCAACCTACCATGAGGCATGGTCGCGTTAATAGCCTGTCGGCAATTTGCTTATCTAATAATGTAAGGGCTTTCATTCCGATATTTTGAACCCTTGGCGCCTTTCCTGATGTACCTTTTTCGTGCCGGCTTGCGCCCGACTGTCAGACTCCCGTTCTGGCACAGATCTGCTACCCTGTAAATCGGTAAACCGGGCTGCTGCAGCCCCGCAGGAAACTTAATGGACTCGCAACTCTTGCTGTTACTGGTAGCGTTGGCGCTCGGAATGCTAATCGGGCTTCAGCGCGGCTGGCACGAACGCGACACCCCGGCAGGTGGTCGCATTGCCGGAATCCGTACCTTCGGTCTGCTGGCACTGAGTGGCGCACTGGCAGGCGTACTGACGACACCGCTCGGCCCCGGTATCGCTATCGCCATGGGTCTTGCCGTCACCCTACTGCTCGGGCTGGCCCACTGGCTCGATTCCAATAATGACCACGACTACGGCATAACGACCGTAGTCGCTGGCATCGTGACCTATCTCATAGGACTGCTTACCATACTTGGCGACCTTAGCCTTGCGGTCGCCGTAGCCGTAATCACTACCATCGTGCTGCACTTCAAACAGACCCTGCATCAGGCGATGGGGCACCTGAGTGACAGTGAAATGCGCGGTATCCTGCAGCTGGCACTGATTTCAGCCGTGTTGTTGCCGGTATTGCCCAACCAGAGCTATGGTCCTTGGGGTGCGCTTAACCCCTACGAGATCTGGTTGATGGTGGTGCTGATCGCTGGCATCAGCCTGGCGGGTTACTTCGCCATGCGTCTGACCGGTCCTAACAAGGGGGTGATGATCACCAGCGTACTCGGTGGCCTCGCATCCAGTACTGCACTGACCCTGAGCCTGGCACGTATGAACGCCCGTGTTCCCATGCCGCGCCTGCTGGCCTGTGGCATTCTACTGGCCTCGGCAATCATGTACCCACGAATTTTGCTGGAAGTCGCCGTCATCAATCCCGCACTCCTGCCGACTCTGCTTCCCCCCATGCTGGCCATGACACTGGGTTGTGTGCTCGGCGCTTTCTTTTTGTGGCGCAAGCGTGAATCCAGCACAAACATAAATACCGAGAAATTGGCGACACAACCTTTCCAGCTCATTCCTGCGCTGAAATTTGGTGCTCTGCTGGCCGGGATTCTGCTGATCGCACACGGTATTCAAGAACATATGGGAGAACAGGGTCTTTGGCTGGTATCGATCGTGGCCGGCCTGACCGATGTGGATGCGATCACCCTGACTCTGGCCCGCATGGCACAAGACAGCATCGGCACGGATACCGCCGTAACCGGCATCACGCTGGCGGCAATCACCAACACGCTGGTCAAAGGTGGCTTGGCCTTGTTTGCAGGACATGCCTCACTTTGCCGCCCTCTCTGGCCCGGATTATTGCTCGCCGTTGTGCTGGCACTGCTAACCCTATGGATACTCTGAGTCCGCAATAATGAAAGCTGATAGGCAAAAGACCCCCGTACACACCTTCGTTGTGATATTGAAGCGCTGGGACAGCCTCGTGGACCGGATGCTATCCAGTTTGCCATCGGCATCGACGATCCGGATGCTGGATGTCGTTCGTCATTGCCCGACCCCTCAAGGCTAACGTAATATCAAGCCGCAATCCCGACCATCTGGGCCCTATTCCGACCGCTACCATGCCTGAGTCACGAATGCCGAGAGACAAGCTGAACAAGGCACCACCAGCGAAAGCATTGGCTTTCTTGCAATCACTTCGCCTCCACCCGGTGGCCTGGCTGGTCGGCATTTTGCTGATCGTTTACTCAGGCACGTTCGTCTGGCATGTCCACAAGCCGCTGCCGGACGGCCTGGACACGGGCTATCCGCTGCGTGCGGCAAGTGATGTCAATTTTCTGGTCGACAGCACCTGGCTCGACGCCGATGGTCAGCAGCACCAGCGCAGCGAGATCTTCGAGACGTTGTTTGCCCTGATCGATGGCGCCGAGCAGCTGATTGTGCTCGAGATGTTTTTGATCAACGAGTTCGCCGGCCAAGCCGGCGACGGACATCGCGCGCTTTCCAGCCAGGTATTCGATCGATTGCTGGCGCGTCGGCAGGCCCGCCCCGACATGCAGATCGTGCTGATTGTCGACCCCTTCAACCGGCTCTACGGCGGCGTCGAATCCGCCCGCCTTGATGCCCTCAAAGACGCGGGAATTGACGTTATCGAAACCGATCTGACGGTGCTGCGCGACTCCAATCCGCTGTGGTCAGCGGCCTGGAGAATGTGCTGCCAGTGGTTCGACAACTCACCCAACGGCTGGCTGCCAAACCCGGTCGGCGGGAACCCGGTTAGCCTGAGGACCTGGCTGACCCTGCTCAATTTCAAGGCCAATCACCGCAAGGCACTGGTCGTCGACCAGGGCGGACAGCTTCGAGGCTGGGTGTCCTCGGGTAACGCGCATGATGCCAGCAGCCGACACAGCAACGTGGCACTGACATTCTCGGGGTTGGCTGCAGCCGATCTGCTCGCGAGCATGCGCGCCACGGCCACGCTGTCCGGTCAGGTTCCAGACTGGCCTAATCAATGGGCACCGCCGCCCCGTGAGCCCGCCGTCTCTGGAGCGGCGATACAGGTCCTGACAGAAGCGGCCACCCGCGATGTGGCGCTAAAACGGATCGAACGGGCCGAAAGCGGTGACCGCTTGGACGTGGCAATGTTCTACCTGTCTCATCGCGCATTGATCGAGGCCCTGATCCGGGCTCACCAGCGCGGCGTAGAGTTGCGCATTTTGCTCGACCCCAATGAGGACGCCTTCGGGCGCAAGAAGAACGGGATACCCAATCGCCAGGTTGCCAGCGAGCTGCATGCGGCCGGCGTTCCACTGCGTTGGTGCAACACGCGCGGCGAGCAATGCCACTTCAAGTACATGCTGCACCAGGGTAGTGACGACCAGCCGGTCTGGCTACTGCTGGGTTCTGCCAATTTCACCCGGCGCAATCTTGACAACTACAACCTCGAAACCCAGGTCGCCCTGCAAGCCGACTCCGAACATCCCGCCGCGCAGCGTGCGCTGGCCTTTTTCGAGCAGCAGTGGAATAACAACGGAGAGCGATTCCACAGCCTGCCCTACGGGGCGTATGCCGATGAATCCGCCCTGCACTACTGGCGTTATCGCCTGATGGAAGCGAGCGGGCTGTCAACGTTCTGAGAGCTATCCAGCTGCCCTCACTAAGCTACAACTTCATCATCTTCGTTAAATTCAATCCACTATCGCGGGCAATCATTATTGCAAAAAACGGTTTTTTCGGGCCAAAAAATCAACATGACCGAAAAGCTGATGATTTTGCTTGCAATGCGCTGATTTTTTTTACAGTGTGAAGTTGCATTGTCACTAAACCGTGATTTGCGAGCCACAATAGGGGGAGCCATGTCAGATAGCTGGCAGGAAACCATCGCCAACGCAGAAAAGATGCGACGGGATTTACACGCGCATCCTGAGTTGGGCTGGCAGGAATACCGTACCGCTGATCGCATTCGCGAGATGCTCAATACGTTGAATATTGCCTGGCGTGCTTGTGCTGGCACCGGCACCCTGGCCTGGCTGAACCCGACCGGCAAAGGCCCGCATCTTGCGCTGCGCGGTGATATTGACGCGTTGCCCCTCACTGAAAACAACCAAACAAACTGGACTTCGCAACAGCCAGGCTGCATGCATGCCTGCGGACACGACGGCCACACCGCAACACTGATGGCCACCGCGCACTGGCTGAAAATGCATGAAGCCTTATTGCCAGGTCCGGTGACCTTGATTTTTCAGCCTGCTGAAGAAGGCGGTCATGGTGCCAGGGAAATGATCTACGACGGCGCGTTAGACGGCATTGATACGATTTATGGTTGGCATAACTGGCCGGCGATCCCATTTGGTAAATTGGTCTGCCCCGATGACATTGTCATGTCTGGCAATGGCACATTTGAACTGATTGTTAACGGCTTGGGCGGTCATGCCAGTCAGCCTGAGTTATGCCGGGATCCAGTGCTGGCCGCCAGTGCCATCACCTTAAACCTGCAGCAGATCATCAGCCGGCGCCTACCACCGCAACAGGCCGCAGTATTAAGTGTTACGTCCATTGAAGCGCCCAGCGCGCCGACCGTGATACCGCAACAGGCCAAAATTGGTGGCAGCATCCGCGTTCCCGATAAAGCCACGCGCGAAACGCTTAACCGACTTATCACTGAAATCAGTCAACAGACCGCGATCAGTTATGGCGTGCAATGCGAGGTCAATATTTATCCGCGCTACGAAGCGACCACCAACCACGCCCTGCCGGCTTTGCAGATGCGCGAACAGTGGCAGACTTTATTCGGCGCTGATGCCCTGCATAGCGATATTCGCTTGCCAATTATGGCTTCGGAAGATTTCAGTTATTACCTGCAGGAAATCCCCGGCGCTTTTGCGTTGATTGGCAGCGATGATGGTCCTGATCACCAGGCACCGTGCCACAGCCCATACTATGATTTTAACGACCGGTTGATCCCTTTGGTCACGGCCCTGTTTGCGCGTCTTTGTGGCGCACCTGTTCCGGAGGATCTGCCCAACGTCGGCAAGGCGTAAATACGTAAGGAGAATTAGATGAGCATATTTGAACAAAGAGAATCGGCAATTCGGGCTTATTGCCGGGTGTATCCGGTGGTCTTTGATAAGGCGTTGAATGCCCGGCAAACTGATGAAAATGGCCGGGAATATATCGACTTTTTCGCCGGTGCCGGGGTGCTGAATTTTGGCCACAACAATCCGCGAATGACCGAAGCGGTGATTGCCTACATTCAATCGAATGGAGTCACCCACAGTCTCGATATGCATACCACTGCCAAGCGGCAATATATGGAACATTTCACCAAGACCATTCTTGAACCGCGCAATATGCCGCACAAAATGCAGTTCATGGGTCCGACCGGCACCAATGCCGTTGAAGCCGCCATGAAAATGGCCCGTCGGGTGACCGGCCGGCAGGATATTGTTGCTTTCAGTCATGGTTTTCACGGCATGACCCTGGGGGCGCTGAGTGCCACCGCTAACCAGCATTTCCGTAATGCGGCCGGTGTGCCACTGAGCCATGTTCAACATTTCCCGTTTGGTTGCGAAACCGTCTGTCCCGGCTGTGAACTGGGTTGTGGCATGCAGAGCATCGAACAACTGCGCGCCATTTATGCTGACAGCTCCAGTGGTATTGCACCACCAGCGGCTTTTCTGCTGGAAACCATTCAGGCCGAAGGTGGCGTCAAAGTTGCCGATAAAGACTGGTTACAGGCCTTGGCCAAACTTGCCAAAGAAATCGGCGCCCTGCTGATCGTCGATGATATTCAGGTCGGCGTCGGTCGCACCGGTTCGTTTTTTAGTTTCGATGATCTGGATCTGGACCCCGATATTATTTGCCTTGCCAAAGGCATCGGCGGCCTGGGCACGCCAATGGCCATGAATCTGGTCAAACCCGAACATGACCAACATTGGTTGCCGGGCGAACATACCGGTACCTTTCGTGGCCAGGATATTTCCTTTATCGCCGGCGATCAGGCACTGACGTATTTTGACGACGATGCACTGATGAAAACCGTTAAAGCCCATGGCGCCATGATGGCAGATAGCCTGCAGCCATTGGTGGATCGGCATCCGCTGGTGAATCTGACTGGCAAAGGCATGATTCTGGGCCTCGATGTCGGTAATGGGGATCGCGCCAAGCAAATTGTCAGTCAATGTTTTGAGTCCGGTCTGATAATTGCCAGTTGCGGCACCGGTGGCCGGGTAGTCAAGTTGATCCCGCCGTTGACCACGCCCAAAGCCGATTTGGAAGAAGGTCTGCAAATCCTCATTAAAGCCACTGATAGCGTCATGATGCAGGAGGCAGCATGAGAAAACGCGATGATATGACCTTTCCTTTTGAGGAATATGAGCGACGATTGCGCGAATTGCGTGAGCGGATAGCCGAACGCCGCATGGATGCGGTGGTAATTTCCGATCCGGAAAACATTATGTATCTGACGGATTATCAGACTACCGGTTATTCCTTCTTTCAGGCCTTGGTCGTACCGCTCGAAGATGAGCCGTTTATGATCACCCGAAAGCTGGAGGAGTCGAATATCACGGCCCGCACCTGGGTGGAAATCACCCGGCCGTATCCGGACACCGGTGATGCGATTCAAATGCTGGTCGATGCCCTGCGTGAGTTTCGTCTTGATAAAAAACGTATCGGCTATGAGCGCAACAGCTACTTCTTCCCCGCGTATCATCAGGATTGTATTCACAACACACTGACCGATGGCAAATTGCTGGATTGTTTTGGCATTGTTGAAGAGGGCCGGGTCTGCAAGTCACCGGTAGAGATTGCCATAATGCAAAATGCCACAAGAGCTACCGAAGCGGGCATGCAGGCTGGTATCGATGCGACAGAAGCGGGCGTCACTGAAAATGAAATTGGCGCGGCGATAAGTTCTGCCATGTTTAAGGCTGGCGGAGAACCGCCGGCTGTGATGCCTTATGTGACATCCGGACCGCGCACCATGATTGGTCATGCCACCTGGGAAGGCCGCGTTGTGCAACCCGGTGAGCATGTGTTTCTCGAAGTCGCTGGCTGTTACCGCCGTTATCACACAGCGATGATGCGCACCGTTGTGCTCGGCAGACTCAGCCCGTCAATGTACAAGGCCCAGGAAATCATGAAGATGGCTCTGGATGTCGTACACAATAAATTTCAGCCGGGTATGACGGTGTCGGATGCCGATAATATGATCCGCAATATCATTACCAAAAATGATGTTGGTGCCCGGCTGGTGACCCGCTCCGGTTATTCTATTGGCATCGCTTTTCCACCCAGTTGGGATGAGGGCTATATCGTCAGTCTTAAGCAAGGTGAATCCGCAGTACTCAAACCCGGCATGACCTTCCATATCATTCCCTGGATGTGGGGTGTCGATGGCGATAAAACCTGCGGTATTTCTGACACCATCTACATTACAGAAGATGGCTGCGAGTCTTTCTTTACGATGGATCGGGATTTTAGCGTCAAGCCGGCGAGCAATAGTAAAAAACTGCTGAGTCTGGATAGCTCGCGTCATAACGAGGCGACCACGGACGTTAAAAATGCCACCGCCAAACACCCTTCCTGAGGACATTATGCTAATAGCAACTAATCCCTATAACGGACAACAGCTCGAAGTTTTCCCCTCACTTGATAAAAATCAAATGTACGCCCGCATTGGTGATGCAAGCGCCGCCTTTACGGGGTGGCGCACCACAAGCTTTGCCGAGCGCGCCAACGTGCTGAAAGCCGTCGCCAAACAATTGCGCGCCGAAAAAAATGGCATTGCCGAATTAATGGCACTGGAAATGGGCAAGCCTATCAAAGAAGGCGTTGCGGAAGTCGAAAAAGCAGCGACCTGCGCCGAGTATTACGCCGACCATGCCGAGACCTATCTGGCCGACGAGACCCTGCCATCCGATGCCAGCCTTAGTTATGTGACCTATCAGCCGCTCGGTACCCTGCTGGGTATTTTGCCGTGGAATGCACCATTGTGGCTGGCGTTCCGCTATTTGGCACCGGCACTGATGGCTGGCAATACCTGTGTGATGAAACATGATCCGCATGTACCGCGATCTGCCCAGGCGATTGCCAACGCATTTTTAAAGGCCGGTGCACCGGATAATATTATGGTCAACCTGCCACTGGAAACACCGGAAGTGGAACTGGCGATTCGCGATCCACGCATAGCGGCAGTGTCGTTTACCGGCTCCAACAGCGCGGGCAAACAAGTGGCGGCCATAGCCGGCAGTGAAGTTAAGCCCTGTGTATTGGAACTCGGCGGTTCGGATCCAGTACTGGTATTAAACGATGCCGATCTCGAACAAGCGGCGGATATTATCTGCCTGTCGCGGATCATTAATGCCGGCCAGTCCTGCATTGCTGCCAAGCGGGTAATCGTTGAGACGGATGTCCATGATCGTTTTATCGAGCTGGTCGAACAGCGACTTGGCAAGTTACGGCTTGGTGATCCCCTGCAGGCCGACACGGATATCGGCCCAATTGCCCGTGAGGATCTACAGCTGAACCTGCACCGTCAGGTCGAAGAGACGGTTGCTGCCGGTGCAAAATGTCTGTTGGGCGGTCACTTGCCGGAAGATGCCGGGTTCTTCTATCCGGTGACATTACTGACTGGTGTGACACCCAACATGTGCGCCTTTCGGGAGGAAACTTTTGGACCGGTGATGGTGATCATCAGGGCGGATGATGTTGATCAGGCACTTGAAATGGCCAATGACACTGAATATGGCCTGGGTGCCGGGATCTGGACAGAAAATGCCTCGCTGGCAAAATCACTGGCTTTACAAATCGACTCTGGTCAGGTGGCCATTAATGGCATTGTTAAAACCGATCCACGACTGCCCAGTGGCGGGATCAAAGGTTCCGGTTATGGCCGTGAGCTGGGGCCGCAAGGGATTAGAGAATTTGTTAATGCCAAGCAGATTTGGATCAAGTGATTAGTGCAAACCGGCTGTGAAAGCCAAGTGGTGCTGCCAAATGGTCTGGTAAGCTCACGGGTCATCCTGATAGGCGAAAAGAAGGCAGCCAGAGATGGAGTTTCATGACTCTGCTGCTCCCATGAGTTGTTACGGGGCATAGTGCGAGAATTAGGGACGTGGGACGATAGTAAATCTATTCGGTGGGTGGGGTGGTTTTTCTAAGCCTTCTTGCACAGCCTGATCATGACCGAAAGCCTACGTCCAGCAGCGTACATTGTGACTTACACTGGAAGCTTTTTTCATCACGAAAAGCTAGAGGAGCACATCGGATAACTCCTTAAACTCATTGCTCTGGAGACTATAGTTTACTGAGAGAACCAATATCTCTGGGGTTTTCAAAAGAGATTATTCCTCCTACGTACTCCTGGACCAGCCTTTCCGCTAATTCCACCATCTTTTGATCAGTAGTTATGTAACCCACTGGAAGGCTGACGGGTAGGCTCTCAGGCCTGGATATGTGATAGCAAACTACGACCATATGCCCAGACAGAAGCAACACTTCAACATTCCCATCCATAAACCCTTCGACTAGCGCATGAGCGTTAGACAGATGATCTGAAAACACCTGCTTCCAGCGACCAATAGCCCTGCGGTCGTCCGAATCTTGCACCGGAAGATAGAGCTTTGGATTATATAGGCGAATTGTGCTTTTCCCTTTAGTGACCGCGCGATCTACAATTTCGCTGAAACACGCAGAAATTCTGAGACTCTGCCCCCAGAATCCGTCAGATGGGGCAATCCATACTAAATCAGCTATATGATCGTTGCTCTTTTTTAGATCATCTAAATATCGCTCGAAATAACCGCTGACCAATTGCCAGTTATCTTTCGAATAGAGCGGTCCGACAAAGGGCGTCCATTTCCCCCCATCTAACTCTCCAGACTGCTGACCAAGCATTAGTTTCACAATATCAACAGAATGATCGTTGAAAAGTGTTCTTGTCTTCTGATCGCCGAATGCTGCCATCGCCTCCCCAACCTGTTTAAAGTTCATTGGTTTTTGTGCTGAGGCGATAGCATCAGTAACCAACTCCTGGATGGCAGATGACTCATCCAAAGTATCAAAGCCATCTCGTTCGACAGGTATCCCCTCTGGGTCAATAGTAAACAAACTGGTTAGCCTAAGCGGCTCTTGTCCCAATTTTCGAACTGACTCCATGGTATAAATACTTGGCCTGCCCGGCTCGTCGTCGAAGGATTTGTGCTCCCAAAAACCCTGCTCCTGAATCTTATGGAAGTTCTTCTGAAACTTACGCTTCGCTAACCGCTCGCTGTTGGCAACAGTCTCATTTGGCACTTCTAACTGCAAACCCGATACCCATTTCTCGCCGGTGCGTTTTCTGCCTACACAGTTAAAACCAGCCAATTCGAATGCAAATTGGCCACCGCTCTCAAGCAGCGATGAAACTAAGGGCGTCGAGCCTAACCCGACAAAATATCCCCGAGATTTAGACGTAAGATCAATCTGACCATTTTCGGAAAACTGTAGATCTCCCTTGTCGACTAGATCGCTGACCGCCTCCTCAACCTCAATTTTAGAAAATCCAAAAAAAGTGGCGAGATCAGTCAGTATCATCGGAGAGATATGAACAAGTCTGAGTACGAACTCTCTGGTGAACGGAAGACCCTTTTTAGTCACATACGAAAATCGGATATCGAATCGATGAACCGGCAGCAGAAAATCCACTTCATGGTAAGCGATGTTAAGTTCCTCACTCATTTTCTACGCACTCCTTGATCGTTGCTCACTTGTGAAGTTACAAATCGATATCCTCCATCCTGACCTTTCTCTTCCATGAAGCTTGAAACACGCCCAAGCGGTAAACGCTTGTTGTTTGAGCGCCACATCTGTACCGAGCCAACAATCAACAATCGGTCCATTGCACGAGATAGAGCTACATTTATCCGATTTGGAGCCCTAAGGAAGCCAGGACTCTGCCGCTGATCAGAACGAGTGAGAGATAGAATAATGATTCTGTTTTCCTTGCCTTGATAGCTATCGACAGTATCTATCTTCACCAGCGACCTGAAATCCTCATCCCACTGAACTTCATTAAATTTCTGCCTAAGCAGTCTCTTTTGCTCGCCATACATGCATATCACTCCAATGGCTGGCTCCTCTTCTTTGACCAACGATTTGAGCTCATAGACAAAATTGCGATCTTCTGCCACTTGCTTTAGTAAGTTAATGATAAGGTCCGCCTCACACCGGTTATAAATACTTACACCTTTATCGGCTTGATGGTACGCCCGATGCCCCAATCCTGACGTATCCATCCATGTTACAGGTGATTGCAAAACCTCTGGCAAATGGCTGTATATTTCCGGGATCACTCGATCTCCGTTTTCCAATTTTCCATCGTAGAAAGCGTTCGATACGAGATTCCCAATTTCTGGAGCCATTCGATATTGTGTTAGCAGCGTTGCACCAACATGATCGCCAAAGCTTGATTCAAAAGCGCGAGCGAAGTCGCTTTGAAGCATGATGTCTAAATCACTTTCAACTGAAGAAATTCCAAGCCTTCGGGCAAGAGCTTTTTTATGCGGAGCCGTATATAGCGGCGGCAGTTGCTGATGGTCCCCGACCAATAGGATTCGCTTACCAGCTTGCATAGCGATAGCCAGCTCACTTGCTATCGAACGAGCGGCCTCATCGATTATGACCCAATCATATTGATTCTCTCGAATACCGATGTGGCGCTGCCCAATACCTACACAGGTACCGGTTACCAACTGACGGGATCTTGCAAGAAACTCATCATAGTTAACCTCGTCAGTTTCCAGTACATCCAGCATATCTCTGGAAACTTTCGCGAGCGCCTTAGCTCGCAATGACTCGTCTGGTCTTACTGCGTAATCGCGGTTTAACTTTTCAATCACTCGTTGCTTGGCCGATTCGTGGTTTTCATCCTTTCCAAGATCAATTCCAAACTCATCCTGCAATGACCCGCGAATCGATTCATCCAATTCAAGCAACGATTTCTTCAGTTGCTTCTCGTCCTCATTTTCCATCTCGTGGTCAATGAGAGATTTCATTGATGAGTTAAAGTGATCTATTTGCCTAAAGAGCTTTAGCTCGGCACTGACCAGATCAGATAAGTAACGAGGCTGCAGGCCCAATGCCCTGCCAAGTGCAGCTACTCTATGCCTTGCCTCGGCTCGGAACAGCTCTCTCTTTTCCGCAATAATTGAGTTTGAATATACGTCCTTTAGCCCGGTAGAAACTGCGCCTTCTCGGTTACTGAAGCGGACGACTTCAAGTTTGGTCTCTAACCTTGCACAGTGGTTTCGTATCCTCTCGGCAGCCGTATTGACGGCTTCGTGAGACTGACTCACCAGCAGCACCCTCTGTACACTCTGCTTCTCGATCAAATAGTGCACAAAGGCGGCTATAAACTCTGTTTTACCGGTTCCGGGAGGGCCTTGCAAAAGAGATACGGGACCATTCCGTATAAGCCTCTGGAAGGCTCCGCGTTGCTGATCATTTAGGCTTATTTTATTACCTTGATCATCGGTTCGATCGTATCGAGAAAAATCATCTTCGGACACAACAATGTCATAGGTTATAGCGGGTAATGTACAAGCTGGGTCGAAGTACGAAACAAGGTCACTGATTACCCCCTCCTTGTCCAGAAGACACTTCAGGGCAGCCTTTCTCTTTTCGTACGAAGCGCGGTCCTGTTTGGTACGAAAGAAAACTAGATCGCCTTCAGATAGGGAGTGAGCCTTAAAGCGTAACTTGGACAGTCGGACTTCATTCAGTGCAGATTGCTTTAGTATAACTTCCCCTATTGGAGTTTCCTTCTCACCCACGATAGTCAATGCTTCAATGCAATCGGACTTGCTAAAGTGTCCCAAAGCATCAATGTCTGCGCGATAGGGTATGATCAGTTGGTCTTTTGAATCTTTGACCTCCCGTGCACTTCCAGAAACTTCTATGTAGGGATACGACTCAGTTTCCGTTTCAAGAATTGCCTTCCAGAGATTCGCAGTAGATATCTTTAACTGCGGTTCGCTCTGCTCACTTTTTTCTTGCTGTAATCTTTCAAAGGCGTTCTTCATCTCAAGAGTTAAATCGTCAGCAGCAACAACTTCGGATACATCTTCCTTGAGCGCAAGATCCACCGCAAGAATAAAGCTCTCGTTAGATTCAAGTCTTTTCGACAGTTCAGAGAGGTCATGCACTCTTCCAGGAGCAATACTAATCGGAAAGTCCAGTTCCAGATGACTGTTATCAGCATCGGAGCGTCGTATAGAAGATCTAACTCGTGGCTTAAATCCGACAACAAAGGCCCTATCTTTTGTACTAAAGATTAAGTCTACGCTACCTCCAATGCCAAAAATCCGAACACGAGCATCTAACCGTTCTTTTTTGCTCGACTCAATCTGGAGATAGAGATGGCCGTTATCCGGGTAGATAGTGACCGGTTCAAAATCACCTCTCAGCATGACCTTGACGGGTTCAACCAAGTCACTTTCCGGTGCATCAATGACCGATTTAAAGCGGGAAAGATCCTTAAACCCATAAAGAGAATCTGTTAGCTCCTGATCAACAGCATTAGCAATTTCTTCATATTCGGAAGACTCTTCTCCCCATCTCAAGCCTAGTAGCTCACAAGCCATTCGCATAACAGCGAAGTTGTCTCGCTCAAACGCAGTGCAGGTATCTATGTTGTCGGGGCTATATCGATGATTGAACATCTCCGCTGAATCTTCGCAGTAATCAGGGATATCGATCAATGAGAGGAAATATTCGCCGCCCTCCTGGCCGACGATTACATTCCCCGGGTGGAGATCTCCGTGCGGGATATGCATAGTATGCAAATGTTCTACAGACTCAATGAGCTTTTTTATAACAACCAACTTATCTTCTTCATTGATATCCAAATCATTCCAATGGAATCCCTCCGCTTTATCCATAACCAAATAAAGACTGGAGGATTTCGTCGCAATACCAAACTCCCTTATGCAAGGAATATAGGGCGGAGATACCGTTTTAAGTTTTTCTATCCGCCTCAAAAAATGGAGAAGTTTGTAGCCCGCAGGGTCGCTATTGTCGATAGAACCAATGTTCAGCCACGCTTTTACAATCTGACCATTAGACAGGTATATCTCCCTCTCTTCTGTCTCTACCAGAAACTCATCATCCTCTCTGAATTGCCGCGAATGGTTTATCGATTTCCTGTACGGTTCCAGTTCAGACTGATCGAAAACTGCCTGGCTCTCATCGACGGGTTCCGCCTCCTTGAGCGCATCAAAAAATTCGGTGGCATTTGAGAAAAACCCACGCTGTAGCGCTCTGAGAATAACAGGAGCATAGAAAATCTCACTTTGTTCCAAATCTCTTTCTATACTATCTACACTTTTTGGCGAGATACGCTGAGCCGTAAGGATGTGCCAAGAAATCAGCCCCAGCGCGTAAACATCGGCCTCGTATGGCGTCTCGACAGCTTCCTGGCCAGCAGCAACACACACATCGTTAACGGAAAGTAACTGCCGATAATCGCCAACAGTCCCTACCGGTTTATGATAGGCAGATATAAAGTTGGAAAGAGCCACCTCTTTACTTGGTGATATCCAAATACTGTGATCACCTAGGTCTCGGTGCGCAACGTTAATTTGATGCAAGTCAGCAAATTTGGCGACAAGCAGCTTCATCAGATTTGAACGATCGCTATCAGAAAATGACGGCCCGTATTTGCCAATGAATTCATTGAATCTTGCATGGTTAGGCGGAAGCTCGTAGACCTCCGAGTATTCGGTAGTAACTTCATCTTTCTGAACGCTGGTTAATGAGCGAAGGCAGTGCTTATACAGATCATGATCCTGATGCTTAATGAACTGCAGCACCTCACGCTCGCGGGATACAATCGCGAACCGACCATCTGTTGTCTTTGCTTTAACTCCATCTAGTTTGTCAAAATTCCACAGCCGTAATAGCGCTTCATCACCTCTGGATATCTCAGATACGGCCTGAAATTCCTTATAGACTTTGCGTGGATGTTCAAATATGAGGGCAGTAGCTTTGTAACCATCAATTCGAATATGTTTTGGTGCTGTATTGTTTCCTAGGAATAGCTTGTCGAAAACATCGAAGTCCTGGTTCAGTACTTTAGCTTTCGGATGAGGTCTGAACTTCTTGTTAAATATATCTTCGTCAGAAAACTCCAAGAATTCTGCAAGACTTAATGTGTGGCTTTTCTCTTGATCCCTGATTTTTTCAAATCGTGCATTTCCAGTCATCAGAACCAAATGATGAATGAAAGGCGTACGCCCGTCGTTACTGAACTTATTCCGAATGCGGTCGAGCTTATTCTTCAGCAAATAGACCTTATTCTGAGTGACGCTGACGGGAGAGCGGCCCATGTCTACATCATTTTTGTACCAACGGTCACCACAGGATACGACCTCGCCGTTATTCCAGTCTTTGAGCTCAATAATCAGTACATTACAGTGGGTGACGATAACGAGATCGAACTCACCTTCATTTCCTTTTGCGTCAACAAACCGAAAGCCCGCATACCCCTTCCAGGGTAAGATTGGATTGCCCCCTAAACTTCGTAATTGATCTTTTAGTGAGCCACTGCTCGCCGACTTCGATCGGCTCGAAATTGGCTTGGCGGAAAACGCTTCCTGAATAGATTCAATCGCCTTAATTTCCTGCGACTGCAAGCCGCCTTCCCACAGTTTGACTTCCATATTCAGCCCTTAATCCGAAGTACCTAAGTAAATTGCCTGCGATAGGATTAATCGTCCCACTCTAATCTGCATCTCCAGATCGCCGCACTCTCTCTACCACTTGAGCTGCCTGCTGACTATCTATCCCCGCCCCATGTATTCCGTTAGTTTTGGCTCTGAGATCCTCAACACCCAGCGCTTCCGTCAACGTATCTAACGACGGTCCCCTCTGGCTGCACGGGAGATTCATCGCCTGCGCCCAAGCAATAGCGGCTTTCTGGCTGCAAAATACACCTTGAATTGGCGGCATTGGCAAACCGTATCGGGCAACGTGATCCAGCAGGATTGGCCAGTCAAAACTGGCATTGTGGATGACTATCAGTTGTTCTATTAGGTATTCCGCGATCTGGTTCCATTGGGAATCAAAGGAATCAAATTCTGCAGCCTGTTCGTTGGTAATACCGTGTATCGACTGTGCTTCTTCTGAAATGTTTTTTTGTGGCCGTGTTTTAAACTCGATGGATTCCGCTACCTCTCGATTTCTCACCACGGTGATGCCAAGTGTCACGATATCCGGCGGGCCGTTTTCGTCAGGGAGTCCGGTGGTTTCGGTATCGAGGACGATGTAATCGTCCGGGAGTTGGGTGAAGATCCACAGCAGCTCTTTATACATTGCCATCACCTCCTGCCACGGCCGCCACTATTGCCATCGAGGGATTCAACGTTGACGATCGTCCCCTGGTCATAGTGGTAGCGCAGATAGCGCCAGTGGATCGCATCGGACAACACTCGGGCACGCATCACGCCGTAGCACTCCCCTTTCGTTCTCACGCTTTGGTAGTGAACACCAAAGCTTTTGGCATCGCGTAACGCGTAACCGAGCTGCTGGGCTTCAGCGTAGTCATCAGGATGGTAAATAGCGTGTCCGGCCAGGTGCCGCACATCGTGAAGAGTTGTCGGTCCCAACTGCGCACGAATCACGCGCATTTCCTGGGTGGTCTTGTGGATTCGGGATTCCCGCAGAAAGCGCGCCCGATGGAAGGACGATTCAGCGATGGCGACTGCCTCATCGGCAGCGCAGTAATAGATACCGAAGTCCCGGTTGAAGCGACCGCCCCGTCTGTCCACCGGCAGATGAGTGAAGGTAGCCATGATCCAGGAGGCACCATCGCCATAGACGCGGTCTTCCGACGGCACCAGACGAATATCGCCGACTTCATCGCGCAGCCGGGGGTTAGTCAGGGACTCGACGGCGTAGAGCACATCCCAATCCTGTGGATTGGAGACACGCTCGAACAGGTGGATCTGCGGGTAGCGCGCCAGTATGACCCGATAGACCGGTTCATTGACCTCGCTACTGGGTAGCGTATCGATTGCGATCACCAGCCACCCCGCGCCGCATCAAGGAAATTCCTCACCACCGCCAGATCGACCACATGGCCCGCCAGTAACCGGTCCAGCGGTGCGGTGCCATTGAACAGCGGATTGTCGTTAGGAGTGCCCAGCCACTGGTCGGCCAACGCCTGGTCGGGCAACAGGATTTGCAGGGATTTGTAGATCCCCAAAATGTAGCTGGTCCGTTCCAACAGGTCTCGCGTCAGCTTGGCCTTCTCGGGTTGGCTCTTCCAGTTATAGAGGGTCTTCTCGTTGCTGAGCCCCAGCAGTGTCATCTGCTGGGCGCCGGTCAGACGCCATTGGCTGAAGATATTGAAAATCGCCGGCAGCAAGGAACTGGTGACACTGGAGCCCCGTTGCAGCAGTTGCTCGGCTTGAGCGATCATGATTACCTCCTAAGCAGCACTTATACTGTATTTTTACAGTGCTTAAATGCAGCCTAACAGACTGTAATAATACAGTCAATTGTGTCAGGGATACTTTTTGAAACCTCTGGCACTAATGTCAGTGGAAAGTAAATATTGCTTAGCAATACCTGTAACAAAAAAGCCCAGCGAAAATGCTGGGCTTTGAAAACTTTCCCCCTCTGTTGCTGCCAGAAGTTGCCTGCCAGTACCGCGTCGCCCCCTCCCACTCGATGGTAAATAATAAGCATTTAATTTACTTTATTTTCATTTAGTTACAAATCGACGCATCTCTAACAGCATGCTCAAAATGGACTTTAAGGCGGCAAAGACTTTCGGGGCTATAGGATCCAGAAAAAATTGTTCTCGATCAAACATTGATAGCGCCTCCAAGTAGTATCCCGGCCCTGGGCCGGGATTATGAGGTCATTGAAATCGGTTAACCGGCATTTTTGCGAAGCGTCTTGGCCGCCGACACCATGTTTTGCAACGCCGGGATAACTTCCTCCCACTGGCGGGTTTTGAGTCCGCAATCGGGATTGACCCACAGCCGTTCGGCCGGAATACGTTCCGCTGCCTTCGTCATTAACTTCACCGCCTGTTCGACCGAGGGGATATTGGGTGAGTGGATATCGTATACACCGGGGCCAATTTCGTTCGGGTACTCAAACTCCTCGAACACGTTCAGTAGCTCCATATCCGAGCGCGAGGTTTCAATCGTAATCACGTCGGCGTCCATGTGGGCGATGGCTTCGATGATGTCGTTAAACTCGGAATAGCACATATGGGTGTGAATCTGGGTTTCATCAGCGACACCATTGGCCGCAATTCGGAAGGACTCCACTGCCCAGTCGAGATAGCTCTGCCACGCTGATTTACGCAGTGGCAGGCCTTCACGCAACGCGGCTTCGTCAATCTGGATAATGTTGACACCGGCGGCCTCCAGATCCAACACTTCCTGGCGAACCGCCAGAGCCAGTTGCAGGCAGGACTCACTGCGCGGCTGGTCGTCACGCACGAAGGACCAGTTGAGAATCGTGACCGGTCCGGTCAGCATGCCTTTCATCGGTTTGTCGGTGAGCGACTGGGCGTATTGGATCCATTCAACGGTCATCGCTTTGGGTCGACTGATATCGCCGAACAGAATCGGCGGCTTGACACAGCGCGAGCCGTAGGACTGCACCCAGCCGAACTGACTGAATGCATAACCTTCCAACTGCTCGCCAAAGTATTCCACCATGTCATTGCGCTCGGCCTCGCCATGTACCAGCACGTCCAGCCCCAGCTTTTCCTGTTCACTCACGGCGTGTTCAATCTCGGCCCTCATGGTTGCGGTGTATTGTTCCGCAGACATTTCCTGTTTCTTCAGGGCCAAGCGCGCTTTGCGGATATCCGGCGTCTGTGGGAAGGAGCCAATGGTCGTCGTCGGATACAGGGGCAACTTCAGGTGCGCGCGCTGTTTGGCAATGCGCTCAACATAGGGGCTCTGACGTTGGCCCAACTCGGCGGTTATATTTTTTACAGTCGCTTTGACTTGTGGATTGTGTACCCGCTCAGAATTTTTACGGCTGTCGACAGCCACCTTGTTGGCGGCCAGTTCATCACCAACTGCTGCACGACCTTGGTTGATCGCCTTGCCCAGCACCGAGAGCTCCGCCAGCTTCTGTTTGGCAAAGGCCAACCAGCTGCGGATATCGGTATCGAGCTTCTGTTCACTGTCCAGATCCACCGGCACATGCAACAGCGAGCAGGACGGCGCGATCCACAGACGCTCACCAAGTTTTTGGGCGACCGGTTCCAGCCAGTCGAGGGTGGCATTCAGGTCGGTCTTCCAGATGTTGCGGCCATTGATCGCACCCACCGACAACACCTTGTACTCCGGCAACCAGTCCAGTACGACTCTCAATTCATCACGACCACGCACGGCATCCACATGCAGCCCGTCCACAGGGAGGTTACAGGCGAGTCGGAGATTCTCTTTCAACGTGCCGAAATAGGTGGCCAGCAGCAGTTTGACACGGCTGGACCTCAGAACATGATAGGCAGTTTCAAACGCACGTTGCCAATCCTCGTCCAATTCAGTCACCAGGGCGGGTTCATCTATCTGCACCCATTCAGCGCCGGCGTCAGCCAGTTTGTCCAGCAACTGTCCGTACACCGGCAACAATTTAGACAGTAGGTCCAAGCGGTTGGAAGTATCTTTTTCCTTGCTCAGCCACAAATAGGTCACCGGGCCAATAATCACCGGCTTGGCTTTAACCCCTGCGGCCTGCGCTTCAGCCAGCTGACTCAGGATGCGTTCGGCATTCAGTGAGAACGTGGTATTCGCAGTAACTTCTGGGACAATGTAGTGGTAGTTAGTGTCAAACCATTTGGTCATCTCGCCGGCGTGGATACAGTTGCAGTCCGTATCATTGGCAGAGCGGCCACGGGCCACGCGGAAATAATTGTCCAGTTCGCTACCCTCCAGGCCCTCTACCCGGTCGGGCAGATTGCCGAGGGTAAAGCTCATATCCAGCACCTGATCATAGAGGGAGAAATCGCCTACCGGCACCCAGTCCAGTGCCTGCTGAGCCTGCCAGTTGTGAGTGCGAAGTTGTTTTGCCGTGCCCAGTAATTCTGCGTCGGAAGCCTGGCCTTTCCAGAACGTCTCCAGGGCAAATTTCAGTTCGCGCCTTGCGCCAATACGGGGGAATCCAAGATTGTGAATCAAAGCCATCGTGCTACCTGTGTAATCCGTTGATGAATAATGGTGGGGAGCATAGGCGACTTAACAAATGAATAAAAATGGTATATTTTCAATAATCCATTAACATTATTCATGTGAAGATATGCTAGAACGTATTCATTTAGCGGTGATTCAGGCAGTTGATCAGCACGGTTCTCTGACGGCTGCTGCGCGACGCCTTCACCTCACGCAGTCGGCGCTGAGCCACACCATACGGAAGTTAGAGCACAATCTCGGCACCGCCATCTGGCTGCGAGAGGGTCGCAGCCTGCGCCTGACACAGACGGGGGAGTATTTGCTAAGCATCGCCAACCGTGTGCTGCCACAACTCGAACATGCCGAAAGCAAGCTCAAACAAATGGTCCAGGGCGAGCGCGGTACACTGCGTATCGGTATGGAATGCCACCCTTGCTATCAGTGGCTACTGAAGGTGGTGTCCCCCTTTCTGGAGCACTGGCCGGATGTGGATGTGGACGTGAAGCAAAAGTTCCAGTTCGGCGGCGTAGGTGCCCTGCTCGGCTATGAAATCGACTTACTGGTCACGCCGGACCCTTTCTATAAAACCGGACTACGATTCGATCCTGTATTCGACTACGAGCAGGTACTGGTGGTCCCCGACCACCACCCTCTGGCGGCACGAAGCTATCTCAATGCGGAAGACCTGCGCAACCAGGTTCTGCTGACCTACCCTGTACCACCGGATCGACTGGATATCTATATGCAATTTCTCAACCCCGCCGGCGTGGTGCCTAAACGCCACAAAACCATCGAGACCACTGATATCATGCTGCAAATGGTGGCCAGTGGCCGCGGCGTAGCCGCCCTACCACGCTGGCTGGCGGAAGAGTACAGCACCAGACTGCCTCTGAAAGCCGTTCGTTTGGGTCGCAAGGGCATTGCCAAGCAGATTTATCTGGGGTCCCGTGAAAGCGACGGCGATATCGAATACCTCAATGCATTCATTCAGTTGGCACGTAGCCATGAACACCCGGCAGCGGGGACCCACCGCTGAGCCATCATTGATCGACGCCTGGGTCGCTTCGACAAATCAGCCTGCATTAGCATCAGAATGACCCTACCCATTGATGCTGGTCGTGCGAGTTACGACCCTATTTCTCGGGCAAGGCTAACTGTTTTATTGAGAACAAATCGCTGTGACGATACGTTAGATTAGGGCACTGGGAATACAGTGCGACCCTATCTAGACCATGGTTGCCACGAATTATACACTGCATCATGCCTCCCCCACTTTCCATTGAACAACGTATTGCAGCGATCTATCGCAACGAATCCGGTCGAGTGCTGGCCACGCTGATTCGTCTGCTGCAGGGCAATTTTGATCTCGCCGAAGATGCCCTGCAAGATGCTTTTATGGCAGCGCTATCGCAATGGCCACGCGATGGCATTCCCGACAACCCACGGGCATGGCTGGTGTCCACTGGCCGCTTCAAGGCCATCGACCGATTGCGCAAACACGTGCGCCAGGACAGCTACCTGGAAGAACTGGCCCAAACCCTGGAAAACGCAACACAAACCCAGCCACTGGAAGACGACGACACCATCGAAGATGATCGTCTGCGGCTGATTTTTACCTGCTGTCACCCCAGCCTGGCGATGGAAGCCCGCGTCGCGCTAACCTTGAGGGAAGTCTGCAGCCTGACCACCGAGGCCATCGCCGCAGCGTTTCTGGTGCCGGTGCCGACGCTGGCCCAGCGCATCGTACGTGCGAAAAATAAAATCCGCAATGCGGGTATTCCCTACCAAGTGCCGGAACCGGAAGCTTTACCGGAGCGTCTGGAAGCCGTACTGCCGGTTATTTACCTGGTTTTCAATGAAGGCTACTCGGCATCCAGTGGTGCGCAGATCACCCAGCATGATTTGTCGGCGGAAGCCATTCGGCTGGGCCGGCTACTGCAAATTTTATTGCCTGACGCCGAAGTCATCGGCCTGCTGGCTCTAATGCTATTGCACGATGCCAGACGCGGAGGACGCACAAGCGCCAATGGTGATTTAATTCCTCTGGAAGAGCAGGATCGCATGCTGTGGAACCACGCCCAGATACGCGAAGGTTGTGATCTGGTAGTACAGGCCCTGCAGTCTGGCCCACCCGGTGTATATACCCTGCAAGCGGCCATTGCCGCTGTCCATGCCGAAGCGCCAACGGCTGAGGCTACCGACTGGGCAGAAATCACCGGACTCTACGATGTTCTGCTGGGCATCAACCCTTCCCCAATCGTGGAGCTCAACCGCGCCGTTGCCCTGGCCATGCGTGACGGCCCGGAGGCCGGATTGCAAGCCATTGACAAGCTGAGGGATCACAAAGACTTACAGCGCTACCATCTTCTGCACGCCGCCCGGGCCGACTTGTTCCGACGTCTCGGTCAATCGCAGGACGCCATCCGTTGCTATCAACAGGCGTTGGACCTGGTAAAACAGGAACCAGAGCGGCACTTTCTGCAACAGCGTTTGGCCTCGCTACAACAATAAATAAAAAAATTTTGAGACTGTCGAAATCGCGATCTGATTATCGACTATTGGGTGACAGTACCTTATCAATACGCCAGTAGTCAGGAGAATCAAACAATGGCAGCTATGATTTTTGTTAACTTGCCTGTCACCAATCTCAACGCATCGATGGCCTTTTACCAGGCGCTCGGCTTTGAGAACAATCCCCAATTCACCGATGACACCGCCGCCTGCATGGTGTGGAGTGAAGCGATAAATGTCATGTTACTCACCCATGATAAATGGCGCCAGTTCACCGACCGAGCGATTCCTCCGGCCAACGTCAGCGAAGTGATGCTGGCCTTATCGCTGGATAACCGAGAAGCCGTCGACACCATGAACGTAGCGACCGCAGACAACGGCGGCACCGCCGACATCAATCCTGTACAGGATTTGGGATTTATGTACAGCCGGGCCATGGCGGATCCCGATGGCCACATATGGGAAGCGATATGGATGGACCCGGCAACAATGCCTACCGAATAGACAACGATTGTTGAAAAACCATTTTCAAGCCTGTCGATTTTCGGCGGGAGTCAACGACTGGTAGATAGCACCACTCATCACAACAGAGGATCTGAACCGTGAGCTACATCGACGGATTTATTCTTGCCGTACCCAAGGCCAACAAAGAAAAATTCAGCCAACACGCGGAGGTTGCCGATGCCGTTTTTATCGAATGGGGCGCCACCCGCATTTTCGAATGCTGGGAGGACGACGTGCCCGATGGCAAGGTCACCGACTTTCGCCGGGCAGTGCAGGCCAAAGAAGACGAAGCCGTGGTATTTTCCTGGATCGAGTGGCCCGATAAAGCCACCCGCGATGCCGGGATGGAAAAAATAATGGCGGCCATGGACAGCGACCCACGCCTCAATCCCGAGAAAAACCCCATGCCCTTTGATGGCATGCGGATGATCTTTGGTGGCTTTGCGCCAGTGGTCGCGCTCGGAAAATAATCACACACTATCCACCGAGAGGAAACAGGGAGAGCATCATGTCCAACCAACATGGCGAGTTTATCTGGTACGAATTATTAACTGACAATAGCGATGCAGCGCTGAAGTTTTACAGCGCAATTCTTGGCTGGCAATGTACTGACAGCGGTCAACCCGGTATGGACTACCGCATTCTTCACACCCGGGATGAGAACACCGGAGAACCACACGATATCGGCGGTCTGATGCAACTGACAGACGAAATGTGCCAAGCCGGTGCCAGGCCTGTATGGCTGGGCTATATCGGCGTCGAGGATGTGGATCAGACGGTCGCCAATATCGTCGCAGCAGGGGGTAATGAGCAAATGTCCCCAACTGATATTCCCGATGTAGGCCGGATCGCCCTGGTCACCGATCCCCAGGATATCCCTTTCTACGTGATGCGGGGACTCAGCAATCAAACCAGTTTGGCCTTTGCCTCAGACAAGCCCCGCGTCGGTCACTGTGCCTGGAATGAACTGATAACCACCGACCCCGAAGCAGCGAAAGCATTTTATTTCAAAGAATTTGGCTGGACTAAAGACGGCGAGATGGACATGGGACCCATGGGCAATTACGAATTTATCCGACATAACGGGGTTATCGGCGCCATCATGCCCAAACCCGAGGAGATACCGATACCGATGTGGCACTACTACTTCCGTTGCGCCGATATAGACACCACTTTCAACGCCATCATCGCCAATGGCGGACAAATCCTGCACGGCCCCGATGAAATTCCCGGCGGTGACTTTATCCTCAAGGGCTTCGATCCACAGGGAGCACTATTTGCCCTGGTTGGTGCAAGAAAATAGTGGTCATAAGAAAGTAACTGCTTCAAAAAATGACGGTAATGCGAGGAACGACAGTATGAAATACCTATGTTTGGTCTATTACGACGAAAAGAAAATACAGCAACTTTCCCAACAGGAGTGGGATAGCCTAAATCGAGAGTGCATGGAATGCGTGGAGGGGTTAACCCAAGGCGGTCACTTTCTCGATGGCGCGCCACTATTATCCACCGAAACTGCGACCACCCTGCGCGTACGCGACAACAAACCACTGATTACCGATGGTCCCTTCGCAGAAACGAAAGAGCAACTGGCCGGTTTTTATATGCTGGAAGCCCGGGATATGAATGAAGCCATACGCCTGGCGGAAAAAATTCCACCGGCGCGTTATGGCTGCGTGGAAATTCGTCCGGTGCGGGAGTTAATGGAACAGGACAACCGTCGCTAATGTTTGACAGATTAACGTTTTTAACGAATCCATAGGAGATTACCATGCCTAATGAAACCGGCACCGTCCGACTACACCGCGTACTGCCAGCCCCTGTGGAGCGAGTCTACCAAGCATTTATCGACAAACAGGCATTGGAATACTGGCTTCCGCCCTACGGTTTTACCGGCACGATCCATGAATTGGATATCCGCGTGGGTGGCGGCTATCGCATGTCTTTCACCAATTTCGGAACGGGCAGCAGTCATTCGTTTACAGTTGAGTATGTCGAACTGGTGCCCAACGAACGCATCCGCCACACAGATCGCTTTGACGATGAAAACCTGGCTGGCGAAATGCAGGTGACCATTGAACTGAGGGCGGTGTCCTGTGGCACCGAGATACAGATTGTCCAGGCAGGCATTCCATCGCTCATTCCCGTCGAAGCCTGTTACCTTGGCTGGCAGGAATCACTGGAGCAACTTGCCAAGCTGGTTGAGCCGGATATTCCAGATAATGGGTAAGAGAAAATAGCAACAGGGCGTACCGGAGTCCATTCCATTAGCGGGCTGTTACTTGGACTGACAAGCGATCCTGAATAATTTAAATCCTATGTTGAATCGCAGTAGTAAATAACAGAAGACAAACAGTGACCAAAGTAATAACCCACATCATGTTTCAAGGCGATGCGAATAAATTCATCCCCAGTGAATACTCTGTGCGCCTGCTCTTCACGAATGGTCTCGATCAGAACAATATACCGATGTAGTGTTGTTATGATCTGGTGAATGTACTTCATAATACGAACAATCCTTGTCGATGACGTGCTATCGCGATCAGTGGCAACGTAGAATTAGATTAAGCACTTTAAACGATCTTGCTGCCACATTCCCACGATGGGGAAGAAAAACCACGCCTCAGAATTTTATTTATATAATTCAATAGAATACAGGTATTCCAATCAGTATAGACATTGGAATATTTGGCTATTGCACGTTATAATGCCTATATAAGCATCTTATATGGAGCGCTTTCACATGAACTACGAAATGGCTGTACTAGCCGCCCTTGTTCAACTGGATAAGCCTACCCGCCCCAAGATCACCGAGGAGACGGGTATCTCTGCCCAACGGGTCAATACCGCGATCAACTACCTCAAAGACCTTCTCAATATCGGTATCTACTGGCATGGCGCTAAGAAAACCGGCTATTACCAAATTGAGTCATGGGGCGCCTTTGAAAGTGGTAAATCCATCCGCCGCAAAGCCTATGCGCTGGATCTGAGCATTTATAAAACGGAGAGAACCTTTGAGTACAACGCTCTGCGTTTTAAGAAGCATTACGCCAACGAGGTGAAGCTACAAAACTACCGACACAGTCTGAAGCTGGAGGGTTTTGATACACCAACCTCTCACCCCTCAACCCGCAGCCCTGAAGAACGTGCGGAACGCCGTGCAGCCTTAAAGAAAAAATACACCAAACCCCAGCTAAGTGCGGCACGCTAGGATGGCGCTGGATAAATATGGCACTGGCGATGATCCCTACTGCTACCCCGGTAGCAATGTATTGCGAAATCTCCTGAATATTGAGGACGATGAAGAACTGGCCGAAGCTGAGGCCGAATTGACTGAGCTAGCTGTTGGAGAAATTGAATTCGACGCTCCCCCGTATGATCTGGACTATTTCCAGTCTCTTCATCGACAGGTCTTTGAGGATGTTTATGAATGGGCAGGTGAACTTCGCAGCATTGATATGTCAAAAGGGACCACGCGCTTTTGCACCTGTAAGCGTATTGAGCCAGAAGCCAACAAATTGTTTCGGCAGCTAGCCGATCAAAACTATTACGATGACTATGAACGGGAGGCCTTCGTTGCAGCCATCGCTGAGTTCTATATTGAGATGAATATGGTTCACCCCTTTCGCGAAGGCAATGGCCGTGCTCAGCGGCTTTTGTCCGAGCACATCATTATCAATGCAGGCTTCGAATTTGATCTTGAAGGTATTACGCAACAAGAGTGGGTAGCAGCTAATATCGCTGGTGTAAGTTGTGACTATGAGCCTATGACTGCGTTGTTTGATCGTTGTATTGGAGCTTCGTTAAACGATTAGTCTCGCGATAACTTATTGATTTATCGATCAAATACCATGATTTAAAAAAGCCCTAAATACATACATAAGGTCTTTAAAATCAATATGCTATGTATTCCCAATACCATGACTCATTTGAAACACTCTTCATGGTATTGAAGCTTGACCTTAACTAGGCCTCAGTCAATACCATGAAAAGTGTCATTAATAATGCAGAATAACTCGTCAAATAGATTTATTTTTTCTTATATATTAATGAGTTAAATTTCCGGCTACTCCCACTCAATTGTCGCCGGAGGCTTGCTAGAAACATCATAAACAACCCTTGATACTCCACTGATTTCATTAATAATTCTATTAGAAACCTGCTCCAGGAGTTGATAGGGCAAATGCGCCCAGCGAGCCGTCATGAAGTCGATAGTTTCCACCGCGCGCAGGGCAATCACCCATTCGTAGCGACGGGCATCGCCCACCACACCCACAGACTTGACCGGCAGGAACACGGCGAACGCCTGGCTGGTTTTGTGGTACCAGTCGGCTTTGTGGAGTTCTTCGATAAAAATGGCATCGGCTTCCCTGAGGATATCGGCGTACTCTTTTTTTACTTCACCGAGAATCCTCACACCCAACCCCGGCCCCGGGAATGGGTGTCGATACACCATGTCGTAGGGCAGCCCCAGTTCCAGTCCGATCTTGCGGACTTCGTCCTTGAACAGTTCCCGCAGGGGTTCTACCAGCGCCATTTTCATGGTCTCGGGCAGGCCTCCTACATTGTGGTGGGATTTGATCACATGGGCCTTGCCGGTCTTGGCCGCCGCCGATTCGATGACATCGGGGTAGATAGTACCCTGGGCCAGCCAGTTAACGTCTTTGAGGGTGGTGGCCTCCACATCGAAAACATCAATGAACGTGTTGCCAATGATTTTGCGCTTTTTCTCCGGGTCAGCCTCCCCCTCCAATTTGCTCAAAAACTGTTCTTCTGCGTCCACACGGATGACTTTCACCCCCATGTTTTTGGCGAACATGTCCATGACCTGATCGCCTTCGTGCTTGCGCAGCAGGCCGTTGTCGACAAAAACACAGGTGAGCTGGTCGCCGATGGCCTTGTGCAACAACGCTGCGACCACGGATGAATCGACGCCTCCTGAAAGTCCCAGCAACACCTTGTCACTGCCGACCTGGGCACGCACCCTGGCAATACTGTCCTCAATAATCTGAGCGGGCGTCCAGAGTGCCTCGCAGCCACAGATATCAAGCACGAAGTGCTCAAACATCCGCATGCCCTGCAGGGTGTGTGTCACCTCCGGGTGAAACTGGACACCATAAAAGTCTTTTTCGGGACAACACATGCCGGCAATGGCGCAGGAACCCGTCGATGCCATAAGCTCGAAACCGGTTGGCAGGGTAACCACTTTATCGCCATGACTCATCCAGACATCAAGCAGTGTGCCCCCGTCATGATCCACATGGTCAGCCACACCCTGGAACAGGCGACTGTTGCCGTGGGTCTTGATCTGGGCATAGCCAAATTCCTGAATGGAGGAGCCTTCCACGGCGCCACCGAGCTGGGCAGCCATGGTCTGCATGCCATAACAGATACCCAGAACCGGGATACCCAGCTCGAAAACCAGCTGGGGAGCCCGGGGCGATTCCACGGCGGTGACCGACTCCGGCCCCCCCGCCAGGATGATGCCTTTCGGACCGAAGGCAATGATCTCGGCTGCATCCATATCCCAGGCGCGGATTTCCGAGTAGACCCCGACTTCGCGTACACGGCGGGCGATCAACTGCGTATATTGGGAGCCGAAATCCAGTATCAGGATTTTGTGAGAATGAATATCTGTCATAGTCAGTTACCAATCTAAAAGGGCTGCTCTAGGCAGCCCTGTCGGGTCGTTTTCAACACACCGGAAACCCGGGCTATTCACGCCGGTAGTTTGGAGCTTCCTTGGTGATGGATACATCGTGCACGTGACTTTCACTCATACCCGCAGAGGTCACCCTGACGAAACTGGGTTTGCTGCGCAGGGTTTCAATATCAACACTACCGGTATAACCCATGGCTGAACGCACGCCGCCCATCAGCTGGTGAATGATCGCCGATAAAGGGCCCTTGTAGGGAACGCGGCCTTCAATGCCCTCAGGCACCAGTTTTTCAGTACCCTGGCTTGCATCCTGAAAATAACGGTCGCTGGAACCGCTGGTCTGGGACATTGCGCCCATGGATCCCATGCCGCGATAGGATTTATAGGTTCGCCCCTGGTATAGCTCAATCTCACCCGGCGCTTCCTCTGTGCCGGCAAACATCGAGCCCATCATGACAGCATGGGCACCGGCGACCAGCGCTTTGGCGATATCGCCTGAAAAACGGATACCCCCGTCGGCAATAACAGGTATCTGATAACTTGCCAATGCTTCAACCACATTGGCGACGGCAGAAATTTGTGGCACACCGATGCCGGTTACAATGCGCGTGGTGCAAATCGAGCCGGGGCCAATACCCACCTTGATACCGTCCGCACCGGCTTTGGCCAGCGCCAAAGCAGCCTCGGCCGTGGCAATATTGCCACCGATCACATCAACCTCAGGGAACTGGGCCTTGATCTGGCGCACCCGGTTGAGAACATTGCGGGAATGGCCGTGGGCGGTGTCGACCACCAACACATCCACGCCCTCCCGAACCAGGGCAATAATACGTTCATCGGTGTCGGCGCTGGTGCCCACGGAGGCCCCTACCCGCAATCTTCCCTGATCATCCTTGCAGGCGTTGGGATATTTTTCGGCCTTGTCGATATCCTTGACGGTAATCAGTCCACGCAGCTCGAAATCGGCGTTTACGACCAATACCTTTTCAATGCGGTGCTTGTGCAGCAGTGCTTTGATCTCGTCTGCGTTGGCCCCTTCCCGCACGGTTACCAGTCGATCCTTGGGCGTCATGATGGCCGATACCGGCAAATCCAGACTGGGTTCAAAGCGAACGTCGCGGCGGGTGACAATGCCCACCAGCTCCCCGTTATCCAGCACCGGCACACCGGAGATATTGTGTTCACGGGTCAGGGACAGCAAGGCACTGACAGGTGCCGAGGCGTCTATGGTAATCGGGTCTTTGACCACACCGCTTTCGAACTTCTTGACGGCGCGCACTTCCAGGGCCTGTTTTTCAATGGACATGCTCTTGTGAATAATACCGATACCACCTTCCTGGGCGAGCGCGATGGAGAGTCGCGCCTCGGTAACGGTATCCATCGCGGCAGAGACGAGCGGAATATTCAGTCCAATGTTCCGCGTCAGGCGGCTTTTAAGAGAAACATCTTTTGCGGTAATGTCGGAATAACCGGGTACCAGCAGTACGTCATCGAAGGTGAGAGCTTCTTCTGCGATTCGCAACATCAGGATGGCTTACCTCGTCAGGGGAGTGGATTTCAGCGCTTGAGCGTCAGACAATGGATCGTTACCGTGCCATAGCTCAAGGATAAAAGTAAGCGCGCTATTATAAAGGCATGGTCGGCTAAAAAATACTTTTTTCAATAGGTCTGGTGACCACCGGTTATAGCCAATAGCTATTATTTATAATTGACTCGATTCACTGGTGATGGACAATGCGCTATGCCTGACATACCAATCACTTTGACCGTTACCCAACTAAACCGTCGCGCCAGACAGTTGCTTGAAACCCACTTTCCCCTGGTCTGGGTCGAGGGTGAAATATCCAACCTCTCCCGCCCCGGCTCCGGACACTGGTATTTCACGCTCAAGGACGAACAGGCCCAGGTTCGCTGTGCGATGTTTGCCAATCGAAATGCCCATGTCCGTTTCAGCCCCGAACATGGCAATCATGTATTGGCCCGCTGCAGGGTCAGCCTGTATGAAGGCCGGGGTGACTTCCAGTTGATTGTTGAACACCTCGAAGAAGCCGGTTTCGGGGCATTGCAGCGTCAATTTGATGCACTGAAACAGCGCTTGCATGCCGAGGGGCTTTTTAACGATCGTCACAAACAGCCACTGCCGACCCAGCCGCAGCGGCTGGGTATCATTACATCGCCTACCGGCGCGGCCCTGAAGGACATTCTCGCGGTGCTGAAACGCCGCTTTCCGGCCATCGCAGTGAGAGTTTACCCTGCGCTGGTTCAGGGAAAAGCCGCTGCCGCACAGATCGCAGCGGCCATTGAGCTGGCCAACCACGATAATTACTGTGATGTGCTGATTGTCGGCCGCGGCGGCGGTTCCATTGAGGATCTATGGCCTTTTAACGAAGAGATCGTCGCCAGAGCAATTTACCGCAGCCGGATTCCGATTGTGAGTGCGGTGGGCCATGAGATTGATTTCACGATCAGTGACTTTGTCGCTGACTACCGTGCGCCTACCCCATCCGCCGCGGCCGAAGTGTTGAGCCCCGACGGCAACAAACTGCTCGACCAATTGCGCGGTTATGAAAAGTTACTTTGCGAAACCATTTCGCGGCGGCTGCAATCAACTTCGCAGCGCCTGGACAGCCTGACCCGTCAATTGCGGGATCCCGGAGAACGGCTCAAACATCAAGCGCAACAGCTCCAGGCCCTGCAAGCGCGACTGGTCCGAACCACCGCGGGACAACACCAACAGCTGGATACGCAGTTACAGCATTTGCGTACCCGCCTGGAGCAAGTGGGCCCCGGTTATCGAATCGACCGTTTGAGCAACAGCCTGAATTTGCTGACTCACCGGCTGGAACGCGCCATCGACACTCTGCTTGAGCAAAAGAAAATCCGGTGGCACAACGCCCTACAACTGCTCAACGCCGTGAGCCCGCTGAAAACGCTGGAACGGGGGTATGCTATTGTTACAGACCAACAGCACCACATATTGCGGGGCGTCGCAACCGTACAGGTCGGTGACAGCATTACCACACGGCTGGCGAATGGTTCCCTGAAATGCAAAGTCGATAAAATTTTTCCGGATTCAGAGTCATGAAACGATACCTCGGTCTTTGTCTGCTTGCGATTACAATCCAGACACCGACTGAATCAACCGCTGAACCCTTGCCGACACCCCAGTCGGAACCACCTGCTTCTATCTGGGATATCTCCGATCTGTATCCGGATATCGCCAGCTGGGATGACGCACGCAATAGTGCCACCACACAAATCAGTGCCATCAGTGAGTGCGAAGGTATGCTCGGTGGCAGCGCGGACGTGTTGGCTGATTGCCTGAACCAGATTACCAACACCTACAAGGCCCTGCTCAGACTTTACGTTTATGCCTTTCTGAACAAAGACACCAACCAGAGCAATATCCAGTATCAGGAACGTGCGTCAGCTGCCCAGGCATTACTTGCCGAGTTCACAGAGGCCACGCGCTTTGTGAAGCCGGAGCTCAGTCATATCGGAGAGGCAACCCTCAACCGTTACCTCGATGAAAGCGCACGACTTGAAGAGCACGATTTTTTTATCCGCAATACCCTGCGCCAATCTGAACATATTCTCAGTGAAGAGGGGGAGCGCGTGCTCACAGCAGCCTCAGATGCGCTGCAATCGGCCTCAAGCACCTACAGTGTGCTGGTCAACAACGACATTCCCTGGCCGGAAATCACCCTGTCGGATGGCACGAAAGTCACGCTCAGCCCGATGGCCTATGAAGTCCACCGGGCATCGGCAAACCGCAACGACAGAAAACGGGTATTTGAGAGCTTCTGGGGTACCTACCAGCATTTTCGCCAGACCCTTGCCATTACCCTGGAGGGTCAGGTAAAAAAAGAGGCGATGGTAGCCCGAGTGCGCGGTTTCGACTCATCGCTGGATCGCGCCCTGTCCCAGGACAACATCCCTGAAGCGGTTTACCGGACACTGTTGTCGACCGCCAATGAGCACCTCGCATCGCTCCACCGCCTGCTTGGGCTGCGTCAACGAATACTCGGCCTCGGGAAATCCCGTTACTACGACCTCTACACACCCGCCGTCACCCTGCCCCGGGAATATACACTTGAGGACGCCACTACCCTGACACAGGCCGCGCTCAGGCCCCTGGGCAGTGATTATGGCGAATCACTCAGCGAGGCGCTGAAACAACACTGGCTACATGCGTATCCTGCACCAGACAAGCGCAAGGGTGCCTATGTGATGGGAGCCGCCTATGATGTCCACCCTTTCCTGATGTTGAATTTTGAAGGTACCTTTGACGCTGTCAGTACCTTTGCCCACGAATGGGGGCACGCCATGCACTCCCTGATGGCTAACAGTCATCAACCCTTCAGCAAATCAGCTTATTCCGGTTTTATTTCAGAAATCCCCTCGGCGGTTAATGAATTACTCCTTTTTGATTATCTCCGCGACAACGCATCAAGCGACGATGAACAATTGTTTTATCTGTTTCGCGAACTGAATCTTTTGCGAGGTGCTTTTTTTCGACAGGCCCAGTTTGCTGAATTCGAACTGGCTATCCATGAGCAGGTTGAGAGCGGCGGCAATCTGTCCGGTGATAAATTGAATACGCTGTATGGGACCATTCAGAAACGTCATGCGGGCCACAGCATGGGTATCATGCAAGTTGATGAACCCTATACCGTGGAGTGGGCCTCCATTCCACATTTCTACCGCAACTTTTCTGTGTATCAGTATGCGACGTCTATGGTTGCCGCCTACAACCTGGTAGATCGCATCGCAACCAGTGGTGAAGAAGCACGGCAACAGTACCTTGACCTTCTCCAGGCGGGTGGGTCTGACTACCCCTACAGACTACTCAAAAACTCGGGGGTGGATCTGGCTGATCCGGCCGCGTATCACCCCATAATTCAACGAATGACCCGATTGATGGACGAGGTCGAGCAGATTCTCGACCGGCAGGATGCAAAAAATACATCCCGGTGAGCATCCTGCTGCGCAGGAAAAGCCCTTTCGTCAAAATTTATACAGCGCGCAGGTCAACCGAATCCTTATTCTGGCGTTAAAAGCATCACGTCTTTAATCACCAATGAGGAAATACCATGCGACTACTACTATTACTGGCGGGCATTGCTCTCGCCACATCCAGCTTCGCCGAGCCAACAACAAAATCCGATCAGCCCGGCGATAGAAAAAGTTATACCGGTGCCATGTTTCAAAATATGGATACGGACCAGGACGGCAACATATCAAGAGCAGAGTATGAAGCGGGCCTCCAGAAAAAAATGGAAAAACGCATGGCCCACTTCAACGCGATGGACGCGGATGGCAACGGATTGGTGAGTAAAACCGAGGCCATGGAGGCCAGGACGCGAATGAAAGCAGAATGGAAGGAAAAACGTCGCCTGCATTGTAATAAAGCCGATAAATAGGATTGCCCGTGCCCGACAGCCCCGGTTATCACATGGCCGGGGTTGTTTAATAACCCATCATTGTTAGCTCGACCACGCCTCACCCCTGGCAAACATACACGCATATTTCATCCCGCCAAATCCTTCGCTGTTGCTATTAGCCAAATACTGATTTTTGCCCCAAATTACTCCGCACCTGCTTTTTTATCGCACCAAATTCAAACAAAAATTCCTTACCGAGTGCCCTACAGACCGCTCATGACAACTAAAACAGCCATGATTCAATACATGGCACGCGTTATGCTTATAAATTTCTGACACTACATCCTACTGGGTAATGAAGCCCGTGCGCACCATCCTGCGTACGGGCATTTTTATTTTTGTTTTGGGGAAAACAAACTCGAGGAATTTCATATGAAACCGAGATCTATTCGACTTTCTGCTTTTGCATTACTGTTTGGCCTGCACCCTCTGATGATGGCGAGCGCTGAAGAAGCCACCAGTTTTTCAGAAATATTCACCAAGAGTGATACCAGCTTTACTTTTCGCTATCGATTTGAGCATGTGGATGATGAAACTGCCGAGAAGAATGCCAACGCATCGACGCTCAAGTCGCGCATAACCTGGGCTTCGGCCAGCTATCACGGCTTTTCCGGCTTACTGGAAGTCGATGATGTAAGCCATATTGGCGGCGAAAACTACGCGACACCCTCCAACGGAAAAGTCGGCGAATATCCCATCGTTGCCGATCCGGATGGCACCGATATCAATCAGGTCTATCTCAAGTATCAACAGGATGGCTTTACCGGTACAGCCGGTCGCCAGCGCATTCTTCATTCCGGCCAGCGGTTTGTCGGCGGTGTGGGCTGGCGCCAGAACGAACAGACCTATGACTCTGTACGGGTTCAATTGCCCATCGGGCCCGTCACATTGGATTACAGCTATATCTGGGATGTAAACCGAATTTTCGGGCCCGATACGGGTGGCGCACAGCCGCGTCGCTACGACTCTGACTCTCATGCGCTTTACCTTTCATTTTCGCCATTTGAAGGTCACAAGTTGGCCGCCTTTGCCTATCTGCTGGATTTTGATAATGCAGCGGCCAATTCATCGCAGACCTATGGTATTGAGTACAGTGGTGCCGTTGGCCCTGTCACCCTGGCAGCCAGTGCTGCCAGCCAGACCGATTATGCCGATGGGCCAGTGGATTACGACGCCGACTACTACATGGCCGAGATTGGTACAAAAATCAAGGGCATCGGCCTGGGCATCGGCTATGAATTACTGGGCAGTGATGACGGGATGAAAGCGTTCAGCACGCCCCTCGCCACCCTCCACAAGTTTCAGGGCTGGGCGGATCAGTTTTTGGTCACACCGGCCGATGGTATCGAGGATATTTACTTCAAGATGACGGGCAGCGTTGGCAAAACCAATCTGGCCTTTTTCTACCACGATTATTCCGCCGATGAGGGCAGCGCCGACTATGGCGAGGAATATAATGCCGTGGCAAGCTACCCGATCAACAAATACGTCGGCGTTGAGCTGAAGTACGCCAAATACGATGCCGATGAATTTTCCCAGGACACGGACAAAATCTGGTTTTCAGTCAATGTGAAGTTCTGATCCCGGAATATCATCGTGGAATCTCTATCAGTGGCAGGCTATGATTCTCCTGCCACTGATTTTTTCGCACTTTTAAATCTATCCTTCCAACGAATTACTCCAAATCGAGCCCCATGACACCACCTTCAGCCAGGGACCCCATTCGTATCATGCTGGTCGATGATCATGTCGAACGATCTGCCAGTGTCGAAGAAAAACTCCGGGATTCCGGTTTTGAAGTCATTTCGCGGTTGCCATCGGCGACCGGATTACTGTTCCAGATCGAACAGCATCAGCCAGACCTGGTATTAATCGACATTCAGTCGCCCGGTCGTGATGTGCTGGAGAGTCTCTCGGTGGTCAACCACCACAATCCGCGACCGGTAGTCATGTTTTCCCATGAAGAAGATCCCGCTTTTATCGAACAGGCCGTGGACGCCGGAGTGACTGCCTACCTGATGGATGAGCTGAACCCGGACCGGGTCAAACCGGTTATTGATCTGGCCATTGCCCAGTTCAAGTCCTACCAGTCCCTGCGCAAGGCCCTGGATGACGCACGCACCAAGCTTGCCAGTCAGTCTGTGATAGAAGAGGCAAAACAACTGCTGATGGCTCAACGTGGCATCAGCGAAGACAAGGCACACAAAACCTTGCGGACACTCTCGATGGACACCAACCAGAGTTTACCCGAGGCAGCTCGGTCAGTGATTAATATTCTGGGAAAGCCCAGTAACAACGCGAGATAATCATGCAGACGACGACCCATAAATTACCGGCCGGCGAACGGCAGAACCTTAATATCGGCTATATGCGACTGAGTGACAGCGCGCCGTTGATCATCGCCCAGGAACTGGGGCTTTTTGCCAAATACGGCCTGGATGTAACGCTTTGCAGAGAAGTCTCATGGGCCAATATCCGCGATAAACTGATCGCCGGGAATTTTGACGCCTGTCAGATGCTGGCACCCATGCCACTGGTGACAACGTTGGGGGCTGCGGGGATACGCGCACCGATTGTCACCGGATTGGTGCTATCGCTCAACGGTAACGGGATTACCCTGTCCCGCCCCCTCTGGGAACAAATGGTCAATCAGTCAGACATTCCCCTGCAGCCTAACCAACCCCTGGCAAGTGCCAGGGCACTCAAAAAAGTATTGGATAAACAGCCCAGCAACCAGACAATTACCCTCGCTACTGTTCACTCTTTCTCCACGCACACACAATTGCTTCGGATGTGCCTCGAGGCAGGGGGTATTGATCCGGATCGCGATGTCAGGGTGATCGTGCTGCCACCGGAACAGATGGTGGATAGCCTGGCTCAGGGCGTAATTGACGGTTTCTGTGCCGGGGAACCCTGGAACAGTATCGCGGTGGAATATGGTGTCGGCGTACTGGCTACCACAGGGTTCCACGTCTGGAACAATGCACCGGAAAAAGTATTGGGTGTCATGGAGGAATGGCATACCCGCAATCCCGCCACTCACCTCCGGTTGCGGTTGGCATTGATGGAGGCCTGTCAGTGGCTGGCCGACATGGGCAACCGTGAAGCGACTGTGCAAATGTTGACTCGCCCGGACTACCTGGATTTACCCACCAACTATTTGCGGCCATCACTGACCGGCAACCTGGTCTACGACCGCGGATGTGCAGCTGAACACCACCCGAATTTCCACGTTTTTGCCAGTTACAGTGCCGGCTTTCCATGGCGATCCCAGGCGGAATTTCTTCTGCATCACTGTGAACCGCTGCTGGGCAAGGTTTTCGATCGCGACAAAATAGTGTCTATCACGCAACAGTGTTTCCGGACAGATTTATACCGCGAAGCTGCCCGGCTGCTGGGTTACCCCACACCGGATCAGGACCACAAGAGTGAAGGGACCCATGCTGAGCCCTATTGGTTTAACGATCAGATTGAATTGGGTAGCGACCTGATGGTATCTCCCCAAATGCTGCAAGAAAATCGCGACGACTAGCCCTCCCCGCAACAACCAGACCCAAGGTCACCTCTTGGTGCAGCCTGACTGAAAAGCGCCCCATAATTGTGCCGGCCAGCCCGGTTACTCCCTCACCTCTCATCTCAACACCTTGTTTTTGCCGACTTTCTTATTTGGCATACATTTTGTATATCTAATAGATAAGACACCAATAACGCACCGACTAATACCTGTCCAATGGTATTAAGGGCAATGAAGCCCCCCTGCACATAAAACCGGCAGGTGGGCTTTTTTTATGCAAGTGACATTCACAGTTGAGGTACCCGTTAAATGAACAGCAATCTTCAAGACTCCCCGGTACAGAAAAGATTGAAATTTCCACAATGGATCCTGTTGACCCTGTCCTTTTTGGTCATGGGCAGCTGGGCACATGCTGAACTGGGACCACCTGAAAAGGACGAGCTCAAGTTTGGCTTTATCAAGCTGACGGACATGGCGCCTATCGCTATCGCCTACGAAAACGGTTATTTCGAAGATGAGGGGCTTTACGTCACCATCGAGGCACAGGCTAACTGGAAAGTGCTATTGGATGGGGTTATCGACGGCAAACTCGATGGCGCACATATGCTTGCTGGCCAGCCCCTGGCGGCCACCATCGGCTTTGGCACCAAGGCCCACATCGTTACGCCATTCAGTATGGACCTCAACGGAAATGGTATTACCGTTTCCAATGCTGTCTGGGAGAAAATGAAAGCCCACGTACCAATGGCTGAGGGCAAACCGGTCCACCCGATCAAAGCCGACTATCTGAAACCGGTCGTCGATCAAATGCGGGCGCAGGGCACGCCATTTAAAATGGGCATGGTTTTCCCGGTCTCCACGCACAACTACGAGTTGCGCTACTGGCTAGCGGCCGGCGGGATTCATCCCGGCTTCTACGCACCACACAAGGGCGATACCAGCGGCAATATCAATGCCGAAGCCCTGCTGTCTGTTACGCCTCCCCCTCAGATGCCTGCCACCCTTGAGGCTGGCACCATTCACGGCTACTGCGTCGGTGAGCCGTGGAACCAGCAAGCGGTATTCATGGGTATCGGGGTTCCAGTCATCACGGATTATGAGATCTGGAAAAACAACCCGGAAAAAGTCTTTGGCATGACCAAGGAATTTACCGAGAAGTACCCGAACACCACCGCCCGCCTGGTCAAGGCCATGCTGCGTGCCGCCAAGTGGCTGGATGAAAACAACAATGCCAACCGCCCGGAAGCCGTTGAAATCCTCTCCCGTTCGGAATACGTCGGTGCGGATTATGACGTCATTGCCAATAGCATGACGGGAACCTTTGAATACGAGAAGGGTGATAAACGCGACGTGCCCGACTTCAATGTGTTCTTCCGTCATTTTGCCACCTACCCCTATTACTCCGATGCCGTCTGGTATTTAACCCAGATGCGCCGCTGGGGACAGATTGCCGAGCCCAAAAGTGATGAGTGGTATTTCGAGACCGCCAGGAAAGTCTATCTCCCAGACATCTATGCCACCGCTGCCAAAGCATTGATTGCCGAAGGGCTGATGTCTGCGGAGGATTTCCCGGACCTGGACAGTGAATCCGGCTTCAAACCACCTCAATCAGAGTTTATCGACGACATCGCGTTCGATGGCACGCAACCCAACGCCTACCTGGAAAAGTTTTCCATTGGCCTGAAAGACGAAACGCTCTGATGGGCGACGCCAAATCTTAAGTAAAGCACGGGCAGTCAAGGCTGCCCATTAGCCACCGAAGGATCTATTACATGACTGACCTTGCTGCTATTTTCAGGAATGAACAGGGAATCGCCCGCTTCTCTATCTCACAACTGAGCAGTATTGCCCGCACCGTGGGTAAAACCCTCGCCCTCCCCCTTGCGGGTATCCTGATTTTTTTAATGCTCTGGCAGGGTGTCGCCAACAACATCAACACCTCACTGGGGCAGTTTCCGGGACCGGTTCAAGTCTGGGAGCAATCCAAAGGCTTGCTGGCCGAGCACCAGCGCGAACGCAAAAAAGCGGCCGCTTTCTACCAGCGGCAAGAGGATAGAAATGCCAAACGGCTGGCCAAAAACCCCGATGCGGAAGTAAAAATTCGCAGCTATACCGGCAAGGCCACCTTCCTGGATCAGGTGATAACCAGCCTCTATACCGTGTCTTTCGGATTTCTGATCGCCACGGTGATTGCGGTGCCTCTGGGCATCGTCTGCGGCTTAAGTGAAAAGGTGTACCAGTCGGTCAACCCGATCATCCAGACATTCAAGCCGGTCTCACCCCTGGCATGGCTACCGCTGGTGACAATGGTGGTATCGGCCCTTTATGTCACCGATGACCCCATGTTTGAAAAGGCCTTTCTGACCTCCGCATTTACAGTGGCCCTCTGTTGCCTTTGGCCCACCGTAATCAACACCACAGTGGGCGTTACCAGTATCGATCGCGATCTGGTCAACGTCAGCCGGGTTCTGCAACTGCCTTCGCTGGTACATGTCCGAAAAATTGTTATCCCCTCCGCCATACCCATGATTTTCACCGGCATGCGGTTATCACTGGCCACTGGCTGGATGGTATTGATTGCCGCCGAAATGCTGGCCCAGAACCCCGGTTTGGGCAAATTTATCTGGGATGAGTTTCAGAACGGCTCATCGGATTCACTGGGTCGCATTATGGTGGCTGTGGTGACCATTGGACTGATCGGTTTTCTGCTGGATCGCCTCATGCTGCTCCTTCAGAAACGTATCAGCTGGGACAAACAGGCAATTCTCCGCTAACAGCGGCGGACAGCAGTCAAGGAGCAACCTATGAAAAACCCCTATCTGGAAATCAGCCATATCGGCATCGAGTTTGCCACCGATGGTGAACCGTTCCGCGCCCTGCAGGATGTCGACCTATCAATCGACAAGGGCCAGTTTGTCTCGCTGATTGGCCACTCAGGCTGCGGCAAGTCCACGGTATTGAACATCATCGCCGGTCTCTATGAGGCCAGCGAAGGCGGCGTCATTCTCGAGGGACGCGAAGTCGACAAACCGGGACCCGACCGGGCAGTGGTCTTCCAGAACCATGCCCTGTTGCCGTGGCTGACCGTGTACCAGAATGTCGAACTGGCGGTAAAAAGGGTCTTTCGCAAGACCAAAAACAAGGCGGAAATGCACGAGTGGATTGAACACAACCTCTCGCTGGTTCACATGGACCACGCCCTGCACAAACTGCCCGGAGAAATATCCGGCGGTATGAAACAGCGCGTCGGTATCGCCCGCTGTCTGGCCATGCAACCCAAAGTATTGCTGATGGATGAGCCGTTTGGCGCACTGGATGCCCTGACCCGCGCTCACCTGCAGGATTCACTGATGGAAATCCAGACCAGTCTGGGCAACACGGTGATCATGATTACCCACGATGTGGATGAGGCCGTTTTGTTGTCGGATCGAATCGTCATGATGACCAACGGCCCCGCCGCCACCATTGGCGAAATACTCGACGTCAATTTACCCCGCCCGCGGGACAGGCTGGCCCTGGCTGAAGACGCCGATTTCATTCACTACCGTCAGCAGGTCCTGGAATTTCTCTACGACAAGCAGAAAAACCCTCAGATTGAAAAAAAGCCGACCGACTCTGCCAGGAAGTTACAGGAGGTGGCATGTAAACCGGCCTCTTCACAGGACGATGCCGCTGTCGATACCGGTAAGACAACGACCGGTACCGACAAAACCAGGGCAGCCTGAGCAATGGCAGATTCTATTGCGATTGTCGGGACCGGTATGGCAGGCGCCCGCCTCGCCGAAGCGCTGGTGAATGGCGGTTTTTCGGGGTCAATTACCATGATTGGTGAAGAGCCAGTCAAGGCCTATAACCGCGTACAGCTGTCCTCGTTACTCACCGGCGATAAGACCGTGGATTGCCTGCCATTGCTCAGCGACGACTGGTATCGCGCCAACAATATTCGTCTGCGTTGTGGCGACCCGCTGATCCAGCTGGATACCGGCAATCTGGCCATAACCACCGCTTCAGGGTGGCAAGAACAGTTTTCCCGTATTGTGATTGCCACCGGCTCGAGGCCCGTTGTACCGGCGATTCCGGGAAACAGCTTGCCCGGTGTCATGTCCTTTCGCACCCTCGATGATGTCGCCCTCATGCAGGATTTCGCCCTACAGGGTCAACGCGCTGTGGTGGTTGGCGGTGGTCTGCTGGGGCTCGAAGCCGCCTATGGTCTGAATCATCTCGGTCTGGATGTCACCGTGGTGCACAACAGCGACAACCTGATGAATCGGCAACTCGATGCGACCGCCGCAGCCATGCTGAAAAAAAGCCTGGAAGACCGGGGTATCTCTGTGCTCACCGGGGTAAGAACCAAAGCCGTTACCGGCAGCGAACGCGCAGATGGCCTGATGCTTGAAAACGGCGACTGGCTACCGGGCGAGCTGGTGGTGTTTGCTACCGGGATATCACCCAATGTACAGGTATTCAGGGACAGCGGACTGAAGATCAACCGTGGCATCGTCGTCGACGACCAGATGCATACGTCCATCAAACATATCTATGCCCTCGGTGAGTGTTCGGAACACAACAACACCACCGTGGGTATTGTTGCGCCGATCTGGGAACAGGCAAAAGTCCTCGCCGAAACCCTGCTGGGCAACTCCGCCTGTTATCGACCCAGAGAACACTCGACCCAACTCAAGGTATCGGGAATTGATGTGTTCTCGGCGGGACGTCTAAACGCAGGAAACAGTGAACGCAATATTGTGATCAACGACCCGTCTGCCGGTATTTATCGACGTCTGGTGATTGACGATAACCGCTTACAGGCCGCCCTGCTGTTTGGTGACAAAAGTCTGTGCAGCCATTACGAGACCCTGATCAGCGACGGGCAACCACTTGGTGTCAATGCAAATCAATTGATGTTCAGTGACCAGACCGGTCAGGACGTCGTACGCGAAATGAAATAGAGCAATAGCAGGTAACAGGACATGTTGAAAATTGTCGTTATAGGAAATGGAATGGTGGGCCACCACTACGTGGAACAACTGGCCGGATCCGGCGTTACCGCCAAAATCACCGTCCTCGGGGCCGAACCCCGCCCCGCTTACGACCGGGTTCACCTGTCGGAATACTTCGCGGGTCGCAAACCGGAAGAGTTGGCTCTGACCACCCGAGAACACTACCAATCGATCGGCGTGGATGCCTACTTCGGCGATGCCGTGGCAACCATAGACCGCGAAGCCAAAACGGTCACCACCGAGGGTGGCCGCAGCTTCCGTTACGACAAACTGGTGCTGGCCACCGGCTCCTACCCGTTTGTACCACCGATTCCCGGGGCTGACCTGCCAGACTGTCTGGTGTATCGCACCATCGACGATCTGGGCATGATTCAGGCCAGAAGCAAGGACGCCAAAGTCGGCGTCGTGGTCGGCGGGGGTCTGCTTGGACTGGAGGCGGCCAATGCCCTCCAGAATCTCGGCCTGAAAACTCACGTGGTGGAATTTGCCCCCGGTCTGATGGGTGTGCAGCTCGACAATGGCGGCAGTGCCATGCTGCGCCGCAAAATTGAAGCCCTGGATGTTCAGGTACATACCAGCAAGGCAACCCAGACCATTACCGAAACTGATGGCAAGGACACTCGCCTGGTGATGAACTTCGCCGATGACGAAACCCTGGCCACCGATGTGATCGTATTCTCCGCCGGGATTCGCCCCTCGGACCAGCTGGCCAGAGACTGCGGTCTAGAGGTGGGACCACGCGGTGGTATTACCATCGACTACCACTGTCGCACCAGTGATTCCGACATTTTTGCGATCGGCGAATGTGCCCTGTATGGCGGCATGATCTTCGGTCTGGTCGCTCCCGGCTACCGCATGGCGGAAGTGGCTGTCAGCCAGCTGACTGGCGAGCACAACGCTTTCCAGGGCGCGGATATGAGCACCAAGCTGAAACTGCTGGGTGTCAACGTGGGTTCCATCGGCGATTCCCACGGCAAAACTCCGGGTGCCATCGCCTACACCTTCAGTGACGAGCGCGAGGAAGTCTACAAACGCCTGGTTGTCAGCGCAGACGGTAAAACCGCTCTGGGGGCAGTGCTGGTGGGCGACTGCTCCGACTACGACACCCTGCTGCAGTATTACCTCAATGGCATCGAACTGCCCGCCAACCCTGAAACCATGATTCTGCCTGCCAGCGAAGGTGGCGCGCCACTGCTGGGCGCGGCGGCCCTGCCCGCCACGGCCACCATCTGCTCCTGCCACAACGTCAGCAAGGGCGACATCATCAGCGCCATCGACGGCGGCTGCTGCTCCCTGGCGGACGTGAAGTCCTGCACTGCGGCCAGTACCGGCTGTGGTGGCTGTGCGGCGCTGCTGAAGAATGTGGTGGACGACGAAATGGCTGCACGCGGTATGGAGGTGAACAAGTCCATCTGCGAGCACTTCCAGTTCACCCGCCAGGAGCTGTTCCACATTATCAAGGTGGAATCCATCAAGTCTTTTGAGGAATTGATTGGTAAACACGGTAGCGGCCGCGGTTGCGAGATCTGCAAACCGGCAGCGGCCTCCATCCTCGCCTCCCTGTGGAATGACTACATCCTCGAAGAGAAACATGTGGGCCTGCAGGATACCAACGACACCTTTCTCGCCAATATGCAGAAGAATGGCACCTATTCCGTGGTGCCGCGGGTACCGGGCGGCGAAATTACCCCGGAAAAACTGATTGTGCTCGGCGAGGTGGGCAAAAAATACAATCTCTACACCAAGATTACCGGCGGGCAGCGGATCGACCTGTTTGGGGCCAGAGTGGATCAGTTGCCGGATATCTGGAAAGAACTGATCGACGCCGGTTTTGAAACCGGCCACGCGTACGGCAAGGCACTGCGCACCGTCAAATCCTGTGTCGGCAGCACCTGGTGCCGCTACGGGGTACAGGACAGCGTCAGCATGGCGATCTATATCGAAGATCGCTACAAGGGTCTGCGCTCGCCCCACAAACTGAAGTCCGCCGTGTCCGGCTGTACCCGGGAGTGTGCCGAGGCGCAATCCAAGGACTTCGGGGTAATTGCCACCGAGCATGGCTGGAACCTGTACCTGTGCGGCAATGGCGGCATGAAACCCCGCCACGCCGACCTGTTCGCCACCGACCTGGATGACGAAACCCTGATCAGGTACATCGATCGCTTCCTGATGTTCTATGTACGAACCGCCGACCGCCTGCAGCGCACCTCGGTGTGGCTGGACAACCTGGAGGGTGGTCTGGATTACCTGAAAGAGGTGGTCATCGACGACCGGCTGGGTATCTGTGCCGAACTGGAGGAACAGATGAACAGTATTGTCGGCACCTACCAGTGCGAGTGGAAAACCACCATTGAGGATCCGGAAAAACTCAAGCGCTTCCGCCAGTTCGTCAACTCTGATGCGGCGGACGAACGGGTTGTGTTCGTGCAGGAGCGCGGCCAGCCGCGGCCGGCCACCGAAGAAGAAACCGACCAACTGTTGGCCAAATCGGCGTAAGAGGCTTTATTGATGAATACCGCAGAAAACAGAGTATCTGAAAACCCGCTGGTGATCTGCCGACAGGAAGAGCTGATTCCAAACTCCGGCATCTGTGCGCTGATCGACGGCCAGCAGGTGGCAGTTTTTTACCTGCCCGATGAAGCACCTCAGGTCTATGCCATTGGCAACTGGGATCCCATCGGCAAGGCCAACGTGCTGTCCAGGGGCGTGGTCGGCGATGTACAGGGACGATTGGTGGTCGCCTCACCGCTCTACAAACAGCACTATGATCTGACCACCGGCCAGTGCCTGGAAAACGAGGACGTGACGGTGCCCACCTACGCCATTGAACTGGTGGACAGTCAAGTGGTGGTCACCCCCTAGGCGACTCTCGGCAACCGGCAGATCTTCATGCGTTCATCACCACCCCATCTGGAAACCACCTGCCCCTACTGCGGGGTTGGCTGTGGTGTATCTGCAAAGTTACGGGACGACAGCATCATCGCCGTATCCGGCGATAAAACTCACCCCGCCAACTACGGTGCCCTCTGTGTAAAAGGTTCAGCGCTCCACGAAACCATGGGCGACCACGGCCGGCTGCTCTACCCGTCTGTCAATGGTCAGCGGGTCGACTGGGACACCGCCCTCGATACAGTGGCAAGGCGACTGAACGAGGTTCGCGAGGAACACGGCCCCGGCGCCATCGCCTTTTACCTGTCCGGACAATTGCTCACCGAGGACTACTACGTGGCCAACAAGCTGGCCAAGGGCTTTCTGGGCACTGGCAATGTGGATACCAATTCCCGGCTCTGTATGTCTTCTGCCGTCGCCAGCTATAAGCGGGCTTTTGGTGCCGATGCAGTACCCTGCAGTTACGAAGACCTGGATCACTGCGATCTGCTGATTCTGGTTGGCTCCAACGCTGCCTGGACCCACCCGGTACTCTATCGCCGGATGGCCGCTGCCAAAAAACGAAATCCCACCATGCGGGTGGTAGTTATCGACCCACGCCGCACAGCCAGCTGTGATCTCGCCGACCTCCATTTGCCGATCAGCCCCGGTGCCGATGGCTATTTATTTGTCGGTTTACTGGCGTGGTTACAGCAAACGGGGGCCAGCCGTTCTGAGTATATAGCGCAGCATACCGAAGGCTATCTGGAAGCGCTGGAAGCCGCCAATGCCATCTCTTTTGCAGAAACGGCCCGCCTGGTCGGGCTTGAAACGGACGTGCTGGAAACCTTTTACCAATGGTTCGCCGAAACGGACAAAACCATTACCTTCTACTCACAGGGGATCAACCAATCCTCCTCCGGCACTGACAAGGGCAATGCCATTATCAATTGCCACCTTGCCACCGGAAGAATCGGCAAGATCGGCGCAGGCCCGTTCTCGATTACCGGTCAGCCCAATGCCATGGGTGGCCGGGAAGTGGGCGGTCTGGCCAATCAGCTGGCTGCCCATATGGACTACAACCCCGGGGACTTGCGAACCGTGGCCGACTTTTGGGCTACCGACCAACTCTGTCAGCAGCCGGGCATGAAAGCAGTGGACCTGTTTGATGCCGTCGCCGACGGCAGGATCAAGGCAATCTGGATTATGGCGACCAATCCGGTGGTCAGCATGCCGGATGCCAATCGTGTCAGAGAGGCTCTGCAGCGCTGTGAAACCGTGATTGTCTCCGACTGCGTGGCAGCCACAGACACGACCGCCACCGCCGATATTTTGCTGCCAGCCACCGGTTGGGGCGAGAAAAACGGCACCGTCACAAACTCCGAGCGCCGCATCTCAAGACAGCGAGCACTGATAAAACCCGTGGGTGAAGCAAAGGACGACTGGTGGATCATGACCCAGGTCGCACAAAGACTTGGGTTCTCGGAGGCGTTTCCCTACCGGTCACCGCGGGATGTGTTTGTTGAACATGCCGCATTGAGTGGTTTCAGGAACGGGGGCACGCGCATATTCAACATCAGCGGCCTCAGCGAACTGTCTGAACAACAATACAACGATCTCTCACCCATCCAATGGCCCGTCACGGCTGAATCTCCCGCGGGAACAACGCGCCTGTTCACTGAGGGCGGGTTCGTGACGGCATCCGGCAAGGCTCGGTTTATCGCCATTGCGCCCCGTCTACCGGTTCAACCGCTCAGTGTGACCTATCCCTTTGCACTCAATACCGGAAGAATCCGCGACCAGTGGCACACCATGACGCGCACCGCCCGCGCCCAACGCCTGCTCAATCATATCGATGCGCCCTTTGTCCTGGTTCACCCGGAAACAGCCCGTACAAATGAACTTGACGACGGAGATTTGGCAGAAGTGCGCACCGCACATGGGGCCGTCCGGGTCGGCGTGATACTGGATGAAGGCATCGGGAAAAATCAGCTGTTTATGCCGATTCACTGGAACGACCAGTTCGCCCGTCAGGCTCGCGTTTGCTCAGTGATTGCCCCACTGACCGATCCGGTGTCCGGGCAACCAGAATTCAAATTTACCCCCGCCGCACTGAAAAAAGTGGCGACACCGGTTTGGGCAATGGTGGTCAGCAGGGAGCCCCTGGAATGCAACGAATTCATCGATTGGTCAATGACGCCACTGACAGATAACAAGGGCTATTGCTACCGATTTGCTGCCGCTGAGGGCTTCGACTGGCAAGCCTTTATCAGCCAGCAGGGCTTCACCGGCAACTGCGCCCATTACGCCGATACCGAACATAGGGACGAGCGTTTTATCTGCTACGAAGGCGCATTGGTACAAATGGCCATCTTCAGTCATCACAGTCTGTCACTGATGCCGGCAACAAGCTGGTTACAGGGATTACTCAGCCGGGAGATAACGTCCTCCCCGTGGCAATTGCTGGCAGGGATCGACATGAACCAGCCCGACCGGGGTAAATTGATATGCGCTTGCTTTGAGGTCGGCGAAAAACAGATCCTGGCAGCCATTGTCGATGGGGCAAATTCCACAAAAGCACTGGGAGAACAACTTAACTGCGGTACCAACTGTGGCTCCTGCATACCGGAGCTTAACAAACTGATCAACGAGACCCTGAACGTCGATGCCGCATAGATAACAGGGCAAAGCACGTATGACACGACTGGTCCCCGGCTACAATCTGAGCATGGTCGCTTCTCCAGATGCTCGGGTGGTAGTCGGGGATTTATTTTTTCGGTAAAAGACAGGCCCTGCGCCGGGCTTTCTGATTAAGCGAAGTTTGAAAATAAACTGGTGGCTTCCCCTGCCAGCCACACCACGGCACACGATGTCACTGCTACCGTTGCTCCCTTCCGGGCCTGGCGGGGTTCACAGCTGATCATTGCGAGGGGACCGGCAGAGGTCACCATAAAGAATCGGAGTCTTGTACAGAACTCCCGAAGGGTGGGCATTATGGTCCTTCGGAACCGCTATTTCAACCACGATCGGGGGCTGGCACTCAATGCCGTCCTTGCCTAACATAGCCAGTCTCCTATTACGTATCGAGCAAGCTATGCCGTTCCTGAAAATGGCCTCTGTCAGCCTCCTGCTCAGCCTGTTGGTAATGGCCTGTGGTCAGGGGGAGAGCAATACCGCCAGTGGCAACCGACAGGGAATACTCCACCTCGGCAATGGCACTGATCCCCAGGAGCTGGATCCGCATATTGTCACGGGGGTTCCCGAGCACAATATTCTTACGGCCCTCCTCGAAGGGCTTGTGCTGAAAGATCCCTCAACACTTGAGCCTGTTCCCGGTGTGGCTACCCATTGGGAGATCAGCGGCGACGGCAAGCGTTATATATTTTACCTGCGCGATGACGCGCGCTGGTCAAACGGTGACCCTGTCACAGCCAGAGATTTTGCCTGGTCCTGGTGGCGGGCACTGCAGCCCTCGCTCGGCAATCAATACGCCTATATGCTGTTTGCCATCAAAAATGCGGAGGCGTATTTCAGACAGGAGGTAAGTGATTTTTCCGCCGTAGGCATCAATGCTGTCGACGACCATACACTGGAGGTTGAGCTTGCCAACCCAACACCCTACTTCCTGCAATTGCTCGATCACTACAGTTACTTTCCACTGCACCGCGCCACCATTGAAAAATTTGGCCCGCCCGACCAACGCGGCAGCCTCTGGACCAGGCCCGGCAACTTTGTCGGCAATGGCCCCTTCTCCCTGACCGGATGGCAACTGTTCAAGCGTGTGGTGGTGGAAAAGAATCCCCACTATTGGGATGCTGAAAACGTGTCGCTCAATGCCATCCACTTCTATCCCACGGAAAACATCACCACCGAGGAGCGGATGTTTCGCTCCGGGCAACTGCACCGCACCGCCACCGTGCCGATCGATAAACTGGCGGTCTATCGGCGGGATCATCCCGGGCTGCTGCACACCCATCCGTATCTCGGCAATTATTTCTATCGCATCAATACCCAGGTGCCACACCTCAGCGACAAACGGGTTCGCCGGGCGCTGGCCATGAGCATCGACAGGGAGGCGATTGTCCGGCAGGTCACGAAGGGCGATGAGCTGCCGGCCTACACCTTTACGCCGCCGGATACGCTGGGCTATACCGCCCCCGATGGCTTTGCCTATGACCCCGAACGGGCGCGGGCACTGCTGGCGGAAGCGGGTTACCCCGGTGGCGACGGTTTCCCGGTCACCGAGTTACTGTTCAACACCTCAGAGGGACACCATAAAATTGCCGTGGCTGTTCAACAGATGTGGTACAAGGAGCTGGGTATCAAGGTGAGTCTCCACAACCAGGACTGGAAAGTGTTTCTTAACTCGGTGGACAGTGGAAACTATGGCATTGCCCGCGCCGGCTGGATTGGCGATTACGTGGACCCCAACACCTTTCTCGATATGTGGATAACCGACGGCGGCAATAACCGCACCGGCTGGTCCAGTGCCCGCTTCGACCAGCTGATACTGGAGGAAGCACCGAGGGCAGAGACCCGCGAGGAGCGCTATCGCCTGATGCGTGAGGCGGAAGCGCTGTTACTGGAGGATATGCCGATTATTCCGATTCATATCTATACCAGCAAAAGCCTGGTGCATCCCGCACTTAAAGGGCTTGAACCGAATATACTCGACTACACCCTGTACAAAAACCTGTCTCTCGATAAAGATCCGGCTGCAGAGTTGCCACACTGATGTTGCGCTTTATTCTGAGTCGGTTATTACAGGCCATTCCGGTATTACTGGTGGTTATCACTGCCACTTTCCTGTTGGTGAGATGCGCGCCGGGCGGCCCGTTCAGCGCGGAAAAGGCAGTGCCGCCGGAAGTGGTCAGGGCGCTGGAGGCCCAGTACCGGCTCGACCAACCCGTCTGGCAACAATACCTGAGCTACCTGGGCGATCTCGCCCAGGGGGAATTTGGGCCTTCCTTCCGCTATCCGGGGCGAACTGTCAACGAGTTAATTGCCGGGGGGTTGCCCATCACTGCCGAACTGGCATTTTATGCCATGTTGGTGGCTATCCTGATCGGCGTCTGTGCCGGGGTGATAGCGGCACTGCGACCCAATACCCCCCAGGATTACCTGCCCATGTCGGCGGCTATGCTGGGTATCTGCATGCCCTCTTTTCTGATGGGGCCGTTGCTGGTGCTGATCTTTGGCATCTGGCTGGAATGGCTGCCGGTATCCGGTTGGGGCGAGCTCGCCGGTGACAAGCTATTGCCGGCGATTACCCTCGGTACCGGTTACGCCGCCTATATCGCCAGACTGAGTCGCGGTGGCATGCTGGAGGTGATGTCCCAGGACTATATTCGCACCGCCCGGGCCAAAGGTCTGCCGGAACGGGTGGTGGTGCTGAAACACGCCCTGCGCGGCGGACTGATACCCGTGGTGGCCTTTCTCGGCCCGGCATTTGCGGGACTGCTGAGCGGTTCCTTTGTGGTCGAAACCATCTTCCAGATACCCGGTCTGGGTCGATTTTATGTGCAGGCAGCTTTCAACCGCGACTACACCATGATTCTCGGTACAACGGTTTTTTTCGCGACGCTGATCGTCCTGTTTAATCTGTTATCCGATATTGTTGCCGTGTGGATCAATCCAAAATTGCGCCACCAACTGAGCAGGTCCCGCTGATGGTAAATCCCCTATCAGCAGCTTCAGCTCCGGAAAAAGGGACGTCGCTCTGGCGCGATGGCTGGGTGCGGTTGCGCAAAAACCACCTGGCCTTGTTTGGCCTCGCTGTCATGGTGTTTTTCTGTGTCATCGCACTGCTGACACCCTGGATAGCCCCCTACGGTTACGAGCAGCAGAATCTGCAACTGGGGGCCTCACCGCCGTCGGCAGCACACTGGCTGGGCACGGATATCTTTGGCCGGGATATGCTGACCCGCATCATGTACGGCAGTCGCGTCTCTCTGCTGGTGGGCTTTGTTGCCACTGCAGTAGCTCTGGTCATCGGTGTGCTCTGGGGCACCGTGGCCGGCTATGCCGGTGGTCGCGTCGATGCCGTGATGATGCGGCTGGTGGATATCCTCTATGCCCTGCCCTTTATGATTTTCATTGTGCTGCTCATGGTGGTATTCGGCCGCAATATTCTATTGCTGTTCCTGGCGATTGGTGCAGTGGAATGGCTCACCATGGCGCGTATTGTCCGGGGGCAGGTACAGAATCTGCGCCATCAGGAATTTATTGAAGCCGCCTTTTCGATGGGCCTGTCCCGCTGGATTATCATTCGCCGACACCTGATCCCGAATACACTGGGCCCGGTCATTGTCTACACTACTCTGACCATTCCCAATGTGATGCTGCTGGAGGCCTTCCTCAGTTTTCTCGGGCTGGGTATCCAACCGCCCCAGAGTTCCTGGGGATTACTGATTTCTCACGGTGTCGAGAGCATGGAAGAATACCCCTGGTTGCTGATCTTCCCGGGGCTCGCATTATCCATCACCCTGTTCGCACTCAACTTCCTGGGTGATGGCCTGCGGGATGCACTGGACCCCAAAGCATCAAAAGATTGAGGGGGAATAAACAACAGATTATTGGGTATTTTGAATCCGGTTTTTAATCGTTTTACAGCTCGAGCCCTCATAAACACGCAACAGAAACGGATTATTGCGAAGGTGGGTTAAAAATATCTCCAGTATATTTTGACGAACTTGACAGTTCAGGGAAGACTGCTGTATTGGATATGGATACCATGGAAAAAATCTGGCAGTCTTTATTTGGCAGTATTGCCGCCAGATCCGGTTAAGACTGAAGCTTTAGAAGCCTTATTTATACAATTCGGCAACGGCGAAATAGCAGCAATCGATACAGGGGAAAATGCCGTGAATATGGCCGATCAGGCTGGAATCAAACCGAATGAATTTCATGTTGATTTGAATTCAGCCTGGGTGCCGATCCCATCAAACAACAGGAGCATCCCTATGACTGGCCGGTTACGCGTCTGCATGATGCTTTTCGTATTTGCCTGTGTCTGTAGTGGTGGTGCGGTGGCCGCAACCGAGCATAAACGCCCGTTATTGTCGATCCACGGCTATGGCACACTGGGGGTTGTCCATTCCAGCGACGATAACGCCGATTACGTCGTAGACGTCTTTCGTCCCAATGGTGCCGGGCACACCCAGTCCTGGAGCGGGGCTGCCGATAGCCGGCTGGGTCTGCAGGTAACGGCTGAGATTACGCCGAAGTTATCCGCGGTATGGCAGGTCATTTCCGAACAACGTTACGACAACAGCTATCACCCCACCACCGAGTGGGCCAATCTCAAATACCAGTTTACGCCGAATTTTGCTGTGCGGGTCGGCCGGTTTGTACAGCCTACCTTTCTGTTTGCTGACACCCGCAAGGTGGCTTACACCTACCCCTGGGTGCGGCCTCCAACCGAGGTGTACAATCTGGTGCCGGTATCCCATAACGATGGTATCGCCGTTTCACATCGAATGCAGTTTGGCGAGATTGTGCAGACCCTGGAAGCCGCGTATGGCAATTTGGACACCAACTCCCCGGATCGGATCGGCGGTGGTGGGGAAATCCAGGCCGAGGATACGTTTTCCGCGATGGCTACCACGGAATACGGGGCGGTCATCTTGCGCATCAGCTACTTTCAGACCCATTTGACCGTTACGCCCTTGGGCCCACTGTTCGATACCTTTCGGCAGTTCGGCTCCGAAGGGGTTGCTATCGCGGAGCGTTATGACCCTGACGGCGACCTTCTGGAGTTTGTCAGTATCGGCGTCAAATACGATCCCGGCCGATGGTTTGCCATCGGCGAATGGGGCATGGAGGACACCCACAACGCGCTGGGGAAGAGCACTGCCTGGTATCTCAGTGGCGGCTACCGCTTCGGATCTGTTACACCCTACGTCACTTTTGCCAAGCTGAATTACACGGATATGACAGCCGACCCCGGTTTGACCCTGTCATCCTTGCCGCCAGAACTGGCAGGCCCCGCTACAGAGCTCAACGCCGCGCTCAACGACATTCTCGGTGGTGCAGCGGCCCAGGAAACCATCACTTTGGGGCTGCGTTGGGATTTTATGAGAAACGTCGCTTTCAAGATGCAATATGAGTTCATCGACCGTGACCAGGGTTCGCCGGGCACCTTTGGTAACCTTCAGCCGGGATTCAAGCCGGGTGGAGAAGCGGATTTGTTCAGCGCCTCGATCAACTTTGTCTTCTGAGGCGGAAACTATGAATCGATTCATGAAAAGTCCGCTGGGTATGATCGCCGCACTGATGTTGAGTCTGAATACCGGGGCGACAGAGGCCGACGTGGTTGCTGTGGTTTCTGCGAACAATCCGGTCAACTCCCTGAGCCGTATTGAACTGATCAATATTTTTCTCGGCAAATCCGCCCAATTCCCCGACGGCACACCGGCTACACCGATAGACCTGCACGAGACGGCTCCGGACCGGCAAGTGTTTTACGCCAAATTCGACAATAAGTCTGCCGCCCAGATCAAGGCCTATTGGTCAAAGATGATTTTCACTGGCCGCGGTCGGCCACCGCAGACGGTAGCGGACGGCGAAGCACTCAGACAGCTGGTGGCGAAGGATCCCAACGCCATCGGTTACCTGGATGAAGCATTGGTTGACGGCAGTATCAAAGTCTTGACCGTGAATTAGCCTGCATTGACTGGTGCTAGCCCGTCGTGTCCGGTTTTTGGGTCGACAGCTGACCCCTGAGGAGCTCGGTAACCTCCTCCGCCGACACCGGTTTGTTGAAGTAAAATCCCTGAAATTCGTCGTAGGCTCTCTCCTGAAGAAAATCGGCCTGCTCTCTGGTTTCAACTCCCTGCGCAACAACGGTCAAACTGAGATTTCTCCCCACGGCGACAATCGCCTCCGCCAGCGCACGGTTGGCCGGCATATCACCCAGGTTGCGAATAAAGGTTCGGTCCATTTTGATGGTATCCAGAGGAAATTGTCGAAGCATGGACAGCGACGAATAGCCCATACCGAAGTCGTCGATGGCGATACGGACGCCGACCTGCTTCAGGCTGCTCATGACCTCCAGGGCTTTGGGAACATTCCGCATCAGCAGGCTTTCGGTAATCTCCAGCTCCAGCAGGTTGGCGGCCAGGCCAGTCTCGGCCAGCACCGCCCGGATATCCTCCGGAAGGTTGGGGTCTAGAAACTGCCGTTCCGTCAGGTTGATAGCCATGTTCAACGGTGGGAAGCCCTGTTGCTGCCAGGCGACATTCTGCGCACAGGCGGTTTTTATCACCCATTTGCCGATGGGAATAATGAAGCCGGTTTCCTCGGCCAGCGGGATAAACTGCATGGGCGCCACCACGCCCAGGTCCGGGTGATGCCAGCGCAACAGCGCCTCCATGCCGGTAATCCGCTTGCTGTGCACGTCCCGTTTCGCCTGGTAGTCTAACTGGAACTCCCCACGTTCCAGGGCATGCTCCAGGCTTGTCTCCAGTGTCAGGCGTTGGAGGGATTCGGTGTGCAACTTTTTCGAGTAAAGCTGATAGTTGTTCTTGCCATTTTCCTTGGCATGATACATGGCGATGTCTGCATTTTTGGTCAATGTCTCCTGATCTTCGCCGTCCTCGGGATACGTGCTGATACCAATACTGACCGTAACCCGGAAATCCTGACCACAGAGGTGAAAGGGCCGGGCAACCTCGTTGATCGCTTTTTGTGCAACACTGATGCAGAGGCTTGTATCCGCCAGTTCCGGCAACAGGACGACAAATTCATCGCCACCCAGTCGCGCCACGGTGTCACTTTTACGAAGGCAGTTTTTGAGCCGCTCCGCCACTTCCTTCAGGAGTTGGTCACCCGCCTCATGCCCCAGGGTGTCGTTGACTGCCTTGAAGCGGTCCAGATCCAGGAAGAGTACCGCCAGCTTGCGGTCGTAACGCTGTGCCTGACTGATGCCCTGCTGTAACAGGTGGGTAAACAGGCTGCGGTTGGGAAGGCCGGTCAGACCGTCATGGAAGGCAAGGTACTCCACCTGTTTGGCATGCGATAACCTGACTTCAACTTCCCGGCGACGGCTTTGCGCCAGCTTGTGGCTCATTCGCCAGAGTACCCCCAACACCACTAACAACAGAACGTTCCCGGAAAAGGCCCTCAGCGCATAGGTTTCCGCACGAACGACCACTGGCGCCATCTGTTCATTCCGGGACAACCCCACCACCACCGCCAGGGGAAAGCCGAAAAGTTCGCGGGCACCGAGATAACGGCTGATGTTATCCAGTGGCAACTCAGCCAAACTGACGGCCGTTTCGGTGGCGTTGTGGTCGGTGACCAGGGTCGAGCCATCCAGTGTGTCACCGGCGGACAGGGCATTCCCGCTACGCCAGGCTCTGGCAACACCGTCGGTGCCGATGACTCCGAGTAGGCCCGCCTCCCCCAGCTTTGACGTCTCATAGCCACTGACAAAAAACGCAGAGTCCACCTCTATGGCCACCACGCCGGCGAAATCCCCACCGGTAGCTCTGAGCGGGCGACTGAAAATCAATGTCCACTCGTCCGATTCCGGGTTTTGCAGGGGCGAAGAGACCAGCAGATCGTCCCCGTGCTGGTGATCGGCCGACAGTTCCGCCAAGTCAATATTGCCCGAAAGCGATCCGGTACTGGCGACCACCGCGCCTTGCGGGTCGAGAACGACCACCGTAAATAGAAATGCCGGCGGCAACAACTCCTGTTGCTCAAGCGCGGTGAGCGTGTTTTTTTCACCGAGGAGCCGAAATGTAAAACGAACCAGTTTGAGCTCCTGGTCGATCTCCCGCAGGGCGCGCAGCACCTGGGCTTCGTAGGTTTCAGTCAGCTCCCGGACTGTGGCGATGGCAGTTTGTACCGCTGCCTCGCGTTCGATCCTGATGAAATTGACGGTGGCCAGCCAAATGATAGCGGTGATGACAATGCCAAGAACCGGGAACAAAAGATACGGTTCGATAATACGATAGATGCCGTGTCGCGGTGCAGTTTCGACCGTTTCTCCTGATATTGTCGACATGGCTCTCCCCTTTTATTCGATATTTTTCATCGTACTGAGCGTTCGTTCGACTGACGGGAACAGAATAATGTTCGTGTTATTAAGCATATCTCATCCCTGTGCCGTATCGAGGATACCCAGTAGATCATCGCTCATCTGACCGTGTTGAAGATAGTGCTCTCTCTCAATCGCATTGTCTAAAATAACACGAGCAAAACGCTTGGCACACCCAAACTCCCCCTGAGATACATCTTCAGTACTTTTGTACCCTATCGGCGCCTTGAATCTGAAAATCAGCATTGCGGCACAGATAACAACAAAAAGTGGGCGTATTTCATTTATTGTGCCTTATAACACCATGAAGAATATAACGCGATGAACAATCACCCTGCGACACAATGTCCGCTAGTCGCCATCAATGGCATGGCAGACTGCGGACCAATTCCCGGTACAGGGTGCTACGGTGCCGCCCCATCTGATTGGCTATCTGCTGAATAGAAAGCCCTTGTTTTTTGAGGGCCGCAATAATATATCTGTCAGACAAGCTGTACTGCTGATATTGCATAAGGCCAATTCACTTCATGGCAGGAGCGAAAAAGCTGGAGCAAGCGTGTATCGTCTATGGCAGCACCAGCGGACACAATGTTAAATACCCGCCCGAGAAAATAGAATGCCACTACTGACCGTCACCGACCTGACCACCCATTTCCACACCCGTGCGGGAGTAATGAAGGCGGTGGACGGCGTCAGTTTTTTCGTAGACCAGGGCGAAATACTGGCCATTGTCGGTGAATCCGGCTCAGGCAAATCAGTGGCCTGTTACAGTCTGTTGAACTTGATACCCCAGCCACCGGGAAAGATTGAGTCGGGGACGGCATTGTTTGAAGGCCGTGACCTGCTGAGCATGCAACCGGACACCCTGCGCCGGATCAGAGGCAGCGAAATCGGAATCATTTTCCAGGACCCCATGACATCGCTAAACCCCTACCTGACCGTGGGTGAACAGCTGATTGAGCCGTTGTTATACCATAGAAACCTGAACCGTCAGCAGGCCCTGAAACGCGCTGTAACGATGCTCGACGAGGTGGGTATTGCCGAGCCGGAAACGCGCATTCACAGCTACCCACACGAGTTCTCGGGTGGGATGCGTCAACGGGTAATGATCGCAATGGCGATGATTGCCGAACCAAAACTGTTGATCTGTGATGAGCCGACCACCGCGCTCGATGTGACCATACAGGCCCAGATCCTCTCCCTGATCAAGGCACTGCAAAAGCAGCGCAATATCGCCGTCATTTTTATCAGCCACGACCTGGCCGTTGTGGCCGGCCTGGCGGATCGGGTGGCCGTAATGAAGGAAGGCAGAATTGTTGAGACAGGGCCGGTCAACGATATTTTCCAGAAACCCCGTTCGGACTATACCAGGACATTACTGGCATCGATTCCGGCGGGCAGCAAACCCCATCCGTCTCAGCCCAGCGATCAACCATTATTGCTTGTTGATCGCCTAACCACCTGCTTCGCGGATAACAGCGCCGGCTGGCTGAGTCGACAGAAAGCGGACAAAAAAGCTGTAAACGAGGTATCCCTGACTATTCAGCGCGGCGAGATTCTCGGGCTGGTAGGCGAGTCCGGTTCCGGCAAATCGACACTGGGCAGATCCATATTGCAGCTGGTACCGGTGACCAGTGGCACTGTGATATTTGATGGCACGGATCTGGTGGGCCTTCGGCAGAAACGAATGACTCCACTGCGCCGCCGGATGCAGATGATTTTTCAGGACCCCTACGCATCCCTCAACCCTCGCATGACCGTCTTTGACTGCCTCGCAGAACCGCTGCTCTACCACGGCCTGGCAACCCGAAAAACGGTCACGGCACAGGTGTTGGCACTGATGGACGATGTGGGGCTGGCCAGAGCGGCAATTCGCAAATACCCCCACGAGTTTTCAGGGGGCCAACGGCAGCGCATCGCGATTGGCCGGGCCATTGCCACCAAGCCGGAATTGATTATCGCCGATGAACCGGTTTCGGCGCTGGACGTGACGATTCAGGCGCAAATACTGGCCTTGATCCTGGCACTGGTGGAGAAACACAACCTGACCATGCTGTTTATTTCCCACGACCTGTCTGTGGTGCGCTATATCGCCGATCGTATCGCCGTGATGCATCACGGCGAACTGGTGGAAATTGCCGAGACCGAGACACTGTTTGCCAATCCCGGGCACGACTACAGCCGCAAACTGCTATCGGCAATACCTGCACTTTCGACAAACCCTACACTACCGACAAGCCACCCTGCGGAACTGGTTTAAACAGCACCCCAGTGCACTCTCCAACTCACACCACAGCGCCGAAAATCAGTCCGACAAGTAATACTCGATTGTCGACACCACCCGGACTTTCATGATGTGGGGATTGTTGGTATCCCTTGGTGTAATGCTGAACTGCCCCTGTGAGGCGCGCTTGATTTTACCCAGCTCGCTCTGTGAATCTTCTGCAAATTTTTCCGCCACCTGACGTGCTTCACGAGTGGCCTCCTCGATCATCTCCGGTTTTACCTCGTTTAACCGGGTAAAAAGAAACTCGGGGCGGCTCTGATAGTTCCCCCCGGTAAACACGATACCCTGCTTTCCCAATTCAGAAAGGGAGGCCATCAAAGACCTGACCTGATCCACCCGGGAAGAATAAATAGTCACCGTCTGATTGGCAGTGAACCGGAATTCAGCGCGGGCACCACTGTCGTATTCCCGGGCTGACTTATCGGTAATTGCCGGCAAAGAGACACTGACCTCGCTGGCCTCCAACCCACTATCCAGCAGGAACTGGCGGATTTTTCCGGTACTGTCCTCAATTGAGGTATAAAGCTGCTCCAGATCATTGCTCGCTTCAGCAAATACTATCGGCCAGATAACCACATCTGCAGGATATTCCCGCTCGGAAAGCCCCTTAACGTTGACGCTTCGTTCGTATTCCTTGAATTGAATAAGCGCATTGCCCAGCAGGTAACCCAGTGAGGCCAACCCTGCGATCATTGCCACGCCCAGAATCAATGCACTGAAGCGGGTACTACCCTCTATATTCGTCATCTGCCACCTCACTGATTATCAACCACCGTTGAAACATCGTTACTCTTTATCTGCCACCACTGTATCAACCAACAGCGCCCGCTGCTTTCTGGGCCGGTAAATATTGATCAGATTGCCCGCAAGCATCAAGCCCGCCCCCAACAACAGAACCATATCAAAAGCCTCGCGATAAAACAGAATGCCCACTAATCCGATTAACGGCAAGCGCAGAAAATCCAGCGTCACGACGATACCCGCATCCGATGTTTTCATGGCTGTGGTTATACAGAAGTGGGCCATCAGCGCCGTCACACCGACAATAAAAAGCCACCACCATTGCTCGGGATCACGCGGCAGGCTCCAATTGGGCAAAGCCAGAGCCAGGCTGACCGGCATCTGAACCAGACACATATAGAACAGAACCGTCAGTGGATGTTCGCTGCGGGACAACGATTTGGTGGCCACATACGCAAATGAAAAGCTGAGCGCCGAGGCCAGTACGATCAACGAAGCCAGCTCAAGCATTTCAATACCCGGCTTGAGAATAACCACCACACCGGCAATCCCCAACGCCACTGCCAGCATACGCCTCGGCGTCAGCTGTTCGCCCAAGAACACCGCCGCAATGAGGGCCACCCAGAACGGTACCGTGAATTCCAGTGCAAACACCTGGGCCAGTGGTAACAGACCAATACCCAGAAACCAGCCGTACTGGCCCCCAAAGTGAAACAGATTTCTTACAATATGGAGCTTTGGTCGCTGTGTGATGAAGTGTTGCTTGCCGCCAACCCGGTAAATAATCACAGAAATGATCGCCAGACCGATGACACTGCGGATAAACAGGGTCTGGAATGTATCGACGGAACCGGATAACTCCCGTGCCCCCACCGCCATCAGCGACAGTGACAGCAACGCTCCCATCATCCATAGAACAACCATTAGCTCACCTGATCTGCTTTTCCAGGGTAATCGACCACCCGCCTGGCGGGCTGTTTATATCATCGCACAGCAACCGTAAGCATCAACTCAAGTGATCAGTCTCTGTATTGAGTTCAGTCTCAACCGGCTCGTCGGGAATCATCTCCAATGCCGAGGGCGTTGTGCGAACCATGGCAATAAACTGTCCGGCATTTTCCAGCACCTCCACTTGCACCTCGCGGAGTTTAATCACCGTATAAAGCGCCAATGCCATTTGCATCAGCGCAAAAAATACCGGCAGCGCATGGGGACCGAGGAAATCCATGAGCTGACCGGCCAACGCCGGACCAAATGCAGCACCAATCCCGTGGATCAACAACAGGGTGCTGCCCCCGGGCAAAATATCGTCGTGGTCCAGATGATCCACCAGGTGAGCCACGGCTACCGGATAAGTGAAGAAAGCCATCCCGCCGTAAACCACTGAAGCGGCCAGAAACAGCCCCATTGTATTCGAAAAAAAAGACATCAGCAGTGCCGCACTGGCAGCCAAAGCGCTGGTAAAAGCCAGCACTCGACGACGGTCATGGCGATCGGAATAACGACCCAGCGGGTACTGAAAAATAGCACCACCGATAATCACGCAACTGATGAAAGTGGCAATGCCGCTATTATCGAGGCCCACACGACCGGCGTAGAGCGCACCCATACCCCAGAAAGCCCCCATGGAAAGACCAGAAAATACAGCGGCCATCAAGGCTACCGGTGCCAGCCCCCACAACCTTTTCAGCTTCATTTTCGGGGCATCAGATAATACTGGCTGCGCCATCCGCGTCCAGGTAATTGCTGTCACACTGAGGCAGATCAGAATCGCAGACACGGCAAACAGGGTGAAAGCGGTTGGCGCAGCCAGGTGGAGAAATTGTTGCGCCAGTGCCAGGGCAACCAGTGTCACCATCATGTAAATGGCGAATACCCGGCCCCTGTTCTCAGGAGGTGTCTGACCGTTCAACCAGCTCTCAATCACGGTGTAGAGAATGACCAGGCTGGCACCTGTCATGATCCTCAACAGCAGCCAGATGTAGGGATCCAGAAATAGCACATGCAATAGCGAAAAACAGGCGGTAAACGCTGCACAAAAGGCAAACGTACGAATGTGGCCAATGCGATTGATCAAAGGTAATGCCAGGTGGGTGCCGACAAAAAAACCGAAAAAATAGCCGGACATGATGAAACCCAGCATACTATCTGAGTAGCCTTCAATCGTGCCACGCAGGGCCAGCAAGGTATTGAGCAGGCCGCTGCCAACCAGCAATAGCGCAATACTGGCCAGCAACGCGCAGATCGGGAAAATCAATCTCAGCATGGCAAGTCCGTTGTTCCTGAAAGAGGCTCGGCAAGATTAGGGGTAGACTGTGGATGATGCAAATACATACCCGTAAATCCATTGGATATTTGGCACTATGATAATGTGAAATACCACCTATGCAGGAACAGTGGATGAAACGTTGGCTTATCGGTGTGAAACAACTTCAACAGCACCTTGAAGGCAAGGTGATCATTTTTGATTGCCGGTTTTCATTGACGGATCCCGGTGAGGGACTGAGCGCCTACCGACAGGCCCACATTCCCGGCGCTGTTCACCTGGATATGGAAAAAGATTTATCCGGACCCAGAGGACTTCACGGCGGCCGACACCCACTACCCGATCCTGAGGCATTCACGAACCGCATGCGCGTATCTGGTGTAACCAGGGATTCGCTGGTGATTGCCTATGATGACAACCGACTGGCAGGCGCAGCCCGCCTGTGGTGGCTTTTGCGCTATTTTGGGCACTCGCAGGTGCGTATTCTCGACGGGGGCATCAAGGCATGGCTAGCCGCCGGGTTGCCGGTGAGCACAACCATCCCGAAAACTGCTGTGCCGGGTGATTTTCTCGCTATCGAAAATGCCGCCATGACGGCGACCTACCCTGAAATCAAACAATCCGACAGGGATAACGCATCTGTACTGATCGACGCCAGGGAGGCCCCCCGCTATCGCGGTGAAGAGGAACCCATCGATCCGGTCGCCGGCCATATACCCGGTGCGATCAATGTGCCCTGGCAGCAGTTTGTCGATGTGGATGGCAACATGCTGCCGACCGAACAGCAGCGTCTTGTCTGGCAAAAACTGGCATTATCGCCATCGCCAGTGGTTTATTGTGGCTCGGGAGTAACTGCCTGTGTCGATTTGCTGTCACTGGCAATGATCGGGGTCGAGTCTGCAAAACTCTATCCGGGTAGCTGGAGCGACTGGTGTAGTTACCCGGATTCAATTATTGAGACGTCACCCCATTCATGATCATTGCATCGATTCTGTTTATTGCAGGACTCGCAGCATGGTTTATCAGCACCATCGCCGCTGGCGGCGCAGCCATGTTGATGATTCCCCTGGTTGCACTGCTGCTTGGCCCGCAAACCGTGGCACCCGCAATCAGCCTGGGCGCCTTTCTGGCAAACCCTTCCCGCGCCTGGCTGTTCAGAGATAGTGTCGATTGGCAGGTATGCCGTTGGATGATTCCCGGCAGCCTGTGTGGAGCGATACTCGGCGCCTGGACCTTTAGCCAGATTCCGGTTTTCTGGATACAAATGGCGCTGGCGTTGTTTTTGATCTCAACGGTATTTCAGTACCGTTTTGGAAAATCCAGTCGCTCTTTTGTGATGCGGCGCCAGTGGTTCTTGCCGCTGGGGCTCAGCGTTGCCTTCCTGTCCGCACTGGTGGGTGGAACCGGGCCGGTGCAAAACCCCTTTTTGCTGAACTACGGCCTGCAGAAAGAGCAGCTTATTGCCACAAAAGCAATTAACTCGCTGGTCCTGCAACTGACCAAACTGCTGGCCTACACCGGCTTCGGCGCCATGACCCTGGAGATTGCCGGTTATGGTCTGGTGATTGGCGTGGGGGGAGCCTTGGGTGTATGGTTTGCCCGGCACCATCTGAAAAAGGTTGATGAACATCGTTTCCGGGTCTATACGCTCACCCTCATGCCAATCTGTGGCCTGGCGATGCTGATTGATGCCTTTTTCTAGCCAGGAATGCCGCTGATGGGCAGGGACATACTGGCCGCACAGCGGCCCATCACCTATGCTTTATTAAAATTGTGATTACCGAAGTTCATGAAAACGAGGATTGCAAATGAAAAATCAGGATCAGATTATTGAGTTACTCAATAAAATTATGGAATTTGAGCTCGCTGGGGTGGTTCGTTACAACCACTACGCGCTGATGGTTTATGGCTACAACCGCATTCCCATCGTGAGCTGGCTGAGGGAAGAAGCCGACAACAGTCTTGTCCACGCTCAGGCAGCGGGAGAAATGATCACTGCTCTGGGTGGCCACCCGTCACTGGCCATCGGGCCCCTGCTGGAAACCCATCAACATGACATCGGCGATATTCTTCGGGAGTCAATGGAACAGGAGGCCCTGGCGAAAGCCCTCTATTACGAGCTACTGGCGTTAGTTAAAGACAATTCCGTCATGCTCGAAGAGTATGCCCGGCAAAAAATAGCAGAAGAGGAAATGCACGCGGCCGAAGTTGACAAGATGCTGCGCAAGCCGGGCGATATCAAGTCGTTCAGTAACTGAGTTTCTCTGCGATCATTCCGGCCGATCGAGCCGGAATGAGACGCCCGTTCCCTTGAGACTGCAATAGCCACCCGGATTTTTGATCAGGTATTGCTGATGATAGTCCTCCGCATAATAGAACGGGCAGGACAAGCTAATTTCTGTGGTGATCGGGGGGAAATCACGCTGTTGCAATTCACGTTGAAACGCTTCACGTGATTTGTCCGCCAACTGGTATTGTGTTTCATTGAAGCAATAGATGGCTGAACGGTACTGGGTTCCCCTGTCATTGCCCTGACGCATCCCCTGGGTGGGATCATGGGATGTCCAGAACAGCTCAAGCAGTGTTGTCAGGCGGATCACATCCGGATCAAAAACCACCAGTAGCACTTCGGTGTGGCCGGTTAATCCCGAGCAGACCTCCTCATAGGTAGGATTATCGGTGTAACCACCGGCATAGCCCACTGCCGTGCTATAGACGCCGGGTTGCGTCCAGAAAAGGCGCTCAGCCCCCCAGAAACAGCCCATACCGAGAATGATCTGTTGCATACCATCGGGAAAAGGGGCCTTGAGCGGATGGCCCGTAGCCAGATGCCGGTTGTTAACCATCAGCGGCTCAGCGCGGCCAGGCAGCGCCTGCTCGGGGCTGACCATCTGTGCCTTATGGGAATAACCAAACATATCTCAGCTCCTGTGTTGCGCTTGCCACCATGAATTTACTGTCCTAATCTCTGCTGACTTGGATCAGGAGCACATTACCCATGATTGAACTCTACACTGCTGCCACCCCCAATGGCCACAAAGTCAGTATCGCGCTTGAAGAACTGGATTTGCCCTATGAGATGCGTGCACTCAGCCTGAGCGAGAATGAACAAAAGCAGCCCTGGTACCTTGCACTCAATCCCAATGGCAGAATCCCCACTATTGTAGATCGCGCCAATGACAATTTTACGGTTTTTGAGTCGGGGGCCATATTGATCTATCTGGCGGAGAAAACCGGACAGTTGCTATCTAGCGATCCAAAGGAGCGGTCTCGTACTCTGCAGTGGCTGATGTTCCAGATGGGCGGTATCGGCCCGATGATGGGCCAGGCCAATGTCTGGTACCGCTACTGGGATGAAACCTATCAACCGGCAATTGATCGTTATCAGAACGAGGTAAAACGTCTCTTTGGCGTTCTGGACAGTCATCTGAAAGGCAGGCAGTTTCTCACCAATGAGCTGAGTATCGCCGATATCGCCAATTGGGCCTGGGTACGAATTTACGACTGGTCCGGGATCGACATCCAGCCTTTCCCCCACTTGCAACGTTGGCTCGCCCTACTGGACGAGCGACCCGCTTTCCAACGGGGAATCAACCAGCCCGCCGCAGAATACGAACAGAAAGACAAGGCGACTTCCTTCGTTAAAGGGGCCCGCAATATGCTGACCAAATAACAGCGCTATCCTGAACGATTAATACGCAGACTATGAATTGTCCTGGCGAGGGTACGTGCGTCAGGTGTTTCGCCAGCATAACGCATGGTTTCATACATTCGCGTCACTTCAACCAGTTGTCTGGCCAATTCGGGTCTGGATCCAGCAACGCGCTGCGTATAATCTCTCGGCCCTTCACCCACCTGCCTGGGAAAACCGGCTTTTTCGAGTTTTTGGCAAAGCCGCAGAAACTCCCGGTCCAACTGATCCCGGGACCGCTCAGAACGACGCGGCAGCAGCATCCATAAACCCAGCAAAAGCAACAAACCGCCACCCACCCCAATCATGGCCAGCGCAATTCGCCAGGGCGAGTTGTCACCCAGCAGGTTGCGCAGAAAAGCAGTCTGTATCTGGTCGTAACCCAGTACCCACAGGGCCCAGTTGTAATTGAGTGACTCGATCTGCAAACGCAGTTGATTCAGCCAGCCGATATGGCGAAAACGTACCAGCGAAGCCGGTGAATCCGCTAAAAAATCTGTCTCGTCGCCCAACACCGACTGCAAATCCTGCTCGATACGCTGAGGTGCCACGGCGGCTGTCGGGTCAACTCTCACCCAGCCCCTATCCTCCAGCCAGATTTCCGCCCAGGCATGGGCATCATATTGACGCACGACCAGGTAGTCGTCGGGGTGCCGCTCGCCGCCCTGGTAGCCGGCCACAACCCTTGCCGGAATACCGGCAGCACGCATGAAAAAAACGAAGCTGCCGGCAAAATGTTCACAGAACCCCCGCTGGCTGTCGAACAGAAACTCGTCCACCGAATGTTTGCCCAGCAGTGGCGGTTGCAGCGTGTAGACAAACTCACTGTTGTACAACGCCATCACTCTCGATACCAGCTCAGGATCACCGCTAACCGACTTGCGCCAGCGGCTGGCCAGTTCCCGGGTTCGAGGGTTAAATTCTTCGGGAAGTTGTAGATAGACTGCCCGGTGCTGAGAGGACAGCCCTTGAGGTTCGAGACGATATTCGGGCCAACTGTTGGCCCGATACTGCTTTTTGCTCCGCAGGGGATGGGCAGAAATCAGGCGATAATCCCTGGTCAGGCCGACACCCTCACTGTCAGGTTTCGGTGTATCAAGGGCATAGAGCCAGCGCTGCTGAGTGGGCTCGATAACCACACTGAATGTCAGGGGCTCACCCTTCCGATCAACAACCTGATCCCAGCTTTTTGGGGGATCACCATACCACTGCACCAGGTTGCTATCCTGAAAACGGGAAAGTGAAGACCTGGACCAGGTGCGACCGTCGAATTCGGCGAGCACCAGACCCCGCCAGTAAAGACTTTTCTGGGAGGGAATCGCGTCTTCAAAGCTCACCCGGAAAGCCAGCTCACCGGAACGGCCCAGTCGGCTGAAGTCACCGGGGGACATCGTATCAGTGACACCTGTTTTGGCGCTTTGCTGTTGCATTGGCACCGACCACAGTGCGCCGAGTCGCGGCATAAAGATAAATAACAGCAACATAAGTGGCAGGGCTTGCGCCATGATGGTCATCGCCTTACCTAACGGACGCAGTTGCCCCTCGTTACCATCACTGCCGTGCAAGCCGAGTAATGCGGCCAGGACCAGCAACAGACAGCCGATGATATAAAGCGTGTTACCGATAGATTGATCAAACAATGCATCCAGTGCAGTGATAAAAAAGGCCAGGAAAATCACCAGATAAGCATCGCGACGGTGGTGCATTTCCAACAGTTTCAAAAGGTAAGCCGAAACCAGTAGCGCCACCATCGGCTCGAGTCCAATCGGACTGCCGTATTCGGCCACCAGTCCCGCCAGGCAGAGACCCAACAGACCGGTTTTAATCAGCCGGGAGGGAGGGCGCCAGGCGCTTCGATAAAGCTGGATTCGCCATATTATGGCCACGAACGCTGCCAGCAATATCCAGTTGGGCAAATGATCCGCATGGAGAATAATCACGGCGGCGAAGGCTACCAGCAGCCAGAACAGGCCGTTTCGGTGAATTTTCCAGACAGGCGATGTCACCGATCCCCTCCCCGGTCTGGCAGGCCAAACAGGGCCAACTCGCGCAGCACCTGTAATCGATGCGCATCTGTGATATTGGGCGCAATGATCAGACCCGGCAGCTTCAGTCCATAGGGTATATCCAATGGCACAATACTGAGCAGAAGGCCACAGAGCCTCGACAATCTGGCTTCGGTATCGAGCCCGGGAAATGCATCCCAATCCAGCCAGAGCCGCTCGTCCTGTGCCGAGCCATAATGTTTCGTATATAACCCCTGCTCTCTGGCAAACTGCTTCCAGGCAATGCGTTTCGGCGAGTCGCCGGGGCGGTAATCACTCAGCCCGGTAAAATCCTCACCGCCCTCAAACACCTCTACTATTAAGCCATTATCTCCGCCTACAGGACTGACTGTGGTTTGTCGATTCAGCGCTGTCTGTGGCGCAGGATATACCAGGCAACGGATATCGAGGTCTATCTGTGTCCAGACTTTGAACAGACCCAGCGGGTAGAGACTCGCCACGCGCAACCGACCGGGATCAATCAGCCCCCTGCTGGCGGGAACAAAGCCCAGCTTTACCCGAGCTTCCTCAGTCGCCGCTATGCCAATGGCAACCGGTTCGTGCCCGGCAAATGCGAGGATCAGATTTTCACGCAGACGTTTACCCGATTGATGAAGTACCAGTTCAATCGTTAGCGGGTGTCCAGCATGGCCAGGGCTTACTCGAGAACAACTGAGATTGAGACCGGACAAATTCGCAAAGCTGTGCAGAATGGCCACCACAAAAATTGCTGTCAGCAGGCAGGTAATACCGAATACCAGATTATTTTCATAATTGGTGGCCACCAGCCAGCAAAGTACGATCAGCAACAGAAATGAAAATCCCGCTCTGGAGGGAAAAATGAACAGACTGCGGGTATTCAGCTGCACCTGCCGGGCTGGTGGCAACCGGTGTGCCAACCAACGTGCGTAGAGGTGCTGAAAAAATTGCCTGAATCGACTGATCATGACGGCCTTTTTTTGTCCTGCTGCACGGGGCAAGATGCTTCCACTTCATGCAGCCAACTACATCGTCCGCTGTTTGTCTAAAGAATATCCACTGAGTTCAACACCAGACTGGCCAGCACATCGCCATCCTGATTGGCGCATTCCCCTGCACCGCGCAACCGATGACCTGCGACGGTGGGAAATACTGCCTGAATATCCTCAGGAATCACATATTGGCGGCCATGGATCAGGGCCCAGGCGCGGGCACATTGCAGTGCGGCCAATGCACCACGTGGGGACAACCCGTAGTAAAAAACGGGGTCATCGCGGGTAAATTGCACCAGGCGTTGCAGGTAGTCCACCAGATTTTCAGCCACCTTCACGTCAGCTACATGCTGCTGGATCTGCAACAGCTGTTTTGCTGGCAATAGTGTTTTGATCTCTGCCAATCGGCTGCGGGGGTTAACCCCTGACAATAACTCCCGCTCGGAGCGTGGATCCGGGTAACCCAGCTCAATCCGCATCAGAAAGCGATCCAGTTGTGACTCCGGCAATGGATAAGTCCCCGATTGCGTCAGCGGGTTCTGGGTGGCTATCACAAAAAATGGGTGCGGTAACGGGCGGGTTTCACCCTCCACCGTCACCTGGCCCTCCGCCATTGCTTCCAGTAATGCACTCTGGGTTTTTGGTGTCGTGCGGTTTATTTCATCGGCGAGCAGCAATTGGCTGAACACCGGACCGGGGTGAAATTCAAACTGCCCCCGATTTCGGTCATAAACAGAAATGCCCAATATATCGGCAGGCAACAGGTCACTGGTAAATTGAACACGGTTGTAGGAGAGGCCCAGAACAGCTGCGAGCCCCTGTGCCAGGGTGGTTTTACCCATACCCGGCATATCTTCGATCAGCAGGTGCCCACCGGCAAACAGACAGGTAATCGCCAGCCGGATCTGCTCGTCCTTGCCTATCAACACCCTGCCGATAGAGGTGACCAATTTGTCTACCACCTGACGCATATTGTTCACTTCCATTTCCAGTGTGACTATGAGGATGGAATCAGATAGCAGTCAAACCATGCAACAGATCGTTCTTGATATCCTCAATGTCTTCGAGGCCAACGGCAACACGGATCAGGTTTTCAGTGATGCCCGAGGCCTTTTTCTGTTGATCGTTCAAGCGGCCGTGGGTCGTCGTTGCGGGATGGACAATGGTCGTCTTCGCATCACCCAGATTCGCTGTCAGTGAGAGTATTCGGGTACTGTCGATAACCTTCCAGGCCTGCTCCCGACCGCCTCGCACCCGAAATGAAAGGACACCACCAAAACCGCGCTGCTGCCGCGCAGCCAGTTGATGACCGGGGTGATCGGGCAACCCGGCGTAAAACACCTGCTCAACAGCCGGTTGCTGCTGCAACCATTCCGCCAGTTGCTGTGCATTGGCGGAGTGTGCATCCATTCTCAATCTCAGCGTCTCAAGCCCCTTGAGAAATACCCAGGCATTGAAGGGGCTCATGGTGGGGCCGGCGCTGCGGATAAAAGACAGCACTTCATTGACCAGCTCGCTGCGACCGCAAACCACCCCGCCGAGGCAACGCCCCTGGCCATCGAGGTATTTGGTAGCCGAGTGGACCACCAGGTCGGCACCCAATGCGAGCGGTTTTTGCAGGGCCGGAGTGCAAAGACAGTTGTCGACAATAAAAAGTACATCCTGTGCGCGGGCCAATTTGGCGAGCGCAGCGATATCCGCCACTTCACAAAGCGGATTGGAGGGCGTTTCCAGAAATAGCAGTTTCGTTTCAGGCCGTATCGACTGTTCCCACAAGGCGAGATCGGCGACTGGCACAAAGGTGGTTTCCACACCCATCTTGCTCAGGTATTTATCGAGTAATACCGTGGTGGTCCCGAACACATCTCGGGAGCAAACCAAATGATCGCCACTTTTTAAAAAGGCCATACAGGTACTCAGGATAGCGGCCATTCCCGATGAGGTCGCGACGGCTTGTTCAGCCCCTTCCAGAGCCGCAATACGCTCTTCAAAAGTCCGCACTGTCGGGTTGGTATAGCGGGAATAGACATTACCTGGTTGATCGCCGGAGAACCGCGCCGCAGCCTCGGCGGCACTGGCAAAGACGTAACTTGATGTCAGAAATAATGCTTCACTGTGCTCGCCCTCTGCAGAGCGGTGCTGGCCGGCGCGGACAGCCAGTGTGTCCAATCCGGCTTCTGCAAGAGAGTTATCAATGTCGTCAGCTGGTTTCATTACCTGAGTTCCATTTCCGAATTATGCAGACCAATGACCTCACCATTGCCTGAGGATAGCGATTTACCCTTTTTTGAATTGCTCTTGGCTTTATCGTTGCGAACTGATTCGAGTCTGTCCAGATAGGCCTGGTTAACATCACCCGTTACATAAATACCGTCAAAGACAGCACAATCAAAGAACACAATACCGGAATTGCCCTCTTTGGCACTGGCGATAAGGTCTTCCAGCTCCTGATAAATCAGCCAGTCAGCACCGATCAGCGTGGCGACCTCCTGCTCGGTTCTGTCATGGGCAATCAGCTCTCGTGCAGATGGCATGTCGATACCATAGACATTGGGATAGCGAACTGGTGGCGCAGCCGATGCCACATAGACTTTACTGGCACCCGCCTCACGGGCCATTTGAATGATCTCCCTGGACGTAGTGCCCCGGACAATCGAGTCATCCACCAGCAAAACATTTTTTCCCTTGAATTCCAGCCGTACCGGATTCAGTTTCTGTCGCACAGACTTCTTGCGCTCCTTCTGTCCCGGCATAATGAATGTCCGCCCGATATAACGGTTCTTCATGAACCCTTCGCGGAATTTAACCTGCAGGTGCTCAGCGATGGCCTGCGCAGCCACCCGGCTGGTATCCGGCACGGGAATCACCACGTCAATATCGTGATCCGGGTATTGCCGGAGAATCTTCTCTGCCAGATGCTCACCCATGCGCAGACGGCATTTGTAAACGGAAATACTGTCAATAATGGAGTCGGGGCGAGCAAAATATACATGCTCGAATATACAGGGCATCAACTGTGGGTTATCGGCACACTGCTGCAAATGGAGTTCACCCTGCTCATCCACATAAAGTGCCTCGCCCGGTTCAATATCCCGGACCAGCTGAAAGCCGAGCACATCCAGTGCGACACTCTCTGAAGCCACAATATATTCCATGCCCTGCGCCGTTTCGCGCTGGCCAAATACCAGAGGGCGAATACCAAGCGGGTCCCGGAAAGCGACCATGCCATAATTGGCAATCATACCCACTACCGCATAAGCCCCTCGGCATCGGCGATGCACACGTCTCACTGCTTCAAAAATATCGGCGGGCAATGGTTGCAACTTACCCTGCAAGTGCAGTTCATGGGCAAAAACGTTGAGCAATGCTTCGGAATCTGAATCTGTGTTGATATGCCGGAGGTCCGATTTGAAAAGATGCTCCATCAGCTCATCGGTATTGGTCAGATTGCCATTATGTGCCATGCAGATCCCGTAGGGGGAGTTCACATAAAACGGCTGGGCCAGGGCAGCACCAGAACTGCCGGCAGTCGGATAACGCACGTGACCGATACCCATGTTGCCTTCCAGCTCGGCCATATGACGGGTGTGGAACACATCCCTAACCAGACCGACCCCTTTTCTCTGATTAAGACGGCCGCCTACACAGGTCATGATGCCCGCGGCATCCTGACCCCGATGTTGCAGCATCGTCAATGCATCATAGAGCTGCAATTTGACATCGCTTTTACCGACAATTCCGACAACGCCACACATGGACTAAACAACCTCGTTTTTAAAGACTTGCTGGCTGCGCTGTGACGCCTGTTCACTAGAGCAGATTTTTTAGAAAACCTAACACCGCAGCTCCGGCCTCCCTGGCGAAATTCTCAAACTGCATAAAAAAAGAAATCAAACGTGATTCCTGCCACCACAAATCCTCTGTCACTGGCAGTATTTCCGTCAGGACAAGCAGTACCACCATAATAATGATCAGGCCCCGGGTCAGACCAAACAACACGCCCAAGAGCCGATCGGTGCCGGTAAGGCCCGTCGCTTCCACCAGTTTCCCCAACAGGTAACTGCAGATACCGCCAATGATCAAAACAACAATAAATAGTGTGATCCAAGCGGTCAGCATACGCAGAGAAGGCGTTGAAATAAGATCAACCAGCCATAATGCGAGCTCGTCATGGAAAATGGATGCAATAATTGCCGCTGCCAACCAGATCACCAACGACAGGGCTTCTTTAATGAAGCCTCTCACCGCGCTAATCAGCACAGAAAACCCTAAAACTGCAATAATCGCCCAGTCTGCCCAGTTCATGCTTTCATCATTTTTTAGAATGCCTGAGAGTGTATCAGAGCGAGGTTCTACGGTCAGGGTTCAAAGCGCAACATCAGTGCATTGACACCATATTTTTTGTCGATGGCCGCCTTGTCGTCCACCAGTTTACTTTTCAATACCTTGGGGCCCACAAAGACTCGATTCAGCGCTCCCGCATCACCTTTCTGGTCACGAACGTAGGCGCTATAACCCTCCGCCAGAAGCTGTTCAAGCAATGACTGCGCCTTTTCAGCATCCCGAAAACTGCCCACCTGCAAAACCCAGGCTTCCGCAACACCGTCGTCAGTCAACCCCGGAGGCTGAGGTGAGGAAGACTTGAGCTCTGCCTCTACCTCTTGGGAAATCTCGGGCAGGAAGATATTTTCATCATCTATTGCCGCGTCAATATTGTCTGGGCGATCCGGTTCATCGACGACCACAGGAGTGATTTCCGGAGAGTCGGGAATTTGCGAGCGAGTATCGACCTTGGCAGCATCGGAAAAGTCAAAAAGCAAAGCGAACAGAATCAGTGCCAGCGCCAGCAATACAAAGCCACCGACAATGCGCTGTTTCATATTTTCACTCAACATCCTTTTTTCCTTTTGGCAGGTTTTGCCACCAGTCCAGTATCGGCCCGACAGTAAAGAAAGAGCCAAAAACCACCACTTGATCGTCGGGTGTGGCTTCCAAAATGGCCGATTCAAGACCGTTCAGCGGAGAAGAACAGACGCTTGTTTTGGCGGAGAATGGTTCGCTGGCATTGTACAACATCGATGACAACATGCCTGCATCCGCGCTTCTCGGCTGGTCCGGTATGTTGCAAAAGTACCAGCTTTTTACCAGTGACCGCAAAGGTGCAAGAATATTTGAAATATCTTTATCCGCCATGATACCGACAACCGCAATCAAATGACCTGAAGCACTGTTGAGCCGATCTGCCAGCAATGCCGATGCCTGAGGGTTGTGGGCCACATCCAGCACCACGGACACACCATTGATAATCACTTTTTGAAACCGACCCGGCACCGCAACACCACCGATTGCGCTGGTATTTACTTCAGCAGGTGGCAGCCCTGTGATCAAACTGGTGGCCTGCAGGGCACAGACAAGACTGGCAGGCGGCAGTGAAGTCTCAGGCAGCGGCGCAAACTGCCTTGCAGAAAAATCCCTGTCATTCATCATCAGTATTGCCCCGACCTTGTCGGCAGTACTGATCAATCCTGCGACCGGGTTCGGGTCGCCACAGATCAGCGGCTTACCCGCACGAGCAATGGCCACTTTTTCAGCAGCTATCTGGTTGAGATCGTCGCCCAGCCATTCCTGATGATCCAGCGCCACACTGGTGACAATCGCTATATCGGCATCAAGGATATTGACTGCATCAAGCCGTCCGCCCAAACCGACCTCGAGAATCGCAACATCCAGCTCCGCCCTGGCCATCAGCAACAAGGCAGCCAACGTACCAAATTCGAAATACGTCAGGCTCGTGCAGCCGCTGGCCCGCTCTATTTGTTCAAATGCTTCACAAATAGCCTCATCACTGACGCAATGACCATCAATCACTATCCGTTCGCGGTAGTTGATCAGATGGGGCGATGTATAGCAGGCCACACGATAACCCGCAGCTGTCAACAGCGCTTGAAGTGCAGCGACACAAGAGCCTTTGCCGTTGGTGCCGGCAATGGTGACGATGGTTTTTGCGGGCGAACGTCTGTCCGGCACATCCACCAGCCCCAACTCCCTGGCAACCAGACGAATGCGCTCCAGGCCAAGCTCAATTTCTTTGGGATGCCTGTTTTGTAACAGGGTCAGCCATTCACTCAGTGAGCGCTGGGGCATCGATATGATCAGGTTCTGGACAATGGGTAAACTTTGAGATGAGGGACGCCAGCGTATCCCGAAGCTCGGGGCGCGGAATGATTAAATCGATCGCTCCGTGCTCCAGCAGAAATTCTGCGCGCTGAAACCCCTTGGGCAAGCGCTGACGGATGGTCTGCTCAATGATATTGGGCCCGGCAAAACCTGCTCTTGCAGCAGGCTCGGCGGCATTGATATCGCCCAACAGCGCAAGACTGGCAGAAACACCGCCATAAACGGGGTCTGTCATTACCGAGATATAAGGCGTCCCCTGACTTTTAAGCCTTTCGATAATCGCACTGGTTTTGGCCATCTGCATGAGGGATATCAGCGCCTCCTGCATACGCGCACCACCCGTGGCGGAGAAGCAGATCAACGGGATATTTTCCTGCAGTGAAACCTGGGCTGCACGGGTAAAGCGTTCACCGACCACATAGCCCATGGAACCTCCGTGAAAGGCAAACTCAAATGCCACTGCAACAACAGGCATGCCTTTTAATGTGCCTTTCATCGCCACCAGCGCGTCGTCTTCACCGGTCAGTTTCTGGGCATCATTCAACCGGTCTTTGTATCGCCGTACATCCTTGAATTTGAGACGATCAACAGGCTTGACCTCTGTGGCAAGCTCCTCACGACCCTCCCGATCAAGAAAGAAGTCCAGTCGACGGCGGGCACCTATACGGAGGTGGTGATCGCATTTTGGGCAGACTTCGAGATTCTTTTCGAGCTCTGGACGATAAAGTGGTGCACTACATTTCGGGCATTTTTTCCACAACCCTTCGGGAACACTCTGGGTGCGATCTTTTTTCTGGGTCGCTGGACCCTTGGGGCGGATTTTTTCCAACCAGCTCATAGTTTATTCCGTCAGTTATCCAGTGCATCCCGCATTTCTGCGACCAGGCTTGAAACTGCCTGTGAAAAAGCCCGTGGTGATGCTTCACCGCACGCAGCCAGCTCAGCCATTTTACTCACCAGCACACTACCAACCACCACACCATCGGAGAGGTCGGCAACAGCGCGCGCTGAGGCACCATCTTTAATCCCGAATCCTACACAGACTGGCAGGTCAGTCAATGTGCGAATATGATCCACATGCTGTTTCACTGACACCACATCCAGGTTGCCCGCACCGGTCACACCTTTCAGCGAGACATAATAAATAAAGCCACCGGCCATTTCTGCAACCATTTTCTGTCGCTTGTCACTGCTGGTGGGTGCCAACAGAAAAATATTTTCAATACCCGCTTCACCGAGCTGTTGATTAAATTCCCCCGCTTCCTCAGGAGGAAGATCAACCGTCAGGACGCCATCAATCCCGGCATCGAGAGCGAGCTCAATAAAATGCTGATAGCCCAGCCGCTCTATGGGATTGGCATACCCCATCAAAATAACCGGAGTGGCGGCATTGGTCTCCCTGAATTGTTTCACCAGTGTCAACGCATCACGCAGACTACTGCCATGGGCCAAAGCCCGTTCATGGGCCTTCTGAATCACCGGTCCCTCGGCAGTCGGATCTGAGAAAGGAACCCCGAGTTCGAGAATATCGGCACCCTGTTCGACCAGGGCATGCATCACCGGCAGCGTCACATCCGCGGCGGGATCACCTAATACGATATAAGGAATCAGGGCCTTGCGGCCCTGTTGTTTAAGAACTTCAAAACGTTGTTTAATCCTGTTCACAGACAATTTTCCAACTTCTTTTTTATTAATGCATGATTACAAAGTGATGCCATCGATTTCTGCAACCGTCAGAATATCTTTGTCACCGCGTCCGGAAAGATTCACGACAATAGTCTGATCTGGATCCATCTGGCGAGCCAGTTTTTCGGCATAGGCAATCGCATGGCTGGACTCGAGGGCCGGCATGATACCTTCGATTCTGGTGAGATGACGGAAGGCATCCATCGCTTCATCGTCGTCAATGGCCACGTATTTGACACGACCGATATCTTTCAACCATGCGTGCTCCGGACCAACCCCGGGATAGTCCAGTCCAGCTGAAATTGAGTGCGTTTCAATAATCTGCCCGTTTTCATCTTCCATCAGATAAGTACGGTTACCATGGAGAACACCGGGGATGCCATCGTTCAGTGGCGCGGCGTGTTTGCCTGTACCGAGGCCAAACCCACCGGCTTCAACACCGTACATCGCAACCGATTCGTCTGCCAGAAACGGGTGAAACAGACCGATGGCGTTTGACCCTCCGCCAACACAGGCGACCAGCGCATCCGGCAATTTACCCGTTTGAGCCAGTGACTGCTGACGGGCCTCGCGGCCAATCACAGATTGAAAGTTTCGCACCAGCTCGGGATAGGGGTGAGGTCCCGCGCAGGTGCCAATGATATAAAACGTATCATCCACATTGGTCACCCAATCGCGCAGTGCTTCGTTCATGGCATCCTTGAGTGTTCTGGAACCGGAGGTGACGGGCACAACCGTCGCGCCGAGCAACTTCATACGGTAGACATTAAGGGATTGGCGCTGGATGTCTTCTTCACCCATGAACACATGGCATTCCAGCCCGAGACGGGCAGCTACCGTGGCCGTGGCCACACCGTGTTGACCGGCGCCGGTTTCAGCTATCACCCGTTGCTTGCCAGTATGCTTGGCCAGTAATGCCTGCCCAATGGTATTGTTGATTTTGTGTGCACCGGTATGATTCAGGTCCTCACGCTTCAGAAACAGCTTTGCACCACCGGTTTCCCTGGTCCAGCGTTCCGCAAAATACAACGGCGATGGCCGCCCGACATAATGGGCGAGATCGTAATCAAACTGGGCCTGAAACTCGGGATCATCTTTTAAGCTGCGGTAGATACTCTCCAGCTCATCCAGCGCATAGATCAGGGTTTCAGAGACAAAGCGTCCTCCGTAGGGGCCGAAATGGCCATGGGCATCCGGCATCTGGTTAAAATCAATTGAGGCTTTCTTGTTCACTGTGTTCTCCGACGTGTTACCCGGCTGAAGCGCGGGCAATAAACTGTTCTATGAGTCGAGCGGATTTAATGCCCGGAGCCGTCTCCACACCACCACTCACATCTACTGCGTAGGGTCGGGTCTGCGCAATGGCATCGGTTACATTCCCGGGGTTCAACCCCCCAGCCAGAATCAGCGGGAAATCTGAATCCGATGGCAGACGCTGCCATGCAAACGTTTCTCCGGTACCGCCATACTTGTCTTTATGCCAGGCATCAAACAGAAAGCCGCTGGCACTGGGGAACCGGGCCATCTCGTTTGACAGATTCAGGTCCGGCGCCATTCTTATAGCTTTGATAAATGGCCTGCCAAACTGCCGGCAGTACTCATCGTCCTCATCACCGTGGAACTGCAGAAGTTGCAGCCCCACCCTGTCAAGTGTCTCTGCCACCTGTTGCTGCGGAGCATTGACAAACAAACCGACCGTTGTGACAAAGGGACCCACTTCGGCTGAGATGACTGCGGCATCGGATAGGCCCACAAATCTGGGACTTTTTGCATAAAACACCAGACCTATTGCATCAACTCCTGCAGCAGCAGCAACACGTGCATCTTCCGGTCGGGTTATACCGCAGACTTTGACACGAGTTCGTTTCACTATGCGCCCCATTAATTCTGAAAGGATTGTAGCAAAAAAGCACTGTTTGCGGCTATTGAGCACCGCTCTTCTCCGGTCAGGCTTCTGCAATAAACTGGGGCCCGGGTACAAACAGAGGTACGCCAAAACAGTCAGGGTAGTTCACCCTCACCAGATACAAACCGTTAGGTGGAGCTGTTGGCGGCGCTTTAGTACGATCTCGCAGCAATAGCAGCTCCTTCAACCAGTCTTTTGACCTGTCGCCGCGACCGATACAGAGCAATGCTCCAACAATATTGCGGACCATATGGTGAAGAAACGCATTTGCGGTTATTTCAACAATGACAAGGTCTGCCTGTCGCCAAACCCTGGCTCGGTGGATGTTGCGATTTGGCGAGTTGGACTGACAGCCTGCAGCGCGAAATGAGCTGAAATCATGCTCTCCGATCAAGTGCTGAATGGCCCGGTGCATGTCAGTCGCATACAGTGGTCGCTTCTCCCAACTCAATCCATGGTAAAAAAGCGCGGAGCGCTGGGCCTGATTGGCTATCAGGTAACGGTAGGTTCTGGCTGTGGCACTGAAACGCGCGTGAAAATCTGCTGTTTGTTCGGCCACCCAGTGCAACCTTATCCCGTAAGGTAAATTGGCATTACCACCCAGTAGCCAGTTGCGATTATTCCTCTTCGCAGCGGTATCAAAATGAATAATTTGGTTGGTGCCGTGTACGCCGGTATCCGTGCGCCCGGCACAAACGACCGATATGGGTTCATTGGCGACCCTGGACAGGGCAGCTTCCACTGAGGCCTGCACACTGGGGCTGTGTCGCTGCCGTTGCCAGCCACAAAAGGCGCTGCCGTCGTATTCGACGGCAGCAGCGATACGCTTTACCCCGGCAGGAAGAACAAAGTCCTCAGCCGAGTGCCCGAGAGAACCTGTCTCTCGGGTTAGTCCCGGAATCATTGTTGTCAGGAAAGTGTCTCGAGTAAGTCGTTGGCTTTTTTGCGCTGCTCTTCGGTGCCACTCTGAAGCACCTCTTCAAGCAAATCACGCGCATTGTCCGGATCACCCATATCCACATAGGCTTCGGCCAGAACCAGCTTGGTATCGGACTCGTCATCGTCACCGAGTGAATCTTCCACGCTGGCGAGATCATCAAATCCATCATTTTCTGTTCTGGGTTCGGCATCCTCAGCGGTCGAGCTCTCCAACTCCGCCATTAACACATCCTGGTCGTCAGACGGGTCTGTGCCTTCCGGTTTTTCAGCTCCGGCCTGTATATTTTCTGCTTTGGCGGGGTCTTCTTCATCGAAATCAATATCCTGCATACCCTCATCGATCTCAGTCGACAGTGCACCCATGTCCATGTCGTCGAGGTCAATATCGAGATCAAAGTCCGTTTCTGCTTCCCCGGCAGATGGTGACGTATCTGGAGATGTTGAGGTCAAGTCTTCATCAGTGGAAACCTTATCGGCAGAAATTTCCCCTGAAGAAAAAAGGTCAATGTCGTTTAAATCACGATCCGCCGACGGTGATTTACCCTCTTCATTTTGCGGGTAAACGCCATCTTCAAGATAGGCATGAGGGGACACATCACCCAGATCGTAATCGAGTGTAGGGGCCTCAAAGTCAGCCGAACCCACTGATGAATCCGTTGTCCCAGCCGAAATATCAGCCTGCTCATCGGAATCGTCCGGGGCATCAGTGGAGGCATATTTCCCGGGTAACAATTCTGCTTCAAGGGCCAGCGCCCGGGCATCGGCCTGATTGTCATTGAGCTCAGCCAGTGCAACCTTTTCTGCCTCAAAGGCATCTGGGTTATTGGCGTTGACATGTACTTCCAGCAATTTCAGACGCAAGGAGCTGTCCTGCGGATCGGATTCGATAGCCTTGCGAAGAATATTTTCAGCCTGGCGATAATTCCCCAGTGAGAGGTAGATATCTGCTTCACCCTTGGGGTCAACACCTTCACCATCGCCGAGCTCGAGCTCCTCAAGGTCTTTTAAATCAGACTCATCCAGCTCTGCGGCGACCTCCTGGACATATTGCTTTTCGGTCTCGGTAAAGGTTTCGGCAAGATTTTCTTCAGGTACTTCGGACTCGTTAGGGCTAGTCAGGGTTTGAAGAGAGAGTTCGTCCTGATCGTCGTCATCGTTTTTCCGATTGCGGAAAAACATCACCACCGCCAGTAAAAGCGCGAGCAATGCAATCAGGGGATAGAGCAAATAGTCCAGCCAGCCAGCCAGACCCAATGGCCTGCCACTTTCACCACCTTCCTGAGTTGGTGCAGGTTCGGCAACTGCATTGGCTTCAGTATCTGGCGTTGAAGACTCTTCCTGCGCTGAGGGCTCTTCCTGCGCTGAGGGCTCTTCCGCCTGAACCGCCAGCTGAGTGCCACGCAGGGAGTCATCCTGAATCTCCACCAGGCGATTCATGGTGGACAACTGTTCTTCCAGGTTGGCGATACGGGTTTTCAGATCATCATTTTCACGGAGGGTCTTGTCCAGTTCCTCCTGTGCAGCGATTAGTTCGTCCTGTCCGGAACCAGAGGAATCGCCAGTCAGCCCGTCACCATTCACGTTTCCTGTGGATTGATCGCCAGCATCATCGGCGCCCAGTGCAGCAAGTTTGAGACGGCCCTCTCCCGCTGCCGCGGAATCAGTTGCCGCTGTATCCTGATCGGTGGCATCCAGTATCGGGGCCAATGCATCGCTCTCTGCGGGTATTGATTCGGGCTGATTGAGTTCAGCCCTGACCTCTGTTTGGGTCAGTGACCGGATATCACTGCCCTCCGGCAGCCGAAGAACGGCACCTTTTTTCAGCAAATTGATATTGTCATTGATGAAAGCATCGGGATTAAGCTGTTTGATAGCCGCCATGGTCTGATTCATGGTGGCCTGCTGGGGACGAACCCGCTGGGCAATAGCCCAGACAGTATCACCGGCATTAACACTGTATTGTCCGTCACTCGCTACAGGTGACGGATTGGAGGATGCATTTGATACTGGCCTGGACGTCGCCGGATTGCTGCGGAGCTGCGGGCCGGAACTCGCAGCCTCAATCTTTTTTGCAGCGGCTCTCTCCGAGGCATAGACCGGCAAATCGAGCAACAGGGTATATTCGCGCACCAGACGACCGGTTGGCCACTGAACCTCTACCAGAAAATTCAAATAGGGCTCGCGAATAGGTTTCTTTGAAGTAATCCGAAGCAGAGGTTGAGCGCGGTTTGCGAGATCCACAGAAAAGTTCAAATCTGTCAACAGGAACTGTCTTTCGACACCTGCGTTTTTGAAATCCCCGGGGGAACCCAATCCAACCAGTATTTCGATATCAGTCAGCTCACCGATGCTGGTCAATTGAACTTCGGCATCAAGTGGTTCATTGAGGGATGAGTTCAACTTGATTTCCCCCAACCCCAAAGCCAAAACGGTGTTAGTCAGCAACAGGCCAAGCAAGCCGGTGGTCAATATCAAGTTACGCAGCGTCATAGGATATTCCCTGTTTTACTTTGTGAGACAGTTTCCTGCCCGGATCTGAAGCTTTTCAGAAAACTGTTCACACCTTATTAGGTTCCGTCTGCAAGTATTTATGACTAATAAGAATTGTTCAACTGCCACGGCAATCAAATATCGACAAATAACCAGACTGATCACCCTGAACTATGACCGATTGCACAAAACCGGCCCAGGCTCATTGCGTTTAACACGACCCTGAACACGATGACCACTCATTTTTAGCCGTCAGGCTTCCAGTAATATGCGCAACATCCGACGCAGCGGTTCCGCTGCGCCCCATAAAAGCTGGTCGCCAACTGTAAAGGCCGACAAATATTGACTGCCCATGTTCATTTTACGCAATCGTCCCACGGGCACATGCAGATGACCGTTAACCGCCGCTGGTGTCAATTCTCGCAGTGATACCTCACGCTCATTGGGCACAACCTTAACCCAATCATTGGACTCGGCAATGATGGATTCTATTTCATCCAGCGGCACATCCTGAGTCAGCTTTACGGTCAACGCCTGGCTGTGACAACGCATAGCACCGATACGGACACAGATTCCGTCAACCGGAATCAGCGTATTGCCAGAGCGGCCGAGAACCTTATTGGTTTCAGCCTGACCTTTCCACTCCTCCTTGCTTTGCCCGCTATCCAGCTGCACATCGATCCAGGGCAGCAGGCTACCCGCCAACGGTGCACCGAAATGATCCGTCGGCAATGAGTCACTGCGCATGGCGGCGGCAACTTTTTGATCAATTTCAAGAATTGCAGAGGCAGGATTGGCAAGCTCTGGTGCCACCGAGTGCTCGATAGCGCCCATCTGGGCAATCAGTTCACGCATGTTCTGTGCGCCAGCACCGGACGCTGCTTGGTACGTCATGGCCGAGGTCCACTCTACCAACCCCTCATTGAACAAACCGCCCATCGCCATCAGCATCAGGCTGACGGTGCAATTGCCACCGACAAAGTTTTTGACCCCGCGACTGATACCGTCCTTGATCACAGCCAGGTTAACCGGATCCAGAACAATCAGTGCATCATCGGCCATCCGCAGTGCAGAGGCGGCATCAATCCAATAGCCCCGCCAGCCGGCGTTTCGCAATTGTGGATATACCGCCTTGGTGTAATCGCCTCCCTGGCAGGTGATGATGATATCCATTTTTGCCAGTGATTCGACATCATTGGCATCCTGCAGCGACGGAACGTCCACGCCGACCTGAGGGCCAGGCTGGCCCAACTGGGAAGTGGTAAAGAATATGGGCTCGATCAGCGCGAAGTCATTCTCCTGCTGCATACGGTCCATCAGGACCGAGCCCACCATTCCTCGCCAACCTACAAAACCAACTTTATTCATTTAATTCAACCTATTAAAGATTTATCAGAGAAATTACTTTAATGTTAAGCACGCTTTTTAGAGTGCCGCTACCACCGCATCACCCATTTCAGCGGTGCTCACCTTTCGGGTCCCCTCAGTATAGATGTCTGAGGTGCGCAGTCCATTATCCAGCACATCGCTCACAGCCTGCTCGATCGCAACGGCAGCCTCCGGGGCCTGCAGAGAGTAACGCAGCATCATTGCAGCAGACAGTATGGTTGCGAGAGGATTGGCAATGCCCAGCCCGGTAATATCCGGCGCCGAGCCGTGACAGGGTTCGTAGAGGCCTTTGCCGTTTCTGTCGAGCGAAGCGGAAGGCAGCATGCCTATCGAACCGGTTAACATCGCAGCCGCATCTGACAGGATGTCACCAAACATGTTGCCAGTGACAATCACATCAAACTGCTTGGGCGCCTTAATCAGCTGCATGGCAGCATTATCCACATACATGTGACTCAGCTCTACGTCCGGATAGTCACTCGCCAACGCTTGCATCACTTCTCGCCAGAGGATGGTGGCCTCCAGCACGTTGGCCTTGTCCACGGAACAGATCCGGCGGTTGCGCACTCTGGCGGCTTCAAATGCCAGCTTGCCGATACGAACAATTTCGGATTCCGAATATTTGTAGGTGTTGAAGCCCTCGCGCTCACCGTTTTCCAGCACCCGGATCCCCCTGGGTTCACCGAAATAGATGCCACCCGTCAATTCGCGAACAATCAGGATGTCCAGACCAGACACAATTTCCGGTTTCAGGGAGGAAGCCCCTGCCAGCTGTGGGTAGAGGATCGCAGGCCGCAGATTGCCGAACAACCCCAGGTCCGAGCGCAGTTTGAGCAAACCTTTCTCGGGACGTAGCTGCCTGTCGACCCCGTCCCACTCAGGACCTCCAACTGAGCCCATTAAAATGGCATCACTCTGACGGGCTTTTTCCAAAGTCGTTTCAGGGCAGGGATCGCCCACCGCATCGAAGGCGGAACCACCCAGCAGGCCCTCTTCAAATTGCAGGCCGAGTTGGTATTTCTCATCAATTCGATGCAGTACTTTAATGGCTTCATTGACGATTTCGGGACCGATATGATCCCCCTTTAATATCAGTACTTTTCTACTCACTGCGGTAATCCTTTATTTAATGGCATGGAACAGCCACGGACAACGTATCTCTTGCTGTGCCTCATAGGCACGAATGGCGTCCGCTTCTTTCAGGGTCAGACCGATTTCATCTAGCCCTTCCAGCAAACACTGCTTGTAAAACGGGTCAATTTCAAAGGAGAGCTCTTCGCCATCTGACTTGATCAACCGTTGGCGAGGCAGATCCACGGTCAACTGATAGCCAGGATTCTGTTCAGCCTCAGAGAACAAATCATTAACAATATTTTCATTTAAAACAATAGGTAGCAATCCATTTTTAAAGCAGTTATTAAAGAATATATCAGCATAGCTGGGGGCGATAATCACCCTGAACCCGTAGTCTTCCAGAGCCCAGGGCGCATGTTCACGACTGGAACCACAACCAAAGTTTTCCCGAGCTAGCAGGATGGAAGCTCCCTGATAGCGAGGCCAATTGAGTGGAAAATCTGGATTGAGGGGTCGCTCGCGACCGCCCTGCCCAGGTTGACCTTCATCGAGGTAACGCAGTTCATCAAACAGATTGGGGCCAAACCCGGTGCGCTTGATCGACTTCAAAAACTGTTTTGGAATGATCATGTCGGTATCGACGTTGGCCCTGTCCATCGGGGCCACCAGCCCTTTATGTACGGTAAACACTTTCATGCCATGTTCCTCTGGTTCAACGAACGAACATCTGTAATATGGCCTGCAATAGCGGCGGCCGCAGCCATGGCAGGACTGAGCAGGTGGGTACGACCACCGTTACCCTGACGCCCTTCAAAATTCCGATTGGACGTTGAGGCACAGTGTTCCCCAGCACCGAGCTTATCGGCATTCATGGCCAGACACATGGAACATCCGGGCTCTCGCCACTCCATACCCGCTTCGATAAATATTTGATCCAGCCCTTCCAATTCCGCCTGCGCCTTGACCATTTGTGAACCCGGTACAACCAGCACCTGTTTGACGGTTGACGCCACCTTGCGACCCTCGGCAATCGCTGCTGCAGCCCGCAAATCCTCAATACGGGAGTTGGTACAAGAACCGATGAATACCCGGTCCACCGGAATGCTGGTCACAGGACTGCCACCCTGCAGGCCCATATATTTCAATGCGCGTTCAATAGCCTGACGCTTGACCGGATCCGTCTCATCTTCAATGCGAGGGATACTGCCTGTGACCGGTACAACCATCTCGGGCGAAGTACCCCAACTGACCTGCGGCACGATGTCACTGCCACTGATGACGACCGTTTTATCAAAAACGGCGTCTGGGTCACTTTGCAGTGTCTGCCAGTAACTGACGGCCCTGTCCCACATTTCGCCAGTCGGGGCAAAGCGACGCCCTTTGAAATAGGCAATGGTTTTATTGTCAACAGCCACCATACCCACCCTGGCACCCGCCTCAATAGCCATATTGCAGACGGTCATGCGACCCTCAATGGACATATCACGAAAAACCTGTCCGGCAAATTCAATGGCGTAACCATTTCCACCGGCAGTGCCTATCTCACCGATAATGGCAAGAATCACATCCTTCGCAGTGACACCAGTTCCCAGCTCACCGTCCACCTGGATCAACAGGTTTTTCATTTTCTTGGTCACAAGGCACTGGGTAGCGAGCACATGCTCCACTTCCGAGGTACCAATGCCGTGGGCCAGACAGGCAAATGCGCCATGGGTCGCTGTGTGCGAATCACCGCAGACAACGGTCATACCGGGCAGTGAAGCGCCGAGTTCGGGGCCCATCACATGCACAATGCCCTGCCCCATTTCGTTCATTTTAAATTCACGAATACCGAAAGATTCACAGTTCTCATCCAGCGTTTTCACCTGAATCCGGGACGTTTCATCCGGGATCGCATCCACACCCGCTGCCCGCTCTTCGCGGTCTGTCGATATATTGTGGTCAGGGGTGGCAATATTTGTATCCAACCGCCAGGGTTTGCGGTCAGCCAAACGCAAACCCTCAAATGCCTGCGGCGAGGTCACCTCATGCAGAATATGACGGTCGATATACAGTAGCGAAGAACCGTCTGCTCGCTGCTGCACCAGGTGTGCGTCCCAAAGTTTATCGTAAAGGGTTTTTCCAGCCATCTTATGCACCAGTAAAATTGATCATTGCGAGTATTTTAAGGATCGCCATCAAATAACACAAATTCATCTTTTTTATAATTTTGATTCTCATATGGAATAGGTATACTTGACATCATGGATACCCAATTACTTGAATCGTTTCTAGCTGTGGCCGAGACTGGATCATTTTCAACTGCGGCCGAGCGCATTCATCTGACACAACCCGCCGTCAGCAAACGGATTGCGCTGCTTGAGGAAAAACTGAAATGCCGGTTATTTGACCGGATTGCCCGATCAGTCACCCTGACCGAGGCGGGGGAAGCACTCCTTCCCAGAGCCTCCCGTATCCTGCGGGAGGTTGCAGACACACAACAGGCCATCAGCGACCTCTCCGGAGATATTGCCGGCCGATTGCGTCTGGCCATCAGCCATCATATCGGACTGCACCGTTTGCCACCGGTTCTGAAACAATTCGCCCAACACCACCCCTCCGTGACCATGGAGGTGGATTTTATGGATTCAGAAAAAGCCTATGATGGGATTTTACAGGGCAGGTTTGAAGTGGCTGTCATCACCCTGGCGCCACAGCCCCACCCCAAGATCGAATCACGTATCATCTGGCCTGATGAGCTGGCTTTCATGGTGGCGGATGATCACAACCTGTTGAAAGAGTCCCAGGTGACACTCGAGACCTTGCGACGTTACCCGGCGATTCTTCCGGGACCTGGCACCTACACAGGCCGGATGCTTCGCAACGTATTTGAGCAGCATGGAATACCCTTGCCAACCACCATGACCACCAACTATCTGGAGACCATCAAGATGATGGTCAGCATCAGTCTCGGCTGGAGTCTGCTGCCCACCAGTATGGTAGAACCCGGCATCCGGAGTATCGGACTGCCCGGCATTACCATTGAGCGCCAACTCGGTTACATCCATCACCGCGAAAAAAGCCTGTCCAATGCCGGCAGGGCTTTTTTGCGGTTGCTGGACGCCAATCATTGAGGCTTCGCTGTCAGCACTTGTCGACGACGATCAGAATGCATCGATATCCAGCGCCATTATCGAGTCGGAACCCGCCTTGACCGCCGCCAGATAAGAGGCCGTTCTGGGCAGAACATGCTCTGCAAAAAAGTTGGCTGTGGCCAGCTTGGTGCTGTTGAAAAGCGGGTTGCCACTATCTGATTTTTGCAATTTAGAGGCCGCTACGGCACTTTTTGCCAGTATGGCGCCTGCCACACATGTGCCCATTAACATGAGCAGGTTATGCGCCACGGCACCCGGTGCTGCCCGGTTCTCATCAGCTGCACTGGCAAGAAGTACCTCGACCGCTTCTTTAAAATCAGCCAGGGACGCAGATAAAGACTCAGCGATTACCGGCAAACCAGCCTCAGTGGATTCCCGCAGGACAGGATGGAGATCCTTGATCAACTCCATTGCGCCCAACCCCTGGTCCCTGGCAATTTTACGCCCCACCAGATCCATGGCCTGAATACCGTTAGTACCCTCGTAAATCGGCAGAATGCGAGCATCTCTCAGATGTTGGGCAGCACCGGTTTCCTCCACGTAGCCCATACCGCCGTGCACCTGTATTCCAAGGGATGTAACCTCCAGACTGATTTCCGTGCACCACCCCTTTACCAGCGGCGTCAAAAGGTCAACCCGCCGCTGGTGATAGCGACTCTGCTCCTGATCCTCCAGTTTATGGGCACGATCTTCGTGGGCCAATGCAGAATAGGCCATGGCACGGGCACCTTCAGTCAGGGCACGCATTTGCATCAGCATACGGCGGACATCGGGGTGATGAATGATGGCAACCCCGTTTTTACCCGGAATCGCGCCCTGAATCCGCTCTTTGGCAAAGGCCACCGCTTGCTGATAGGCCCGTTCACTAACGGCGACACCCTGCAATCCGACCGCGAGGCGGGCCTCATTCATCATGGCGAACATGTAGACCAGCCCCTGGTTTTCCTCGCCGATCAGATAGCCCACTGCTCCACCGTTGTCACCGAACGCAAGCGTGCAGGTGGGGCTCGCATGAATACCCATCTTGTGTTCAAGTCCGACGCAATAGACATCATTGCGCTCACCGCGCGTGCCATCGTCCTTGAATTGATACTTGGGCACCAGAAACAGTGAAATGCCCTTGACCCCGGCAGGGGCATCCGGGGTTCTCGCCAGCACCAGATGAATAATATTATCCGTGTACTCATGATCGCCCCAGGTGATGAAAATCTTCTGGCCACTGAGCAGGTAATGGTCGCCATTTGGAACAGCTTTGGTTCGCACTGCGGCCAGATCCGAGCCAGCCTGTGACTCAGTCAGGTTCATGGTGCCACTCCATTCGCCGGAGATAAGTCGCGGCAAATAAAAGGCCTTTTGCTGGTCGCTGCCGTAGATGCTGAGGGCTGTGACCACGCCTTTGGTCAGCATGGGGCACAAGCTGAATGCCATATTGGCGGATTGACTCATCTCGTCAACGGCAATGGAAAGCACGCCCGGCATCCCCTGGCCACCATAATTCACATCGGCCGCCAACCCCATCCACCCGGCTGCCAGCATCTGCTGATAAATACCGTCCAGTACCGGCGCAGTGATGACCGTAGTGCCATCGAGCTGCGTCCCCTGCCTGTCAGCGGGCTGGTTGGTCGGAGCGACCACTTCGCCAAAAAAGCGAGCGGCTTCAGTCAGGATAGCGTCCACCATATCCGGGGTAGCATCTTCAAAACCTGGCAATTCCGCAATCTCATCCATCGCCAAAACGTGATTGAGCAAAAAGGTCATGTCGCCTGTGGGTGCTCTGTAAACTGTCATTGTCTAAACCTTTTGAAAAATGCTGTTGAAAAATAAATACAGTGAACCGATTCTAGCGCTTTTTAATGATATTCCATGGCAAGTTTGTGACTTATTAGTACTGTTGTAAAAAAAAGCGGAGAGCGAACATAGATCACTCTAAGGGCGGTTTGCCAAAGCTGAAAATTGTTGGGGGTTCACCAGGTGTCCCGTGTCGTCCAGTTCAGGATAGGCGAGATCCCGCGCCTGGCAAAACCTGGCAATCACTGGCTGACACCACTCAAACAATAACTGGCGGTATTCTTCATCGGGCAGACGACACTGCCGGTAGAGCCCGGCAATGGCCCTCTGGCGCTGCGCCTCAGCAAGGATGATCGCACAGGCTACCGAGACATTATACGATTCGGACATGCCCATCATCGGCACCACCACACAGCCGTCCACTTTATCCAGTGCCGGCCCACTGACACCGCGCTTTTCTGCGCCTAAAACCAGCGCGGTTGGCCTGGTGTAATCGACGTCACGATAATCCATGGCACCCTCATCGCAATGGGCAGCAAAGACCTGAAAACCCTGCTGTTGAAGCTGTTCAATGGGCGCTGTAATTTCCCGGTGAACCTCGGTTTTAACCCATTTCTGAGAACCCATTGCAGTCCCCGTGTGTGGACGAAAATACCCGGTATCATAAACAGCATGTACCCGATGAATGCCAACGGCATCACAGGTACGAAGGATGGCCGAAAGGTTTTGTCCCTTGTGAACCAGGTCAGTAATGACCGTCAGATCCGGTTGGCGGCGGTTCAGCACCTGCTGAATTTTCTCAAAGCGTTGTGGCGTCATTATTTGGCATGCCTGATTGAGGAGCGGATTGATAAATCCTACAAATTGTAACCTGATGCTTGCAGGCAGGCTGAGTCATGCGCAAAATAATTTCTACGCGGCTATTTATCAGCAACGGTTTAATTCAGGAGTACCCATTGACCAACCTTTCCGGGGCAGCACTCTGGCAACAGATACAGGCGGTGACAAAGTCGGCCCTCTCATCCGGTGCACTGAAATCGATTCCCACTCGTTGTATCGAGCAACAGGTAACGATTGGCCAGAACAGCCTCCACCTTCAAATCAGACTTGTGACCAACCTTGCCCGCAAATCAAAGGCGACAAAGGACGCGGCCTCTCAGGTTAATAAACCTGGGGATTTTGACCCTTTTTTACCCTACGAGCCGGCGCTTTATGTGGGTGAGCTGACCGATCATTACCGCTGCCTGTTAAATAAGTTTAACGTGATGGATTATCACATACTGATGGTAACAACAGAGTTCGCCTATCAACGTGAACCGCTCAATAGCGAAGATTTTTATGCGGCCTTGATTTGTCTGCAAGCCCAGCGGGGATTGATTTTTTTTAATGGCGGACCCGACGCCGGCTCAAGTATTACCCACAAACACCTGCAGATGATTCCCCTAACCGAGACCAGAAACGAGACCGACAACAGCTACCCCTTCGAGCCGTTGTTCAAATATCTGCCATTGACTGCAGAGGGCAGCAAACAGTCAGCGTTGCCATTTCCCCACAGGGTAGCAAGAACATGTTATCCCGTTGGCAAAGAGCCCGCTGAAATCAGACGCTGCGCCGAGCTCAACTGCCGGAATTACCATAAAATCCTCAGTGAACTTGAACTTCAAAACCAGGCCGATGGACTGGCACCGGCACACAATCTGCTGATGACCAGAGATCATTTGTGGGTTGTCCCGCGCAGCCAAAGCAGCTACAACAACCTGGCGATAAATGCGCTGGGATTTGCCGGCACCATCCTGGTCAAGAATAACCAGCAGCTCACACAGCTGGATCAGATCGGCTGTCTCGAATTATTGAAGAATGTGACACCGAATTGAGCAACTTCACCATCATGTCCGGGAACTTTTTCTGGTCTATCCCATCTGTAAATTTCGAGTGCTTGAATTTTTTATTCAGGCCCCAATCATGAGTAACTGAAATCCTGAATAACCCAACTGGAGCTTGAAGAGCCCAACCGAAAGAACAGGAAATCCGGAAGTGATGTTTATATTCCTGTCTCTTATACACATCTCCGAGCCCACGAGACGGACTCCTATCT